>Ga0179591_1256988_pt1 | contig 10362 bp, 18 predicted proteins | sample CZOMad2_1_08_16f_FD_182891 | JGI IMG/M metagenome (GOLD analysis project Ga0179591, IMG submission 182891) | Vadose zone soil fungal communities from Angelo Coast Range Reserve, California, USA - CZOMad2_1_08_16fungal (PacBio error correction) | ecosystem: Environmental > Terrestrial > Soil >...
ATCTATCAAAAAAATAAAAGGGGGCAAGGATGCCTGAAAATTTGACTGGGGAAAAAAAAGATGATCGACTAGGTGGGAAGGGGAAAAGGGGGAAGATGAAATGCCGGGGGGAAGCTTTCCAATGCCCTAAAGGGCAATCGAGGAAGACACCCTGAGGACAGAGGGAAAAAAGGAGGGAAACTGACAGTGTTTTTGGGGAACGCGCGGAAAAAAAATGTCTGGACCACCGAGGGGGGGACATCAAGGCAGGGGAACCAGTTACAGAGCGGGGGGAAAAAAATGGGTGCCCCTTCAAAGGGGGGGGGGTGGTGGGGACCAGGGTGAAGCCGTCGGCCCGGGGGGAAGGGGCACCTTGGGTAGGAACAAAAAGAAAACCACTTGCGAAGGCAGGCAGAAAAGCAGTGGGGGCCACTGGTAACAAAAAACAGTTCGGGACCAAAGAACGAGGATTGTCCCCAGTGCAAGTAGCCAACGCGAACGGAGGAAAACATCGCCAGAGCCGGAAGGGGCGACAGAAAAAAACCAAAAAAAAACCTCCAAAAGTAAAGGTAAAAAAAAAAGGAAAGCAGGTGGGCATGCGTGGGCTTTGGGCCAACTGGAGTGAAAACAAAACCAAAGCAAAACACCGAAAGAAAAAACGTTCACCGTTCCAACCTTCAAACGGGATTGGAAAAGGGGAAAAAAATCGCGGAAGGAGGGAAAGGGAAAAGAGTCCAAAAAAGGGGGGAAAAACCCGGTGCATTAGTCGGCAAAAACAAGGAGTCAGGGACGCAGGGAAAAAAGCATTGGTGGCAAATAATGAATTGATGGGTGAACTTCACCAAAATGTAAAGCTCAAAAGGGATGCAGGTCCACCGCATGGCAAAGCAATGCGTAGTGGAAATACCTCCGGCTGCTGAAAAAGAAAAGTCGACAAAAACTTCAACAAGGAAGGGGGGAGAGGGAGGAATTAAGGGGAGACTGTGGAAACCGAAATTTGGTTGGAGACAAAAGGTGAAAGTCCTCAAGCAGAGGGACGACAGACATGAGGGGGGGTATATGAGATAAGAGGATGGGGGATAGTAGTTTGGGAAAGATGTCCAGGGGTGGGGAGGCGTGGTGACCGTGAAATCGCCCGAAGCATAGCGTGCCAGAGGTGTAAACAAGATGAGTGGGGGGGCGGGGAAAAGATATCTCCACTCAAAACGTCAAAAAAAAATGTGAGAAAAAAAAAAAAAAAAGGAACAGGAGGATTCTTCAATCCAAGCGAGGAGCTTTGGAGGTTGGGGAGCTGCACTGCAAAGGCCCCCTACACTATATGAACACCGGGGAAAATACAGCTTTTCAAAACGGGCAAAAGTCGCTTGCTTTTGGGTGGAGCCGGAAACAAGAAAGGCCACGCGAAAGCCACAAAGACTAAAAGGGCAAGAGAAACACGAGCCTCGGCGCAGCGCTGAAAAAGAGGATCGGGAAGGAGGCGCGAGGAAAAAAACGGGCAGCAAGCAAGGAAAGAGGGGGGGAAAACCGCAAGGAGACTGGACGATGAGCAGCGAAAGGAGATCTCTCCGGTAGGAGGACAAGCAGGGGAGAAAAAGGAGATGTGGCGGGCACACAAGGGGGATCACGAAAAGAAGAGGTAGGAATTCAAGACTAGGACAGATAAAACACCCTCAGGGGCACAAAAACTAAAGGCGACGTGAGTTGGCCTCCTTGGAAAAACACAGGAGAAAAAGTAAAGAACAAACGCAAAACGGAAAAAAATCGAGGTTGAAAACCTGGGTCACCGGCAAACCGCACCTCGTCCAAACCGAAAAGCCGAGATCGGGCACACGGCCAGCCGAGCAAGTGATGCCCTTGAAGTGTTAAAACAGCTCTCTCAAAAAAAACTGAGATACAAAAGCCTCAAGGGGGAAACGGGGCTTGAATTTGATCTACTAAAAAATCAGGATGAAGCTGCGGGAAAAAATAACCGAAGTTGCGGGGGGCGACGGCCAAGGGAGCACGTGGCAGAACTTGCAGGACCCGCGAGCAACTGGTACTGTTGTCCGTCTTTAAACCTGAGCGCAAGGAGGGCAAGACCATTCGCCTTGAAGTGCGGTGAAGCACATGAGGAGTGGGGTTATAGAGGAGAGTCGGTGGAAAATTACGCCATCGGTGAAAATCGACGAAGGGGAAAAATGTCTGAGTGGGCGAGGGGTTGTTCAACTACCCCGCTGGGGAGAATAAATCCTTGGCGATGCGCAGACGGAGTGGTAAGCCTGGGCCTGGTTTAACCCGCGAAAAAAAAAAAAAAAAATACCGCAGGGCGCACACCAGCTAACCTCGCGAAATGATGCGAGAAACTTGGGTTCAGGTCGCGGAGCCACAGGAGGCGAAGGGGTACTCGTGCCCCAACTAAGTGGGGGGTGGGGGGGGCAAGAGTGGGGGGGGGTGGCGGTTCGCGGCACGGTTATTGAAAGAAGCAAAAAAAAGCACAGCGAAAGGGCAGGCCCGAACTGTGGAGGTCAGGGACAGGAGAGAGGAAGGGAGCACATGGGTCCATTGGAAAGAAGAAAAAAATCTCCAAACGCGATGAAAAAAAAGGAACGATACGATGTGACGGGGGAAGGGGGGGGGGGAGCCTACCCCTTAGTCTAGGGGGAAAAGGGGACACAAGTTGGAAAAAAAAAAACAGGGAGGATATATTTCAGAACTAACTAACTCGACGGCTAGGCAGTAGGGGGACCCATTCCTACACTAAAAAACTGGCCTACAAAAAAACGGGGAAATAATCTTACCCCATCCAGAGTTGACACAGAGAGGGAGAGACATCTACCAGGAAGCCCGTTTACTACTAAAGGACCTTGGTCGGAAGGCCAGAATGGAAAAATCGTGCTACACAACCCACTATCTGGGGTCAAAAGCGAAATTAAGGATCCGAAAAAACACCCAAGGATCACGAAGTCCTAGACGGCCTGGTGCAGGGAAGAAGGGGAAGGATTTAACCGACTCGGCTTTAAAAGAAAAACGGGACAAGGACAAAGTCAGGAGATGGGGAGGGTGGACCAAAATACAACGTGGGAGGTGCACAAGAAAAAAAGTATTGCAAAGGTAGCGAAAAAAAAAAAAATCCAAGGAGTACACCGTCAAACCAGGGAGTGGCCTATGATTATTACAGGGTTCGGGAAGTAACTAGGCAGGGGTCTTTGGCCACGAAAACCAGTAGGGGGGGGGGGGGAAATCCCTGACAAGAAAGTGACTTTTAACAAATGGCAGGTCAAGGTGGGGGGATTGGGGGGGGGTGGCCATACGAAAAACAAAAAACACAAAGGCAAACACGAAAAGAACTGTGGAAGAAACCGTTTGGGAAGAAGGGGGAGGGCTGGACAACAGCGGGAAAGGCTGGGATCACACGGAAAGCGAGGAAAAAAAAAGGTAAGCCAATTTGTGGGGGAACGGATGTTGGGGGGGAACCGGGAACTTTCCGAACCAGGGCCACTGGTGGTGGAGGAGCTCATTTCGAAAATGGTCCAAAAGAAAGAAACGTGGACCGTTTAAACAGCAATGGGAGGGAACTCCAAAAACACCAAGAAGGGTTGGGACGAAACATTCCAAAGTATAATTCCAACTCAAAAACCACCACGGACTGAGGTTGGAGGGGGTGACCCAAACAAGACAGGAAAAAAAGCTTGTGGGGAAAAAGAAAGCACACGGGGAGAAAAAAAAAAATGGTGGGAAAAAAATCTTGGGTTGGAAAATAAATTGTGTCCAAAGGGTAGAGGGGGTGGTCGGGAATGGGAAAAAAGCGTGGGACCATTGGGGTCATCACACGGAAAAAAGGAAAGGACAAGGATGCACCCAAAATGCCGCCACCCCCGAAAACGAAGAACTTTTGCCAAAATCAGGGGAAAGAGGGGAAAGGAGCTGATAAGGCAAAAACCTCAGGGGGGGGAAAAAAAGCAACAACAGGGGGGGGGGGCAATTCGGGGAGGGCGATTTTAAAAACCTCAACAAAAAAATTATCAGGGGGTAAAACCGACGGGAACCCGAACCCATTCTCTCGCAAGAGGTCAGGGGGAGGGGGTGTTGGACAAATGTGAATTGCCAAAGCAGAAACAACCGGCTCCAAAAAAGTCTAGGAAGGAGGCACGGGATGGGGGGGGGAACACACACCGGGCCCGGATAAGGACCGGTGAAAAAAAGGAAGGGGGGGGTAGGGATCCCGACATTAGATGCTGGTTGGAAAAAACAGTCCCACAGAACAACTAAAGGAAGGAGCAAACATGCTGGAAAAAATGGCCAGAATAGTTGCTTTGCTCTGGCAGGAAAGAATGTGAGACGGAAAGGGTTGAAAAAGCGTCGGGAAAGAAAAAACAAACGGTCAACTGAGCACTTCAAGGCCAAGCTGTCCGGGAAGCGAGGACGTCGCCGAGGGGGGAACAAATCAAATAAAAAAAGAGTCTCTCTTTTTTTTTTCCCCGCGAGGGGGGTGCCGTTTAATCAGAAAACCAAGAGGTATTAATTAAATTAGGCTGAGGAGGCAGTTGGCTGTGAGAAGGGGAATCTGAATTCGTAAAAAACAGAGAAAATGAAGAAGTGGGGGGTGGGTCCGAATTCGGTGTTCAAGGCATTCGGCCCACAAAGGATCGCCGGCTCAGGAAAGGTGAACGCGGGTGATCAGCTTTGGGGGGTGGGAGAAAGTGCGCGCAGGGGGAAACAAGAAGACGTTCAGCACTGAACTATAAACGAAATCCCCAAAGAAAAGAAGGATAACCGGTAGGAATCGCCAAAAAATCGTGTCAAAAAAAACTATGGAACACGGAAAAAAAAAAAAAAGATTGTGAAGGTCAGAAAAGGGTGAAGTCGGGACACACCCACAGGCGCTGACGAAAAGGCTCGGAGGGCAGTGAGAAAAGGAACGAAGGGGTTCAATGGGCTCGCCAAGCAGGGGACGGGCAATCGACAAATGAAAATGGCAAGGAAAAGGGACGACGGCTCCCAACAAGGGACAAAAGCCCGAGGGGGACGGTGTTCCACTAAGAATAGGGGAAAAGACCAAACGGACGATGGAGAAAAAGAATACCGAGAAAATGCCCCAACCGGCAGACAAAGGAGCATCCAACAAAACAGAATCACGGCAAAAAAAGAAAAAACGAAAGGGCTGGCCTTATGGGATGCGATCAAAAAACAGAAGATCAGAGGTCGAAGGAACGTATCACGGCCACGGCGAAGGAAGAGAGGCCAGGACTCTGAGCGAGAAAAGGTGTATTCCGGAATAAGAGGGATCAGGAGGAGTCGTGCCAGTGTTCAATGGCAAAATGTGGGAAAGGGGGGGAGCCGTGCACTGCGCACGAACCAAAACCAGCAGTACCATTGACGATGAAGAAAGGGGGGGACACGAAAAGTCGACAGCGGGGTGCGAGATGCCTCAGATGCACGGGTCAGATAAGAGGAAAGCATCGGCAGGAGCACTGTGAAAGGCCGTCAGGGAGCACTAAGAACTGATCGTGGGGGCGGAAAAAAACGCTTCAAACGTGTGGGTCCGGAAATGGAAGAGAGGCGGAAAAATCGCAGGCACAGAAAGGATTGGGAGCGCTCGTTTCTCCGCGCCGCACCCCCTAACCGACTAGGGTGGATACAGGAAAAAAGGCGGGAATGCAGAACTATTACGGAGGCGGCGCCAGGCTGCCAAAAGGGCCACAGGAAAACGCAGAAAAGCAGGAGGGTGCCCGAGTGCCTCTTGGGTAAGGAGCCGACAAGGCAATCGGCCGCTTAAAAAGACTTAAAAAACGCCATGGTGTCCGGCGGGGAGTGCAGGGTCAATGAATACTGATCACAGAGCGCATGGGCAAACAACCGTGTGAAAATCAAGTGGAACTGGGTGCAAAAGTAACTACAAAAAGACGCAGACGGAGCGAGGGAAAGAAGAGATTTGGAGAGGGGCCACCGATGGAAGGGGAGTTGGTACGGGAAAGGAAAAAAAAATAAGCGATCCCATGCCTCAATGACAAAAAATGGGGCCCGATAACAGACTTTACCAAAGCCAGCAAACCAAGGCAAGGACCAACCGAAGGGTAAAAAAGGGGGGTTTAGGAGGAGGGAAAAAAGAAATGCAACGGAACAACGAAGGAAACTTCGATTGGGGGGCCCCCCCCGGGGGAATGTTGAAGCCATTAAAAAGACAGCCAGAAATCAAAAATCTCAAAACACCAAAAACGGAGGAGGATGTTGCAGAGATAGAGGTGCAGTATGCAGCTTGACATATGCATTAACAATAAGCACAAAAAATCAATGCGGGTGAAAAACTCAACAGGATACTTTCACCGGAAGAAGGACGAAAAAATTCCTTTAAGAACTCAGGCGACATTCTTAAAAGGGAAAAAAAACGGATGCTTCCAGGGGAGACCAGCTCATTGGATTCTGAGAGACCATGTCTATCGCTTCAAACAAAAAAAAAAGATTACAAGCATCCCATGGGGGGGACACGAATGAAAGAGGACATGAGACGAGAGGGAGGGGTAGACGTTGGAAAGGACAATTTATGGGAAAAAATTTCCGTAGCAAATAGTCGATAAAAGGTAAGCAACCGGAAGACACACCAAGCCCATTGACGGAATAGCAACGTAGGCGAAATCAGGCGGGCTTGAAGGGGACAAATCAGAATCAAAAAGGACAAAAGCCCGGCTTGCTGCCCGCGCGAGGGGAATGGACGCCCATGCATACCGCATAGAAAAGAAAGAAAAAAGGGTGAGGAGGAAAAACAATACCTGGTTCATTGACGAGGAACCAGGACGTGAAAGGGGAGGCCGCAAAATAGAAGCCGCCCCAGAAAAAAACATGCCGACGCAAGGGGGCAGACGAGCCGAAGAAGAAACAAGCGAAATCGGGAACAAAGGGAAGAGGTCGGCAATGAACGATAAAAAAAGGGAACGAAACGGCTCCATGCACCGCACCGAGGGGAAGGGGGGCAAACAAACGCCGAAGGCGTCTGGTAGAGAGGTGGAAAAAAGCCTGGGGGCGCCTGCCCTCTTCAAAGGCAAGGGGGCGTAACAAACGAAGAATCTTATTGGGGGATGCTGGGGGAGAGGCGCAAGGCCCAAAATGAAAACAAAAATTCAACGAAAAGGGGGAAGTCGAAGCTGATATTGAAACCAAGATAAGATCTCGGGGGCCCCTTGGACGAGATGACTAAAATTTCAAGGTAATACCAAACTAATGCACGACGAACTTAAAAAAACTGATCCTTCTGGGGGAAAAGTCGAGAAAAAAAAAGAAACCAACAAGTCGTGAAAAGAATTCATTTTTTTGGATATGCAACCGCTGCAACTTGGGGGGGTCATCGGAGGGAGAGGGGGAAGGGGCAAGCGACAGGGGGGGTGGGGCACTGGGGACAATTCAGAAAACCAAAGGTAAGGGAAAGCATCCGGCGGGGGGTGTGTCGAAACCCCGAAGGCGCAGGCAAGGGGGGGAAGAACAGCCATGACGAGGGGTCAGAACGACAGGCGAACATTGGAGGCCAAATCGTTTCCGTAAATGAAAAGCAACTCCGAGCATTGGGCGGGAAATAAACGTCAATGGAGGGGGGGAAAAGAAGGAAAGAATGAACAGACAAAATCTAAATGGCACGTTGCGGGGATGGGTGGGAAAAACTGGGAAACGATCGGGGAGGAAGCCGAAGAGGGTCGTGTGGGCACTTTGGAGGGCGGGTCCTGGAGGTGTTAGGAGATGGTCCAGCTAGACTTTACGGGGAAAACCAAAAGCTGAATCAGGGGACAGAAAAGCGCCCGTCTAAAACTGGACGAATTAGAAAAAATCAACGCCCAGAAAAACAACCAAAAACATGGGCAAATTCAGTGCGAAAAGAAAGGGAAGAATAAAGCCATCCACAAGCATCAAAAAAAAAAAAACGGGGGAAACAGAATCCTCAAGGGAATGCAAACCGGAAAAAAAGAAAGAAAAGAGGCCTCGGAATCGGAACACGGGGAACACACGAAAAGACACCAAACGAGCGTCACAAAAAAAACAAACAGAACGCCGAGCCCATCACGGTGATGAAGAGGAGCGGATCAAAAACTAATTACGATAACCAGCACGAAAGGGACCCGAGAAAACAAAAGTGTGCGGGAAGTGGAAAAGGATCAACCAGTAGCGGTCCCCTAAGTTGAAAAAAAAAATCAGAAAATGGGGGGTCGTCACGCAAAGAAAACCCGCAGGAAAAGGAAGCTAAAAGGGGGGGGGGCCAACCTGCCAAGAAGCCTGGGACCAAACTAGTTTTCAACCCAAACAAGGGACGGTGGGGCAAGGAAGGGGAAAAGGAAAAAGGGGTCCAAAAAGAGGAAAGAAGACGCGTCGGGGAAAGGAAGGGGAACATGTAAGAGGAATGGGGGTGGAGGGGGGGTGAACGATCACGATCAACAAAAGGTATACAATGACCCTTTCAAAACGGCTTTGCCGCCTATCAAGGAAAGGGAAAAGGGGACAAGGAGACACGGATTTCTGATCTGACTGACTAAGGTTGCGCAAAAGGAGGGGAAGAAATGTAAATGCCTGGGGGGGGCGGAGGTGGGGGGGGGGTTCAAGCACCGCTTCACACAAATCACAACACTCTCAAATAAAAAAAAGCGGCAGGGAAAAAGTTGGGTTTTTTCGGAAAAAAGGTCAAATTAAAAAAAAAAAATGCTTTTCCACAGGGGGGGCTTGGGGGGACATAAAAGAGGAGTGTACTAAATCGGGGGGATCAACCCTGAGGGGGGTGTGTTGGACTGGAAAAAGAAAAAGTCAGAAAAGTGTCCAGGTAAATCAACCAGAGAACATGCAGAAATGAACTAAAAGAAGTTGGAAATGGGGGTTCTAAAAGGAAGGAACAAACAAAAATCCGAGCTGGGTAAAAATTTCTGTTGAGCCGGCGAAGGGGAGACAAAAATCGAAAAACCGTTTCAGAAGCAAGAAACAGCCCGCCGCCAAAAAAGGGGGGAAGTGTCCACACCACTGGGGTTGCTTACTGGCTGCGGTCGAAAAAAAAACAGAAAAGGTGACAAAGGGGTCACATAGTCAGATGGGGGTTCACATGAATGGTCCACATACGAAAAGTCAAAAAAAAAAAAAAAAAAAACCAAAGCCCAGATTGGAGAAAAGTGGGAAGGAAAAAAAAACAAACGGGTAAATCAATGAACAATTCAAAAACAACATGGCGTAACAGGACAGCAGGGGGGAGGGGCGCGTGGGGAAATGAATGGGGGGGAGGGATGGAGGGGGCACCTCCAAACGTAGTGTTCCACGCTCAACGGGGGGGAAGTGTCCACGCAAAGGTCAAAGAAAACTGCGGAAAGTGGGGGGATAAAAGGACGGAGAGTCAGGTGGACCAGTCCCCGTCGAACTTGTCGTCACGACAGCCTGGAGAGGCAGAAAAAGGGGGGAAAAAAGAAAGTGGAACTCGACGTTGGGGGTATCAAAGGCCAAAAAGCGGGAAGGAGAAAGCCGGTGAGGTAGCAGCAGGGTAAAGGATGCCATGGGGGCAGGGAACCTCGACGGGTGGTGGGAAAGGAAAAAGGGGGGGCAAGGGGGTAGGCAGGGGGGGGACAGGGGGGGGGAATCATTGAGAAAAAAACGAAGGAAAGCACAGTCTAGTGCGAAAAACTGGGTCTGGGCGTCCAAGAGAGACATCCGGGACTAAAAAAGAAGGGTGGGAAAAAAAAAAAAGAACGGTGAGAAATGGGCGCCCGGGCGAAATAGGGATAACTTCATCAATAAAGAGGATTTGGGGGGGTTCTGCAAATGAACCAATTAAAGACTCTATTGCTGCCGAACTAAAGAAGGGGAAAGGGGGAAAAAAAACAAGCTTTTTTGGAGTTTGCAAGGGTCGGGGGGGCAAAAAGAACCGGAAGAAAGCAAACAGAATTAAAAAAAAAGACGGCCACCAAAGGGAACCAAGTATCCTCGTGCATAAGAGAGGAAGGGGTTGAGAGAGGAAATTTCTGCAGGTCAAAAACCCCCAAAAAAAAAAAGCTTGGCGCAAGATCGAAGCGCACGGGGGGGGTGGGGACAATTGAGAAAACTGAAGATGGGCATCGAGAAAGGAGAGGAGAGGTGAGCTCAGGAAAATAAGAGAAAACACTACATGGTTGACTGGAATGGATATGGAGAAAAAGAGAGGAGCTAAAAAAAATGCTTAACGGACGATCGATCCTCAGAGAAAACCCGCCAACTCACCTACAGACGTGTGTCAGGAACTCCACTGAGCTCAGGAAAAACGAAGTAAAAGGAATCGGGGGGGGGCATGCAGAGCCTCAAAGGGACCAGGGGGGGAAGGGGGGGCTACAAAAAAAACAAGAAGTCACCAACGCACAGCGATCGAAGGAAACGGAGGGAAGACACAGAAATTGAAAACTTGGTCTCTGGTGGAAA
>Ga0179591_1285816_pt1 | contig 10362 bp, 15 predicted proteins | sample CZOMad2_1_08_16f_FD_182891 | JGI IMG/M metagenome (GOLD analysis project Ga0179591, IMG submission 182891) | Vadose zone soil fungal communities from Angelo Coast Range Reserve, California, USA - CZOMad2_1_08_16fungal (PacBio error correction) | ecosystem: Environmental > Terrestrial > Soil >...
GAGAAAAAAAAATCCAGGGGGAGATTGAGAACGAAAAGACGATTCCGGGACTTCTTTTGACTATGACCTTCAGAGGGGGGGAGTAAAAACCGACCAGAACTAAAAAACTCAGTGTGAGAAAAAGGGAGCGAAACAAGTTTTCCCGGGGGCTTGTTGCGCGTAAATCTTGTCGCACGCAGTCCCCGACTGGGGGGGGATGATGAAAGGGGAGTAAGGGTGTTTAGGTGAGCCTCCCTCGAAGGGGAAATCCGCCGAAAAGGAAGGGGAGACATGGTGGAAAGGGGGGTCAAAACCCGAGCAGCGAAGGGGCGAAATCGCGGTACGAGGGCCTGTGCCGACCAGGAGGAAAAAACCCGGTTTGGGGGGGGGGGGGGGGGGGGGGGGGGGGGGGGGGGGGTGGGGTGTGGGGTTTCGTTAAACAACCCGGGAAAAGGAAGAAAGTTCTCAAAGGGGGGGGAGAAAAATGGGGGGGGAACGGGGTAAATTCGAAAGGGGAAGAGAAGAGGGGGACCTGGAATTCGGGTCGGCGGGACGCTTGGAGTACCGGCAAAAGGTTCGGCAGAGAGCTGCACAGAAGGGGGAAGGGGGGAGGGATCCGCACAAACACCGGCCACAAGGCCGTCAAGGCCGGCCTCTAAAGAGCAAGGTGCAAAAGAGCTAAAACCGCGGGCAGAAACGGGAACTTAAAAGGGGGGGTCACTAAGAAGGGAGGACGGAGAGAGACGAAATCTCGCCGGGAATTTGGTATATAGCGCGCTCAGAAGTTCAGCAGTGGGGAAAAAAATGCGCGCAGCGGTGAAAAAAAAAAAAGGAGGAAGTTGGGGTCACGGCATTCGTGAATTAAAAAAAAAAAAGTAAATAAGGCTTTGAACGCAGAAAAAAAAAAAGGGGGAGAGGCGACGTTATGCAAGCCAGGACGGTCGAAATTATAACCTTGAAGAGGACAGAGAACGGGATCCCTAGGGACCGTTCCTTCGCTAGTCCCAGATGGGGGAAAAGATGAGGAAGGAAAATTTCCGACGAAAAAAAACGAACCCGTAAGGGCTAGCTTCGACAAAAATTCACTCCAGCCATGGGGTGTTCGGTCTCTGGCTGGGGGGGGGAGGGATGACGGCGCAAGGGAAATATTACTGATGCTTTCACATTGTAAAAAAGGAAGGGTGCCTGGGGGGAGATACAAGGAGGCCCTGCTCAAACACTTGAAGGGGGTATTTGCCGAGTGGTGAGAAACCACGGGACGGAAATTATCTTAAGGCTATACAGGGAACGGTGAAAAAAAGATGTCCCAGAGAAGGAGCCTCTTTAAACAGCGGCCGTGAGCTGGACATCCGAATGCCGACGGGGGGGAAAAGATCAGGAAATTCCGCTAGGGGACGCCGCTGCACAGGAACGTGGTAAAAGGGAACGGAACCCAGTTAAGGAAGAAGGGTCGCAGGACGGGGGGGGCAACGGGAAGGACAGGCAGGAGAAGCCGGGGAGTCCGATGCGATTATTCTGTCCGAGGGGTGCAAGAGGAATTTCTACAATCTTGGAGGAGCCGGACTTAAACGGAGATGGCCAACGAACCTGGGAAGAGTGGACATGATACTTTAGGGTCAAAGGCCCAAAGGAAAGGAAAAAGAAAAGCTGGGGGGGTGAAGACGATAGGTCAAAGAGTCTCGGTTCTTAAAAAGTGTGGTCAGGGGGCAGCGGCCAATTGAAAACGGCAATGGGCGATACAAGGTAAAACGGCTTTCAACCGAATCAGACTAGAGGGAAGGGAAGAAAAAAAGAAGAGCAACGGTTTAATTGTCCCTCACTGAAAAAAATCGCAAGGGGACCGGAAGTTGGCGCTAATGGGGGAAAGAGGCACAAAGTGAAAACCCGCGCGAGAGAGAACGACAAAATCCCCATCCTATCCAAATCGGAACAAAAAAAGGGAAAGGCGCAGTAATATGACGGGAGATGACACTGCCTGAGGGAAAGACACCTCATCGCCCTAGAAAGAGCCGGCAAGTTACGGGAGACGTAAAAAGCGAGGGCCCCTCATGGGAGGAACTTGAGAGGAAGGGGGAAAGATCCGGCAAAACACGGACGTCTCACGGCCGACCTCGTACAATGGGGGCGATTGGCGCACAGAGGGACCTCAGGGGGGAGAGAAAGGAGGGACAAAACGATGTAAAGTTCCTGGAAGGAAAGGAGGGGGACGAGGGTAAAAAGCTGTGTCAAAAAGGGGCTTCCAATCCAAGCAGCTATGATGCGAAAAAAAGGTGGTGGAGGGGGGAAGACAAATGGAAAAAGGGTCGACTTCTTCGCATGCCCGGAGGGGGAAAATTTTTTACATAGAGGGGAGGAAGGGGGGGCATAGTGATAGGAAGCACGTCTACTTTCCTCCGTTGGGGACGCCACTGGCTCAGAAAAAAGAAAAAGACGAGGGTTGGGGCAGCGCGGGGTGAGCGCCCCTGATCAGTGAAGGAAAAGAACCGAAAGTGCTGAGAGGGGGAAAACCAGAAGGATGGGGCGAAGCCCGATCTACAAGCCCAGGGTCGTGTCATTAGGAAAAAAATGATTGGAAGAAAAATAGGAACAAAAAAAAAATCGAGGAAGACGATTAGAAAAAAAAACGAATCCTAAGTACGAAGAGGGGGAAAAAAGCATGGAAAAAAAGATTTAGCGTGGGGAGGGAGAGGGTCGCTACTCTTGGTCAAAAACATTATAGGAAAAAATAGGGGAGAGCCGGCCCAACTAAAAAAGCCGAAATCCGGGGTCAGAACATGAGTTTTCAAAGACGTAAAACGATAGGAAGAGCTGTCGCGGGGGGTCATACAGTCGAAGAGAGCTTTTGGGGGGGGGGGGGGAGGAATCGAACATTCAAAACCAGTACCGGACGGAAAAAGGAAAAACGAGGGACTGGCCGAGAATTTGTTCAGGGAGGGGAAAAGATAAGGGGAGGTGGAATACTCCAACCAAAAAAGTGACGAGAGAGAAAAGAAGGCCGCAGAACAAACTCGCCAGGGGAAAAAGAGCGAAAGCAGGCGGAGAAAAGGTGGGGAGGGAAGGAAAAGAAAGCAAAGGACCTTGAGACTTATTTGCCACAACACGTAGCACGACAGTATAAATCTAACTAAAAAAAAAAGGAAGGCGAGGAATGCGGAAAAGAGATCCCCGGAAGGGGAGGACTAGTTGGCATCCACTAAAAGACGGAACGGAAGGGGGACAAACGTGAAAAAGGTGTTTAAAGCGGGGTCGGTATCGGACGGAGAAAAGCTGACCAGACGAAAAAACGACTCACGGAGAAAGACACACCTAGGGGGAAAAGGGGAAAAGTCGCGGGTACGGGAGGTGCTCAGCGTGCATTGGAAAGAGAAAAAAGAAACTCACAGAACGCCGGGACGGAGATCAAGCCAGAGAAAGGGGAAGGAGTCACAGGAGAAAGATGGGGAAAAAGGCCAGAAAGGAACTGCCAGATTTCGCGGGCCCCCGAAAAAAATCGCAGAAGAGAGAGCCCTCGGCAAATCAGAGAAAAAAAAAAAAACCCCCTCATCAGGGACAGAAGGGAGGAGGGGGTGAAGAAGAGGGACATCGAAGGAGGATGACCGCCCGGAGTTCAAAGCATCAACATGTAGGGAGTCGAGGAACGAGAAAAGGGGGGGGAACCTGGGGCATCCCCGAAGGAAAGGGAGGAGGCAGGAAAAGGGAAACAGAGGGGCTGAAAAAGTGCGCGATCCTGGGGGGAGACGCAGGGATTGTCAAAAGGGTGACAAGAAACAAATGACTCAAAAAGGGGCCAACTGGGTGTCCACTCCAGACGAGTCTTCCAGTTGCAACATCCTAAAGAGGCAAGAGACCGATCGGAAGAATGACCGGGGAGTACAATCGAAGACGTGTCAGGGGAAAAAGGGTCGGGGAAAAAACATGGGCCAAGGGAACGCCGGAATCAGACCGGTTCCCCGAGACCAAAAAGTCACTTCACCTAAGGAAGCAAAACGGACGCCAACCTCTCCAAGGGCGGATAACTCAGTTAAGAAGGCAAGAGAATCAACCAATAGGGAAACAAGGGGACTGGTTGCGGTTTCCCCGCATCCCAAAACTGGTCAAAACAAAGGGGGCGTCCCTAGTAAAAAAAGCGCGAGGACTAGAAAAAGGGAACGAGTAGGGTCTCCGGCACCACTGGGGAACGGGGATTGTCCAAAGCACGAATACATCGCACCATAAAGGCGTTCAAAGACCACGGTAGTGATGGAAAATGGACAATAACCTCGCCAGGCACGGTGTCAGAAGATCCATAAGAAGAAAAAAAGAACAGTCTCGATACCACAGGGAAGACCTCGGTCAAACTGTAAAAATCACTTCCTAAAAACGGGGGGGGTTTTAAAAAAAAGGTGGACGCCAAAAAGGTCACGTTTACCCCCTCAAAACCAAGCAAAAATCGACCTGATCCGGAAGACCTCAAAGAAAGTCCCCTCAAAAAAAAAACAGCCTGAAAGGAACCCTTGTGGGAAAGGACGATAAAAAAAACGGGTGGTTGGGTAGGAAAGAACAACTCTATAAACTCAGAAAATAAAAACTGGGGGGAGAGGCACACAGGCCTGGCCAGGACTCTGGCCAATGGGGGGATCGTCAACCAAGAGGAACGGGGAGGAAAAACTTCCAGAAAGCCGGGGGTCCAGAAGCGGACCTCGCCCTTCGCCAAGACGTGGGGGCCCAAACGCGGTGAATAGGAAAAAAAGAGGAGGTTCAGGTGAAAGGGACCCTGACCTTGTGGCACCAATAACGGGGAGTACTGCTCCCAATGTCTCGGAAAGACCGAACACTAAGGGAAAGGAGAAGAGCTTCTGAAGAATCCAGGAACCCCCTAACATAAACTCAAAGAAGACAGACCTCTCCGTCACATGGGCCATCCAAAGTCGGACTTCAAAACATTTAAGGGAAAAGAGGGAAAAATGTCGAGGGACGCGATAAAAACATCTCTTAAGTCGATCAGTGGGGAAGGGCACACCGTCCCCTACAAGGACCTCTAAGAAGAAGAGTCACTCAAGGGAAGAACGTCAGGCATCGATGAAGGAAAGAAAAGGATACTCCCTGCTCGACGGAAAGGACCAGGCCACTGCCAGGAAGGTACGAAAACGTTAACACAGGACCCCAGCCCACCCATCAAGTGGCTTGACACGGGGGGGGGGAGAAAGGGTAGAAACTAAAAAAGACGGGGGGAGAACATTTCTGGGACGGGACCATCCCGAGAATCGAAGAACTGCCCAGGGAACGAAGAAAAACGGCATGACTTTCTAAAAGTAAGGGAAAAAAAAGCCCCAAAGGGATCCGGGGGAACACGGGGATCAGGTGGCGTGGGCGCTTGGTACAGACAACACGCAAAACCCTCGCAGGTAGAAAAAAAAACTCGCTTATATCACTCCAGAGAAAAGAACCCGGGAAAGGTTTGAGGCCCAAAGGGGGCGAAGAGAGGTGATGGTCAGAACTGAGGGAAGACAAAAGGAGGAGTAAAGAGAAAACAGACCCAATTTCAAAAGGACAATCACGAAGTCTTTCCCTGAAAGGGTTCCTTAAGGATCGAGAGAACAAACAAAAAAAAAGGAAGGATGAGAGATTAGAATTCAAAGACCTAAAAATAAAATTTAATCACCAAGCGCGGGTGGTAGGAATTAAAAAATCGCGATTACCAAAAGACGGCAAACTGCAAAGAAAGGCAGAATTTTTGGGAAGGGGAACCGTTCCTCGGGACGTGCAAAAAAAAAGCGTTACTCGGAAAAAAAGCGCGAGTGGGGCAGCCTGCGTATTGTGGATGGAGCTAAGAGCAAACGGAAAGAGTCATGTACACGGGTAACTCCCGTCAGAAAAATGGGGTTGTGAAGGGTTGGGCTGTAAAAGGCGGAAAAGGGGAGTGCGGGGACTCAAAGGGGGGGAGAACCTTCAAAAAAGGTAATGGGGCAAAAGTTTCCAAAGAGGAAAGATGGAAAACACTCTTACGACAGACCTAAAAGGCAATAAGGTCCTCTTTTGGGGAATGGGCAGGTTGACAAACGTCGGAAAAGTTATAGATAATTTCCATGGTTCTAAAAGGGAGGAGGAATCTTGAGGAAAGGGCGACAGGTGAAAAGGAAAGAGGAAAAAAATTCCTGCACAGGAATCTGGTAGGGGACTCTCTCCACAAAAAGCTGCAGGGCAAAAGCTCGAAGACAGGAAACTAACGATAGGGGGGGGGGGGAGAGAGTAGAAAAACGTCTTTCTACATAAAAAGACATGTGGAAAGTCACCGACAAAAGCGGCCCGGAGCAGAGCCAGACCGCGAAGGGTGGGCCAGTTGGGAAGGGAAGGAAGAAGGGGACTTAGAAATAATGGCAGCTTACATACTCGGACCAAAACCGAGTAAAAAGTGGCTGGGCAGACGCCGGGCAGGCCGGGGAAAGTACAAAAAACTCTATTGCCCAAAAAAAAGGGCAGGGTTTTGGGAACATCTCCGCAGAAAAATTAAGTAGTGACGCAAAGTTGGGGGACCACCTTACTCAGGCGGAAAGAAAAAATGGTCCGATGACGAAACTACACAAAAAAACAAGTGAACCAAGCCTCGGAACGAGCCAAGAAAGGGAAGGAAGGCGGGAATCGGGGGAAACGAATTACCGAAAACCGTATGCTAAACTACTACCAAGGTGAAACCGGGCCGCTTTTCGGTCTTGGACAGGCAAAAAGGCCAGAGCGGAGCCGGAGGGGGGAAAAAAAGCTAGGGAGGGTCAAGGGGTAAAACGGAAAAGGCGGGAAAGGGGACCCACCATTGAAACGGGCCTAAGCCACGGTCGGTGGGGGGGGACCCGCGTGGAAAAGGGGGGGGCAGGGTGCGATAAAAGAAAACGGGTTCGGAAAAACTGCTCTGACGAAGGGGGCAGAGGGGACAGGGGGGGAAAATGGGGCAATCTCTCTTACTAAAAAACATGTCTGGGGGAAACATGGGGAAAACGCCCGTCGCGACACGTCCAGGGGGAAAACTGTACGCTTAGGGTAAGTCCGAAGAATGATGATTTACCTTTCTGACTGTTGCAGTAGGAACCAAAAAGAAGATTGTCGCGCGCAAGTAAATCGAAAGTCCTGGGAAGCTGCAGGGGGTGGTTTCCACGGACATGAGAGGTGGGTGAGACTCCTTGTAAAATATGGAAAACCCGTAGGGTGGAAGTATAAAGGGTCCCTCGGGAAACCTTGGGTCAAAAGGGATTTGAGGGAGGGGGAAAGCGAATGTAGTTTCCCAAGTAACGATCTTTTACCAAAGACATTACGTATCTGGACCTGGGGAAAGAGGGGGGGCTGGGGATGAACCAGCCCGAGGAAAAAAAAGGAACAACCTCAGAACTAGGAAGCACCCAGCAAAGTGGCAGGGGGGGGGGAGGCTAAAAGCTGTACAATCTTCAGCAGCATCGCACTTTCCAAAAACTCTGCTCGAGAGGCCACGTGGGCGAGAAAGGGCCAAGGAACGATCTACCTCCAAACAAATGAAAGGAGGAAGGGAAAATGAAAAGGGAACATTGCGGCAGAAGAAGAAACCCTCAACTATCCAGACAGTCGCTTCCGAACGTGGGAGGACTCTGAACGGAAACTGGAGGGAAAAATCCCTCCACGCCTCTTCCTTCCGGAAGGTCCCAAAACGGAAGGGGGGGGAAAGCCAGGAAGGCGGGAACGAGGAAACACATAATTATGGATCTGGAGCTAAATCCAACTTCAAAAAAATTCCCAACGGTGTCCCCTCTTACATAAAAAGGGACGTCCGAGGGCAAGCCAGACAGGGGACAGGGAACGGAAAAGGGGTAACTCTAAAGGAATGCATCTATCTCCAAAAGGGGCTTCAGCTTGAAAAAAGGGAAAGGAGTAAAGGGAGGGACTAGTAAAAAACTAGGTGGAAAAAAAAAACAAAATGAAAAGTGAACTCGGGGGAAGGAGAAAAAAAAAACCATGGATCTAGACCTTTAAAGGTCTCCTCTTCATATTGAGGGCCGAGGGACGGGAAAAAAAAAAAAGGGAGAGCGGGAGGAAAAAACGTGGGAAGAAAAAGACCGTCGAGGTCTCAATTATTTTGCTCTCCAAAAAAATGACAGAAAAAAAGAAGCAAGAAGGTTGGAAAAGAGGTGGCGGACGGGGAATTGGGGGGACGGAATCGAAACGAATTGGAAACTCAAAGAATGCCAAAAACTGAAACATGGAGATGGGCAAAGCGATCAAAAAAAAGGGCTACAGAACTGTTGGACAGAATGCTGGGGAAAAGGGAGATAAAGAAAAAGACTCAGGCTAAACTTAGTGACCCGGGGCCAGCCCAGATCGGTAGGGGACGCCGCTTGCACACAGGGGAACGAAAGAGTTGCGCGGGGGGAGGGCCAAGGATGTCGAGTCAAAAAAAATGATTAATAACCCGCGAACCCTCCAAGCGAATCGGTCAGGGACAGGCAATTTTCAAGCACGGGGGGCGGGGGGGGCGATGTTACTTCAGTTGAGGAGGGGACACGGGGGGCTCCCTAATGTTCTCAGAATATCTGTCGAGACAAAAAGAAAAAAAAAAATCGCAAACAAGAAAGGACGTGGGTAGACACAAAAAGGTCTATCTCTGACATGGAAAGAAGACTGAGGGGGGGGGGGGGAATCGCCAACAGCAAATTCCTTTCCAGACCTCACCCAGAAAAACCGATCAACGTCGCTAAAAAAAAAACCACGCGCTGAAAGAGGAGCGGGAGGGGGGGACTGGCAACTGTCAGAAAGAGGCGTAAGAACAAGGGGAGAAATGAGAACGGAATGAGGAAAAAAAAAAAGACGAGATAACACGCATAAAGTGAAAAAAAAAAAGAGCGACCCCTACGGACGAGGAATGGCAGGACGAGGCGAAGGGGAAAAAAGGTTATTGTCAAACTTGTTTGTAGGGGAAAAGACCCGGAAAGGAAGAGGGAATTGGTCCTTGATGAAAGAGTGGTTAAATAGGAAGGTGCAGTCCGGAATAAAAAAACCCAGACACAAGACACCAATCTGGGGAAGGGGACGCCTCGGGGATAAAAACGCAGAGGGAAAGGAAAAAAACGACGTCGGGGAGGAGGATTCTCCAAATTGAACAGGACGATGTAGAGGCAGGGGAAAAAGAAAAACGATCTTATAGATCCCAGAAAAGGACGAGAGGAGGAAGAGGGAAAGAACAAGCGGTCACCCGCGAACCTCCCGGTTGCAAACCGCAGAGATCAGGGCATCAGAGAGAAAGCAGCATCAAAAACCAAGCGTACGCGAAGGGGGGGACCGTCGGTGGGGGGTCTGAGAGGTGCCGCACGGGATCCCGAAAAACCCCGCGGTCAGCAGCGCAACGGGGACAGTGACCTGTCTAGGGCACGAATCCAAAGGAAGGGGGGGGGGGGGGTTGGGGACCGGACTTGTCGACCCCACGGAAAAAAAAGAACAGGAAAACCGAAACGGGGAGAAAAGCCTTTCTTCTCTGGGGGCGCAATTTCAGTGGGGAAATCAAACCAAACCGCGGAAGAACAAAAAGACGGGAAAAAATAAGAGGCAAAGGGGCAGTTTGCCCCTCCCTTCCCAGCCTGCGCCGCCTGTGGAAAAAAAAAAAGAAGCACCTTTTAAAAAAAGGCCGAAAGCCGATACGAAAAAAAAAACTCAGCGTGTACAAATCTCGTCTGGGGAAAGGCGACCAGGGGGAGGAAAAAAAACGTTCTGCCCAGCCAAAGCCTGGCAAAAGAACGGGAAACCCAAAGAAACGGTCCACTCCAGAAAAAAAAAACAAAACAAAAAAACCGCTCAACACGAAGTGTCAGCCCAACCATAGACCGCAGCGAAAAAAGGGACTCCTCGATGGCCACGGAAAAACGGTCACAAGAGATTTCCTCTCCTTGACCTCATTAACGAGTGTCGTCAGGCCCTCGAGGCAAGGAAACGGAGGGTGCGGCATTCATCCCCTCAGGGGGCGAAGCCACGCGAAAGGTCAAAAAAAAAAAAACAAAAAAAGGGTCACCTTAACATAAGACTGGTCCCGAACCACATCATCGTTGCTTGAAAATACGCCGTGAGAGGGGGAAAAGGGGGTCAAAGATACAGGGAGCGCCAAACAGTCTCAAGGAAGAGCAAGGGAAACAAGGTCGCCCACCTGCTACCCTCGTTCACTTAAAGGGGAAAAGGGAAAAACGAAATGGGGGGACGACAGGGCAACAAAAACTGGTTAGCCCCCAGCAAAAGTCGTGGAACAAAGAAGGAAAACGAAAACCTCCGAAGTAGCCTGCAGACCAAAAATCTACCGCACATCAATGCAACAGAAAGAACAAGTCGGGGGACCCTTGGGTAGAGTGCAAAAACCATACCGGTTGAGGTAAGGAAAAAGGAAAACATCAAAAAAAAGGCGAA
>Ga0179591_1358867_pt1 | contig 10362 bp, 14 predicted proteins | sample CZOMad2_1_08_16f_FD_182891 | JGI IMG/M metagenome (GOLD analysis project Ga0179591, IMG submission 182891) | Vadose zone soil fungal communities from Angelo Coast Range Reserve, California, USA - CZOMad2_1_08_16fungal (PacBio error correction) | ecosystem: Environmental > Terrestrial > Soil >...
GACTAAAAGGCATGGGTGAAGCCCTGCCGCCAGGACCGTCGGCGAAGGGCGGAAAAAATGCGAACTAGGGACTGAGGGAAGAGATGGATGACCGAAGCTTTTCAAGACGTCTGAACCATTGTGCACTCAGTTTAACCAAGCATTTAAGCGTATCGGGAGGGGGGCCAACTCGTTACGTGCACGATAATTCTACCCTTAAGGGGTTGAGTATCAAGGGGGGGCTCCAGTGGGAAACTGGAAAACAAGAAGCTTCCAAAATGAACCTAAATCGAAAAAGGGTGGGGATCGGTATACGCCTAATTCCGCCGAAACAAAATCACCATGGTCTGCGATTTGGAACAAAGCCTGATGTACTAGATTTCATCCGGTCGATCGCGGCGGGGAGCGACTTGGAAGGGCTGGGCAGGGTCCAGGTACTCAATGCAGGCGGTGACCGGCGGGGATCCCCAAAAGGACACGCAACCATATCCTTCGCCTTGCAAACTATAAATAAGGCAAGGTCGCGCGGGCAAATTTGTTGACAGGAGGGGGGGGGTGGGGGGGGGGGAGTAGGAGAGAGAGGGTGGAGGGGAGAAAGAGCGGGAGGGTGGGAAAAGGGAGAGGGGCGAGAGTGGTGAATGGTGGGGGGTTGGGGGGGGGGGGGGGGGGAGAAAATTGGGGGTGGGGGGGCGACAGGGGGTGCGAGAGGGTGGGGGGTGGTGGGGGGGGGGTGGAGGGAGGGAGGGAGGAGGGGGAGGGGGGGGGGGGGGAAGGGGGGGGGGAGAAAGGTGTGGGGGGGGGGGGGAGAGGGGGGATGAGAAAAGAAGAGGAAGGTGGGGGGAGTGTGGTGTATAGGCAATAAGGGGTGTAACGGGGGGGAGGAGGGGAAGGGTAGGGGGGGGCTTAAACTCCACATGAGATCCTGCAGCCAAAGTAAGAGTCCAACCGTGTAGGGGGGGTGGCCTCAAAGCCTCTTGAAGCTCTGTTGGTTTTCTCTTGGGGAACACTTGTATTTCTCCCAAGGAAAGGGAGCATGCTTGAGCAGCGAGCGGTGGAAGGGATTTCATGGTAAGCGTCGCCGCCATTGTCGAGCCCGGGGGGGAAAACGGTAAACGTCGCAGAAAAAGAACGGCGGGGCTTCCCCGGGCATATCAGGGTCTCTCGTACTTAAAAACAGAGTCGGGAGAAGCGGGTTATCGATCAGCAGAGACCAAGGTCCAGCAAGTTCGGACGTTCCAAAACTGAACACCAAACCAGTACTCGGAAGGGGGGGGACTGACACACAAAAAGCGACGTTCACCATCCGCGCGCCCGACATGTAAACGCATCTTCGGTAGTTAAGAACGAGGAAGAATTCTTGTGGGGGTCGGTGGAAAGAGGGAGAGGGCTCCGACTAGGTCGACAAAACATTGCACAGATATTAGACCGGGGCGCGAAGGGAGAAAGGGTCCTTGCCTACTCGAATCGCTATCCGAAGAGTCCGGACAGAAAGAAAGACCATCCCCATCCGCTTAGAAGGCGAGGAAGAGTCCGAAGAACGAAAGGTAAAAAGAAGGAGGACTACTCGCATTTGCGCAAGGTCGCGAACGCTATCTCCTAGACGCTCATCCAACTCAAAAGAGGTGGGTCGTCGGGGTGAAAGGACGCGGGTCTTTAAAAAAGGTTTCCCTTGGCAGGCTGCGATGCAGAAGGAAGCGAATGTTAACAAAACACAGTAGAGCGCTTCCAAAGAAAGCCTAGTAGGAAAAAGGACCCTAAAGGGCGAACATGGTAAATGAAGTCGCCACGAATGCCCCCGCAAGAAGCTCGGATGATTGGTAGAGTGGGGGGGTCCCGAGCATTCTAGTCGAAGATGGAAGAAAGGGAAGATGGAACTAGTCAAATCCTCCATCGGTGAGAGGAGAGCACCGCAAAAATATAAGGGGGAGCGGAAGTATGGATTGTCAGAGGGACCAGCCTCTCACGCGGGGCGCTCGCCTTGGTCTGAGGAATGTGCACAAAAAATTCGAAGAAGAACGAAATTGGCCCAGTACTGAAGAAAATCCGAATCAGCAACCTCATGGGCTGAATGGGGGAAAGGGAAAGGTGTGACTAAGAGCGACGAAAACTTCAAGGTGCACAAACGACAGTCCCGCGTTACGAGCGTATTAAAACCCAGCCTGGTGGGGGAAAAAATCAGGAGTCGAAAAGGCCGCCGATGGAGAGGAACCTGACAATCTCGGTGGGGTTCCTTGGGTGATCGGGTCCCTATGGGAAGAGGATCAAAAAGGGGAGGGCCCAAAACCATATCAATGAGAAAGTGAGCCGTCAAGCAACCTGGTATTGGGGGGGGGGAAGGCAATGGGAAAAAACCCCAAAAAGGGGGGGGGCGCGTACCGCTGAAGAGGGGGGAGAGTTTAGAAAGCCAAAGAGGGAAGCTAAGCGAATTTGTCCGCCTCGTCTCCTCTCGCGAAGGAAGAAAACGGTCTTAGAGAGTTAACGATGCCGGAACGAGAGCAGAAGAGGGTTGGGACGGAGGGAAAACTGCGCTTGTTCCTGCGGGTAAGAATGACAGGCAAAGACTAATGGTGCCGTGTCCACTTGTATAAACCCAGGCGAAAAAAGTGACAAAAATCTCTAGGAAAAAGGGAGGGAACTACATTGGGACAAAATGATTATTCTAAAGTCCCGAACTGTAAGAGGAACAATCGCGAGGTTGGGGCATCTCTCTCCCCCCAAACCCCAGGATGGAGGCGACCAATAAAGGCGAAAGAAGAACCACCAAAAAAAAAAAAAACTATTGAGATCTAGAAAAACGGCAGAAAAGAAGGGAATTGGCGCTGGGGCACTGACTTCGAATCCGGAGGGGGGAAAGGGGTGGCCGACCGGTTGTAAGCTGACACTTGAAAAATAGAGGCGTCAGGGAATAGGAAGGCCAAACAATTGAACGGAAGGAGAAGAGACGCGTACTGTCAGGCCAGGGCCGCGTCCTCTCACGCAAAACAAAAGCCTTTCGCGGGGGACCTGCGATGGATCGCGAAACGAGAAAAGGGGAAAGGATTAAAAAAAGTAAAAAGGAGCAAGAAGCGGTATCAGCCCACATCCGGGGTGGGTGAGGGAAAAACGGCGCCCTTAACAGGAAAAAGGTGTTTACTCATGACTGGAAAGGAAGAAGTGGCAAGTAGGGGCCTGAACTCAAATGAGTCGGACAGTCGGATTTACAACGGGGGAAAGGGACGCTGATAACTACAGAGAAAAGGGGGGAAAGCCCCTCGGCACAGATGGTGCGAAAAACGGCGGTACTAGGGATTTCGGGGGGGGGGAAAAGGGATGACAGCAAGGGACTTTCCAGTACACACACCGCTAGTTCCCACTCATCAATTATGGGTAGAGGATGGAAAAGAAGGGTGTGGGGGATCGGGAAAGGTACGTTGCAGTTCAAAACGGGCAAGTGAAAACCGGAAAGGCAAGGGACGCGGGGATCTTTGGAAGGGAGGGCTTTTCTGATAATGCACGGAAAAAGGATCCAGACGCCTAAAGGCAAAAGAAAGGAAGAAAAAAGGTCCCGAGGTGTGGTCGCATAGGGGCCTGCGATCCTACCCGAAGAGGTTGAGCGAAAAACTTTCAGACCAAGACGGAAAGGGAAAGCTTTTTGAGAATGTTTCAGGGGGGGAACACCTACACGACCCAAACCGAAGAACGACTCAGGAGGTTGGGTCTATTCCTATGAGAACAGGGAGGCAGACAACCCGCTCCTGCGAAGGAGGGGTGAAAAATCATGAGTTGGCGGAGAACCTTCTTTGCGTTCTCGGGAAAGCTAGCGAAGGGGGGACCGGAAATTGCCCACAGCAAGTCGCGAAGACGTCCCTGCCTCTATAGGGAAACAATAATCCCCCTCGCCGAGGGGGGGGGAGTCTAAATCCGGAGGACTCTTCGCAGAAAGTTGAGGGAACAGAGGTTTTCAACGGAAAGAAAGGTAGAATTCTTGGGGTCTGAACAGAAGGGGGAAGATCAGCGGCCTTCTTGAGGGAGAGAACGAAGGGCGGGGTGGGGGGGGAAAGGGAAAGGCGGATCGGCCTTATTGCTTGAGTCTGGTCACGGCAAAGGCAAAACGAAGGGGGGGGGACCCAGGCTCCTAAAAAAAGGTGCGAAAAGGTGGGGCCAAGGGGGTGGGATACAATCAGGAGGGTACAAACTCCCTAGAGTCTGCCCGTCAAAACAACAACAGAAAAGGACGGAGGAGGGGCGCTCCAAAAAAATCCCTCCACAAAAGGATGGTCTCCATCTTTAAGCAACGACGTAAAAGGTGAGAACGGAAAGAGTGAGTGCTGGCGCCTCCGGCGTCAGACTGTTTTTCCTGATCAGCGCAGCGGACTGACGCGAACTAGGAAACCCGTACTAAATAATCACCTCTTGGGTTCTGCTGCTCGTCGAGCCGCTCGTGCCATTTTTCCTCCCTAGAAGGGTTCGGGTCGATTCAGAGGAGAGCTCGTATGGAAAGGGGGACTCCACTTTGCTGAAAGGAATCAGAAAAGGTGGGTGAAATGAAAAAGGGGAGATTTGACAAGCAGGGTAAAGGAGGACTCACCGCTAGACGCAAACCCATGTGAAAGACGCCAAAACCAACGAGGGAAAAATTAAAAGGAAAAGGAAAGGGGGGGGGGACTAAAATCAAGGGTGCTATTAAGCGTGAACGTGACAGAAAAAATCACGAACTCTCTGACAGGGGAAAGGAGGGGTCAGGGGAGGGGAAACGATTATCGAAAAGTGTTAGTGGTGTTGGGGTGGTCGCCTTAAGTCAATGAGTAGTCCAGGCAAACTCAAGTACGGAGAACAGAAAAATGAAAATGACAAGAAGAGCGGGGAGAAGGGGAGGGGGAAAGAACGTGTTCAACTAATCAAGGTGATGAAATGTGTTTGGGGAGGAGTAAAGGACAGAACCGGGACACTTAAATTTAGAAGTTAGGGTAAAAGGAGGGCGGGGATGTGTGAAAGGTTTCGCAAAGAAAGCGCTTGCAGGACTCAAGGAGTTTGGGTTACTGGCAGTAGATAGAGCGTGGCACATCAAGAATCTTGCTGGGGAGCATCCATATAAACTGGACTTGGTTCAAATGGCTAAAGAAAGGAAAGAAGGAGAAGCAGGAGATCCTAAAGAACCGACATGGGTTAATTTAAAAGAGGGAGGAAGCTCACCAAGCAAAAGAGGGCCCATGCGGAAAGGGATTGAGTATGAAGTCCAAAAAAAACCCACAACAAATGAGGATTAAAGGAAGAGGGGCAGCCTAAAAAAAAAATCCAAGGCCTCAAAAACACCAGTTTAAACCAAAAAAAAAGACACGCATGAAAAAAAAAAATGGGGGAAGGACTGGAAAGAAAAAAAAAGTCGGGTCGTCTCTGTAAGATGGAGGAAGAAGCCCGTCCAGTAAAAAGGGGTGGGGGCCAAAAGGGTCGCAGGAGAAGTGGGCAAGGCACGAAATAGAGGAGGTGCCACGAGATAACGGGTTTAATATTTCAAAAAAGGTAATTGAATGGAAGCACGAGCTTACGTGGAGAAAATGGACACATGTGCAAACAGGGGAGAAACCGCAAGAAAATGGGAGGGGTGGGGCTCGTCAGTGTTTCCACTTTCTCCGGACCCGCACCCCCGCCGAAAAATTGGAATGAGGAACAAAACCAGAGTTACTCCAGTTACACTGCGACCCTGGTGGAACTAATAGCCCTGAAGGAGAGGGAAAACGAATCAAGGGGGGTACTAGGAAGAATCATTGGCAAGTCCTCGATCTCCACCAAATTCCATCTAACATAAGAGAGGGAAAACGCAAAAAGAAGGGGGGAAGGGGGCCTCCTTACATACTAAGAGTCTAATATAGTAATAGGAGGGGAAAAAAAGTTTAGTCGTGGAAGAGGGACGGTCTCGGTTTGGTGTAAGACTCTGGTTAACGGTGTTCGCGGGGAGGGACCACTGGGAAGTGTGGAAAGAACGAGCTGTTAAACAGTCGTTCAAAAGTGAAGGGGAATAGCGCACCTGCGGCAAGGACATACAAAAAAAGGACGGAAGACGAACAGATCACCTAAGTAGACAAAGGTACCCGAGAAATAATACCAAGGATTATGTGGAAACGGTGTCCGAAAAGGCAAAGAGACCGGGAGAGAATTCGACCGTGAAGACGCGCTGACTTCCAAAATACTCGCTCGTGGCCACGAAGAGGGAAGAGCCGTTAACCTGTCGGTAGCAATGTAGAAAAGAAGTTGAGTAGGTTCTGTATTCAGCGAGAAAAGAAAGCTTCTGGGGTAGGGGGAGCACAAAAAAAGTCGTATATCTCGGAACGACTTGAGGTAGGGACAAAAAAATGCACCCGATCAGGGGAATCAAGGGCGCGAGACACAGCGATGAAAGAAGCGGGTATCCAGAAAAAAGTAAACTAATTACAGAAAGAAAAGACGATGAGTATCGTCAACAAAAATCGGAAAGATAAGAAAGAAAAAGGGCGATAGCCTTACTAAGATGTCATCAACGCCGCGGAAAAGGGGTGATTTCAGCATCTCTGGAAACTCTTCATGGTGGGAAAAAAAAGGGGGGGGATCCACGCGAAAAAGGGAAAAAAAAAGTAGGATAGCTTGTGGGGCTTTGAATCCTTAAAGTGGGGGGAGGGACTAGATGGGGAAACTTTGTTCAAGGGTAGGGCGTCGCATAGTGTGAACTGGGGAACCTATCCTGGAAATAACGCAAGCAGAAAAAAAATCACTCTAAATCAAACGGAGGGCCCTTCGAAAAACGGTCTGGGTGAGAAAACCGTATAAAAAGAGGGATCGAACCAAACCGAGCTAAGTCGAAAAAATGTCAGGAGTAAGGGTAGTTTATTATAAGATCAAAAAAAAAGAGTTTTTTGTGACAGGGAGGAAATCTCTAGTATCACAAAAAGAGTAGAGAAATGGTGACGTAGAACGTGTGTTGGCGACGAGAGTGTAAAGGAAATCCATACAAAAACGCTTCTACAAAACCAAGTAGAAATCCTTTTGGACTCACGGGCGTAACTAAAACACATAATGAGTGGGGGGGGGGTGGCAGGGGGTGCAAGAACGGATGGGGAGGGGAGGAAGGTGTATCTCGGGCACTTGTTCGTGACTTATTATCTAGGGGAAACCTTTTACGAACCGAGCCCTCGTCTCTTCTCCAGGTGGAGAACTGACCTTCTGGAACGCAAAGAACTTTCACAAAAACGGATAAACCAGACGAAAAAAACCTCATAGTTTTAGGGTAAGGGGCTCCTGGTGTTAAAAAACAGAAAATGAAGACTGGGGTGAAAAAATGCACTAGTGTAGTAACACCTTTGGGGAGCACCCAGCCTGGATACTTTTAGAATGTCAGGAAACGGCGGCCAGACTCTTCAAGGAGGCTCGGGTGTTTCATTGGAAATATCCTGGAAAGAATCCGTAATAGATTTCCTGCCAAATCTAAATTAAAGAGAGGAGAATTCTAAAAGAAACCTGCAAAAAGAATGGGGGGAACTGAAAGGACTGGGGGACCAATGAAACCAACTGGGAGAATGGTCGCTGCCCTTCGCTTATTAAAAGGGGGAAAGCCTTGTGTGGTAAACCAGGTAGGCAGGAAATTGGTTAGCCAACTGAGAGCCTAAAAGAGACTTAAAAAAAGGAGGACGTGAGAGTACGAGACACGGTTGCCGATCAGGAAGAAAGGGGGAGGAAAGAAGAGGGGTCATCCTTAATTCCGAAAGTAAAAATCAAGGGATGTGCACGATTGGAAGTGGATCAAGAAGTCGGCAAGAAAAACACTCCGATTCGAGAGGTAAATCTCCACATGGCAGCTCAAAGGTGAACGGGGAAAGGGGGGATAATAGTCGTCCCAAACGGGCTGGGGGAGCATCAGATAGAAAGACACACCAAATATTTAAAATCTAAGAAAAAGGAACCTCCGCCGATGGGCCAGAATCTTTTAACTCACGATAAAGAAAAAATTTGCGAAGAAGCATTCTCGTAATAGGGGGTGTTTGTCCAATTGTCAAAATGGAAGCGAAAATTGAGCTTGGGCTTCGTCAGGGAGAAATTACCCGCATCGGATGACCCCTCTGAAAGTCGAGAAGGTCTTCAAAGGTGTGATCGAAGCGCCTCGAAAGAAAAAAAAACCAGGGATTGGGGGAGAAAAGGTATGCGACTTTAGCTTGTCCAAGGGGCCGACGTAAACGTAACGAAAAGAAACATCCTGATCAGCGTACCAATCTCGGTCCTGAAGGAAACAAACTACCAATCCTTTTGTCGGGGGAAAAAAACCCGTGGGAGGAAAGTTATACCAGTTCAAGGGATGACACAAAACAGAAAAAATACGCGAATATCGGGAGAAACGCTAGAGTCTTGAAAATTAGAAATAGATGCGACAAAGCATCAAAAGTACTGAGGAGGAGGTACCGGGAGCCGCATGACCAGATTGTCAAAGGGGAGGGGTTGGAGAAAAACGGGCTTACAAAAGGTAAATGAGGTCAATTTGAGGTTTTTGGCACCGAACTCGTCCTGTAAGAGCTAAAAGGGGGGGAAAACACAGGGGAGAAAATAAAAAACTTCCCTAATTAGTTTCCGCGGTTGCGTAGGGTTGGTCTCCTTCAGGTCTACTTTCAGGAGGTGCCGGCGCCTGATAAAAATTCAGAGAACCAGGAGAGAGGGGCTAAGAGTTGAGCCGGGGTTAGGATTACCCGACTAGAAGATCCAGCCGAACACATCAAGGAAGGAGGAATTCAATCTGCGGAAAAGAAAACAGTGAGAGGGGGACTACGAGGAGCCACACGAACTTGCCATGTCTGAGCATCGGGGGGGGAGATTGAGAGGGGTTAAACACAGAAATCAGAAACCGAAAAAGGGGCAGGGGGGAAGGCCTGGGTCCTCGAAGCTATGAACTCCAAACACGAGAGAAAAAAAAAGTCCAGTAAAGGTTCTCCAATAAAGGGTAGGTTACAGGAGGAAAGGATCTACTTCGAGTTCAAAAGGGGACAGGAGTTTCGTTCCAAAACCAATTTGGAAAAGGAGGGGGAAACCTCAGTTTCCTGGGTAGGGAAAAAAAAACAGACGAAAAATTCTCCGAATTGTTTGGTCTAGCGTTATCGGGGGGAGGAGGAAGAAAAGGTGAACTTGGAAGCGGATGAAGAAACGTTAGATATTCTACAAATAGGAGGGAGGAAGGGGAGAGAGAGCCTTCTCGAGAAGAGTGGAGAAAAAAAGGGGGGAGTAAAGGCAGAGGGGAATAGGGGGGGATTACTGGCTCCCTCGACTAGATCACTGTGAAAAATCTCGCCTGTGGAGAAAAAGGACGTTCCTGTAATTGGGGGATCAAGGAGCCTAGCGCAGGGATTACCGAAAAAAAAAATTCTGGAACGAAACGAAAGAAGAAGTGCTGCCATAACATACTATGGGAGAAAAAGGTCTCCAGCGATGTCGTTAGGGGCATACAGAGAATTGAGGGGGGGCTACATAATGGGAGATAACGATTAGTATCATGAGGAGACAGAAACGACAAGGACATAAACGCGAAAAACGACCCGCGGGGGAGCAAGCCCTGGACGGGGGCTTCTATCGAACGACGTTGGCCTGAGGAAATTGGGCTGAAGAGATACCCTTGAAATCTCCAAGGGGAAAACGAGGGTGGAAAAAGGACGTACTTAGGCTAGGAACGCCGCCTAACTGAATTCTACAAAAAAAGCGCAGCACTTCGGGGGCAGTCAACCGAACCATGTGGGAAAAAAACTAGGCAGGCCGGGTGTCTATTATACTCCGTCTTTACAATAAAAAGGAGTTAAAAGTAAGACCTCTCTAATTACAACGGGAACGCTAGGGAAAAGAGAGAAAGCAATTCAAGATGGTGGCGAGCCCGGCGTCCCACCAAGGAGGAGGGAAAAAAAAGCTCTCGGAAAGACAAGTAACCGAATGAAACCAAGAAAATAGAATTCTAAGAAGAGAAGGGAGAATAGCTCGTAACAGTACGGGGGGGGTAGGGGGGTCAAAAAAAAGGGGGGGAGGGGACGTTGGGGGGGAACGAGGGGGAACTTCTAACTGGGTATACCCAAAAATCGAGTGGGGTTGAAATGGGGGGGTAGACGCCAGGGGGTAAAGGTTGCAGGAAAAGGAAGTCAGCACGCGCGGTACTGACAGGAAAAGGGGTGGCAGCAGCCAAATGAGAACTGGGGGCACCAAATACGATAATCTTTAAAGGCAAGAAAGTTGAAACAAGGTAGGAACAGGTTAAGGGGGGGGGGAGACGAGGAAAGAGGGTATGTTCATCAAGACTTAGGAAGAAGAGACGAGAAACCGACTTTTGGGGGGGAGAGGGGAAGAGTACAGGAGCGCGCGTTCAATAGTAAACATGGGGCAGGGGGCAAAAGCGTAGATTGAGATTGAATG
>Ga0179591_1232053_pt1 | contig 10361 bp, 10 predicted proteins | sample CZOMad2_1_08_16f_FD_182891 | JGI IMG/M metagenome (GOLD analysis project Ga0179591, IMG submission 182891) | Vadose zone soil fungal communities from Angelo Coast Range Reserve, California, USA - CZOMad2_1_08_16fungal (PacBio error correction) | ecosystem: Environmental > Terrestrial > Soil >...
TACAAGGGCCAATAAAAAAACGTGATCGGAAAAAAAGTGCGCGCATACCAAGCTTGTGGCCGCGAAGGGTAGTTAAGAAGAGTGATACCGGGAAAAAAAATGGTCAAAGGTTGAACTGTTGCTAGGCGCAACTATCCAATAGCAAAGAAGGGGGGGGGGCAAAAAGTGGGGGGGTAAGCCGGCGGGAGGTCGACGGACAACAGAGGAAGGTTGAGGGTTTAAGTTAACGGACCTAAACGTTGAACACGGAATGTAGGAGCATGAACAGGTTAAAGGAGAGACGCAAAAAAAAAAAAAAAAAAAAAAAGACAAAAAAAAGAAAAAACAAAAAGATTCGACCCGGTCGAGGCGGTTTGGGGGCCCAACAGGGGGGATTTTTGTCCAGGACGGAGAAGTGTGTGGGGAGGATCCCAGTAATACGTCGTGCAGGGAAAAGACAACTCAGAGAAGGACTGCCACCCAGGATACCATTCGTTGAGGAAGTTCGAGTTTTTGGGAGGGGGAGAAATCGCGAAAGAACCACCGCCATGGGGAAGAACATAACTAAACACCTGGGAGTTAGGGCGATGGAGCTGAACGGGGGTGTGGAAGGGAGTGACCAATACAACGCAACAACGAAAACAGTAAAAAAAGAAATCAAAACAAACGATGTGATAAGGGGAGCAGCATCGGGAAGGGGAAAGGCGCCAGTTTTGTCAGAAAAGAAAAAAAAAGGAAAAGCGAGATTGCGTGCACGCGGGGAAAAAGGTGTAACATTGGGAGGGGGGGGAAACAACTCGGGGTTACCCGATACTTACATAAGGGGCGTCTTGGCAAAGGGGACGGCACCTCACTGGCTGCAAAAATGAAGACACCAGTCCAACGCACTCGGTGGGGGGGGGAAGGGCTCGACTCAAAGATACCCACGACGCTAAAAACAAGGAGAGAGAACAATGTTCTACTCTTCGCATCAAGATGGGCCGCCAGGGCTGGATAGGAGGGGGGGGGCCTTCTAACGACTGGGAAGGCTGGCGAAGAGGGGCGAAGGTGCTGATCCGGGTGAAAAAAGGGAGAGACGGGTGAAAATATGTGCTTCAAGTGGGGCCGCATAAGATTAGGGAAGAAGAAGCATGGGGCTTCCATTGGACAAGGGTGGAAATGACTAGACTGAGGACAGTACTTCGATTGCGATAAGGTGTGGATAGGGACAGGGGGCATCTATCCACTTATGCGGGCTACTTGTGAACAAGACCACAGGGGAAAATGAGGAAATTAAAGAAACCTCGTCACCATCCATTAGGGCACTGGGGGAAAAAAGTTATATTGGGAGTTTAATCGATTAGCAGGCATTGGGGCAGATCTCCGCATCTGCGGGCTCTTCCCACCAAACCCTAGAAGGGTTACGTTTCATTCCCGATGGCAAAAGGAAGAAGTTAAGGGGCGAATGGAACCAAACGAGACCCTTATTGGGTGGTGTGAAGAGACGACCAGGCGTCCTAAACTGAGGAATGCACCCAGGAAGGGAGTCAAAGGAGAAGGGGAAAAAGAGACATGGGTCGATAAAGAAGGTGAGGGGAAGAAAATCAAGGAATTGAAACTAGAACTCAGCTTACCTGGGTCTCTTAAATTCTGTCCGACCATACCAGTAACCGTAAGGAAGAGAAATGCAGTGAAGGAAACGAAAAAGTACACCAGGTCAGGGAAGAGGGGTTATAAGGCGACAGAGAACTAAATTGGAAGGTAGGTAATAGTTGAAGTGGAAACTTGTACAATAGAAGAGGAACAAGGGGGGGGGAAAAAGAAATTTCGAATCGGCGAGAGGCACACTCAAGAAAAATTGCATAATTTCGATTGTCCGATCCCTGATTGCAGGGGGGGGGGTCCAAAAACGAAAGGCCCGTACAAAGATTGAAGTAAAAGAAAAAAGGAAGCCCGGCTCGACGCCCAAGGGAACAAGAAGAACGACTTTACTCAACGCCGTTCCGTCGCATCTTCAGAAAGCCCCGCAACGGCAAGATAAGTTGCCTAGGCGAAGAGAATTAAAAACGCCATGCTACCTCAACTCACAAGCGGAAAATACGTGATGAGGGAGAGATTGGTCGGTGACACGAAAACTGGGGAAAACGAGAAACATAACTCACTTCCAATTAAAGGGGCCCCCGGTCTGCCGTGCTGACAAAGATTTGGTTAAAAAAGGAAGGGAAACCCTAATAACGTCACGAAAAAATCATAACAGGCCTAGGAAGTGAAGAAGCGATACTCGCCGTTCGAGGTTGAAGTAAAAAGGGAAAATGAAAAAGGGTCATAGGAAATCTTACTGTCTCCAACGATTGGGATGGCGGGCAAAGAAACCACTCTGGGAAAGGGGGTGATTCGTCTTGACCAGTATCATAGAAGGGGGGGGAGGAAAAGCGGTTAAATCGCAAGAACACGGCAGTCTGGGAAAGTTTTGCGATGGGGTCTGGTCAAAAAACTTTATGAAAGTCTGATAAGGGAGGACTCATTATGAAAAAGGGAAAGCTGGGTCGCGCTGTAAAAAGAAACGACGAACGAGGAGGGAGGGGGGGAGCAAGAACAACTATCTTCCTAACATAGGAATCTCACAACACAAGGCGGGTATGGGGGAAAGGGAGGGAAATTAAAAAAAGATAAAAAATTGATGCTCAACCCGAAATAGGAATCGAAGGGGAGGGGGGAGTAACAGCGCGCCCTCTGCCTTCGCGAATGAAAAAAGAAGAGAAAAATCAACCGATTACTTCCTGGACCGAGGACATCGCAAGAAATACGCTCAATCCTTTAAGGGTCGAGTGCATCATCTATTGGTAAGCCTTAGTTCTTAAGAAGGGGAAAAACTGAATACATCCGCGAACAGAAGCGGGAGAAGAAAAATCCCAACTCGTCGTACAGCTCTGTGGCGCGGCAGTAGTAGGGGGGGATGGGATAAAAACCTCTAACTTGAGTATTCGAGGATGGTGACGGGGGGGAGGTCTTGGAGGATTTCGTGGAAGGGAAAGGATTCGGCGTTTGTTCATGCTCTCGTAACAGGTGCACCGAAGGGGTACACGTAGGAAGTGAATTTATTTTCTCCGTGGCAACGGTTGGAAAAACGATGGGGGTGGGGGGGGGGGGGGTGGGGGGGGCACAGAAAAAGCAGAAGATATCCGTCAGGCATCTTTCGTTCGGGATAAAGGAGTGGGGAAAGTTTTCATGGCGTAGCCGGCAACTTATCGTTGACCAGTTGGAGAGTTGCGGAGACGATTGCCGGGCACGAAGGGAGAAGAAAGTCAGGTCTTTGTCTTTTTTTGGGGCGAACAGGCTGGCGTCGAGCCGGGCTTTTGAAAATTGGGGGAGGAAAAACTTCTAAACTCCTGTCCTTGGGACTTTGGGAAAACGATTCTAAAGAAGGGGAGGAGGACGGAGACTGCTGCCACTCGTCTTTCAGCGAGCAAGCGAGCAGATGAAGGGATCATTTGCTGAAGTTGCGAAATCTGGAAATAAACTGCACACCATGCGTCGAGGAAAATACCTCCATCGGAGGTCGGGGGATCGACTAGAGAAAGGAGGAGAAAGGTAAGGGAAGTACGGCGGGGAACAGACAGGTCTTTCCTCGTGAAAGACGGTACTTTTTTGGAAAGAATCGGAGCGAACCGGAAGAAGTTAGAGTGGGGCCTCGCTTGCAAGGGAAAGTGAAGACCGAGGATAAAAGAGGGGTGGGATGTGTTCCGGCCGAATTCGTTCAAGGGATGGGGGGACGGCGCCCCAACCTGGGGCCCCCCCCCCCCCCCACGGCCTACTAGGGAAGAAAAAAATCCCCAATCCTTTTTTGAAAAGGAAGTACGAAACAAGCTGAAGTTGAGGGGAAGAAGGTACTTCTCCAATGCAAAAAGAATAATAGATGTTGTGGTGAACGAAGGTCGGAGAGCTGTTTGAGTCAATCAGCGAAAAAAAACCAATAAGGCTCAACCAAAAAGAAACTTGGTGGGGGGAAAGGGGGGGGCCGGGGAAGAGTCGGAGAGAGGAGCAGCGTACGCATTCCGACCGGGGGGGGTTCACAAGTAGACCGGAATAAATGTACTGTAATTTCGAAACTATCGGGGAACAGAGATCCCACTCTAGGGAGTGGCAACCCTATAGATTATTGATTGCAGGGAAGAAGTGGTTATCGACGATTGATCTTAAAAGGGAGTCCCATTAGGGTGGGATACGGGGCACGGCCAGTGGCAATTGGCTCAACCTTACAGACCTGGCCGCAATGAGTTAGCAGCAAAAGAACTCAAAAAAGGGGACGGCTAACAATCTTTACTCAGAAAAATTCCCATTTTGTTAAATCAGATGAAAGGGGGGGGGGAAATTGGGGAATCGAGTCCGAAGAAAACTAGGGGGAGCTTCGGGACGTTTCTTCAAGGCTGTCAGACATTCTACGTGGAAGTAAACTTAAAAGAAAAAGACTAAGGGAGGACTGAGGAAGAGTTAAAAGTCAAGAAAGGGGGATACACAAGTGGAACGATTGAACCAATTATCTTGACCTTGGGGGGCGCAAACTATGGATGACCACTGCGCCCAGTTCCAGGAGAGGGGGGGGAAAAAAGGGGAGAAAGTATTTTGGTTGTCAATTTTGAATCAAGTGGGAGGGAAGGGGGGAGGGTGCGTTGGGCGAATTGGATGGACCGAACCCACCAAACAGGGCATAAAAAAGCGCTCCGATTCTAGGGGGAGAGGAGGGTAGCCAAACATTGGCGGTGGTTCTAATCGAAAAAAAAAAAAACCGCGTCACAGAGGATCGAGTTGACTGGCCAAGCTCATGCTGGGGGCTCTTTGATATAAGGAAATAAAAGGTCTGCAAAAACACACGTAATTACTGGGAGACGACCACAGAAGGGTCACGGAAGAGAAAAAAATAAAGGTCCATTGACAACCGACTCGGAGGGGGAGAACAAAAAAGAGTCAAGGCTCGCCGTCCAGTAAATACATCGCCGTGTTCAACTTTGGTCAGGAGGTAGGAATTCATATTTTGGGGACGGGAGAAATCCGAATCAGCAGCAGCAACCTGGGGCCAAAACCCACAGGAAATCATTATATCAGAGAAAAAACACCAAGTTGACAATGGGGGGAGGAAAACCTGGATCCGATTAACGCAACATAAAAGAAGGCGCCGTCTGAAGGTCAGACTGTAAGGGCGACGAATCAGAAAAACAAAGGTGTGTGCTGTTGCAAGCTGATCTCAAAAGACAAAAGGAAGTTTTAAATGAGAGATGTACCTGGGAAAAGAAAAAACGGGGGATAGGGACAGAGGATGATCATGGACAGGTTAACTTCAAGGTCAAAAAAAGCGAAGGAATTAGAGTTATCCGGCGCCAATTTTCAATGACTGGAAGGGGTCTGCTGCTGAGTAAAAAGAAATAGGGGCTGCCGGGGTGGCAGGGGGGATGCCGCGAGTTACACAAAACTAGAATTTGGTTAAAAAAAAAGTTACCGTTAACGGGCCAGAAGGGAAAAAAGGGCGGTTTTCTGCGTAAATGGTAAGGCTGGGGGGGGGGGAAGAAATGCCGAAAAAGTCGAAAACCTGTCTCGCTTGGAAAAGAGAGGGGGGGTCCATAGGGAGTTCTATGGGATCCAATTAATACGGCGGGTTGCTGAAACTCCAGTGAGAAAGGGCATCGGGAAAGAACTGCCCCAGCCTAAAACAAAGAATGGAGAGAAAATAGAGTGAGTTTTCGCGGTGACAACCTACGCCAATGTGTGGTTACCAAAAAACGCTAAAACCCGGATTACGGAATAGCGAACGTTTGGTCAAATGGGCCACGAAAAAAAAAGAAAAAACATTACCGACAATGCAAATTGACAAAAGATTTTCTCATTTTCCGAAGTCAAATTGACCGTAACTTGGGGGGGGGGGGGGGGGGGGGGGGGGGGGGGTGGGGGGTGGGGGGGGGGGAGAAAATTTTTTCATCATTGGGAAAAGAAAACAACTTGTAATCGATGATTGCGGAAAAAATCGAGTAAAAGGGGAAAATGGAATGGGCAACTCGTTGTCCAGAGTAATCAAGGGCTGGCTGGGGCAGAAAATGGAGGCAAACAATTCTTTCTGCCACCTTTAAAAAACAAAAACCGAAGAGGCCCAGCGCGGTCGTCTCAAAAAAAAGAAGAAGGAAAACCCGCACTCTCAAAACGGATACCAAATGGGAGAATAGGAGGGGGAGGGGAAAGATTTGGCCGCAGGCTGCGTCGAGTGTTAATATAACGATACTGCTGCGCAGTAAGAGTTTCGAGGTTACTGGGGAGGAAAAAAGGGTAAAAACAGCCCGTGACGTATCAAAAGGGGCTGCAAGTTAGCGAAAGAGAGGAAGGTCGAACTTCTTGAAAGGCATATAAGTTGGTCATGGAAAAAGGGAAGTGGACGCGGCCTTTAGGTGTGGAACTGTTGATAGGGGGGGGGAATAGTACGGCGCCATCGAGTCACATGGGCTAAAGGGTGGAAAAAAAAACAACCTGAGAAATGCCGGAACGAGAAAAAAAAAAAAAGAAGCGTCACCGTAAAACGGATCGTTTAGGGTCAGGGGTAAGGAGGGGAGACGGATGGCCGAGGAAGCAGAGAAACCTTACGTTCTCTGCCCACAACCAGTCGGGTTGTTTCATTTGAAAAAAAACATTCAAACAAAGAAAAGACAGAGTTTTTGGGCAGGGGGGGGGAAAATATTTCCCCCCGGATGGGGCAGGGGAAGAAAAAGGGACTCCAGGCGAGTACGGTGAGGTCGGCAGCACAAAAAAAAATCATTTGACCGGGTACCGGAACCCGCGAAAGCGGTGAGGAAAAAAGGAGGGAAAGGTCCCCGAGACTCCGTCAATTTCCGTCCGCGGTTCCTTCAGGGCCTATGCTGGCAGCGTACCAGTCCACCGGGTCCAGAAGAAACGGTTAAGGCCAGAAACTAGAAGCCAGAACCGAGGGGGACGGGGGTTTTATCGCCGATAACATCAAAGAAGGGGAAAGGCTTGCGCATCGAAAGACTGGGTAAGTTTCGCAAATCGCTGCGCAAAGGAGAAATGAAAAGCGGGTCGAAGAGGAAGACCCTCCAAAGAGGGTGTAAGGCAAGGGGGAGGAGGGAAGAAGAGGGGCGACCGAGGGTGGAAGACGTACCAGACGCTGGGAGAAGCTTTGGAATCAGCAATGAAAGCCAGAGCAGTAAGACAAAATGGACAAAAAAAGAACGACTTTCAGTAACTCTGGAACCTTCCATCCGTCGAAGACCTGGCCACGGCAAGATAAGGGAAGGCTTCAGAAGAAAAGGAAACACGCCAAGTCTACACTCAAGGCGCAGAGAGAAGAGGCGGAGTGGTCGAATGTCTTCTCGGGTACGAAAGCAAGACCCGGCTCAACGTATAAAACAGAAAAAAAAGTCCAATTAGGGCCCCCCTTTCTGAGTGCAAGTGGTAAGATAAAAAAGGGGGAAACGATAATCACGTCACGGTCCGAAATCATAGAAAGGCATGCCGCGGAATAAGAGAAGGGATAGTTTCCAGCAATAAGAATTTACCCGAGCTTTTCAACTGAAAAAGTGAGTTGAGGCCAAGCAATCTCAGGAGGAAAGGGGGGCCAATTGGCCAGTATCAGAAAGGATCATAGAGAAGGAACATCTCAACTAAGGAGGCGCGTTTGAATTGCGATTTAGGTGTCTCTTCAAGAAAGGCATCGGAAGGTCAATGACTCATTTCTGCAAAAAAATTCAAAAGGGGGGGGGGGGGAGAGATTTTCGTTGCCCATACCGGAAGCGTGGAGGGAAAAGAGAATAAAATAAGCAAGAGGAAATAGAGAGAAAAAGAACAACAACGGAGGGGGATGGAAAGTCTGAAGGGGCTTCAAAGAAGTCCTTTTAGGGATTCCCAGACTCGACGAGTCAGGGATTTTTAAGGAAAAAACTCGACCCGAGTTCCTTCGGAGGACCCGCTCAAGGACATCAAACCAGGAAAAGTCCGACTCCATCTGCAAATGAAACCCTCCGTGGAGGGCGATGGGAGCGGCTGGGAGGGGGGGGGGGGGAAACTGGACTTTCCTTATACTGTTCGAAAGAATAAAAAAGAGAGAAAGAGAGGGGTTCTCAAAAAGACAACTCCCACGGTGGGCCTACATCAAAGGGACTCTCATTATTCGGAGGCTTGACCTTCTGTATGAGGGAGGAGGTGGAACTTTCGATGACTTGGGGGAGTTTCGTGTAGGTAAAACGTGGCTTCTGAGGTGGTTCATGCTCTTCCGTACCAATCTTTAGGGCAAGAAGGGGTTGTGCAACACTGGACTTTCGTTTAGTTAGTATGGGGGGAGAAGGGAAAATGAATTTAATTGTCGACGACCATCGCGACGAAGAGATGAAATCCCATGAAACCGGCGCGTGAACGTGATGTAGACAAATTTCGTATTGTCTTAGGGACGCGTCCACTTGCGTGCGCAGGGAGGAAGGAGGGGGGACGGCAACTAGAGAAAGTAGTGTAGGGGTTTTGGGCTTCAAACAGGCTGGCAGGTAACTTAATTTGGGGCTGAGGCCAGCGGTAAAGAAAAAGGGGTACGGTGGGTTGAAACTAGCCGCCCATCAGTATTCAATACGAAGAGGAAGAGGCCACTCGTCTTTTTAAAAGCGGCAAGAGAGAAGAGTAGTAGGGGGGTCTATGGAGGTCTCTTGGGCTGACAAAATTCGGTGCAGATAAAGGGAAGTCCAAAACGTCGTGGGGTATATACGCTAAAACAATGAACTGCAAAGCTCAGGGAAAGCGCGGGGGAAGCACAAAGTTCTTTCTCTGACGGGTATGGAATCCAGGAGAGGCGGAAAAGCGAACCAGGAAAGATGGAGAGAGAGGCGAAAGTGCCGACGGGGGAGGCAGAACATCTCGAAATGTAGGGTTCCCGGCTAAGTCTGAGAGGGTGTGCGTCACGCCAGGTAAAAGGAGAAACTTCTTCAGGGGTGACAAACCCAATCCTTTTTAGAGCCTTGTAAAGAGGAGGGGATAGTGAATGAAAAAAGGGGGAGGGTGTGCTGAATGACCCCTCACCGAAGAGAGCATCGGCCTCTGACTACCAAAATGAAAAAAATATCTTTGGGTGGGGAGAACGCGATGCGAGAGCTCGGGGGGAATAGGAGCTCACCCTAATTAGATAAAACAGATCCACGTTTTGTAGGGTGGGAGGAGTCGGAAGCGTAAGTAGCGCGCATAAACGCATTAGCGAAAGGGGGTTGAGGGTTCAACGGTAGACAACGAATTGGACTCGAATGGCGAAACTAGTCGGTACCAGATATCTCCACATTGAAAACTCTAAAAAGGGGGGGAAGTTATTGGCCCTGGAGAGGGATGATAGAGACGGATGGCAGAAAAAGGGGCAGCACAGAACGGGGGGTGGGTGATTCACGACAAGAAAAAGAGGTCAAAAAAATCAGCCCGTTTAAACAAGTCAAAGGGGGAAAGAAATGGATCATCAAACTCGGCAGCCAGGCAAAATATGAAGAGAACGATCGCCCCTGGTGGACGAGGGGGCAGTTGGAAAAGAGTATTCCGCCTTCAACCTGCCTGGGCGCTTCGGTACTGTGGGGAGAAGGGGCTGGAACAGCCCATTCGGGAAAACTGAGGCCAAATACTGGTCTTCCGAGTAAACGAGTTGGGTGCAATCAAAAAGAAGAAAAAGAAAACGTTGTCCATGAAACGCGCTTGAACCAGGGGGGGAGGAGGAAGATGTAAAACGGCGAAGTTCAAGCAATGAGGACGGAGCACATTGAAAGGTTTTCAGGGGAGGCGGTAATGTTTGACGGTCTTGGGGGGGGGGGGGGATGTCAAAGGCCTACCCACCCTTGCTATGACCGCTCCTAATGAAACGAGAAGGGGTTAGATGCAGGATGTTAGAAAAACGGTGGGCTAGGCGATAGTCTCAATGAACTCTAACACGATGAACGAAGTTCCCGTCTGGCTCATGCGGGGGGTCAGGGGGGGGGGGCAAGAGGTCAGTTCTCTCCCTGGCGCAAGTCAACACAAGTATTAAGAAGGGGGGGGGGCTACAACAGAAAGGAATCGAAAGAATTGCCAGTTGGAAAACCGACTCGACAGGAAAAAAGGGGCGAAGCTGAAGGTACCATTTATCTCAGACACGCAAAGGTTGAAAAAAAAGAAAGTGGGAGGAGGGAAAAGGGAAAAGGACCCTTTCGATTGGGTGTGTCTCTAACGAAACCAAGAGTAGAGATAACCTTCATAAAAGGGGCCAAAAAACTTGAAAGATAAGCTCCAAAATTAAGGGGGAGTGGGAACATGGGTCTCCACCGGACGATTAACGCCGGAACGACTGGAGAAGGTCAATCAGGTAAGAGAAATAAATCTGAGGCCGAGAACTTGGGGTCTTTGGAAAGCGTGGC
>Ga0179591_1337853_pt1 | contig 10361 bp, 11 predicted proteins | sample CZOMad2_1_08_16f_FD_182891 | JGI IMG/M metagenome (GOLD analysis project Ga0179591, IMG submission 182891) | Vadose zone soil fungal communities from Angelo Coast Range Reserve, California, USA - CZOMad2_1_08_16fungal (PacBio error correction) | ecosystem: Environmental > Terrestrial > Soil >...
CAGAAAAGCGTTTGACCCATAAAAACTACTTCAGCGAAGAAAAGAGGAATGGTCCGAACTAAGAGACTGCTCACAGAAATGACCCCGAAAGGAGTTCGCACCTGGTCTTGTCAGAACACGAGAGCGGCCGCCGGGGGGAAACGGAGGGGCATATCAATTGGAAAGAAGGGAACCGAAACACGCTGCGCCGCGGGCCAAGGCGCAAGGAGAGAAAGGACAGGTCTTAAAAAACGCAGGGCTACACGCATGGGTTGACCGAACGAAGGGGCTTCTTGGAAAAGCGGAAGGTGCTGCACCTCTGAAAAAAAACTAGAGGGTGCAGTCCAAAACGGTCGACAGGTCGTTGAGTCCACAAAGAATTGCCCAAGGAGACAGAACCGAGTCGGGGGCGGGAGGAGGCTACAAGTGGCTACTTAATCAAGCTAAAAACGGGAATAAACAGGGGCCTTCCGAGAACACACCATTAGTAGAGTAAAGATAGAGGATCGCACCTTTAGGGGGAACTTACGTAGCCAACCTGTATCACGCACAGAATGGCAAGACGTTTGTTCAATGGGAAAACAAAAACCCAAACCACCCAGAGGACGGGAAAGACTAAGGGGAAAAAACGAGACAACGCAAGCCATGTTCTGCGTGACAAAGGGGCCGTCCCACAGAACAGAGGAACGTTCGAAAAACGGAAAAACACATTCGACGCACCAGAAGGGAATCAGCTAGGCGGCGGACGGAAAGGGGGACAAGAGGCAGACCGGCGTCGAAGCCTTCACTTTCGATGCAGTTACCACGGGCAAAGAGTACTGGGGAGGATAAAAGGGCGAAAAGGAGGTGGTCAGAGCAGTGCGCAAGGGGATTCGGAGGAGGTCGACGAGTTGAGGGGAGGCGAAGTCAGAGGGTACTTTGCACGCTTTGAGCGGGAAGAAACCTCCGGGAAGTGAGTAGAGGAAGAAAGAGCCCTATTGGGGCCTCGGCAAAAGACACAGCACATTTCCGTGATGACACGCAGCACTGAAAAATTAGGTGTGACAGCCAGATGAAAGGGAGGGGCCGAAGAATCGTTCGGATAAATAAAAAAGCAAAAAAAAAGAAATGGTAAGGGGCAGGGCCTTAAGGAGAAAGAGATCAATCGGAGGAAAAGGGGGTCGGAACCATGCTTCAAGAACGAGAACTCCGCAGGACGCGGGAGTCGTTTCTTTTAGGCCGCGGAGAGGAGGGGTGAGACAGTCTTGGTTGCCTGCGATGATCTGGCGATGCTGAAGCCAGAGAATGCAGCGCCGAGGAAGAGCAGTAAAAATAGGCGACAGGTTTGGCCTTTAACGGAACCTAAGGAGGGAAAACGGAACTCACAACCTCAGGGGAGACGAGCCAATGGAGAAACCGTGAAGTGATGGGAACTAAGAGGTGGCAAGAAAAGTAAAAAACCCCACACCCCACAAAAAACCCCCAAACCGCACATAAGTCCCAATGGGTGTAAAACATAGGCAGGCACATCCGGTATAGACGAGAAAAAAAAAGGCAATTTGAACGGTGTGGCCTCATTGTCAAAAAAAAAAAATTGAACATGAGGAGCTAGGGCAGGTGAAGGGACTAATAGCAAAAAGGGGTGCAACAGCGGAAGGATTGATCGTTCCTATCAAAGTGATGTCAAACTATAGAAAGAAGGACCGACTTTGGTCTGCGCACGAACTTAAGGACTTTCCTTTTTGTGACACGAGGGGGGGTGGGGAAGGACTGAAAGGCTCAACTCGAAAGGGGCTGGGAAAAGAATAAGTCCCGGACGAAACCTCCGGGTGCAGAGACACGGGGTGGATCAAAGATGACTTGTTAGGGAGGAGGGGTATCAAAGGAGGAGGATTCAGGATTACGCAACAATGACCGGACGCGCAGGACCAAGAAAAGCGGAAAAGTGACTCCGGCGTAAAAGCCGCGGCCATCTTCAAAGACTAAAAGGTGGGTGAATTTCTAGACGACATCGGGAACAGACCAGACTATTGAAAATAGGGAAAATTGGGACGGATGGGGAGGGGACACAGGCCAAAATCCACAACTTCCAGGGGAAGCGAATTCGAAGCCAGAGGGATGGAAACAAAAGTAAAAACCAAGCCTGCCGTGCCGACATGGTAAACAGCGACTCAAGGAGTCGGCGGGCCTCTTGACCAAGCGGTTGAGACTTACGTACCCAAACAGAACCGAAATAAGCACGGATCCCAGCTGAAAAAAAAAGGTTTGGGACAACTCAAAAGGTAAATGTGAGCAGCCCCGTCGAAGAAGACAAGACATCCCCAAAACGGCAAAGAAAAAGAAAAACACGACCAATCTGCCTCGCTTTTGATCGGTCGAGAAGTAAAACTACACCGTCAGGAAAGAAAACGGGGTCAGGCAAAAAAAGTAATGAAATCAAGGCTTCGTGCTGCTTCAAGAGGAACGACGGTGGGGGAGAAAATTGTGGGTGGTGTGGCCATCCCGAGCAGAAAAAGACGGGGGACACAACGTTGGGAGGGGAGGAGCAAACCACAAGAAGAATCAAAGCACCGAAGAAAAATGATTAGAACAATCGAAAAAGGGACTGTTGACCGCGAAGACATAAGAAGAAAATGGTACCTCTGATCAGCGCGAGCCGTCGCGAATTTTGGGAGAAAAAGGAACAGAAAATGTCGAGCGGAACAATCGCAAAAAAGTAAAACGATGCAGAATTCGCATAAAACTCCTCGGGTCATTAGGCAGTCGAGCAGGGAAGCACCGTCGCCGAAAAGACGGCAACGGAAAAACCCCGCGCGAAAATCGGGCATGACCGCAAACGGGGTAGCCGGAGGAGACATCGTCGGACAGGCGAAACCCTGACCAACAAGGTTGGGGGGGGAGGTGGAAAAAAAAAAAAAGGTCAAAAGACGGGGAGGAAAAAAGGCAAAGTAGTCGTCCCTCGTTCGTACGGGGAGCTCTCACAACCGTAGGAAGAGTACACTCGACCAAGACTCGCCAAAAAAACAATACTGAGAGCCGAGGGGTGGGCACTAGTCCCCTACTTAAAGGAACCTACAGAACAAGAATGCACACTGTCGTCGTAAAACAAGACACTAAAACGTCGCACATTCGAAAAACAAACGGCTAGCCGAAGCGTGTCAGAAAGACGGGCGGATAGTTGGGGGAAGGCCTCGCGAATCTCGTACCGACGGGGAGCGACCTTCAACTACACATGCCCAGCAAGAACGATCCCCGGGTTGGGGAAATGGTAATCTGCGCAGCCCTCGAACCCGTTGGGGCAGAGGGACTTCAAGACGAGGAAATTTTTGGCCCCAGAACCGAGCTCAAATGATCCTAGTTACTTATAAGGAAGCAGGGGGGGAAATGCTCGTCCAAGGTCGGGACGATGGGTCACGCAAAGAGAGTCAGCTGTGAAACGTGAAAGGCGATAGAGAAAAAAGACTTTGCACCACACGAAGGGTAAATCGTTCCCTCAACCAAAACATCAACAAGGAGAAAACCTTATGATAGAGCACGAATAGCGGAGGGGAGCTGCCGGAGACGCGGAGGCCACATCGAGCACGCATATCGAGGGCTCTTCTCAAACTCTGGCAAAAGGGTTGGGGAAAAGCAGCCGGCGGTGCTTTCGGTAGGGGGGGGGAGGGCGGGACTGGAGGAGAAAACTGCCCAGTGACTGGGTCCAGACCATAATCGTGGCATGATCCACAGTTCTGGTGGTAACCGGGGAGACGGGAAGCGGCCACAGAAAAAACTGAAACTCAACTCGGGGGAAGGGGTCATGAGTTGAAAATGGGGGTCCATCCTTTCTGGGAGGGAAAATATAGAGCAGAGAAAAAAGCTGCTTGGGGGAAGAGGGGGGGAGGAATGCCTACCCAGTCCCAGGTACGGGAGAACAGCCCCTTGGACGGTCAAAATGGGATGGTCGGAGACCAGAAGGACCACTTGTCCTGGGGAGCGGGACGAGGAAAGACGGATAGGGGGTCTCCGCCAGCGGGTTCCGGAGGGTCCGTCATTTCCACGCGCCGAGGAAACCGACCGAGCATGAATGGATAAATCCAGGAGGGGGGGGGGGTGTAAGGGAATCCGAAGCGGAATCCGAAAACGGGTCTCATGTACGTTAAGGGTAAAAAAGAATTGGGGAAAGGCGGCTGGATGAAAAAGAAAAGGGGAGGGCTACCTCTATATATGGGATCTTACTCAAAGAGAAAAGAACACAACCACGTTGAAATAGGAACAAATACTGAGAGGGAAGAGAGAACGAAGGGGCTATAGTTGTCTATTTCGTCAATCTTCTAGGAAAAGTCCCTTCCCAAAGAGAGAGGGGAAAACTAAATGAAGGAAAAAACTGAAAGTCGCCTGGCAGCCTGATGGACTAATGTCCTGGAAAAACGTTACACCACGGGGGGAACATGTGGGCCGCGTAAAAAGAAAGAAGAGGGGGCACCGTTGAACAAAAGGGGTGGGGAGGGGAAATTTATTTTATCCCAGGGAACCTTCAGAAAGGTGACAAGACCAGGGAGGGGGAGGTGAAGGGGAGGAAGCAGCCCGGGAGTGGGGGAGCAGGGGCAGGGGGGGGCTTTCCTTTAACTTAAAAAAAGGACTGACCAACGGAAAGAAAGAGGAGAGAGATCTGGCTAGAAGAGGGGGGGGGGGGAGAGAAGGACTATGGGAGAACAACTAACCCTTCCTTAAAAGAATCATCAAAGAAGGAAGTAAGGATTCCTATGAGAGAGAGGGTATGGATAAGAGGTAGATCGAATGAAAAAACTTCCCCTCGATGCTGTAGGAGGAAATGAAAAAAAAGTAAATCTTGGGATTTTGGTAAGGTACAATTGTACGTTAAGGAAAGAAAAGATGAAGATCCCCAAAAGGACAAAGGGGGTCAATGGGGATTGGAAAGCAAGACAGCTTTCTTTGGGGAAAGGAGGAGAGAGGGGGAAGAAAGAAGACCAAACAGGAAGAAGGGGAAGGGTTTCGTCGTGGAAAAAGAAGCCTACTTCAATTACTATTAGAAGGCCTGGGCATTTTACTAATCAGGGAGAAATTCAAGAGGACCGAAAAGGAGGGGGGGAGAAATGAAAAAAGGAAAGGAGGAATCCGCGTCTGTGGAAAGCAAGGACTTGAAAAAAGACCGAAAACCGGGAAGCCCCTGTCAAATTAAGAAGAGAGCTCTCATTAGGGGAGGATAGGGGACGCCGGTAAAGAATGTTGGAACTAAAAAAAGAGGGGAGGGGGGGGGGGACAACGTTTGAGGAAAAGGGGGGGAAGGGGGAGGGGTGAACTCAAAAGGAAAGAGTGGCTTCCCGCAGAAGGAGGGGTTTCATATTAACAGAAACGAATAGGGTCATCTTGGAAAGGCTAAAGCTAGAGTCGCCCAGGGGGAAGAAGAAGCGAAAAAAAAGGGAGAAGGAAAAGGAAGGAAAGGAGCTATGAGGAAAATTAGTAGCAACCTTGTAGCAGATCACAGATTGGCCCGAGGATTAGGGGAGAGGGGGGAACCCCTTCTTTAAGAAAGAAAGGGCAGAAAAAGCAAAAAGGAAAGGGAAAGTGAGAGGGGGCCTGACAGGGAGAGGGGGAAAAAAGAAAAACTTCTGATTCGTTAAGAAGAGGAAATTCGACTCCATTTGGACTCTATAATGAATGGAAGGCGGGAGGGAAGGAACTTTTCTTTTTCAAGGATATAGGGAAGAAGAGTGCGGAGGGGGAACTGGGCAGCTTGGGGGGAGAAATAACTGATACCAGAGGGAAGAGGGCTGGCTCAAGGACTGACGGAGTGCAGAAAAGGCTCAAGAAGGACGTAGAGGAGGTTCGTTCGTTTGAAAAGAGGGCTAGGAGAAACTCCGAAAGGTGGGAAGAGGGTTAGAAAAGAGAACTCGGGACGGGCCGAAGAAAAGAACACGCTGCAAAGTCGCGTAGTACAACTAGCAATGAAAAGGTAAGGGAAAGGGGGGCCCCGATCAGAGGGGACGGGACCGGAAAAAAAGGGGTAAAGGAGAAAACCAAAAAAGAAAGGGGATATGGGAAAGGAAACACGCTAGAGGTGGGGAAAGCACTTCTCCAAAAAGAGCGCACTACGCGAGGGAAGCATCGAGCGAGTAAGGGAGTTAAATAAAGAAAAGTAGGAAGAGCCTCGTTGGGTGGCGGGAGCATCGGAGAAAGAAGAAAAGGTCGCTATATCTTCGAGAGGAAAAGACAAGGGGGGCCTTTAGGCACAGCCTTGGGAGCACGATGGAAGGGATCACAAAAAATGGAGGCGAAATCGAATTCAATTTGACACCGCAAAAGGAGACGTCAATCCCCGTGGAATCAAATACAAGGTGGGAAAAAGGGGGTGTGAAAAGGAGGAATTGTGCCATCCTGGACATGGGACAATGGTGGCAAGGTGGAGGTTTCCTCGTAAAAAAGAAAGGCGGAGGCGTCCTGACGACTAGGGATGGAGGTACCACAAAAAACCCCCCCCAAAAAAACAACACCTCTCAGAGTTGGGACAAAAAGTGGGGTAAGATTGACGGGGGAAGGAAACCCTATATCCCTCGCCTCCTCTGGGGCTATATACAGGAACTGTGAAGGGGGAGGGAAAGGGCAAGAGTTCGTGGGAGGGTCATCCAGAGCGACGCCATCGGAATCAGCCAGAGGACCCGATTGAGAGGAACTGTTAAGGAACGCGTGATGGAGTCGGGGGGGGGGTCTCTGTAAGGGAAAAAAAAACAACTCTCTTAAGGGACGGAGGGGGGACATTCTGTCGGGGACAGGAAAAAGAGCCACCCCCCAAAAAACAGGACAACCCCCAGGGGAAAAAAAGGGGAGTAAGAAGAAAAAAGTGAATCACAGTCTAACAATCGAAAGGGGGAAAGGTTGAAAAGATTGGGGTTGGGCATAGTGAGAGTCCGTCCGGGACGTAAGGAAATAGTTTCTACCTTACGATGGGGCAGGTTGAACGGCAGTCTTCACAAAGAAGGTTCTCTGGTTCGCCAGAACATCAATTTATTGAAACCCCCACGATAAAGCAAGTGACCATTTTTAAAACGCTACCAGGAGAAGCGGAAAACAGCGGCCGTCTCCGACGGGGTGAAAGAAGGAGAAGCACACATAACATAAGACCAAGGATTGCGATTCTGGATCGGGGGTGACCAACCTAACGGGGAATCGCATGAGGCAGCAATCATACCGCCAAGCAGAAAAATAACCAAGGCAGGGAGGGAAACGAAGAATTGCGCATCGGTCAGGCCGAAAAGACGTCACTACACCGGAATACTCGTATGTCCGGCAGAACGTATAAGGCCTCTACTATTCGACTGCAGGAGGAAGGAGAAGAGTGGGGAAGCCCTTTTGGGAAGGGGGTAGGGGAAACGCCGATCTACAAGTGGGAAAAGGTTAATGTTTGCTCACGAAACAACCAGCATCGCCAGATTCCGAAAGGACGGAGGAAGAGAGCGTACCCATCTACAAAGGGGAAGGGGACTAGGTGACCCTCGAGGCCTACAAGGGGAGGAAGAAAAGGGGAATACGTCAGGCTGAGAAGGCGCAGAAGACGCGGGAGCAGCGAAAAAGGAAGCCTACGAGTAGAGTCGAAAAAAAGCCGCAACAAAAAAGTTTCCTATTCCGAAAATGGGGGAAGGCAAGCGACGTGAAAAGCAAGAGGGGGGAACGTTCCTGGAGGCGTCAGGGACATTTCTGGAGATCACCGCGACGTGCACCGGGAAAAAATGAGTCTCCCCACTAGGCTCCCCGTCGGGATCTTACAGCAACTCGGATATCCGGGGGAAGAGGAAAAGGTCGGACGACAGAGTTCCGGAAAGCGGGGGCGAACGACCCACACAGATCGCGAAATGGGTTGGGTATAGACGGGAGGGAAAAGGGGGAAACCTTCAATCTCCTCTGTATAAGAGTCTTTGGTCCCGGATGTAAGACAACAACAAGGGGAGGGGGTGACGATATATACCTCCGAAAAAAAGAGGCGGACGACATCGGACTGCGGGGTTGGGCAGAAGGACAGCCGAGCAATGCTACTACCATGAGCGGATGGCCGAGCGTCAAAAATCAAGACCGTTCGCGACGTCGTCGAATCCCATATCCCGAAGCTGCAGTCCAGGGCGGACTATGTGGCATTTTGAAGGGTGCAGGGCGTCAGGTACGACGGGCCGACCTGCGCACATGAAAAAAAAACTTGAAACAGTGAACCGAGGAGTTGTGAAAATCAACCCTTCACGGAAAGAGCAGGGAGCAGCGGGAGAAGGTTGTTGCGAGTGGTGACTGTCGACTCCTGGGAAGGGGTGGTCAGAATCAATGAAGGAAAGACGCCAGGAGCCAAGGGCGTCCCGAGGGGGAAGGCAGCGCGGGGACCAACATAGTTCGGCCCGCATCCGATAAAGAGGACAATGGCTTTCCGATTTGCGGTGGGGGAATACCAACGGACCGTTGTTGCACCAGAAAGGAGAGGGGAACCGACCCACCACACCAGCACAAAATTTTAGATCCAGGGCGGGCAGATAATGAAGGACCGTCACACTCTTCTTCAGCTGAAGGAAAGAGGCAAGACTAAAAAGGCTATAAGGGGACCGGTGTAAGGTGAAGGAGGAAAGGCAAAGATACGCAAGTGTGGCAGCAGCCGCTGCTTTGAGGGTCCCTACTGGGGGATCGGGAAAAGCAGCCACAAAGACTTCCCATTGTAGTGACCCGATACCAGAATCGCACAGGATCAAGAACAACCGGGGTTCTTGGTGGGGCTAAGGGAAGCGGCCAGGCAATAGCTCGCCTATCCTCGCGCGGTGGGACTCTGCACAGGAAAAATGGAGAAACGTGGGTCTTCCATGGGGAGAAGACCGGGAGACAAAGGCGCAAGATGTGGGGTTAACACTACGGCCGGGGCAAAAAGGCTAAAGCAGAAAACTGGTAGAATCGTCGGAAAAACAAACAAGCGCTGTAAATCCAGGAAAAAGCGAGGGAAAGGGAAGCGTCCGGGGGTAGCCGGGATGCATTGGTCTCCGTCACTTGGCCGATCGGTCGTCCTAGCGCGGGACGGGAGGGGTTACACGCCTGGGCATGAACCACAATCATAAAGAGGTTGGGGGGGCCCTACCGCGATATAAGGGGGGAGGGAGAATGACCCGCTGAAATCCGTAAGGAGCGTTCTGGGGGGGAAATGGTACTCTCCCCGGCGACCATAAAAACGGGAATTAAGGTAACCAGAAGGTACCCCGTCAAAGGCCAGACGTGGGCAAAGCATATACAATAGGAGCGAGAGGGGTGATCGGATCAGGAAATCTTCGTTCAATAATTGAGGGCTGGAAAAAGCACTAGAGCAGGAACGCACAGGGAGACGAAGGCGTCCCTGTAGGGGGCTAGTGGACAAAAGTGACCAACCTTCCACATGCAAAGATGCGGAAATCTCGCAGGAGGGGGGGGGACCCGGGCAAGCTTGTGTAAAAACTGGTGCAGGGACCTGGGGTAGTGATCCCGGGAGGTGACCTGCTCAGGGTACAAGGGATGAAGGGCGGGAATTCGACGAGAATGTTGGAGCCTTAATGGGGGTCCGGTGCATTAGGCCCAACAGTCACCGATGGAAAAGAGACGCGATCGTTCTATCGCGGGATTCAATCATAAGAAAATACCAATAAGAAAAACCGCTATACCTGGTGGAGGGGAAACCACACGCGGGGATCCCGATGCGTGCTAGCCATGGGAAGCAGAGGGGGGATAGCAACCGTGTCATAAAAAAAAGGCTCGGGGCGTTTCGTGAGGTAGGGGCCAAGAAATTCAAGGATATTCCTTCGGGGCTTGGGGGATTTATGCCCGGGACGTGGAAAATTGAGCCGGAGGAACACAACTGCCCGGAGGGGAAGAGAGGGGGGACTAACACCGAAACTGAGGGAAAGCTGTGGAATTTGGGGGACCTCGAGAGGGAAAGGGAGCGGGAGATCCACGAGAAACAGCCAAGGTGGATAACCACACGTTGAACAGACACCGAAAGGAAGCAAACTCTATATTCTGCAAATGCGGGGTGGAAGGATATAAGGCGCAACTGAAAAGATGCCCTCGGGGCCGTGGTCCCGTGGGTGAAGCCCTTTGAAATAAGGGGGGAAAAGAAAAACTCGAGTAAGGACGAAAAAAAAAATGGAGACGAAACGAACAGCTTCCGAGCTTTCATGAGCGAGCGGGGTATCTAAGGAAAGGCGGGATAATTTTCGCAGCTTCCAGGTATGTGACGACGAAAAGGGGGCAGTTTTTAGTCCGGGGGGGTGCACATCACCGGAGGAATGGCCGTTGTGAAAAGAACGTGACGGGCATAGCTGTGAGTCCATCAGGGGAAGAGTTGCCCCCATATAACAGACCGAAGAGGGGGATCGGCGTCTACAAGGTTAGACGTACAGGGGGGGGGGGCA
>Ga0179591_1346554_pt1 | contig 10361 bp, 10 predicted proteins | sample CZOMad2_1_08_16f_FD_182891 | JGI IMG/M metagenome (GOLD analysis project Ga0179591, IMG submission 182891) | Vadose zone soil fungal communities from Angelo Coast Range Reserve, California, USA - CZOMad2_1_08_16fungal (PacBio error correction) | ecosystem: Environmental > Terrestrial > Soil >...
AAAAGCGGTGACAAAACATGAAAAGGGGGGGGTCTGAAATTCAAACCAATAGAAGAGGACAGCGTTTTCCGGAGGGTGAGGGGAAAGAGGGAGGGGAGTGCCTAACATCGAACTACATTGCGATGAAGGGGGAGGGAAAACTATAAATACCGAAAAAGGTGGAGGCCCATACTCCGCAAATCGCGACAAGAGGTTTGAAACAAGGTTTGATACTCCGACAGTAGCAACTTGGGCCAGGGGGGGGGAAGAAATAGTGGGAAAAGAGCGAATGGGGAGGAAGAGCTCATCTATCTTGAACCTCGTGCGCGAATGAAACACGGACTTAGTCTAAGATCAAACCAACGAGAGGTGGGGGGGGGAAGACCCGCAGTCCGAGTGCAAAGACGCCCGAGCTTAGACCAGGGAGGAAATATACCGGGCCGAATCTAGCTAACCAGGAAAGAAGGAGGGGGGCCAAGAAAATTTGGACTTTAGACTTGAACTCAAAATGCAAAAAAAAATGCGGTAAATCAAAACGAGACGAGGGGGATTCCGTTTTGGGAGTTCCAACACGACTTATAGGGGGAAAAATGGTTTTGTAAGTAGGGTTGAAGCGAACATATAAGAGGGGGAAAAGAAGAGGCCCCATAATCCGGATCTGGCGAAAGAACGCTAGGGGTAAAGATATACCGTTTTAAGAAAAAAAGGGGGGAGGATGGGGAAACAGCTGGACTCAAATCAAGTATACGAAAAAAAACCGGCCGTTCAGAGAAAGTATGTTGGAGCAGTGCCCTTTTGGCAGCAGGGGGGGGGCCAAGGAGGATATTACTATCAAAGAAGAGGGACTCGAGGAGTTACTTCCATAACAAAAGAAGGGAGCGCGAAAAAAAAATGTTCAAAACACAGGTTAGTTGGAATAGGAAGGGCTCGACTTTATAGAGGGGCACGATCTCACCTAGAGGGGTGCAGATGGCTAAGAAGAGGACGTCATGAGCGAATCCGTAAGGGGATAGGGGGGTCGTAAGGGAGGGGAGGCACGAACAGTAAACGATGAATTGAGGGGGGGGTGACAGTGGGACCATCAAACCGACTCCTTCAAGTCAAATGTCACGGAAAGAAAACGATGTTTAAAAAAAAAATCGCCTGAAAAGGGTTATTAGGGGAGAAAGCAGAGGGCCGAAAAGACGGAGAAGTTCCCGAAGCAACGAAGGGTCGGAAGCTCACCCGAAGGTCATCGGAATGTTAGGGGAAAGTAAAGAAGTAAGGGGAGCGGGGCGATAGGTGGTCTGTCTCCGGAAACTGGTAGTCTAGTTGTACAATCAATGATTCATGGGAAAGGGAGGTCGAAAAACCGTCTTAGGGCAACATTCCGGGGTAGAATAATTAAGGCTCACTAGCAGAAGGCAGTCAGACTTAGGAAGAAAGAAGACTTCCCCAAAACGTTCTCTTCTGAGGAACAAAGAAGTGCCCGCCTAAGAAGGAATCAATTTTGACCACGTTCTGTTAAAAACCCGAGGGGGGGGACCCGGCAAAAAGAGATAGAGAAGGGAAGAAGCCATAACTTCTGTGAAGGGACGGGACTTTGCTGATTCAAAGAAAAACGTGGTGCAAAGAGTCACAAAATCGGGTCCCGCCACCATCGGTTGGGAAGACGGGGACGCCCTCCGGAAGCCAATTCCCTGAGAGAAAGGAAGTAACAACGGAAAAAAACGAAGGGAAAAGTGGGTCGGACGCAAATGGAGGGAAGAGGCATAAGAATTCTTTTCGTGGCTTAAAAGTGGGGGGGAAAATAAAAAAGAGAAGAGACCTCTTTGAAGGGGGTGAAGAAAAGCGGGATGAAGACCCAGGGGGAAACATTAAAAACTGCGGGATAATATAAGCTGGCCAACGGGAAAACATCTAAAAGCACAGTTGGGAGGATGTCAGCCCGGTTAACCCTCATCCTTGAAAAAAAAGGCTAAGGGGGTTGTGGCACACGAAAGAGGGAGGGACCCGGTCACAGGCAATAACTTCGCCAAAAAATCAGAGAGGAGAGAAATAACAAAAGAAGAAAAAGTCTGCAGGACGGTTGAAGGGGAAGAAACGTGCTTTGAACTTCCAGAGGCTGAAGAAATTAGCCAGCGAACAAGGAGGAAGGGAAAATGCGAGAGGACTTTTGAACAAAATACACCTGGAGGAAGGAAGGCAGCAACGTAGTCGGGAAGGACAGTAAATCCTGGGTGACGGCGGAGGAGGGGGCATAGGGGGCTGTGGGGGGGAAAAGGGAGAGACGCGGACCAAGGAAAAAGCTAAGGGGGACTATATGCGCAGTGGAAATTGCAGAATACGCGGCTACACATAGCCGGGAAGCGTGGGAGAGATATCAACAACAACAACGGAGGAAAAAAAAAAAAGAAAATATGGGAAGGACAAGGGGCACCCTATCTGGGGGTAAAAGCATAGAGAAGAAACGGGGTTACGCACTAGGAAGATCACTGATCGGGGGCTGCTTCGGTTAGCATCGAAAAACTAAAAACTCAGAAAAAATTCAAAAACAGCGCCGATAAAGAATGTATCCTGAGGAAAAAAGACTTGTTGCACATATCGACAGTGCTTTAAAGAAAAGGGTTTTAGACCCAAAGGAAAGGGAACATTTATCAGAGGAGGAGGAGAAGGGAGTGTCGACTCCTGGCAGGTAGACGACAACTCGAGGCAAAGAAAATGGAATAAATTTCATGTCGCAGGTTCTTTTGGGAATCTCTTATGTTTTTGAGGAAAGTTAAGGAAGTGACCGCTAAAATAAGAAACTGAAGGGGCAAAAACTTGGAAAAAACTTTTGAATCATGAGGGGGGCTAAGGAGGCTCACATGAAAAAAAAGGGTCGCGCGGTACAAGGTTAGCGCCTAGAGTAATACTTGGTTTTGGAAGGGAAAAGGTAGGGTTTAGGCCTGCAGGGAGTGGGGGGGGGTAAGGACCTCGCTTTTTTTAGAGAGGTGAGAAAAGTGACTGTCATACCTCAACAAACGGCGGAGGGGCCGAGGGACCAACAAGTTCAAAGCGCAGCCCCACATGCCATCGGCGAGGGGAAATAGGGGGGCCAAGAAGGGGGAAGTTGCGAAGAGGAGCTCAAAATCTGGCAAAGATGTGCTTCCGGGGAAAAGCAACGGAGGTTGGTGAATGTCCATTCGACCTTGTCTACCTGACTGAACCGGAAGAAAAAGAAGGAAAGGGGCAAGAAGATGGATGGCTTATTCACCAAAAGTCGTGTTGAGGGTACCAACGGCCGGTCGTAAAAGGCCTTTACAAGTCCCGGGATCAGGGCCAAAATAGACAACTTAGGGGCTGAAGAGCCGAAGTGCTCTGGGGTAGAGAATTTCTGATGAGGGAGGGACTGAGTGCACTCTGTATAAGGAAAGGTCTTCTACGTTACTGTTAGAAAGCGTGGAAAAAAAGCCGTCGCAGGTAGAGTAGGGTCAAGAGAAAGGGCGTCCCTGGGGCCCTCTAGTCCGAAAAAAGGAGGTAGCTTTGAGAAATAAAGGATAAAAAAAGCTGGGCAGGGGGCATATAACAATACTGCTGGGGGAAGCGTGATGACACGGCACGGGTATTCAAGTCGGAGTGAAAGAGGAGTACCCTGTGAAGGGGAGAGACAACTTGGGGCGGTTAAGGTAACGGGGTTAATGGGGCGGCCGGGGGGGTGTTCTTTTCTGTACCACTATCAAATTAAGAGGGAAAGGGCGACGTGACGAGCAAAAGAAAAAACCCTCGAGCTACTTGAGTCGCGCGGGGGGGAAGTACTCTCGGACCATAGACTGAAGCAGGCAGAGGGGGGAAAATAAAAAAACAGTTGCGTAATACAAAACACGCTTCTATTTAGGAGGACTAATGTGGTTAAAACGTATCAGTTCGGGGGGAAGGACGCTCAATGAAAAAAAAAAAACAAACATATGGTTGAAGGTTGAAGAGAAGGCCTGGGAGTTATCTAGCCGACCAGTGAATCATATGCTTACAGTAAAAGGAGAATAAAAGACTTGATTGGAAAAAAAAACCTAAACAGTGTTTTCGAGAGGGAAAAAAGGGGACCATGGGTAAAGAACATATTGGAGGAGATGCTAACCCGCAACCCTCGCAGGCTGGGGGGAAGAAGAAGAGTGGGCATAGGAAATTGTGGAAAAAGGGAAGATGGGGAGGTCAAAAACTTACATTTACACACAAAAAGTTCGAAAGGGAGAAGAACCTAAAACTGTAATCAAAGCGTCAAAAACTGGTAAACTTGTTTGTTCATCCGGGAGACGCAAAGAAAAAGAGGGGTGACAAGCCTGATGGAGGCAGGCGAAGAGCTGGAAAATCCGTCGGAGATCGACATTGGTACTCTAGCGGCGCCATCAGAAGACTGTTAAAGGGGGAAAAAAGCCCCGTTTTCAGTCTGGGGGGGAAATCGGGGGAAGACTAGAGAGGGGTTAAGTCGAAACGAAAAAAGAGAGATAGATCTCGCAGAACGGGCCTAGGTAGGGAAGGACTATTAGCCGTAAGGAGACAAGGTTTGGAGAAGATTCACAAGAGGATAAGAGGCGGGGCTGGGGGGACGGCTCCTTTTCGGACAGTTCGGCTCTCTAGTGGGAGAGCAGAGGGACAATTCTTAAGGGGGTGTTGAAGTCGCGTCCACTCACCAGAGTTGTCACTCAAAAGTCACGGGACAAAGAGAACCTCACTGTCCAAAGGTAGTGGGGGGGGTTTACCGGGGTTCTGCACTTCCCAAAGGGAAAATAAAAAAAAAGGAGACCTCGGGTTTTCCCGATGAACAGATTGGGGGGATCGGAAGAGTAAGAGCAAAGGAACCCAGGGGTCAGAACAAGTTCGTACTACTTTGACCAAAAATCGCAAAAAATATCCCCGGTGTCATTTGTGCTCCGGCGAGAGGGGGTCGTTGGGCAGAGTCAACCCTAAGCGGAGAATGAGAGGAGAAGGGACGAAAAATGACAATACCTAACGACAAGGCCCCCCGCAGTTAGGAGTGGAGTCGGCATATAAAGGGTTCGGAAAAGCCGGGTTCTTGACATGGCAGCAGGGGGCAGGTGGGGCATGGGGGCCCACGTGACTGGGGCGAGACGGACACAAAACACTGAAAATAGAGGAAAAACAGGGCGGTAACGTGGGAGAAGTATAATCGCCTAAAGAGTGAAGAAGAAAGACAGGCGTGCAGGGCTTTCATTTCAAAAGAAACTTTCGGTAATAAAGAACATTGGCTTCAACGAAGGGGGTGGGTTAGGGACGGCCGGTGAGGGGGTCATGCGAGGTCCCTTAAATCACCGAAAAAAGAACAAAGAAAAATAATTATGGGAAAGACAAGGAAAGGGGAATCCCCTAACAGCTAATAAAGGAAAAATAATAGGGGAGGGAGGGGAAAGCGTACGAGGGGATTGTCACGTAAAACTGTCGAAAGGTTTAACTGGGCCAGGAGAAACGGAGGAGGGGAGTCAAAAACCAAACGAGGGGCCTTCAGAACAGGAAAACAAACGCGTCGGGGGTCTACTCCATATAATTGAAGAAGTACTTAAGTGCAACAATGAGTACATGAGCGCCGGGGACTGTGGCCCGTATTTGGACCAGAATAGATGCGTGGACGTAAGGTCATCTACGCATTTGGACGAGGACGGGGGAGAAAAACTAAGAGAAGAAAATGAAACGTACATGAAAGGGAAATCGGGCGAAAGCTTTGGTATCATAATGTTTTGAATAAAAGCAGAAAGTGCAATTGCTCGCACGGGACTAATGATGACAGAAAAACTCGATGCAACCTGTCGGCGCATCTCCGTAGAGGTCTCGGGCGATGAAAAAAAGGGGACGCGATTTCTCCTTCCATAGGAAAGAGGAGGGGGGGGGAAATCACCGTCCGAGGTGCGTTCACGAAGGGGAACTAGCGGAAACAAGGAAGCCGCGGAGAAGGGATCGCGAGTAAGGTTGCCATCCAAGAAGGGTGAAAAACTAAATTTTTTCCCGAAGACACAAGGCGTGAATCTAAGGAGGGAGATGGCGGAAGGGTTGAACGTATTCCAACACAGATTTGGAAAGGTGACTCCAGAGGGAACATGAAAAACATACTGAAAAAAGCATCCTCGGGAAAAAAAAGCGAGGGTAGGCTGCGCGCTATCCGGACAAATTTGAAGGGGGTCGGCACTCGGGAAGCGTTCAGAATCGGAAAAGTTAAACATTTAAGAGGAACAGGATCCCTGTTCATCGCCCGCTTAGGGGGAAGGGGAATAGAGAATAAGAAGGAGCTGCTCCGGAAAAAAACAGGGGGTGAAAAATCGAGGACCAGCAACAGTTTCAAAACGTGAGTTACTAAGAAACTCCTTGGGAGGAAGGAAACAGAGCTCAATTAAAAAAGGACGTGATCGAGCGATTGATCCGGAAGTTCATGCTCCGTAGCAGGGGAAACGAGTGTGGGCGGAGGTTTCAGTTGGAAAAAAAAAAAAGGAAGAACAACTTTTAGTTGTGTCCGCAAAGCCTCACCGTCAAGGACAGCAATCTCTAAGAGTTACAGGAAGATAAGAATACCAGGGGGACACTGCGTGGATCTGGACGCACAAACAAGCACGTGTCCGCCTTGAAGAACTCTGTTCAGCAGCATTTCGGAAGAGAATAAAGTGGGTCACGAGCCGCGGCGGTGAGCTTCGAGTTGAACATACAGAGAGGAAGAGCGCATCACCAAAAAAAAAACATTAGAGTATAAACAGGACACTTCCGTATTCCTCCGAAAATTCCAGAAGAAGCAGCAATAGTCCCGAGCAAATTTCGGATGATCAAGGAGAAAAAAAGTCAGGAAGGGGGTGCCCGCAGAAATACTTTGCAAGAGGCCGGGGAAAAAAAAAAGGTGTCCGCAAAAATCAAGGGGGGAAAAAGAACTCAGGACTGTTAAGGCACTGACGGCAGGAGTATCCCTGAAAGAATGGGCCAAACGAGACAAACCTCAGGCAGGTTGACCGCCGGGGCGACGCCCATTGAAGATAGCTATCGCACTGCCACAGGTCTTAATCAACGCGCCGGGTAAGGGGGGGGGGGGCGTTAAAAAAAACGCTGAGGTGTTGCAAGGAAATCATAAAAGGAGTCCTTACAATTGGGGCGAACCAAGACTAAGGCGGGCTGTGCAAGATCGCCTGCATGTATCAAAGGACTGAAAACTTCAAAGGAAAATATCAGGACCAACTGGAATCTACACAAGGAGGTTTTAGAAGAATGCAGGGAGCTAGGGGGTTAACGCAGGCTTTCAAAGACCGAGTGGTGGGTGGGCGCAACGAGTGGATTTTCGGAAGGACGGTAAGAGCAAATAACTGAGGGACCAAGCAAATCCTAAGGCCGAAAAGAAAAGGACAAGAACACTAGACATGAGAAAGGGGCCTTGAAGGCGAATTGTACGGGTCGAAATGAAGCGGACAGCCATTCGCCTCTAACACAAGGGAGGAAGGGCTAAAATGCTTTCGGGAAGGGGGGGAACCAGAGGAAAGTCATGTATGAAAGTAGCAGAAAGCTTCGGCCGCAATTAAGAAGTGACTGCGGGGAGAGGTGGACTTCCTCTTAGTGGGGTAGGGAGATCGCGTAAAAAGACACTAGTTGACTATAAGGCAAAGTGCTGACCCGGGGAAATAGGCGCTGTGCAAAAAAGAGGGTCACTCAAGTCTACGGAAAAACAACACGTAGGTATGCTCCGATGCACCCTAGATGGGAAAAGCATATCCTATAGATAGTGTCAGGGGGAAACAGGACGATCGCGGGGGGTCGAGAAGACGGGGGAGAGATCTCCGCTCAAAAAACGAAAACCTAGCGTCCAAACCGGGGGGAGCCGAAGGGAGAGAGGAGTTCTTTCCTTCGGCAGAAGACGGGTGGGATGCATAATAAACAGGCGGTAAAGGTTGTCTCCAGAAGAAAAGCAAGCATTTGCAGCGTAAAATCAGTGGGCGACGGCTAAGGAATGGCAGAACCTGTTCGAAACACCTAAAGCGAGCAATCGCAAAAGGACTGCGTCGGGAAAGCATCAAAGAAGGGTTCTTTGTTACCGGATTGGTCCCAGGGTAGCTTGAAGCTTTGAAAGCTCCGAATCGCGGGGACGGGAAAAGATGGAGAGGTTGAAAGCACTAGGGAACGCAGGACGTACACAAAGAAACTCTTGTGGAAGCCGGGCGAGGAGTACCAGTCAAGAGCCGATATTTATAAGGGCGGTTTGGGGGGGGGGAGGGCGGGAGGTACATTCCGGAACGCTATGGGAAAGTCCAGAGGTGGGGCTAAGAAGGTGCGTCCAATTGGGAGGATGGGGACTCGGAACACGACTAATGCCGCGGAAAAAACAACTTCCCAGACACATGAAGAGGACGAGGGGCGAAGGAACTAATTTGAAGTCAGAGGAGGAGAGGAAAGTACGGGTCATGGGGAACTCCTTAAAAGGCCTTATTGGGGTACATTTTTCCCCGTATGTGAAGGGGGGATACCAGATTGCTCATAAATAAAAGAATGTTCACATAAGATTGAGGGATTATCACCGGCATATCTGCTTGGGCTGGGAAAACGGGGACGGGGTTGTCAATGAAAAAGAACAGGTGGGGAAAGGGGGAATAAAAAGTAGCGGGCACAAACCAATTCTGTATCTAATACCAAGTCCAAAGAAGGGGATGGGTGGGGGGGGGGAGGCTACCGTCGGATGGGACGCCGAATCGGGCGAGGGTGCCTTCGTATCCTTTCTGGATAGCGGGGGGGACAGATCTCGCGAGAGGGGAAGTCTCTGAAGGTTCAACGAGAATATAAAGAACCTCACAGCTCAGACACTAGCAAAATTTGGAGATTTTGGAAAGATTACCGGGGAGGTGCAATAGACCAAACCGGAGGGCGGTCACGATACTACGCCTAACATGGAAGTTGCATAGACTTTATAAACTTCCTTGAATCACTTTAATCGAAACCGACGTTTGGAGGTACGGGGGGGGGGTAGGACGGTTGATTGTCACCTGAAAAAACCATCAGACATTATCTAAATGTCAAAGGGGGGACGCATCCTAAAAAAACTCGGTAGCTACGGGATTCGCGCTAGTCCTCGTTGCGAGGAGAGTCGAATGACAAAAGGGGGACTGTCTGCCGATAGAAGCCTCGTCGAGGGAGTAAAAGAGGGTTGTAAACGCAGATTTCATGGTTGAGGCTCAAGTTCCGGGAGGGGGAGGGTCAGAAACGCGGGAGGGAAAGATAGGGGGATTCCAGGATTCCCTAAAGGGGGAATTCACACTGGATACCATGCGGAAGAAGCTAAATGGGACCTGTGTCCGCGTTTTTAGGGGAAAAAGTGGTCGAGAATAGAGTAGACTATCCGGGCAAGGGCGGAAAATCTGCATCGAAAAAAAAAAAAAGTCTGTGGGGGGGGAGATTCGATGAGGGAAGGAATGTTCATTCCTAGGGGGGGAGGCAAAATAAGGGAAAAAAAAAGCTGCTTACGAGAGGGGCGTGTTTGACGCACGACAAATTATAAAGGAAGAAAGCTGATGATTACCGCCTTGACATCGCAGGGTGAGAACGCCTTAGGGGGGGAAGGGACTCAAAAAGGATGGGGGGTTCACTTGCTTAATCTCTTCGAGAAAGACTGCCCGGATATCGCAGACAACGAGAAAACTTCGACAAACGCACCTCTGTTTTCGGGGAAAAATTTGTTCCCCCAGCCATCAAGTGGGGGCGAATTTGGGGAAGAGAACGATCGACGGGTGGGAAGAGCCGGTTGATAGAAAGGAGGCGAGAGTGGGGGGAGAAGTCAACGAGTACCTAAACCAAGTTGGGCTAACTTGACAGGGGCAAACACGGGAGAACACGGCGCGATTTGGACGGGCTACCATTGATGAACATGGAGGCTATTTTCGAAGGGAAGCGGCCCAGAAGTAGGGAACTGCGACGCAAGAAGAAATGTTCACTCAAAAAAACAATAAGGGCAAATACCAATTGTTCCGAGGGGTTTAAGAAGACAAGTTCTTGGGCTGCAAGGACAGAAGATCTCGTGCGTGACCCGCTGAATGACCTCGAGTGTGATAGAAACTAGTCAGAAGACAACAGGAAAAGGGGAAGGTTTAAAAAGTGAGAGACAGAAAGGGGACCAATCCTCTAGAGCCGCTATCAGGAGTCCACCTGGACACGTGGCATTTGGAGAAAGTATCTTTTTCGTTTGCTGCAGGGCACGGGGAGAGCAGGTCTGGATCGCTGATAAAACTGGACTACGGAAGGCAGGACATACCGGGGGGCACAGTCACGGAAAAAAAAAATGTAAAGGTAGGAAGTCGACGAAAAACGGTTCAATAACGTCCTGCACGAAAGATCAGGTCAGCAGAGGTTCAGGGGGCGATGAGCATGGGGGGGGGGGAGACAAAGGGACCGGAGAA
>Ga0179591_1304022_pt1 | contig 10360 bp, 16 predicted proteins | sample CZOMad2_1_08_16f_FD_182891 | JGI IMG/M metagenome (GOLD analysis project Ga0179591, IMG submission 182891) | Vadose zone soil fungal communities from Angelo Coast Range Reserve, California, USA - CZOMad2_1_08_16fungal (PacBio error correction) | ecosystem: Environmental > Terrestrial > Soil >...
TCGCAAAGAAGAAAAGGACAGAGGCAGCAACACAATCGAAAGTAAAGTGAAAAAAGACTTAAGAGGCGCTTAGAGGGGCAAGGGGGAGTATTGAAAACAAAAAAAAATCACGCCATAAGATTAGGAAAAAAAGAGGGAAGAGGAATGACTCTCACAGGACCAAAGAGGAAAATGGGAAAGGACCTAATCCTTTTGAGAAAGACGAGGGTAGGGGGGTGTTTTGGGGGAGAGAAGACTCCGGGAGTCCTGGTGGGGACGAAACTCAAGTGGGGAATAAGGACAGGCCCGACCGCAAACTCGGGAAGGGAAAAACTTTAAAACATAAGGTGTCTTGAGAAAGGGGGGGGAAAGTTAAAGAAAACTTCAAATAAGGGCTTGTCGGAGGTCACCCCATTGAGGAAGGGCGTCAATTAACTTCTCAAGACTTTCACTGAGTGTTTCGCAGAGGGTCGCCCCTTTAAAAGAATGGGGACTGTATTCACTGTTGTAAAGAGGGGGACTTGGCTAGGGGGAGAAGGACTCTGATCAAGGGAAGAATAAAGGTTCAAGGAATGCTTGACTGGAAAGCTGCTTTGCTTTTGATGTCCCCTAAGGCTGGGGAACGAGGTTCAGAGTGGTTTGTCGGAAGGAAATTTTTGGGGGGAACTACCGAAACTGGTCAAAGTAAAACTAACAAAAAAAACCGGAGCGATAGAAAGGGGGGGGCATAGGAAAGATCCAGAGTATTTGTTATAAACCCAGGGGGGGGGGGCTTGGAAAAAAGAAAAAAAACACAAGGTGGAGGGGTTGGGAGAAGTGGCTGTGTTAAGAAGGGCACTAATGGGTTGGGAATGGACCAGACTCAATGGCTGGTTCGAGAAAAAAACCGTTCAAGAGGAGGAAGCGAAAATTACCATTCCAAAAAACGGGGGAGGGAAAAGTTGGAGGGGCCCCGAAACTCGGGACCGGAGGGAAAGGGGCATCTGCTTCAAAGTATTACTGTTTAAAGGTCATCATCAGATAAATTGAGAGAGGGGAGTTTGGGGAAGTGAGAAAAATCCTCGTTGTCTGGGGGAAAGCCAGGGAGGGGAGGTTTCGAGAATCTTCTCACGTTGGGGGGGACAAAAAAAAATTATTCTCCAGAAAAAGTAGAGGGCTTAAAAAAACCAATGGGAAGTTCGGGGGTAAAAATCTTTCACCTGCAGACGGTGGCCGTCAGGGCTGTATGGCAACAAAGGTAGTTCCCAAAGTAAAAAAAAAAACAGGATGTTTTATGGGGGGGGAAAGTTGTGAGTGATGAGAGAACAACAACAACGGAGGAGGATGAAGAATTTATTGGTTAAAAAAAAAGAGCCCGGCTTCATATGAAGGGCATGCCGGTGAGGGAAGTAAGAAGGGAAAAAAACTTGTTGACCTTGCGCAGGGGAACAAGGAAGCAGCGTACCAGCCATGACCCCTGTTTAATAAGGATTCAAAGAAGGAAAAATCTGGAGAAAAAGAAGAAAGGAGGAGGGGAAAGGTCCACAGGAGACCGACCGAAAGAACCATGTCAAAGCTAGTTAAGGAACTGGGAAAAAAAAGGAAACAATGGCGAACAAAAGAAAGGGACGTCTTGATTAATGACCTGAAGGCAACATTAACCATACTCTTGGGGGAGTGACCGTTCCCTGTTAGGGATAAGGGAGCTGTAGGGTCTGGAAAAAAACCTTCCCTCAAAAAAAGAGAAACCCTTCGGAAAGAGAGATTTTCTGAAAAGCGGCTTCTGAAGAAAAAAAACGTTGCATGATCATAAGGGGAGCTGGCGACCCAGTTGAATGCGTGGGAAAAGGGGGGTAGGGTTAAAGGGGAAAAAAAAAAACTTTATTCTCCAAAAAAGAAATTTTTTCAGGCCATTTCCGAAAGCACAAAACTGGTTTATACCAATACTAAACCTCTCCGTGACAAAAAAAAAAAAAAACAAAACAGTTGCTAAAGAAAAACGAAATGAAGGGAGAAGGCTCGGGGAAAGAAAAACACAGAGGGAAGTTAGAACCACCAAGTTTATTTGGGAACGGAACAAGAGTCAGTGGGATTAAAAATTTGATTAGTCTTTTTGTGGGTTTCAAGGGGGATCAAATGGGAAAATGGGTCCCCCAAAACATTGTGTTGTGTGTTAATTCCTGAACCAAGAAAGAAAACCTCTTTTCAAAGGAACTTCCAAATAAAAATCCCAGTTCACAAAGTCTGTTGATCCGTGGGGACCTGCGAAGTTTTAACGAGGACGCGCAGCGAGAGGGCCTTAATTAAAAATCAACAGACCTCAGGAATAGAAAAGCCTGAGCGTTCCTAAAAATAGAAAATCCACGCCTCGCAGCTGTTCAGGGACGCCATCGACAAAGGAACATGAAAAAAAAAGACCAAGAGACGTCCAGTTGGGGTCCCAAGTAAAAGCCACAAAACCATTTCTGTTTTGGGGAAACGTCGCTTTGAGAGGAACGTCCGGGAAGGGAGACTTCTAAAAAAGAACCTGAGGAAGCTCAACAAAAGGCAACCGCTTGGACCGAAAAAGAGGAAAAAAGTCGTCAGCGGCACCAACCAGTTGGTGGCTAAAGAAGGACACATCATAAAAGAGGAGGAAAAGGAGGCTCAAAAAACCATCGAAGGGAGGGGCAGGCGGTTGGAAAAAGGATGTCTAAGTTATGGTGTCACGGGGGGGGGCTCTATGAAAAAAAGGCGCGCGATGTGAGGAACCTCGCAGGGGGGGGAAAAGAAAACGGGTCGACCAACGGAAGTAAAAAAGTGGGGCGAGATGAATGTAAGAAAAAAAACAATTCAATGCAATTGAGGGGGGAATGTGGGGAAGAAAGCTCAAGAAAACTTCGGAGTAGGAAGCACGCGGAAGGAAATGACGAATTTTTATGAGAGAAAGTTGGGTGGAAAATTTTCAAACATCCAAGAAGGAGAACAAAAAAGGGAAAAAAAAATTGTGAAGGGCTTTGGGGAGAAAATTGAAAAAAAGAGGGGGGGGGGAAAAGAAAGCGGTTGTTGGGGAAGAAGCCTGGCTCAGGGGACTCGAAAAAGGAAGGATATTTCGGGATCCCTAGCATCGAGAGGGCCTTCGCAATTATTATCAAAGGGGGGGGGAGTATTCGTTGTCAAATTTCCACTACAAGGAAAAAAGTTTTTGAAAAAGGGGGTTGAGGAAAAGGGGGATCAATCTGAAGTTATGCAAAAAGGTAAAGGAACCTGTGGGGCGTAAGAAGATCGTGGAAACGCCTCCGAAAAAAGAAAAGAGGAAGGAAAAAACCGTGTGAGAGGGGGGATGGCAAACAGCACCGAATGGAGGCGGCTCTGCGGGAAAAAAGGAAGAAATCGGACGATGGGGGGGGGAATGTAGGGAAATTCTGAGAGGGGAAGTTGGCGTCCCTAGTTTATTCCATGTTCGAGTTGCCGCAGGGGGGGGGGACAAGGCATATATTGGACCCTTTCGTATTCGCCGTCATTCTAAGGGGAGGACGAAAGAACAGAGTCTCGCGGACCTGGACGGAATGCTCAAATCTGGGGCCGCCTCCTATAGGTAAAAAAACTCGTTGAAAGAAACCGGAGACAAAAGGCAATTCGTTCACGTGAGGGGGGCCTCAGGGCTCTTTGTTTAACAAAGAATCAATTAAGAAAGAAAACACCGTATGGAGGGAATTTGGGGGCGTACACGGGGGAAACAGTAAAATTCACCTGGGGAGGAGGAAATGAACAGTGGTAAAAAAAAAAGTTGTTTGTAAGTATCGGCTAGGACCGAAAATTGGGGGGGGGGAAACCGCCGCGAAGTTTACAAACGCAACCGGGGCGTGAGTCGCGCCCCTCTAAAGAGGGAGAATAATGTGAAGGCCTAAGAAAGTAGGGGGGGGGAACACAAACCAATTTGAAAGCACGCTGAACATGTTAGGGACTTCCACAAGAGAAGTTATCGGGAATCCAGGAGTTGAAATAAAAATGCATAAGGGGCAGAAGAGGGGAGTGACCGGACAAGTCAAGACGAATAAAATCAAAAGGGGCAAACTCGCTCTGAAAGGCGAAAAAAAGGTTAACAAGGGCATGTGATGGAAAAATCAGGGACAGAAAATAAAAGGGGTGAACAGATTGGAGGGGGAATGGAAAACAAAAACAAACCGTGATTCAAAAAAATCCCGAACCTTGGGGAGGAGAAAACTACTCAAAGGAAAAAGGGGCTAAAAAGCCGTTAAGAAGGGTGGACAAAGGGTGAAAGACAAGACTGCGGTATTCGGAAAAAAGCACAACACGCTCATGCAGAAAGAAAAAAAAAAAGTCCCTGGAAAACCAAAGAAAAAAAACCAACGCAGAGAAGGCACGGAACTTGTCAATGGGCCAAGTTTGGAAAGACGCGCACCTGGCCGGGGAGAAAGGATCAAAGGAAAACAAAAGAAGAAGAAAAAAGGGAAGGGATAGGGGAGAAACCTCAAAAGTCGCGCTCGGGAACAGCGACCACGCCGACGAAAGCAGACTCCATGCGGGGAGAAAAAAGACATCGCCCCCAGAAAAAAATGACGAACCTGAAAAAAGAAAGGGAGGCCTGAGAGGGAAGCTGCAACTGACCAAAAAAGAACCAGAGTTTTTCACTTTTCCGCATGAGAGTCGCCGTTCAAGAGGGAGAAACCTGAAAGTCAAGGGCTCGCGCCTTCGCCGGAACACACTCCGTAACCAAGAATCAAAGAACTTTCGCTGAAACCCTCTTCTGAAAACGGGTTCGGAGTTGGAGAGAGAGACATTCACGCCGTGAGGAAAGTTTAAGAGAAAAAGGAATGTGAAGGAAAGAAAGCACCAAAGGCAAGATACCTAAAAGGGGGGGAAAAGGAGAGGGGGGACGGAAAAAAAGGTTTATGGAGGGTTCTTGCTGGGAATCCGGCAAGGAGTCTAAAAGGGATTTGCTAAAAATCTCAAAAGGAGGGCGAACTAGTCGAACACATGAAAAAATTTGTCAGAGTCTATTGAAAAAAAACTGCGGAAATTCAGGCAAGAAATTTTGGCCAATGGGAGACCTGGAAAAAGGAAAGAAGCGAGTGGCGCTGGTTCTGCAAATTTAACATGCTAAGGAGAGTCACGCAAAAGTGGGGGGGGCACTGGGAAAAAGGGAAAAAAAAGGGGAGAAGAAAACGTTCACCTTCGGTCAGAGAAGGGAACTACGGCACCGTGGTCCGGAAGGGTGGATGGCTTTGCTTTTTAGTCCCCGGGGGTGTTTGGGGGAAGGTGGGGACAGCAGGGATCGGAAGAAAGGAGGTCTAGGGGGTTGAAAAGGTAAGAAGGTTCCAGAAATCTCGTAGAGGGGTGTCCGGCTCCGGGAGGGGAAAACAAAGGGGGGAGGGGACTCCACAGGAGGAAGGTTGGGTAATGGGATGGGGGGATAAGGACACATAGGGGATGCAACGGGGGAAGGTGCTGAGGAGGGGTCTAAAGAGAAAAAGAAACTTCAGGAAAATCGTGTGAAGAGACCTCTGATGGAACAAAGAAGTGTGCAGCCGGTTGAGGACGTCTCTGTAGGTCCTCCAAAAAAAAATAAAAAAACCGGGATGCTTCAAACAGGAAGTTGAATGGTCCGTTAGAAAGGAGAAGGGAGAGCGGCGCATTGCTTTTTGAAAGGAAAAGAACCCATTTGCGAAGAAGTTTAACCCAGAAAGGGGACTTACTAGAACACCGTGTTCCAGAAATGACTCCGTCAGGAGGGTCGGACGGGGGTCCCGAGTGGGGAAAGGGGGTTGAAAAAAAAAAAATTGGGAATTTAGGGGCCGGCATTTGAGGGAGGCCTAGATGTAGGAAAACACGCTTGGGAGTGACCTGTTTCAGACACCACCTAATGGGGAAAAAGGGGGGGGGGGAGGAAGAAGTGTCCGCTTGTGAAAAAAGATTATCTCTCGGAAAAAAGGGGAACTCATAGAGTGGGGAGAAAAAACCACAAGAAAGAAAAAAAACCCAAGGAAAAGCCTGGGGGGGTAAAAGGGGAAAAAAGGGGGTGAATACAGCCTTAGGTCGGCTGGGGGGGCACTTAAAAAAGGGGACCGGTTTCCAAAAAAAAAAAAAACGGAATTAAAAGCGTTCTCTTCCTCACAAAAGGATGTGGGGAAGCCCAAGGTGATAATAGGTGAAATCGAAAAAGTTACAAAAATAACCGAATCTCAAGGTCCACAATACTTAGGGGAGAAAGAGGGAATTATGGACAGTCAACATTGCCAAAGGGAAACGTTCAAAGCCGAAGGGTTTGGCGGGAACTCGTACGCTAAAAAGAATCGAGGATGGTCACTCGTATGGAAGAAAACGGAAGAAGAAATCTTTACGCACCGAAGGGACAAAAAAAGTGGAAAAAAGTTAATGCAGGAGTAGTTACAAAGAAAGGGGAAAAGGAGACCAAAAAAGTCCCTGACCTTGTGAAAAAGTGTAACAGCCCTTGTTCAAAACTCACAACTTGAAAAAATAAACCTGAAAGAGAAAGGGGGGGGAAAGAGTGGCCGAAAAAGTAAATCTAAGAATTTCGGTACGTACCAAAAAAACAATCAGAAGTCCATTACTAAAAAAAGCTGGCCCAGAAAAAAACCACAAGAAGTCCGAAACTAAAAGTCCAGGTGGGGTAAAAAGATTTGACGAAAGGAAAAGAAACGAGGGGGAACTTTGGTCGGGCAGGGAAACGAAAATTCATAAGTACGGAAACCGAAGGCTAACTCGCGAACCTATTCCAAGAAAAATGATGGGGCGCGGTCATTGAAACACAACCAAGAAAAAAAAGGGGACTCAGGAAAAGGGTTAAAGACAGAAGGCAAAAGAAGAAAAACAAGCTGTTTTCAAGTGGGGGGCGATTTGCGGTCCCGAAGGGTGCTCAAAAAGCGAAAAGCCTCAAAAAGACAGAAAAGAAAAAAAAAAAAAAGGGCTAGGGGGGAAAGACTCCGTGAAAAAGACAGACAAAGAATACTGCCGTAGGACCAGGGAAGGAAGCGGGGCAACCTGTTTCGGAAGGGTGCGCCAAGGAAAATATCCAGAAATCTGGAGAAGCACACAAAAAAAGATATAGAAAAATCTCAATTGGAGAGTTCCGCAGGAAAAGCTCACTCTAGGAGTAGGGTAGGTGGTACTTATTTTTGGGAGATCTAATTACATCCGTATAAAGGCGCGGAGAGGGTGTTGAAGACAAAAAAAGGTTTAAAATCAAAGGGAAAAGGAAAACGACCGAAAGAGAGGGGAGACCCAGAAGATGAGTTGGGTGCAGGATGACTGTCGAAAGTTGAATCCTGACAAAAACTTGGAAGGAGCTTAGGGAAAGCGTCTCATGGGGGGGGGAAAGATTTAAAAAGCCTTTCGATAAAGTCAGGGCGAAGGAGGGGGTGCGCGCTTTGGGGGACGCACTGGGGAGGTACTTGGAAAACCTTGGGTTAAAGGGGAGGAAAAAAAAAAAGCTCATAAAGACATTCGTCAAAGACTGGAAAAGATTCAACCGGGGAAGGTGTGACTGGCTGCTTGGGAAAAAGGGCCAAGGGGCCAAAAAGAGTTTGGGGGGGAGGCTCTTGGCGAGAGGAAAAAAGAAGAGGTATGAAGGTAAAATTCAGTTCCCGAAAGAAATGTAAACTTCATATAAAATGTTGAAGAAAAACTTTTCCCGGAAGAGAAAATTGCAGGAAAAAGGTTTTGAGGGAAAGGGAGTTAAGCCATTCATGAAAAAGAGAATTACTGGGGTTTGCCTCAGCTGAGTCAGAATCACCTTCAGGGGGCGGGACTGAAGGAGAGGGAAGCCGAAGGGAGAAACGAGCGGGGGGTCTCTCGGAGGGAGCCCCAAGGAAATCGGCGCAGAAAAAAACGGCAGTGGGGCTGTTGGAAAAAAAAAAAGGGGGGAATCATAAGAAGAGAGGTCTTGGGGACTCACCAGGTAAGGTCATCTTTATTCTGAAAAAAAAGGAAAGGTTCGGGGGGGGTTGAACGATGTCAAATCAGTAGGGGAAAGGTTCACAGGAGAAAAGGCCGGAGCCCGCCCCGAGGGGAAAGTTACGGAGGGGGGGTTGGGGGGGGGAAAGGGGCTGGTCTACCAATGCTTGTGGGAAGCCAAATTTGCGTGAATGGGCATACGAGAAAAAGACTGCCTTTCGTGATTTAATGCCGAGGAGGTGGGCTTCCTCCAATAATGAAAAAACTGATGGGAAAGAAGACATTAGGGGGAGCAAGCTACACGGAGGAAGGAGGAATCATATTTTGGAAATAGAGGGGGGGTAAAGAACGCGTTGACTACTAAGGACTTCTTACCAGCCATTGTTATTCGCAGAATAAAGTACGAAAGGGGCTTAATAGAATAGGCACGTGACGCCTAATAAAGATGAAAAAACGTTATAATAGGGACCCAGGGGAAGTCAAAGAATGAGACCGCCACAGAAAAATAGAACGCCCATGGGGAAGTAAATCCATTCACCTTAGCTGGACCTTGGAAAGATGATAAGTGAAAGGGAAGGGCGGTACCTTGGAGGCTCGAAAAAACTCAAACTGCTGGCACTCTCTCGAAAAAGGCTCAGCAGGAAGAAACTATATCTTTATAGAGTGATTGGGAAAAAAAAAGGTCAATAAAGTTTTCCTAGGGGGGGAAAGCCAAACCGTATCAAACAGAAATTGTGGTCGTGGCATCCGTGGAAAAGAGAACAACGTGCACCTGGGGGATAAGGGCCCGGGACAAAGGGTGACTCGAACAGAAAAAATCTGGGAAGAAAAAGTCTTAAAGGCGAACCCAGCAAAAAAGGGAGTGAAAAAAAAAAACGTAAAGAGCTCCCACCAGATGGGAAAAAAATCACCAGAAAAATTGTCCAGGGGAAAAAAAGAGAAATTGTACTACCCTAGGGCGAGCCGGATTAAGAGAAAACGGAAAGTAAAATACCGAAGTCGCATTGAAACCCGAGACTGACACCAGAAGCCGCCAGGCTTAAGGAATTGACTCCAAAAGGACACCATGGAACAAAAAGGGAAGTTACTCAGGAAGTCCTCAAGGTGGGGGATTCAAGACATCGCGCGACTTCCAGAACAAAAGGTCGGGGGGGGTCAGGGCATCGAGGTTGAGGGAAAGGGGCTCGAAATCGGACAAAAAACGGCCGCGTCCTGCACAGCATCAGAGCAACATCCGTCAAACAATTCATCCAAAGACCCGCTTCGAAAGGGGGAAATATTTCGGAAAAGGGCGCTAGACTATCACAAACAAAAGAGTATGAAGCGTCGGGAGTGGGGGAAAAAGAGGGAACATTTCCGCTTCACCGTAAAGGAAAGGAAAGGGAGAAGGAGGAGGAGGGGGGGGGGGGGTACTGGGGAGCTAAAGAGCATTCGAGAATGGAGGGAAGGAGTTTTGGGCCGTTCAGAAAGTCAATCTAAAGAATTTAAACCTAAGGGGGGGTGAATCTCTGGAAAAAAAACACCAAAAAATGGTCAAGGGACTTTCTTGGAGAAGGAGGTTTCTTCAATAAAAATAAAGCTTCTGAAGGAGATGTGCGGAAGGGGGAGAAAGACCGGTATTCAAAAGGGGAAATTTTCTGGGCGATCCGTGAGAAAGGAGAAGGGCGGTCACTCGCATAAAGGGCTGGTTTGTGGAGGGGACGGGGAGGATCCCCTGGGGGAAGGTTCAGGGGCGGGGGAAAGTGTTGTTTCGAAAAGAGATAAATGAAAAGAGGGAAGAGGAGGACCAGGTAACTTCAGTTCCACGGAGGGGATCTAGAACTGCAATATTTGGAAAAAAGGGTGTAGAGAAACGTTGGTGAAAGGGAAAAAAGCTTCCAAAGGTTTGGAGAAGCAAGGGCTGGATATCAGAAATCTGAAACGCAGCAACTGGAAACAGAAGAGGCTGCTGGTTCGACACAAACGTTCCGGTCTGAATTGTGGGGGGGGGGGGATCGACAGAGCCAAGAGTTTAGGGGTAATTTCGGAACGGGGGAAACCCCGTCCAGGAGGAACAGACAGGAACGGTCATCGAAAGGGAAGGGTCCTGTTAAGGAAAAAGGAATCATCAAGAAACGTTGAGGCTCCGCTGGAGAGGGGGAAAAGGTATGCTTTGAAGGGGACTGGGGTTCGTGTCTGTTAAAAGGAAAATATTATCACTGAAGAACATTATTAAGGAAAAGTTCGAAAGGGGACGATTGGAAGGGGTTAGAAGGAGCGGGATTGTCGAAACCAAACCTGGGGGTTTCCAAGGGTTATGAAAAACCCACTGACACCAAAAAGAGTTCTTAACTGTGATTGAAAAAAGAAGGGATGTCGGAAAGGATCTCACGAAAAAAAAAGTCGGAAGAAGGAGGAGGCGCCCACGCACAAGAAAACATGTCCGGAAAACTGGGGGGCAGCGTATGTAACAGGAACGCGGTTTTAAAAAAAGCCTGAAAAGCAA
>Ga0179591_1331096_pt1 | contig 10360 bp, 12 predicted proteins | sample CZOMad2_1_08_16f_FD_182891 | JGI IMG/M metagenome (GOLD analysis project Ga0179591, IMG submission 182891) | Vadose zone soil fungal communities from Angelo Coast Range Reserve, California, USA - CZOMad2_1_08_16fungal (PacBio error correction) | ecosystem: Environmental > Terrestrial > Soil >...
AACAGTTATGTGACCCTCTTATCTGTTAGGGGGATAGACGGACTTAATGATCTAGGCATCCTGGTTTCTTACGGCAAAAAGAAACTAAACTCCGACATGCGAAAAAGCAGTTCACTTAGGATCACCGAATATTCTTTGCATTGGAACCATTGTTGTAGAAATGGGGACAAGGAGGAGGTCGTCGCAAAGGGGAGGCAAAGGGGGACCGACAAGGTGCGTGCTGAAAAACGTAGACTGGCCTCGGCAGGAACGTGAGAAACCAGGGCACCAAAACGGTCTGGAAGGTCACAATAAGGGGGTTAAAGGGACGACCAGCACTCGATCTTAATAAAAAGCGAGACAAGTTTCTTAAGCAGTGGGGAAGGGCACGCGAAGTATGTACCCTAGACGGCCCGAACGCTCGAAAGGATAACTCCGAGGGGAAAACAGGCTATAGGGGGGACTGAAGGGGTAAAGTACCACCACTCTCAGGAGAGCCCATCGGCATAAAAAAAACTCTACATACTTAAGTAGGGTCATGCTTTCAGATCAAGGCAAGCAGGAAAACAAAAGGATGAAGGACGGGGCTGCACGGGGGGGGGAACTCATGAGCAGGAAAGAGTCCTCCGGAAATCCATTAGTTCGTTGGGAGGGGTTTCTCCAAGCGGAAAGATGAAGGGTCAAAGCATAAAGGCCGTCGGCGAACGGGGGGGCATCAAAACTTTCCGAATTTCACTCGCCTAAACGGTACCGAACCATTAGAGGCAAAAGGACAGCGAGGTATCGGAAAGAAGTAACTTTCATTTATTCTTTGGCGAGCTCCGACTCAGGCGCCTAAAGCGGTTCTAAAGAAATGCTCAAGATCTTTCTCATTTTGGAACAGAACCGAAAGATCAAGGATCAGGGAATTTACTTCAGCAAACTCGGTTAAGGGCTGGTAAGGACGGTGGTCTAACGCAAGAGGGGGAGTGGAATAGAAAGTTCTCAAATCAACATGGTAAGCGTGGTTTTTTCCCCCAAAAACGTGAATCACCATGGGAATATGGAGGTGTAAGAGGGGGGGGTAGGGGCTGGACAATACGAGAAAATCAGCATTCATCGTTGGACCCTTAACCTTGGGGAGGGCGCACGAACGGGTCGGAGAATGTCGGGTAGAAGATTATCTGCCGGGTAGGATCACCGAAAGAAGATGACATAAAAAGGCATAACGTGATCTTCGAAAGAGATAGCAAACGGGGGAGGGATAAGGGGAGTAACCCATTCGAAATCCGCGCAAAAGGCCGGAAAAAATTTGGTCGAAGAAGAACAGCGTTTGTTTGGATCGAGGTGGAAAAGGTCAAAGGGGAAGCACCGCAATGAGGGGGAACGAAACGGTAGCCGCAAGAGGAAATCCATCACGTGTCCTGGAGTAGGGGGGGAGGGGTTGAGAAACTTTCAATCGAGGATCTTCTCATCAACTACCGTCACAAACTACCAACACCTTGCTTCGAACGGGAAAAACCTGCCAGCCTTGTCCTCGACTGATTCTATAAGGGCCCCGAACGGGCGCGCGGTTTCTGGTTTCGAGCTCCAAAGAGGGGGACTACCGATGCAGCAGGGGACCTGGAGTAACAACTTTGGAATCTAAAAAGGGGGTTCTAAGCCGACGGCCCGCAAACGCGTCGACTTGGAGATCAACCACCAGGCGATGGTCGGTCAAAAAACGGAACATCAGAAGGGAAAATGTAGTCTCGGAGCTCTGCAGTGCACACATGAGAACGGACTTAAAAGAAAAACTAACTCCTAATGCTACTAACCTGAATACCAAAGAGAGGAAGCTATTGGGGAGGGATTGAAAAATAAATATGGGGGGTCTGGGATCACCATCAGGCTCATGGACACTTTCCTCAAGGAGAAAGAAGACGCCCGGAGCTCAGAGTTCATGTTCTCCGGCAAATGGAGAGAATGGAAGACGTGCGTGGGTTGAAATGGACATGAAGCCGATCTCCTTTGCTTCGAACCAAGGGGAAAGGGAACTCTGTTAATTAGGAACATGCGGGGATAAGAAATTTTTGGGGGGGTCGGCCACTACGATGCATAGAGCTAACAAAAGGGGGGGGGGTATTAAAGAGAGAGTTTCTTAGGGGAAAAAAAAACCCTCCTCAGCTCTGTAGATCGCTAAATCTGCGAAGGAGGAAGTCTTGGATGAAATAATGAATCCCTCTTGAAAAAGTCTCAATGGTGGGAAGGGCCGGGTTCTCTCCAGAGAAAAGTTAATCGTAGGAGAAAGGTAAGTGTACAATTCGAGTGGAGGGAAAACTGAAAGGGGGGGGGGTGGGTGTTCTAAGCTTACAAAGGGGGAAATGGGAACCATGGCTCCCTCGAAATGTGCTTCTATAGGGTATTTTGATGACTCGCCGGAAGGGGGTTCTCTGAGCAGGCTTCAAACTCTCGCGGGTCACGGGGATCTATGAGGGAGGAGGAAAAGGAATTCGGAGCGTGGGAAAGGGGGAGGGTGGGAAAATTCTATAGACGGGTGTGGGTTCCGGACATAAAAGGGGGGGGGGCAGGGCAATGAGGAAAAACATCACTAGAAAGACCAAGTTTTGGTTTTCTAAACGTGAGGTGTCCCTAGACTGCAGAGTCATGGAATAGCGTCTGTGAGCATAAAAGCCTTTTTGTGCTCTAAGATCAGGAGATCATAAGATGTTGAAGAAAAAAGCTTTTCAGGGAGGAGAATGGGGTGGGGGGCCGGATTATATAGAAGGGATTCGTCCAACCATCCCCTAACACGAAAGTCAGGTCGGAATGCGAATAGCGGATACCGCGCTGGGCGGGGGAGAAAAAAAAGCCGGAAAGAGGGAAAAGGGACAGGGCCTCAGTAGGACAAAAAGAGGGCTTCTTATGGATCAACCACTGTGCCAAGAATGGGGGAGGAGTTGACTCGAATAACCGCCGGGGAAAGGATTTATCGCGGTGCGGAAGTCTTTGAGCAGCTTCCAAAAGGGGGAAAGCAAGGGCCTAAGATATGCTTTAAAAAGGCTGGCCGTAAAGGGCCTCGCCATCCGGGCGTACCTGTATCAGGGGGGCATTTGGGGCAGGGGGGGGAACTTGCTGGGTCGCTGTCTCAACAGGAAAAAGCGAAGGGAAGAGGGGGAAAGACTACATACACCATTTCCGCTTGAGGGGACGTCGGACCAAAAGGAACGGGGCCCCGCTTTCGTAAAAAGAAACGGGGGGAACTGCCGTCGGGCCATCAAATGCCTTCATGGGAGCTGACTAGGACTCGAGCAACTTCGGACTTCTTTTCCAAGGCAGAATTAGCAAGTAAGGTATAGCATTGCGCTCGCACTTGACGCAAAATCAAGGAGAAGGAGGGGAACTATCCCCTCATCCATGTTCTTCGGGTACACTGATAAAAATAAGAAAGCGGCGGCCCGACATGTAGCGGACGGGCCGGGGTGCCGCTTGGGAGGTTGGAATTGGGGGGGTATTACCAGGGGAATTAGGCGCTGACTTTCTCAAGAAGAAAGGTAAATCCTGAAAAGAGACTCAGACTGCGTAAGCGTATAGTCTCTTCCATAGGCATGAGCAACCGGAGGGAGGAACGGGGGGGAAAAGATCGTTGGAGCTTTCCAAGGGAGCTGAAGGCCGGAGCTTCTCGTAAGGAAAGGGAGTTTAGGTAAGCCGGTGTCGAGGCGGGGGTTGTGGAGTGGAAGAAAAAAACTAGCAGGGGTTGAAATAAGCTACTGCTTGTTGAACCATCTAGGAGACCGTTCGTCGGAGAGTCTAGCACGTACTCGCCGGTTCCCAGACGAAAGCCTCTGAAAAGGGAAGGGAGCCAGAAAGAGCGGCCAGGAGTGGAGGTTCAGGGGACTAAATCCCCCGCCTGTCTGGGGCTTCCGACCTTCATTGGGTCCTCATTTCAAGGACAAAAAAGCGTTCATGAAAGGAGGGGAAGACAGCGACACCTGCTTGTAAAAAAGGGAGGGAAGATTGGCGAACGAAGAACGGGAGCCGGACACCATGGGTGCCACATGCAAAAAAAGAAGGATGCTTTGGAACTCCTTGAAACTCGGGTCTGCAGGGAAGGGGGGGTTGAGGGATCAGCATTAAAGGATCAAGGATGATCGCGGTCCATTCATCTCCTTGAACAGCCTCATGAAGAGGGCAATGGAGACTCTACAAAAAAACGGATAGGAAAAGAAGAGGAGAAGACTATTCAAAGATGAGGGAGGAGATCCAGGGAAAACTGAAGGGGGGAAATTCGATTAAAATCCTGTCGTCGGGCCAGGAGATAACTAAGAACGGCCGAAATAGAGAACTCATTTCAAGGAAGGAAAGACCGCATGACTTCGGGAGGAGGGGTTTTCTTCAGGGACATTGGGAGGAGGAGTGAAAAAGGTCCAAGCCCGGTCAGGGATGCGGACTGCACTTCGGGAAGGAGGAGGGGACGGTTTAATCCAATGATCCACAACATAGTCTTTACGGGAATAAGACGGCGGGGAAGGTCTACCCGAAGGGGGAGACGGTCCGGGGGGAAAGAGGGGAGCCCGCGCAATGACAAGTTCGAGGGGAGGGACGGGGGAGGAGGGACTGGCGAGACAGGACTAGTAATAAATCACCCTTACGAAAAATCTTTCTAAGAAATCATGAGAGAGTTAAAACCTCTCTGGTCTGGGTACAGGGAACACAACTGCGATGAAGGGCACCACCACGCGCAACCCGAAAGAAGAAAGGACCTCCCCAACCAAAAACACAACGGTTCACAACACCTTAAGGATAGATAAGGTGGAGTCCCAGAATTCATTGAGTTAGGCATACCACTATCTTTCGGATTACACCCGGTGTTCTCAGTCATGGAAGAAAAGATCAGACAGACTTACCAGCCAGAGCCGGGAGAGGACGGGGGTATAAAACAAAACCAAGGATCGAACGGGAAAACAACATGCCCTGTCAATTTCGGAACAGGGAATCAACTGAAACCGAAAAGGGAAGCTCCTCAGTGCCGCTCCTTCTCTGTTAAGCGAAGAGTGATAGAGGGAAAGGCCACTGAACTTTCATGGCGGGGTCGTGGCGCGTATCAAGGGACCGGAGAAGGAAATTCGACGACGGGGGAGGAGGCGCTGAAACATCTTTGCTAACCAGCCGACTAAATCAAGGACAGTAGCGCAGGTTAATCCTTCTGGGTATTGACGGGGAAAGGGGGGGGAAAATGGACAACGTGTCGGAATACGCAACTATGGGGCAGGGGGGGGACAATGACGACTACTAGAAAAGAAAGAAGGAGGGACTTGTAATCGGGGGAGGGCATCTTGGCAATCTTTCGTGTGAGGGATGAATGGGATGGTGGAGGGGAAAGCGACCGAAAGGGGGTTCAACGTTTCACCAGGGAACACGAAGAATTGAAAGTCTCAAACTTCGGAAGGGGGGAAAAAAATCTGAGGACCCCGGGGGATAAGGAAGAAGTAAGCGCAAATTGGATAATGCAGAATCAAGAGAAAAAGCTACGACTAGGTCTTCCAGGAGGAACGCCATCCCCCATCTCCTGACCAAGCCAGAGCCCATTTGGGGAGAGGGATTTTTAGAACTTGAAGGGGGAGATTCAAGCGGTAGCGCGCGGTCTCCGCTCTCCACGCCATCCAGAAAAGGGGGATCACTTCTCGGGGGAAGGGAGGTGGGGGGGGTAGAAGGGGTTCAGTCGTATCCCATCAAGAGGAAAACGGCACATACCTCGGAAGATATCTATGCTGAACCGGGCCGCCTGGATCTCCTAAGGGACTTATAGTAAAATAACCAAAAAAGAGAGAGGGGAATTGGCTAGAAAACACAGCTGGTCAGCATCAGATCGCCAGAATTTACGTATAGAAAGTTGTCTGCGAATGCATATTGTTCTAATGAAATAAACCAAAGTCTCGACTGGAAGGGAATCGGAACTAAAAAAAACAAGGGATCGAATTCACCGGAATCCTAAAAACTTACTCTCTCTGCGCGAAGGGAAGCCGGGGCCGCGAGCTGGAAAGCCCGTCGAAAAAGGGAAAAAAGGAAGAAAAAGGGGAAATATGCGAAGATTCTATTGAGAAAACACTAAAGCAAGGGAAAAGGGCTGCTGAAACCGCACAGAATGCCAGGCCATCTCATCAAGAGGAAGTTTATGCGATCAGGAAAGGTTGCGCGCCGGCCCAACCATTGCGAGACATGACTGAGTTTTGAAAAGGAGTAACGTTGTCGATAGGCACTTTCGAGGGGAGAGGGGTGCGAAAGGAAAAAAGTCCAAGAATACTTCGTGGTGTGAACACTACTATCAGGACATCTCGAAGAAAAAAAACGGGAAAGAGAATATGATAGTCGTGCACGAACCAAAACTGGGCCCTCACGAAAGAACGATCAAGTCTGACTGACCGTAAGAGAGAATAGGAAGCCCCTCTGTCAGCAGAGAGCAATGGTTTCGGGAAATTCGCAGCCAAAAGAAAAGTCGGATTAGGACCACCGGAATTGGAGAGGAAAAAGGGGGGATGGAAGCGGAGGGTCGCATATCAATGAGGCCTGGTAAAGGGGCTAGACTCGAAAGAAGAAGTATCTTGTACTTGTAGGGGATCCGAGAAGAGGTCTGGATAGACGGCAAGCTGTCCAGCTCTCTTGCAGGGGAGAGGCCCGCATAATTGAAAAAGGATTTTTGGGGTGGGGATTAGGTGTTGTTGAGAAGACTATGCCGTTAAAGGGGAAAAGAGTGGGGGGATGGGCGGCAGGATTCGAACAATCTGGCAAAGAAATCGTCAGAGCCGTGTAAAAAAATATGGTCCTAGAGATGAGCTGGAGAGGCGCGCGGCTGTGCTCTCTAAATAACCTCCTGACGGGGGGTAAAAAAGAAGATCATACCCTGAGTAGAGGGGTGGAAGGGATCCGGGTTAAGATGGAGGGGAGGACTGGGAATGTGGGTAGTTTGTGCGGGCTGGGAAAGCTTATTATCAAGGGGGGAGAACACACAAGCACCCTACACATCATGCCGCCCAGTCTTCCTGAGAACTAGAAAGAACCGCGCGTTCGTCTCGCCGGCCTTCGCCTGCAAGGAGGCGAACAGGAGAAAAAAACCAATAAAACCTGGGGATTGCGGAAAGTTCCTGCAATTTTTTTGAGGGGGAGGGGGAATCAGGGACGTCCCGGGTCAACGGAGGGGAGTCTGGTTGACAGCGGAAAAAGGGGCACGTACCTATTAGGGGATAGGGGAAAACCCTTTGGGAAAAATTTGGGAAACGGCCTCTCCAAATGGGGAAGAAAATTCGAATACCGAGAAGGGGGGGGTCCTTGGGAACCTGCACGGTGCTCTCTTTCATGACAGCCCCCGACTAGAAACGAAGAACCAGATGTCCACTCACTACCTTTAAGGAGGGGGAGAGTGGAGTGTCCGTCGCATGGACCCGGAAACCCTTGCGTCGAAAAAAAAAACGTTGCAGAGTGTCCAATCATTCCTCACTCTGGAAAAGGGAATGACCAAAAAGTCCCGGATCCGGCTTCCAAGAAGCCATTATTCACGCATATTCAGGCGCATGCGCTCGAACTTCGAGATCATAGCTGCCAACTCGGCGCCCACCTAACAGAGAAAGAAACGTGCGTGGGACGTTTACACTAGTGACCGCGTCTTCGGGGGCCTAGCAGTGGGTAAAGGTTAACTGTGAGGCCGATGCACGTGGCTTGGGCGGGGAAAAACAGGGGCCAAGGGGACTAACTGAGGGAAACATAGGCAGAGAATCGTTTGCCGTCCCTGGTGAGACCCTTTCAAAGGGGGACCTGGGGAGGAGCCTCCATGGCGGTAATCGTCTTCGCGGTCCTCTTTCAGTAGCGTCTGGAAAAAAAGGAGGCAGGCAAAAGGGAATGAAAGTATAGGGAGCTTTAAGCTACTTAGATTCCGTCCAGGAAGACTGCTGGCCTTAGAAGTAAAGGAGGAAATCTGGGGGAGCGCGGGAATTGTTCGGAAAACTAATCCTTTTTCTTGCGACTGGTTAGAGACTAAAAGGGACTAGGTCGGGGGCTGGACGTTAATCTCAGAGAAGATCAGGAACTTGTCTAGCAAGATCCATGATCTTCCAAAAGGAGAAGGCATCCCTAAAAAAAAGAAGAGGGGGAGTAGCCGTCAAATACCTTCTTTGGGGACATGGAGGTGGAGGTAAAGCGTTTCAATGCAGATAACATTCTCTCCCGGAAAAAAATCCAAACGTGTGGGCTTTGAGGGGCAGACTTAAAAGTCATGGAAAACTTCCACAGTTCACCAGAAAAAAGGGAATTCGGGGCCGCCGTGACGGAGTTAGGGCGAAGGGCGGCCGAGGGATGAGCCAGGACTTTCTAAAAAAAAAAGGACTCAAATGAGTACGGATCAAAAAAGTCGTTGAAGCTTCATCAGATAGAGCAGAAAAACAACAACAACGGAGGAAGGAAAATATATCATTCGATGGACGACGGGAGGCTGTGCAAGTAAGACTAAGGCAGGTAACGCTAGGGAAGGAACGCCCATGATAGACTACAAAGAAAGGCCAAAGGGATCCCGTTCACTTGAAGAGGCACCTCGAAGGAAGGGGGGGCAGTGAACAGGGTGTCAAGTGAATGAGGAGTTATGAAAATCTCAAATTTGGAAAAAAAATCCGACATCTTTTCAGGAAAAACTTACTAAGTGGGGAAGGCTTCTGAACGCTATGGTGGTGAACACCTGTCCAGGAGGGCCTCGTGGGGGAAGATAGAACGGCTTTTTACTTAAAACTCACAAGAAATCCGTGGGGAAGCGAAATAGTTTTGCTACTCGCCTGCAGGCCTAGGGAAGTCTCGGGAAGCAGTAATTGGATCCAGAGATAAGAATGCGGAAACGGGGCTAACATCGGAGTTAAAACCTGGAGGAGACTGAAAAAGAAACAAAGAAAAAAGACCAAAATCTGCCTTCACAATATCTCGAAGTTATGAAAAAGAAGGCCTGCACGTCATGCCTTTGCAAAAAGGAACAAGCGGGATTACCTTGTGGAACCGGAAGGAGAAGGAAAGAAAAGGTTGACTAAAAAGCCTCGAAAGTACCGTGGCGTTTACTCTTTCCCAGGGGGTCTCAAAAAGGGAGAAGAAGGGCGCATAATGACCTTTCACTCATCCGTCAAAGCGAGAGGGGGCAGAACGAAGGCACAGAAAAACGGAAGAGAAAAAAATTCTCAGCCTCTCACGATTTAAAAACTTTCCTGGGACTGCTTTGGAGGATGGAAACCCGCTCGACCGCGAGGCGCAGAATTCTGAATCGCTCAGCGGGCGCGAAAACATGATCTGCAGACTACGCTCCGTGAAAATCAGGGGGGAGGGACAGGAATCGCTCAGGAATGGTACTTTACAGACGGACGTTGTCGTATCTCGAAAAATGGGAGGGGAATTCCGAAGGGACTTCGCCAATACTAAGAACGGGAGGGAAATATCAGAAGGAGGGGGGCAGAGTGATGTCTCTTTGGGGGGGGGGGTGGCTGTGGGGCGCGACCGGCGTGCCATCGTGTCAAAAATGCCCCGATCCGGAACTTCTAGGAAAGAGGGGCTCTGCAAGGCAAGACCGGGTTGAAAGAAGAGGATAATCTGGGCTAAGCACTTGGAGGAAAAAAAGGTAGGGCTCACAGGGGAGAGGGAAAAAAAAGAGACGGTCAGGGGGCTTCAGAACCCTCATCCACCAATGCTCAAGGAAAGGGGAACACCCAGACGCACGTTGGGTTTTTTATCGGGGGAAACTTTCGTGCGAGTCTCGGAGAAAGAACGAGAGGTGAAGGAAGCATTCGCAGCCTAGCCATGATCCATTTTCGGGAGGGGTGGGGGAGAACGTTACAACTCTAAGATGAGACTCAAAAGGCAGGACTGCAACAAACAAAAACTTCAAAAAAAAAGTAGGTGGAAGGAACTCTGATAGCCGAAGGAATGAGTCGATACTACCCAAAGATCGGTATGCGAGCGCACCCGAACGCCGTCGCCGTAGAATATCGGGAAAGATGAGTAGGGACAAATTGTATCTTATGAGGATCAACTTCCGCCAAAAAAGGGAGGGGGGGAAATGAGTCTCTCAAAAAAAGCGAGAACATCCTTAAACTCTTACTGCTCGAAAAAATATATCCTGGAACCTCGATCTAACTCAGGACCTTAAGAACCAACCGAGAGGCGTTAACATAAACAGATCGACTCAAGTTAGGAGGGCGACTGACATAGAGAACTTGGCACATCACTAACATTCCTACGAAAGCCAAGAAAAATGAAAGTGATACCTCATAACCTATTCATGTGCTGGCAAAATCTTGAAGTGTATCTTGCTTATTACGTAGAAGTCACGGGCTTAAAGCGAATCTTTGAGGAAGGAAAAAAAAAAAGCTGGGCGGAGGTGGTGTCTGGTTCACTACTCAGG
>Ga0179591_1351567_pt1 | contig 10360 bp, 9 predicted proteins | sample CZOMad2_1_08_16f_FD_182891 | JGI IMG/M metagenome (GOLD analysis project Ga0179591, IMG submission 182891) | Vadose zone soil fungal communities from Angelo Coast Range Reserve, California, USA - CZOMad2_1_08_16fungal (PacBio error correction) | ecosystem: Environmental > Terrestrial > Soil >...
CGGACTATCCCCCGTCCCCCTTTTAAGAATAATCCACCAATCCTGTCGTCTAGGAGAATAAAGCGTAAGGGCAGTCGCTGAGGGGCGGTGGATAAGGGGCACTACTGGGAAATAACATCAGGGACGTGAGCGGGAAGTAACGGAATCGAAAGGGGGGCGAGATTCCCTCAGTCTCATCCCGGGACCAGCGAGGGATTCTAATATAACTCAGAGTGATTGGTTTCCCCTGGGAAGAGCGTCGCAAGTCGGAAGGGTGAAGAGGGGGGCTGAGTCCCGGCTGGGGGGGAATGTACTGCTGAGACCCATGAGGAGAGGGTAGGTGCTCAGGCCTTTCAACTCCTGGATATCAAAAACCTCTGTAGCCGGATTCTAGAAGCTACCAAAAGGCAGGAAGAAAGACTGAAACATTATCCGGATCTCATCAGGAGTTCCTCGAGAAATGTTAAGAGAAATAACCTGGCGATTTGTGGGACATGACGAAGATGAAATTGGCCAACGTGACAGGACGGTGGGCGGACCGAAACAGGTGAGATAAATCAATTAAGAGATCTATGACCTCCGGAGGAGGAGAGGAAAGGAGAGGTAAGGAGTGTTACGTCGACACGGAGAATGAAAGGGAGTCCTGCCTCTTTACGCGGAAAAAAGCGTAACTGGAAGGTGAATAGGCTTGCGGATCGGATCGGGGCGTGCAGGTCCTTTCCTATTCGACGCCAAAAAGGAAAGGCAACTTGATGGGGGAGATGACCTCTCGGCAGTAAGGAATAACCCCGGAAAAATCCTTGAAAAAAATCTACTCGGCGAGAATGTTTCGAAAACCGAGAGAAACATCAGGGCTCAAAGCCGATGAGGTTGCCTAAGGAGCCTCGAAGGGAACCGATCTTTCTATTTGAAAGGACTGGGGAGAAAAACGTCCTTCACTCCACTACCAGGACTCCTAGTAAAGAGGGTTAGCAGGGAAAGGGAGCGGGGGCATATTTCCTCCGTAGCTGGGCTAAGGGGGAAAAAATTGTGGGAGATGGATTGCGTTTGAGCAAACCTCGGCTGATAGATTCAACAGAGACAATAAGAAAAGTCGCGGAGATTGGTGCTTCTAGTGAAAAAACCTTAAGAGGAGAAGGACTCAGCTAGGTGACGAGAACTGTCCGCAAGAGAAGGTAGAAAAGTCTTCGAATAAGCAGATTTAGATCTCTAAAATGAAGAGGGACGTCGGAGAAGAGAGCAAGTCGAGACCTCGTTGACTGTGGTAGGGTTTTAGAGGATCCCCGGGTCTACTTCGTGGGGGGGAGGAACGCTTCGGTAAGAAAAATATGAAAAAACACCCAAAACAGTAAACATAGTGCAGGGAGGCGGGGGATGAACCCTAGAAGGTCTAGATTCGCAACTCCCTCCTTCATATTCTTACAAAGACTAGAAGCAAGGGAAGAGGTAGAAATCCGGGGGGTGAGCATCTCGTAATCAAACGGCGTCGCTTCAAAGACAGCTAGGAATTATAAAAGCGCTCAAACTGAAATAAAGAGTGGAGTGCAAAGAGAAGATTCTGAGAAAGCTCTTTATTGAAAGAAGAGTCTTATTGCGATCTACAAACGGAAGCTGGCCTCTTCGGATCCCGAGAGTACGGGCTTCTGAAAAAAACCCTCCAGGGAGAAAAAGAAAGAAACAGACCCGCGGCAAGGGACACCACTAAAGTTGACGCAAAATCCTACGAAGACGGTTATAGGACCCTTTTACAGGAATCAACGCGGCAAGGGGACTTGGCCGAAGTGGGTAGCCCGAGAAATGGACTGGACTGGACGTCAGCTGCTCAGGGCGGCTTCTCCAAAAAAAGGAGAGGGAAGAATCGCCAAACGCCGCGACCGAGCTGGGGGGGTAGTTCCTTGGAAAAACGAAGGCTGGCAGAATCTCCCGCACGCACTCAAGGAACTAGAATTTTCCAAAAAGAAGAAGCGAGATTCGACCACCCTCCGAACACGGGGGGACTAGAAAAATACGAGACAGAAATTTGGAAGCAAGGGGTGATGGCCGTTAAGAACTGTCAATCTACAAAACCACGAATCATTGACATCTTCCAGCGAGGACGGGGATTTTAACGAGAGCCCATAGTAAAGTCCGACTAAAGCGGGACTGATCCCTGCGGGAAAGAGGAGGGTAACGTGTCGAACTGTCTTAAACTATATCGCGAGCGGGAGGTCGGCGTCTGACGGATTTAACATGAAGACCCCAACCGGGGTTAAATGTCTTCTGACACCAAAAAAAAGAGGGCCCCATGAACTGCACCTCGAGGGACTCCTCGGACTTATCCAAGCTCGCGAGCGACGGACGAGAAGGGGGGTAGCGAATTGAAAGGCTCTAAAAGGGAGCAGTCTGGCGCCGGTTGAGGGGAAAGTAGAAAAAAAAGGGTGACGAAGACAAATCTATACGTCCGATCCGGAAGCTCTGGCAGGGGGGCCCTTGAAAGAGAGACGCTGCGTAACGCTCAACCGACCAAGAACCAGTGGGTCAAAAAATTTCACAGGCCCTATCTAAAAGAGCAACGGCGGACCTGCTACTTTGGCCGCGATCGGACTATAATGGAAGGAGGAGCCTGCTTCAATATTCCGACACGGATGGAAAGCGCCTGAGAAAAAAAGGCTTCTGGACTAGGAAAAGCAAGGGATTCTGGGAGAGAAAAAGCAAGTGACAGGAACTGTCCCTAGTCTCAAGTAAGAGACGAGACAAGTCAGCAACCTCTACGTTGTTAGATCTCAGAGACGTCGCCACACCTACCGGTCTCGGTGAGGAAGGAAAAAACCTATGAAGTCGTCTTCTTAACGGGAGCGTGAGCTCTGAAGCAATTCAGAAGAGGGAATGAGGCCGGTAAAAGATTTAGGATGCAGAAAATCGCAAGGCTACCAAACTGAGGAGAGGAAGACGAAGTGCGAGGTCCGATAAACCTACAAGCTCTTCAGGCCCCGGGGAAGCTGTGTTGATCCCCTGGGGGGTGTCAATGGGTCCCAGTCTATTTTGATGTAAAGAGTTACGTTAATCTACGGGAGGGGTTCGAGTTGAAAGAACGTAAGCTGGTTCTCTCTCAGGTCTAAAGAGAGAGGGGCCTGACACCTTAGACATAAAAGGCTCCTATCACTCACGACAGGGAGAATCTTAGGCCGTGCCAGGTTCTCGGGGGGAGTTCTAAATTTAGAAGGGTCCTGGACGACTTCTCGCTCTCAACCCGGCGAGGTAAAGACCTCTCGGAGAAATCAGAGGCCTGCGACGTTGATAGATTATATTCTTCCTAACCGGGGGCGGTACGAGAAAAAGGGGGGCGAGCCATTGCACCAAGAACCGGGGGCGCGAGGCGAATCCGGCACTTCTTCTCCGCTAAAGGGACGTAAGCGAGAAAAGGGAAACCACTCAAAGCTCAAGTAGAATCGAAGCACGATAGGGCAAGGATCAGACACGCCGGGCGGAGCGGACGAATGCCAGAACGTCAGCCGAGGGAACAGATCCAGCGGAGAATGATCGGTAACGGCGACTGGCTGAGCAAAGAGAATTCGAGGGGGCGGATCAGGGTCCACAGTCCCAGCTGATATTCCTCCCTCATACGTGAACCAATCAGAGGATCTTTATGGGAACTCACAAGTAAGGAGGGGAAAAGCTATAGAAAAGAGACCTTATAAGAGGGGTGACCTCTCATGTATGGAGACGAGAAGTCAGCCTGTGGGACTTGTAAAACCTAGAGGACCTCGTAAGAAGTCTGTTGGCAATCATTGGGGGGAGACAGGTTTCAACCAGGCTCTTAACATCTCCAGGCAGACGGCTAGGGAGGCAAAGATTGCGATAGGCCGATAAAGATCCTTACAAAACCGTGAATCGTCCTATAGAGGGGCGGTGAGAGTATCACTTATGCTCCTTCGGAGGAAGGTAGGCGCGCCGGACAGGCATTAGGCGTAAGTTTTCCTTAATCGCCGCCGCCATCCCCGCCTGGGGGAAGGAGCAACGGCTCGTAAAGCGTGAAAGATTTGGAAATTAGGTCAAGGATCTCAGGGGAAAGTTCGGTAATTTAGGGAAATTATCTAGGTGCTTAGCGAAGAGAGCACAAGGGTCTACTATAATAGCACCCTGGAACTGTCAAGGAAGCGGAGGCCGGGGAGAGCGGCAAAGCTTCTCGAAAGGCGCCAAGATGCCTCGTGACTACCACAGAAGGCGAGAGAATCACGGAGGGCTCCCCCGAATCGGGGGAAGACAAGCGACACTCGGAGTATGAGAAAGATCCTGACAGGGTAGTTTAACTTCTGCCAGCCTCCGAGGCCTTCAAGACATAAATATGCCGCGAAGCATCATTCGAAATCGAACGGAATATCACGCAACTCATGGCGCATCAACCAATCACAACGGAAGAAATCGGACTCATCGGGGAATGGGCAAACGGACCGAAGCCGACGCGCGGAGGACCGTTGTCGGAACGATGAGCCGAGGGGATCGGGCCGGAAGAAATTCAATCCGTAATTAAGAGAGGAACTAGGTAAAAACGGCATCTTTCAGGACGCAGAATAACATGCTGAAATCGCTATCCATCGGCAGGAATTAAAGTCTGTCCGAAGATCAAATTCTAAGGGTTATATCAAAATATTAACGGTCATGGGGCACGCCCTGGCGGTTGCGGGGATCAGACTCGGGGGTGAAAGTGACCAACAAAAATTTTCCTGGCAAGGGGGGTTCTAAAAAGAAGGGGGTCACTCTATCGTCCATTAAGTTCAAAAGGTCGTTCGCTACGCTAGGATTTGTATAGGGTTTCTCCGGAGAGGCAGACCCTCTTACTGCAATTCTCGTAAGTCACTTCATCGTCTCTTTGGATCAGGCGAGCCGCAGTATGCAGGGGGCAGAGGCACAGTGGCGACAGGACCGTCACGGTGCGTGGAACGTACTACACTCTAAATCCGAGAGGAGAATCCGCGGCGCTGGAGGTAGGGGGGACAGGGAAGAAAAAGGAATGAGGGAGAAAGGTGGGAAGAAAGAAAATGGGGGAGAGAGGTAAGGAGAGGGGGAGGGGGAGGGGTGGAGGTTGGAGGGCAGGTGGGGAGGGGGTGAATGAGGGGGTAGGGGAGGGGGGAACGAGGGGAGAGACAGCGGGAAGGAGGAAGGAGTGGAGGGGGGTTAGAATGGTGGGTTGGGGGGGGAGGGAGAGGGGACAGGGAGGAAGGGAGGGAGGCGCGAAGGGAGGGGGGGAGGAGAGGGAGGGTAGGAGTGAGGACTGGGGGAGAAGGGGGGGGGGGGTGAGTAAAGGGGAGGGTAGGAGGGAGGGGAAGGGGGTAAGGGTAAGAAGGTGAGGGAGAGGGAAGGGTGGGGGGGGGGGAGGGTAGAGGAGGGAGGGGGAGCGGGGGTGGAGGGAAGTGGGGGGAGGAGGGGCGGGGAGGGGGGGGGGAGGGGTGGAGGGGAGCGGGGAGAGGATGGGGGGGGGCGGGAGAAAAGAGGGTATGGGGGGTGGGGGTGGAGGGGGAGAGGGAATGGGGTGGGCGTAGGGGAGGGGGGTGGTGAGGGGGGGGGAAGGGAGGGGGGAGTGGGGGGGGGGGTGGGGGAGGGTAGAGGGGAGGGGAGGGGAGAGGAGGAGAATGGGCAGGGAGGAGTTTGGTATGAGGGGGGGGGGAGGAAAGTGGGAAGGTGTGGAGGGGGGGGGGGGGAGGGGACAGGGACGAGGGAGTGGCGGGGGGAGCGTAGGGGAGGAGGGGGAGAGAGGGGGGAGGAGAGGAGTGGGGGGGGTATGGAGAGAGAAGGGGTATAGGTGGGGGTGGGGGTGAGGGAGGAGAGGGGGGAGGCAAGCGGTGGAAAAGGGAGGAGTAGAGGGGTGGGGAGGGGGGCGGAGGCGGGGGGTGGGTAGGGGGAGGAGGAGGCGGGGAGGAAGAGGGGGTGTAAGAGGACGGACGGTGAGATAGGGGGTGGAGGAGGAGAGTGGGAGGTATGGGGGTGGGCGGGGTGGATTCGGTAGTGGGAGACAGTGGGAGATGGGGGAAGGTGGAGGAGATTGGCGGGAGGCGTAGATGGAGTAAGGGGAAGAGGTGAGGAGGGGGAGTTAAGGGAAGCTGTGAGGGGGGAGGAGAAGGGTGGGGGGTGGGGTGGGAAGTAGGAAAGTTAGAAGGGGCGGAAGGGGGTGGTGGAAGGAGTGGCGAGGGGGGAGAGGTGGTGGGGAGGAGGGAGTCAGGAGGGGTAGAGGGGGGTTGGGGGGGGTGGGCGAAGGGGGAAGGAGGGTATGTAGAATAGGGGAGGGGGGTGATTATGGGTGGGAGGGGGGGTGGGAGGGAGGAGGGGGAGGAAGGGGGGGAGAGGGAGGAGGGGTGGGGTAAGGGAGGAGGAGGGGCGAAGATAGGGGGGAGGGGAGTGGAGGGTGGGCGGGGGTGGAGCGGGGGGGTGGTGCGGAGGAAGAAGATAGGGGAGGTGAAAAGGGGGGTAGGGGGAAGGGGGGGGGGGGCTGGGAGGGGAGAGAGGGGGGAGTGGAGGAGTGGGGGAGAGGGGAAATGACGGGCAAGTAAGTTGAGGAGGGTGAAGAGGTGGGGGGGGCGAGAAAGAGGCGGAGGGGGGAGGGTAGTCGGGGTTTAAGGGTGGGAATGACGGTGAGAGGGGGTGGTTGAGTGGAGAGGAGGGGAGGAAGAGGGAGGGCACAGGGGGAGGGCAGGGGAGTGTGGGGGGTTGGGGGGGAGAGGAGGTGGGAGCGAGGGGGCGAGAGTTAGAAGGAGAGTTAAGAGAAGTAAGATGGGCGGGGGAGGGGGGGGGGGGGGGGGGATGGTGGTTGGAGCGGGAAGGGGGATGGGTGGGGCTCAACGGGGGGGGGGGAGGTCAAAGTGGCGGAAAGGAAGGGAGTGGGAACGTGGAAGGGGACAGGAAAAGTAATGGAGGGGGGGAGGGAGGAGAGATAAAGGGAGGACGGGCTGGTGTGGGGGGGGGGGGTGAGTGGGGGATAGAGTGGGAGAGGGATGGAATGGTGGGGGGGGGAGGGGAGGATGAGAGTGAAAGCGTTGAGGCAAAGAGGGAGAGAGAAGAGGGTGGTGGTGAAGAGGGAAGGTAAGGGGGAGGGAGTAGGGGGGGTGAGGGGATGGATGAGGAGAAGGAAGGGAGGGGGGGGGGTGATGAGAAGGAGGGCAGGCAGGCGGGGGAATGTATAGGAGGGAGGGTGGGGGTTGGAAGTGTGAGGGGGAGAAGGGTGGTGGGTGGGGGGGGGAGTGTGGGGGTTGGGTGGGGGGAGGAGGCTAAGGGGGGGGGGGGGGGTGTTGGGGTGTGGGGGGGGGTAGGGTGGGGTTGTGTGGGGGTGGGTGTGGTGAAGTTTGTGTGGGGGAGGAGGGGGGGGGGGGGGAGGGGGGAGGTGGGGGGGGGGGAGGGGGGGCAGAGGGGTAGGGAAAGGGGGGAGTAGTGAGGCGTGGGGGGGTTTTGGTGTGAGGGGGGGGGGGGGGGGTAGGGGGAGAAAGGGAGGGGGGCAATCGTGTGGCGGGGGGGGGGTGAGGAAGAGGCGCGAAAGCTGAGAGAAGGCTGGGGGGTGGGGGGGGTGGGGGAGAGGGTGGGTGGGTGAGATAGGGGGGGACCGGGTGGGGGGCGTTGTAGGAAGGGGAGGGGAAAGGGGAGTGGGGATGTGGGGGAGGGAGGGGAGAGGGGGAGGGGATGGTGGTGAAGGGGGTGGGGAGAACACGGAAGAAAAGGGAGGTGGGTTGGGTCGACCCCGCCGATCGAAACATTCGCCCATCCGAACGAGTGGGAGGACGTCCGTATCGATCAAGAAAGAAGTTAACCTCGTCTAGAAATTGGGGAGGGGGAACGAGTCGGATCATATCGGAAGGGAAAAAAAGAAAAAGTACAGCTTCATTTCTATGGGCTAGTCTTCAGAGGTGAAGTAAGAGCTGAGGCGGACTTTGGTAAAATAGTTTTACTCTTATGGGGGTCGGGCGGGAGAACAGGGCGGTCAAAAAAGAGAACAGAAAAACCAGTCCTCGTCGGAGAGTTGTCGCTGCTTCTGCTCTTCTTAGGGGGGGGAGACTACTAACAAAGCTCCTGTGATGAAGAAAAGCCGGCGAGGGCGAAGGGCGGGCGAGCAAGCTCTTCTCTGCAGAGAGACCAGTTCATCGTACTAAGGGGTAGATGACGAATCCGCGGTCGCGAGTAAAGTTGATGGGGGAAGCCGCTAAGAAAAAAGGCGAACTGAACGTGTAAAATGTGCTTGCGGCGGTACTTGCATCCGAATGCAAGAAGTGCGTTACTAAGAAGTAGGACGCCTTCTCATCTGAAGGGGATAGGGATAAGCAGAGACTAGCTCCAGATATGAGGTACTTCTCAACAAAAGAGAAGTAGAAGAGAAGATCTACTACTCGCTGAGTTCAGAAAACCCTATAGCTGATCCCCGCCAAAGGAGACCGGAGGGAACCGTCTGGGGCCGCCTCCAGAGGTGCTCGGCACTTCCCGCACGTCGACAAGGACCACAGGATCCCTCTTTTGATCGGAGAAAAAAAAAATACCAGAAATACTATCGAGTGCGCCTTGGAGGGTCTATTCCAACTTGCGTAAGGGAGAACAGAAGCGGGAAATCCCATTGAAGCCCTCTTGAGAGGGGGACTGGAACCGGCTTCACCATAGAGGATCTTCGTCGTCCCCGCGACGAAAAATAGCCAGAAACGATCGCGAAAAAAGCTGGAGCGATGTGGGACCGGCAGCGTGGAGCGGGTAGGGAGCGAACCTCCCTCGCCTCTACCCCTATTTGCAAAAAGGCTCCTTCTCCCTGACCTCTTCCCCTACCTCTCCACGAGCGGAAAAGCCGGGGGATTCTTCCTTTTGTCGTGGTTGTCTTTGGAAATGAGACACCAAAGCCGCTACCTTCAAGAGAAATCAAATCTCTTATTAAAGGCAGAGGAGCAGACTCTTAACGCAACGACGAAAAAAATTGACTGTGACGACCTTCCCGTCCGGGTCGACACATCGGCCAGAGCCCGGTCGGGGCGGATCTGCTTTCTTCGTGGTGGGTAGGGGGGGAAAGCACAAGTAGGGAAGTGTCTTCTGTCGCCACCATGTCAGCATGAAACCAAAAGTCTAGCAGAAGGAACCGAAGCGCATAGGACGAAGGGGGAAAAATATCTTTTCTATAAGAGGACCGAGGCCTTCGCCTGTCTTAATCTCCTTGTTATAAGGGGACAGAAAGAAGCATAGGAAGATAACTTCCTCTTCCAGGAGGAGCTCGAAGACGAATCAGGGGGAAGTAGACTAGAAAAACTGGGATTAGGTTCGCCAAAAACAGTGTGGGTACAGGAATTAGCCTAGTCTCGCAGAGAGCCTGGCGGCCTTAGGTCCTCGATCTGACAACTGAAAGTATCTCTTAGGGCGCAAAGGGTGCTGAAGGGGATCGCGATCGAACCGCCGCTCTGGGAGTTCCGCGGAACGAGGATTCAAGATTTCTCTAATCATCTTACCGGGAGGAGCGCACTCCCGTTCTCTCCAACATTTTCACTCGTGAAAGAGGTCATCTCAGGAGACATCGCTAAAGCTGGGCACACCTGGAAACTACGTGCGCGTCTAAAATAAGCAAAAAAAGTCACCAGTAACGATTCAAGACTCCGTTGAAGCTGGATCGAAGCGAGGGGGCGGGGTCTGATGCGTTAGAGGTGATACTTGCGGAGCCTTAGAAAATCAGGATAGGAATGAAGGGCAGGGGAGGCGGGGTTCCTATGTAAATAGCTAGACTCGGAGGGCAGTACTCGTTGACTTCTTCATCCAAGTCCGCCCTTCTGGGGGGTGCTCTGTCTATAATCGATTTTGGGGAAACGTTCTTTTAATCTGACTGGCCGTGTTACCTTCTCGCCTCGGGACACCGAAAAGGGATGGAAAACTACTGCCGCCGCCGTAATGCTTGAAGACTGGCCGGGAGGCAGATTCGAGGGAGCGGGCGACTTAGAGGATAATCGCGCATCTACCCTCTAGGGGAAGAACCTCTCATCATCGAGAAATTCCCTGATAGACTTGTCCCACTTGTATAAGGAGATCTAGTCGGCTTGGCCTTTACCGCACGGCCGTCTCTAGAAGGTTCTAGACCGGGAACTCGAAGGGGAAAGTAGCTTCTAAATGAGGGGGACCGTCTCTCTCTATGCTTAATCTTCTACAGACCGAGGGACCTGTCTCCGAGGACGTATCGTTTCCCAGAAAAGGGAAATAGATTCCGGACGATCAAGGGCCTTCCAGGGGGGAAGGAAGGCCTATTAACCTGGCCGGGAGTCTCCTCCTTAAGGTCCGAAGATCAATAAATGAGAAAGAGCCTTCTTTCTCAACGAAGGGTATCATCTACGGAGAGAGGGAAGAATCCACTTCCCCCAGAGGAAAGCCTCTAGACCGGGGCAAAAGAGGGATATCGTTCTTGGAG
>Ga0179591_1256193_pt1 | contig 10359 bp, 15 predicted proteins | sample CZOMad2_1_08_16f_FD_182891 | JGI IMG/M metagenome (GOLD analysis project Ga0179591, IMG submission 182891) | Vadose zone soil fungal communities from Angelo Coast Range Reserve, California, USA - CZOMad2_1_08_16fungal (PacBio error correction) | ecosystem: Environmental > Terrestrial > Soil >...
AGGAAAGAAGAGAAAGTACTCTCTTGAGGAGAGTTGCAGAAGGGGAGGAATGCTGCTCCAACTCAAAGCGCTCCAAACGCGACGCCTCAAAAAAAGGGGAAGAAAAATCAATCTCGACAATCGAAAAGCAGAGCGAAAGGGGGTGAAAGGCCTCTTTTACAGGGAAGAACCACTTGGAGACATCGTAAGACGCCTAGATCGGACTGAAACTCCTGCACCTTCGAGAACTTAGAAAGGGCAGGGAAGCTGGGTCCGCACACCTACACCGGAAAAGAGGGGGATTGGAGAGCATCAACGACCATCGCGAACCTGCGGGAGAGGCACTAAGGAATCAGATGATTACCGAGTAGAGCGTCCAGCAACAACGCAAGCCAAATGATCTAGTCGGAAGGGGACGGTTATGAGGAGCCCATGAAGCGGGGCATCGTCTTACGGGAGGTGGGTGAAAGACGCTGAAATAGGCAGAAAAGAAACATTCAGTGATGAAACGGACGTTGTTCAGGGGGCAGCGCCGTGGTAGGGACCTCGTTCGCACCACGAGACACATCTAATAAGCAGGGAGGCAAAAGGACGAAGGCGCGAATGCGGAAGTTGAGGAAGAGATATGATCCAACCCATGCAAAAGTCGGAGGGAGACAGGACTCTCCTGGAGCGGCCTAAGGAGGGAGCAGAGGTTTTCGACGAGAAAGAAGGTCGAGAGCGAGGGAAGGGTCCACCCGGTGAGAGAAGTCTCCATGGTGAGCACGGGGTGGGGAGGAGAACAATGCCTCAAAGGGCAACGCGGGAGATCAAAAGTCCCTCTCCCCAAATGAAAAACGAGGCAACACAAAGCAAAAACGCATTTTGGGTGCAGGAAGCCGGAAAAGATCGATGGAGAAATGAATGTCTAATGCAGACGTGGCACACTATCCTGGGAGGAAGGAAAGATCGAACCGTTGCGATCGAAAAGTTCGCGAGCAGGGACCAGTCAGCAACAAAAAAGGCAAAAAAAAACACAACAAAGTACACGTTCCATCTAAAAAAGGGTAAGGATTCGAAGAGAGCAAGCGCTCAGACACCAGGCGGCTCAGGAAGAAGGGGCCAGCAGCAGCAACCGCCTGACAAGAGATCCAGAAGGAGCGGGTTCTTTAGGGAAGAGGAAATTGGACGATCTAAGAGGAAAAAAACATCTCTGATAGAGGATTCAGGGATTCTAAATCATGAACCTCTGCTATCTGCTAGGCGAGACCTTCGCACACTGTCAGCATGACGAAAAAAAAATCATAAAAAAAAAAGACAAAGAGAAGGACTTTCTCACCATTATCGGAGGGAAATCGCTCAAAGGGATCAGCGCGCTTGAACAGGTTCCGTGGTGGACTAAAAAAACAGAGCGATACAAGAGTGCAACGCCAGGGGGTAGGAGACGGTGCCGGGTTTCAAAACCGGGGCACCGCATAAATCGTGGACTCGGGGCAGAGGGGGAAAGAGGAAAGGGGGAATAGAGATCGGGAACGCGGAACTCGAAACGAAATTATTAGCCAGATGACGCGGGTAACGGTAAGAGGCAGAGATTGATTCCCTTTCCCAAGGACATCAGAGGGAGGCGGGATTCTCAGGCGGAGAAGGGAAAGAGTCCATTTCCAAAAGGCCCAGTGCAGACCACCCAAAAACCAAGGTGTGTCGTCTCGGTGGGAGGGGAGGCCGCGGGAGGTAATCCCGAAACAAGGCGAATAAAAAAACGAAAGAAAGGAAAGTGGAAAGTCCTTGGGGCCGCATCGGACCGGGCGCACCAGGGGGAAAGTGTGCCGCCACGGAATAGGTACCAAAAAAATAAAGTCGGCCCTGACACCGAAACATTGTATTTTCGGCGCACAAAAAGGGAGACGGCCTGGGGCCTGAAAACTGGGTGAGAAGCATGCTGTCGCTGCGGCAAGGGCCTGGGAGAAGAAAGGGTTCGGAAATAGAGGGGTGTTCGTCCTGATTCGTAGAGAAGGGAAAAAGCGGTTGAGAACGGGTTCTGCCGTAAAAGAAAAGGAAAGGGTTAGAAATCTTAAGGGGGTTGTAAAAAGGAAAAAAACAACGGCGGAGGTAGGAAGAACTAAGAGATAAAACTGCGAACGATCTCAAATCAATAAGTCCGTGCATAGAAAAACGGCATGGGAAGGGCCGGGAAAAGTAGGGCGAACGACGGGAGCGGCGCTCACCCCGGAGGGGTTCGTAACACGGGGCAGGAGAAGAAACCGGCTTTGGCATCCCTACTGGGGGACCTAGTTGGTCTAAGATCACCGCACGGTAACTGCGGTGGCGAAACAAAGTGGTTGGAGGGAGAAGAACTGGCTGTGTAGTGCTTTACTCTTATGCGTAACGGAGAGAAATTAGGGGACCACAGTCCAAAGGAATGACAAAGTTAAACACTAGTTCTTGAGACGGTCAGGCTCAAAAAAGTTGTTGATCGAAGGACTTTTAAACTGCCCGATGAAACAAAAAAAAAAAAGCGGCTAAATGACGTGCTGGGCACAAGGGAAGCCTGGGAAGAAAAGCTTTCGCTCCTATCGAGGTCTGTCAGGGAAACAGCGGCGGTGACTTCATTAGTCGAGGCATCAAAAAAACGAATTGCGGAGTCGAGACCGATCTCTATCTCAACCTCAGAAACGATAGAACAGCTCCTCAAGCAAAACCAAGATTGAGGCACGAGATGAAACCATCAGACGGGTAAAAAGAGGAAAGGGGGATGGAGATAAGCGGCCGTAGGTTCAAAAAGTCAATTTTCCCCGAAACAAGCACCGAGCAAGGCAGGGAGAGCAGTCATGGGCTTGACGGGCGCCTACTGCGCATTCTTTGCGCGAGGGAATCTTCCTGGGAAGGGAGAGGGGCGAAAGGTTACAAGGCAGCTAATAGACGAGTCTGAGCGCCAGAGCTCTACTCAACCGTGGAGCCCGGGACCGCTTTATACGCCAGACTTACGGAAAGCAGGTGGAGAGAGAAGCTTTTCCTGAAAGGGATAAGCGCATCGTCGACGAAGGTTTGCGCGCGATGCGCGGTGTAGCCCGTTCACATCACAGGCATCTGAGATGGATACTGTGTCAGGGGTCAAAGAGGAAGGGGAACTGGCTGGAAAACTAAGCTTCGATCGCAACATGTCGTAGGCTCGGAACCTCGCGCCCGAAACTTCGCGCAACGACGGAATTCGACGGGGAAGCAAAATCGCGCGTTAACTAAAGAAAAATGCGAAGGACTGGGGGGGAGAGATGGCGGTGGGGGGACCTCGTTTCCGCGCGGGACTGTTGAGGCACCAGGTCTCTGCACAAAGGGAGACCAGGGGGAGAAAAATTAAAAACGTCATCACCGAGGAAAGTACACAAGACCAAGCTTAGGGACCTCAGCGGATTCATGCCACCTAAAGTCAGGAAGTTGAAGGCCGCGGGCAGGCGTACTTGGAATACTGCATCTACGTAGGAACACTGAAAAAGGAGAAATCAAAAAAAAAAAGGAAAAAAGGAATGTCGGCGCAGGCAAGGGGGGGGGTAAGAGCACCGAGTAGGCGAGTTGGGGTGAAAGAACGGTGCCACCCGCACGAGATTCACAAACGAGTCACACTCCTCGGGGTTAACATCAAATCGTTCGGACGAAGAGGCCCGCAGGAGAAGACCATCGGCAAACTCCTGACATAGGGGACGAGGGGAGCCGCATGAAAACAGGCCCGCCGAGCAGATCAGGGGGGATTACAAGGGGGCTGATCAAAGGGAATCAAGCAGACCAGGAAACTGTCTGGTGCCGGACCTCAGGTGGAAAGTGATGAGAACCTGACAATCTATGAAGGTAGGTTGGGGGGGTGGTTGAGGAAGAAGTGAGGAAGAGGCTCCGTTTCCGTCCGAGCAGGGAAGCGGGTGTCAAGGACATGACATTCGCCAATTTTCTCACAGAAGGGGGGGGCAACACAGAGGCAAGGAAAAAGTAAACAACGAGCTCGGAGTTTGACCAGGATTGGTAGGGGGGAAGTAATGGGAATAGAAGGGAGGGGGAGGGAAGGGAAAGAGGGGGGGGAGTAGGGGAAGGGGAGGAGGATGAGAGAGGGGAGGGGTGCGGGAGGGGAGGGGGGAGGAGGGAGGAGGAGTGTGGGGATTGTGGGGGGCGGGGGGGGGGAAGAGGTGGGTGGGGAGGGGTGGGGGAGGCGAGAGAGGGTGGTGAGGAAAAGGGGGGGGGGGGAGTGGGGATGGGTCATGGATAGGGGAAAGGCGGGGGGAAGAGGGGAAGGGGGAGTAGAGGTGGGAAGAGGGAGAGTGGTGCAAGGGAAAGGAGGGGGATGGGATTGAAAGTGAAAGGAGGGGGCGGGGAAGGGGCGGAGAGGTGGATGTTGAAGGGGAGGAAAGGGAAGGAAGGGGTGGGGGGGAGGTGGGGGAGGGGGAAGGGTGGGGGGAGGGGATGGGAAGAGAGGAGGGGTGGAATTAGGTGGGAGGGGGGAGAGGGGGGGGAGGGGAGAGAGGCGGGGAGGGAGCTGGGGGAAGGTGGGCGGTAAGGGGGGCAGGGGGGGAAGGGTGTGGTGGGGGGGAAAAAGGAGAGGAATAGGATGGGGGGGAAAGGTAGGGGGGGAAGTGTAGGGGGAGAGGGGGGGGGGGGGGAAGTTGGATGCGGGAGGGGTGAGGGGTAAGCGGAGATTAATTCTGCTGGCTGAGTTGCGCGGATTATTTCTTAAAATGGGGAAGGAGGCAGGGGGGGGAAAGGGAAGCGATCAGGAGGCACGCTTTACAACAGGGATCCGTCAAGAGGAACGGTAGATCTTCTTGAGCGTGCAGCATAGGAAAACAAAAGGGATGAATGAAGTCCTGACTCTCCATTCAAAGAACGCATGAAGAGAAAAGAAAGGGGCAATACTAAATTGTCTAAGAGCGATAGGCATATTGCCCGGAAGAAAGAAGCCACGCTAGACCCTATCCATAGCCAGGGCAAAAAAAAGACGCAGAATCATCGATCGAGACACAAAAAAAAACGAAGGAGAAAAACTGACGCGACGAGGGGGAAAGGGGGGGGAGAAAGTTTATCCAAGAGAGAAAAACATGCGAGTGCCGTAAGAGAAGGCGAGTTCAACTTAACACAGGCACCTTTAAGAAAAAAAAGGAGAAGGTTCTTACTGGCCAAAAAAGAGGAAGGAAGAAATGGTCAGAATAAATCAACTCCATTCTAAAGGAGGAGCGAAACGAACATTCGGTTGGTATTCGGAAGGGAAGAGACCGAAGGGGGGACTGAGAGGCCAAAACCAGATGATCTCGCGGATGAGTTGAATGAGCATACAAATAAAAACCCAAGGAAGAAAAGTCCTGCAGAGGAAGCCTGCCCAATATTTCCAAGCCAAAAAAGAAAGTGGGAGGGAAAAAAACGCCGGGAGTGAAGGTAAGAGAGGTGTCAGGTGAATCAACGGCCTATCAAACACCGGGATTTGAACAATCTAAGGTTCCAAAAAAGAAAGGGAAAAGCTGCAGTTTTTGGGGGTTGTTTTTTCCTGGGAGAAAAGGGATCCGGCCTTCAGGAGGTAAGAAAGGGACAGCTTAGAAGGACGAGAGAAGGAGCAGCCGTCGAAGGAAAGAAGTAATAGAGGGGGGGACTTTCGTGGCAGAAATCTCAGTGCCCTCGAAGAGGGACTGGCTTGGAAAAACTTGTATTACTTTCCGGCCTCAAAATTGAGCAGAAGTCTCCAAGGGGTTTTTGTCGTATCAAAACGGAGAAACTTGGGGGAAAAACTAGGCTAAGAAAGGCATAACAGCAGGAACATAGAACGAGCACAACGCCGATAGGAAAAAAAAACAAGACCGGCTCATGTGGTTTAAGGTAAAAAAAAATTCGAGATTTGCTTCACAAGGCGGGAGGAAATCTGGAAAAGAAGTGAAAGCGGGCCTGGCAAGAAAAGGGAAGTATGAAAGGCTATCTAAAAACTAGATTCAAAAAGCACAGTAAAGCAAAACAAAGGGATCCCTCTACCCATAAGGGGGAAGGGGGCTAAAAAAGAGGGAGAGCACCACGACCCGGAACCCAAGAGTCAGGTCAAGTACCTGGATTCCAATCAAAAGCAGACTGAAGAATATAAATCTGCGTTATAATAATGAAATAAGAGGAGAGCCGGGATACGCCGGCGGTGGGGGGGAGGGGATATCGTGCGCGAGAATAATGGGACGACCTCGCTGAGCGGTAGATGCTCGGAGCTCGAAAAACTCTATCAAACATTCGACTCCAACCAGCGCAGGGAAGAAAGAATTAGGCAGCAGGAGCGCAATTCCGAAAACTCATCTAGGCATCGGCACCACTGGGAAAAAAAGAGGGCACGGAATTCCGGGAATTAGGGTGGAAAGAAGAAGACCAACAAAAACGTCGCCAAGGAACGCGGTAACTGGTTCCGATCCTCTCCAAATTGTGCGTCGTGGGAGAGGGGGAAGACCTGGAAGAGGAGCAGGATGGAGGTTGAGAAAACGGGAAAATGTCAAAAGCTACACGAGAGAGGGTAAGCGTCAGCCGAGTGGAGGAGGAAAGGCAGACAGATAGGAGCCGAAGCGGTTCAGCAGAAGGAAAGGGCCCAAACACGCCAAGTGCAACGAGCGGGAGGGACTCGTTATTTAATCAAGAAGACAACCAAAACGGAAGGGAGAGGGCAAGGAAATAGGGTAAGAAGTGCCTTTGGACAGGAGACGTGCGGGAGGCAACCTTAGAGTTTTTGCCGGGGAAAAAGGAATCTAATAAGCGCGTCTTCGAGCAACGGAGAAAGGAGGGCCAAACCTCAACGTTGGGGTGCGGCAACACCGGAATCAATTTTCGCCGTAACCTTTGGGAAGGAGGGGGAAAGAAAAAACGATCAATGCAAAGGAGTGAGGAGGGGAAAAGGCAGGCGAATCACCGGGGGAATATACTAAATATGAGGTCGGTGGTCGATCACGAAGACGACCGACCGCTTGACAATGAAGCGGGGACTGCCAGAAAAACGCAGTCTTTCTATCAGGTCAAGGTATCCAAGCACAACAAAAAACTTGAGGACAAGAATCGGTACCAACTCAGAAACAGAGAGAAGAAGGACCTGGTTTTGCTTCCCCGCACCAAAAAAGGAGGAAGGGGAAAAGCGGGTAGGGACTCCGAGCAATCGGAAGGGAAACACCGCGAGAGGGTCTGGTTGAGGGGGCTAGCAACTTGCCTTGTACGTGACCGGCAGAGCGCGAAAAAGATAGAAGCGATATTCAGCGGAGGGGAAGGAAGACAACTTGGGCAGGAAGACATACGAAGGGCGCTAAGACCTTCGGAACGGCGACTAATGACCCGGCTCAACAGTTACCGTTGTCGACCACAAAAGAAAAGGAAAGGCACCTTAAAAAAAAAGTGGGGCAGCAGGGGGTCAGTCAAACCGGTGTGAGAAAGGCACGGGGAACTCACACGACCTAGGGGGAAAAAAGTTGGACGTCTGTTAAAAGAGGCAGAAAAAAAATTGGCTAGAAGAAGGGGAGGGGGAGGGGAAGAATAATCTCGGGGTGAAGCTCCACGGAGATTCTGGGAAAATTTCGTGGGAGGTCAGATCCCAATCGAAAGAGAATACACCGGGGCAGAAGAAGAACAGCATCCTAATAGAAATTGGCACTTCTCCGGTCTTAAACAAGGCAAAGGGGGGAGAAAAAGGATCGGAGTCTCGAGATAGGGGTGAAAAGAAATGACCCAAACAGGTTTCCCGATCTGAGACTTGAGCAGAGTCAGATCATTGGGGCGAAGGGAGATACGGGGGACCCTGGACTCATTACTGTCTCGGCATCGGTGGGGGATTAGGGGATAGCGCGTGTGCGAAGTCACTGCTCACTCAGGAGTAGAGGAAACCCGAATCGCGGGACCGCACAGATGAACACAGGAGAGGAAGAATTTTGTCACAGCTTAAAGAAAGTGCTGACTAAAGGGGGAGGAGGCTCTGCTGGAAACTAGCAACCAAGGGACTCGGAGAGCTGTGAATCCCTGCACATAAAGAAGGTAGAGAAGGGGCTAGACTGTAGACTTCACAACTGGGACTCAGGAGGGCTGCTAGGTCACTATCTTCAAAAACTCGCGCCGGGACGGTATTACTTACGCTCACCGATCAGAGGAGGAATGGGGAAAGGATATCAGAATTGCCAGGAATAAATCAAAGACTCGTTCGAGGGGTGGGGGGGGAGGAGCTTTGATTGGAATACTTGGACGCGGACTGTTGATCAAAAAATTCGCCGAGGTGTAGGGAGCCTGGTTCGAGGAGGCACAAAGGGGCTAAAAGGGAAGAAGGTAGCGAAAAAGGGAAAAGAGACGGAAGGAGGAGAGAGGAAAAAGATCAGGATAAGGGAAAAAGGGAAAGCCGAAATCTATTCCAGAAGGAATTAGGCGAAGGTCAAAAAGAAAGCTCAGAAGGGACTCAGGGGGAGAGTATCAGACAGAAGGAAGGGAATTTGACGAACGAACGCATTGCTGCGGCGCACTGACGCACCGGCTTTCTGTTGGGGAAAAAAGGCAGGGGGGGGGAAAGGAGTAAAAGAAAAGAGATCAAACGGGGGAAAGAAAGAGGTCTTTGCAGCAATGGAAAAGCTCGCGTGGAAGCAGGAGAATCCAAGAAAAGCGCCTGACAGCGGGGAAGAGGGGGGGGGGGGTTAGGGGGTTGGGGGGGGTTAAATTTGGTCGGGGTGGGGGGTCTGTGGGAACGTGGTCGTGTTATGGTTAATGCAAAAAACAAGTAAACTAAGGGGAGATGGAAAGGAGCGTGGTTTTCTCTGCGCGCGGGACGGAGAACCGAAAAAAGAAAAACCTATTGAGTACTAAAATCATTGGCAGGATGTGGAATGATTCTGCAACACTGGGATTGTGTTGGGGGGAGAACAATTCCCGCGTTCCTAGAAGGTGAAGAGGTGTGGAAAGGCCACGGGGGCGACCAAGATGCGCTCTCCATGGAAGGCATACGAAAAGCGAGAGAAAGAACGCTGCTGCACTTTCGAGGAGGGGAACTCTCACAAAAGTCCTGTGGAAGGAGGAAATGGGGGGAGAAAGTGGAGCGCCGGGCAGTATTTCGGAATACGGCTATCGCTCTTCTCCAATGCGCACAGAAAATGATTGCTGTCAGGAGATGCAAGGGCAGAGGACGAGGGAGAAAACAACCAAAGGAAGGGGGGAGGAAAGAGAAAGGGAAGATCCCCGATCAAAATAGCCACTCAGTACCTAAGATCAATTGGGCGAAAGCAGAATTTGCCCGAGCTGCAGAGCAGGAGAAGGAAAAGAAAGATCAGCTAAAAACAAAAAAAAAAAGATCCCATAAAGCCACGGAACAAGCCCGAAAAGAGGATCAACAATCATCGAAAGCGCGAAAAGCCGCCATCCATCTAAAAACTAGGCACAGGCGAGTGTGGATGACCACGAAAAAGGGGAAATGATCAAGGACAAAAAAGAATAGAGGGAGAGGTAATAAACCCGGGGCACCTGCGAAAAAGGGGGGCGGGACTCTTGAACAACAAACGGGAAGAAGAGGGTGCCTCACTCTACGAAAAAAGAGGAGAGGAAACGATTTGGAAAAAAACAGGAAAATCTGAGCGCTCAGCACCCGGACTCTCAGGAAGGTTCTGGGAATGCGGCAAAACAAGGCACGAGGAAAAGATGAGGAAACTGCGGTGGAGGCAGAAGGAGGGGAACAGTCAGCAGAAACAGGGAATTGAAGGATGAAAACTCAGAATTCCGGGGCATCGTAAGCGACGCGAGAAAAACAGGGCGTAATACTCAGAAAAGTGAGGCCGCCTGACTCACCATCATGAGACGCATGCCCGGGGAATCGCATGACAGGACTTAGATTATTAACGCGAAGAGGACAGGGCGATCTATGAATTCGCAGAATCGTTGCACCCCACACAAAAAAAAGGAATCCGGTAAAATCGTCGATGCGGATGCTGACGCAGAAAACGTAGAAGAGGAGGGGAGGAGACGTACGAATCCGTTGATAGAAGTAGAAAATGGTGAGTCACGTGGGCGGATAGAACCCACGGACACCTTGCCAACAAAGAGGTGAGGAATAAAAGGAAAGAAGAAAAAAAGAAACGCAAAGACTCGCAACCAAAAAGAAAAAGAATGGTGTGTGGACTGGGAGGGATGAAACAACGCGAGGGCTTCCATCCATCGAGCGGAGGTGCGCGAAGGGGTGGGGAGACCGGAAAAAAAGACGGAAGAGAAAAAAACTTGCGATCGGAAAAGCGGAAAACAGAAAAAGGAGAAAGACTAGGACCCACTCCTCGAAACCGATCTTGGTACACAAGAACGCGAGCAAACTGCGATACGCGAGGAAAGAAAAAAATCTAAGATCATAAGATGTAGGGAGAAGAGGCTATAACAGGGACCTCACTTAACCATTGTAGGGGCGGA
>Ga0179591_1264189_pt1 | contig 10359 bp, 15 predicted proteins | sample CZOMad2_1_08_16f_FD_182891 | JGI IMG/M metagenome (GOLD analysis project Ga0179591, IMG submission 182891) | Vadose zone soil fungal communities from Angelo Coast Range Reserve, California, USA - CZOMad2_1_08_16fungal (PacBio error correction) | ecosystem: Environmental > Terrestrial > Soil >...
GTTTCTGATGCTAGTTTTCTGGCGGGGTCTGGGTGGGGGGGGGAGTGGGTGCCTGGAACGGATGTAACAGAAGACTAAACTGATGCAAGAAAGTCTGGGGACGAGGAGAGGGAGCTTCTTCAGGTCTCCAGCCTGGAGGACAAGAAAGAATTGCTATTCAGGGGGAAGGGGGCAGGTAGATCATGAGTCAAAAAGACTATTTCTGGGTTGCGGGAGCAAACAGGGAAAAACTAGCTAGCAAGGCGGGAGTCCATCAACATTAACTTGAGAATAGCTCAGGCCATTTCGAAAAGCCAACGTCTGGAAACAAGGGGGGGTCTGGGGAGAAAAAAAAACAAACAAAATAGACGCCCGCCCTTACTGCGAAGAGTGGATATTGGGTGATGAATCTATCCTAAAGAAAGTATAACCTCCAGACTACGCCCTTCTCGAGTAAAGGAGGATATGGGCGGGATACAGTTAGAACGCTTTTCACAAAAAAAACTGCCAACACCAATACGGTCCAATGCAGACTCGGAGGAATTCCTATTGGAACCACCGATGGAACAAAAAGAGCCACGTCCGACTAAAGGCTTTTCACCAATCGGGGAGACTCAGACCTGGGGGGTCAAAGTGGCGCCCTTGAGTGCGAGGGCCGAAGGAAAGGCGACATAGCGACGTAAAATAGAGCCTATCGATGGAAGAGCGGATGGAAGGGGGCGGAACGCCGTTCACGAAAGAATACGACGCGAGAGGAACAACGCGCGTCTTCACGCGAGGGCCTTGGCCTTCTAGTCCGGATGTGGGGGATAAAAGTGCGTAGATGAAACGATTGTCTACAGGGGACAACGTGAACGGGATTGGCAAAAACGACCGACATGCCGACGCCTATCGGCGGGGTACGCTCAATCTAATTGGGTAAAAGGGGAAATGAAGAGCGTGCGGTCTATTTTATGTCAAAAAAGCCTCCGTAAGCGGGGAAGGACTAGGGGGGGTGAAGCTCAGCTACTGGTGGAACGATAAATTAAAATTTAACTCATCTGACTCTGTAAAGATTCTTTAAACAAAGACATTTCAAATCACCGGGAACCCGGTTCTTTTTCTTTGGGGTAAAGATAAAAAGGCTCTTACATAGAAGTGTAAATAGAAGAGATTTGACTGTAGTCCAGGCCTAGGATAAGTCAAGAGTGGTGACCTTCACAAAAAATGTAGTGATTATTGAGGAGTCTGCCCACGGGCTAAGATCCTGAGAGAAAAAATCTGTGTTGACGCTGGCCTCTTTCTGTGCGCTGGGAATCCGAGGACCAGGCACTATAGCCCTTCATTCCACTACACATCCGACGCCGCGCCACGATCCGCCCAATTTTCGGAGGCTCGGCCACGTACATCAGGAAAGAGGTCAGTGCAGGTCCTTCAGAAAAAAAAAAGATTCAGAAAAAGACTGTCGCTCTAAACATAGAGAGGGGGGGGTCAGAGCGCATTGGGCCCGGGAGTGTAACAGAATGAGGAGAGAAAAATAACGCTTCCGATGAGCTAGTAGTTTGGCGATGCGGATGGTCAGGAGGTCGGCTTGGGGGGACTGGATCGAGCATTGAGATGTGTTTCGGGTGGGAAGATCGGATAAAAAGGACAGCGTCCATACAACGTAGGGAAAAAAAAGATTGGCGCGGCGATGGGAAAAGACCCTGGCATTGGCGTAGATTGCGGTGAGGGGGGGGGTTCAGGTAGAGGTCGAATAACCGCCAGCTTTGAAGCGGGTCGAAATTGCAGAATTGGTGGGGTGCAGGGAGAGGGGAGACGCTTAGTGAAAATAGACCTCTCTATAGGAGGCACCAGGGGGGGAAGGGGAGGGGTGGGAATAACTGGCACTTCAATCAAAAGAGAAAGAAAAGAATTATAAACGACCCTACAACTCTGAAAGGGCGAGGGGGGGAATTATTGGCGAAGGAGCTTGGGAACCTAAGAGGGAGGCATTCTTTTTGGGGGGCCTGCCTGCCCATTACTTGGGTACGCGATGGAGAGATCCGCGCAGGAGACTACGGGGAACCTTCAGGAATTGAATAAATCGTTATGCCGGGGGGGAAAAGATAGGCAGACGGATTTGCGTCGGGGAACAAACCTGGTGAAGACTGGTCAGGAGGAAGGGGTTAAGCCTTCTTCCTGTAGATCTCACAAGGGGAGAGAAAGAGATAGATAAAAGGAGCGGATGAAAGAAAAGGACCTGGATAGAGAGCTAAGACATTTTTTTCTCTAATTCGGGGGAATCAAAGAAGTACCTGATTGAACCGAAAGGACCAAGGGGGACCCGAGGAAGGAGAAGAGTCGGGAGGAGCATGAGTTATTATGCAGGATGGGTAGGGTCTGTGCGGTCCATTATGGGGGGGTTTGGAGACCAAACGAAGCATAACAAGGTGAGATTCTGCTAGTGCCGACTATGGAGCCCATAAATAGGCCGCGCTGAAAAGGGTTAGGGGGTCGGTTATTTGGGGGGTATCGGCGTACAGGGGGTAAAAAGTGGCACCAATGATACAAAGGGATAGGTGGAAGACCGATAAAGAGAAGCTTAGACGCTTTACAGGAAGGGAGGTCATGGTGGATTTGGGGACTATTAAGGTTTCGAACAGAGTATGGGGGGAGCGAGTCTATTCACTAGTGAAAAAAGGGGGCAGATGTCAGTACTAGAAAAAAGTCGGGATCATATGTCGCAATTGGATAGATTACTCCGAAAAAGAGGCGGATCGCGCGCACGTTGTCTGACTAGTGACTCTCGGGAGAAAATAAGGATAAGGCATGCTTCTATCGGGACCTTGGATCTTATTCCAACCAGAAGACTCGTCATCGCCTTAAAAGAAAGGAAAGGGGAGGGTTGGTCTTAGCAGAAATCTTAAAGTCAGATGTTGGAAATGCTGAGCGAAAATTAAGGAGACTCTATAGATAGTATGGTAAATATGAGGGGGGGGGGGGGGGAGTATGTAAAGGTGGGATGGGGGTGTTGGTTGGGGTTTGGGCCTACGACAGATTCTTTCCTATCTTACTTCTTTCGCCTATGTTAAAAGGGGTTGGCGATCAGTGGCGCTGAACGGGAGCGTCTGAGGGAATAGAGGGGCTTCTGCAGACGAGCCTAGGAAAAGTCTAGGAGTCGACAGGCATTAAAAAGCGGGATTCTTTCTCGCAGAAAGGGGCCGAATGCGTTGCCCGCTCAAGGACCTTGTTCGTAGTACAAAAAGTCTGGCTTTCGCGGGGTTTGGCCGCCAAAAACAGTCTATGCAAGGTCCTAGTCAGTCGACCATACCGATGAAAAGAGGGTTGGAGGGGGGGGGGGGGTCCTGGCACTTTGGTTTAAGTCTGGGAGGGAATGGACGCGCTCCGGCGCAGGGGGGATACTAAAGGAGAAAACAAAAACAGCAGGTTCCTAAAGAGGAGGAGGGGTGTTGAATATCACATCGCCGCCATCGGACTGAAGGTGCGAAAAAAAATACCGCCCGAGAAGGGACTAGGTCGGGCGGGGGTAGAGTGCCAGTCTTTATTTCGAGAAGGGGGGGCGTCCGGAGCTATGACCCGCACTCATGTGAGAAACATTTGGGGGGGGAGAAAAACCCCGGCCTGCAGGATCACTGGAAGTCTCTTGTAAACTCAAGGGATTTAAGAGATTGTTTCAATAGAACTTGTTAGTGTCTAATTCGTGTGGAGGCCTCCACGGCATCCCGCTATGCGTCGGAAAGATTGGCGGAAAAGCACGAGTCAAAAGGGGGGGGAGGAGACTGCTACTAGGGGGAAGAATGGGGTCCAGTTTCCTGAATCAAGGCGAACAAGTATTAACACCGGACAAGGGAATGGGGAACATGGGTAGGAGGAGTTGTAGTGGTTTCATACGGGTAAAACCGGGAGGGGAAGTCGAACGTGCTGGGTTAAGGGATGGTTAATGCTTTTGTGCTCGGGGAAGGTGAGGGGGCCTGATCCTATCATCCATCAAGGAAGGGAGAAATGGTCAAGGGAGGGAAAGGAGGAGGTTCTTCTTATGGAACGTCCATCTCACAGAATATACAAGGGAAAAGGGGGGGGTAAGGTGCTCCTTTGAAGAAATTAGATCGCAAAAATGGAGGACATCAGGCTCAAGCAGAGAATTGAAAAGCGGAAAGAGTCCTTTTCCTGGTCTGTAAAAAGGGGGACGGTCTGATAGATGCACGGGCCCATTGGGGGGAATAAAAAGATACCCCTGAATTTCCCTGAAAGATAGGGAGCTTCGAATGTCGATGTACCGTTTTTAGGATTTAAGTAGAGAACAACTCAACTAGTTAAGAAGTGGGGAGCTACTTCTGACAACATTTTTAAATCAGTTAATATAAGATGGGGGGTGAGGAGAAACGAGGCTTTACTAAAGGAGTCACGCACTCCATTGGAGCTGGCCAGGATAAAAGGGGGCATCTGGGGAAAAGAAGGTGGGGAAGATAGTAAAATAACTAAATTATCTTTTGGGACGGGGAGAATCCCGGGCAAGAGGTTCTTTTCGGGGTTACTGGAGAAAAAAGCATAGGGGATAAGGAACCTGGGTTGAAGGAAGCGAGGCTTGAACTGAGAGGCCGGGGAAGCCATAATGGCGCCTGAGAGATCAATGGGGAGGATCGTGGGAAACGGGGATACAAAGACGAAGACACTAGTCAACAGGGACGGATTCATAGTTCGCTGTGCTCAGAAGACCACAAGGGAAGGGAATCTAAAACGGCGGACCAGCGGAAAAAAAGGAAAAGTGGGGACATGCCTCACCATAACCAGCAAGGGACGGTGATAGAGGGAATCCGGTTAATGAAGCCTCAAAACCTTCCTCCCCCGACAAAGGGAAAAAAAAGGAGTATGGAGGTATCCCTTACTTCCGGAGGAGGGGAGAAAGACTCTTTGTCGATGTTGGGGGCTTTTCTTGGGGAGGGGGGGGAAGGGGGGGGGAGAGATGGGCGCAGCATCGGGTGAAGAAAATTAGAGTTCCGCCACAGTCAGCTCAAAAAAAAAGGGGGATAGTCTGTGGTCCAGGGAGGCGTCACAAGGACCAGCGGGTCTCTAAAGAGAGAAGACTCACCTTAAGGAGGGAAAGAAAAAGGAAACATCAAACAGGGGACAGCGCAGCTCTAAGTAATATGTCAGAAGGGAATCGGGGGGGACGATTCTTTTCATGGTGCAATACGGATCCTGTCGACGGAGGAAAAGAAGAGGGGGAGGGTTCGCATCAGGGGTGTCTCCTCGGAAAAGGGGGGACCTAACTTTCTCTTGGGCAAATAGAGAAATCAACGAAAGACTAGGAGTATGCGGAAGCTTTCGGAGGAGATAGCGACACACACGAGATAAAAAAGTCAATATCGATCAGAGAAGCGAGTTCTGAATACACCGAGTCCTCCTCACTCTTTAACAGGGGTTCATCCTTCCTTTTCTCACAAAAAATACGGAAAGGTGGGACGGGCGAACATATCATCGAAAATAAAGAGAAATCTCAGGAAGAAACCTGTGCGCGAGGAATGTGCTACTAAAGAGGGAAGAAGGAAGAGACCGGAGGGAAGCGTGGCGAGACTGTTGGTCGTCTCCTAAAAGGGGGGGACCCCTCGTCTGTAAAGCGGCTTCTGTCCAGAGAAAAGGAGAAATAAAGAATGTTGTCTTTGGAAAGGGTTCTAGTCGCAGGAAGGAATTTCAGGCCGGGTCCTACAATCGTCATATTCGAAACTTCCTGAGGAAAAGAAGATTGTCGGATTTGGGGGTCACACAACCTTGGTGGGAAGAAGTGAAAGAACAAAGTCTTCTAACATAAAAAGATCCTGGTTCCTTAATTCATTCTAACTGGAGAACTCAGAAAAGGGAGGTAAGAAAATGGGTGCTATAGTAATTTATGCAACCGAAAAGAGGGTGGGGGGGTTCTTATGTATTATGGGGGGGGGGTGCTTTTCTTTATACAAGGAGAAGAAAAAAAGAGGAGCCAGCAGAAAACCCTTCTCATTCTTCGGGGAAGGAATCGCCCTCTCACATGAGGACGCCCGGCACAAACTGCGTCGACAAATAGAAGGAAGGCCTCCGGAAAAGAATCATTAAGAACGTTATCTCCACTATTGACCAGAGGAAAAGATGAAAAAAACGATGGCCTGGTCATCAAGTGGGGCGGAGAACTTTTGATTTTCATTGACTGGGGGAACAGGGAGGGCTGGAGGGCCGGGGGGGGGATAAAGGAAAAACCGCTCGAGCATAGAAATATGTCTTTCTTTGCGATGAATAGGGTCGGCCCCAATGTCTGCAAAGAGGGGAGAAGAACAATCGTCACGAAAAGGAACGGGTCTTCCCCTCCGGCAAAGGGGTGGGATTGGTTCCTATAACTGGAAGTCTAAGCCTACTCGTCATAAAAGAGAAAAAAGGGGAAAGGAGGAACGAACAGACGCTGCGAAAGAGGATGAGACGGCTGCTACTTTAGTATTGGGGACCCTCCGAGGCGGAGATTCTAGGCATCAAAGAATCCTGAGGGGACTGGATGACTTTATGAAAGCTCATCTACGCAAAGCGGAAAAAGAGTGGGACGTCATCTTACTGACGTCACAGAGTGCCAGCACCTCAACCCGAGGGGAGAATTGGGGGTTGGAGAGTGGGGAGATGTGACCGGAGCGGAGCTGTGCTTCTTTCTGGACAAAATCCAGACGTGGGGGCGCCTCTCCACGGAAGGAAAATCAGCGCGAAAAAGAGGCGAAGAGGAGACCCATCGCGACCTGATGTAGGGGAGTTAGGACGGTTATCTGAGGGAAGGGCCAGCTCTAGCCCGGTTTGTATTAACACCGAGAAAGGGGACAGCCCCGAGCAAAAAGCGTGAGGAGAGAAGTTAAGAGATTCTCCACCGCTAGAGCGGGGCCAAACCCACAAAAAAAAAACTGAGGAGAAAGAAAATACAGGGGAGAAACGGGGCGTGAGGAGGAGGAATCCGTCTTTGTTTGCCGGCGGAAAGGGAGGGAATTTTAACCCCGGAGGGCTGCAGAGGGAATAGGGGTTTTCTGAGGCGATGTCGAGGGTGAAAGGAAGAGAGGGGGGTTTTGTCGGGTGAATGGAATGGACCAAGGTTTTTATCGAATGAATAGGAATTCTTTCCAAAATTAGAAACTTCCTCTTAATGCGCGAAGAAATAAAGAGAAGGGGGGAAAGAAGCCAGCAAAGAAAAATTGATTCTTGGGAACGGGAGGGCGGACTTAAAATTCGGGTTTCATTAGATGTAGGTCGAAAAAGCCAATCGCGTTCGATCTTCGTTTCGCAGGGTCCAAAGGTGCATGAGGATGGAATAAGGTCTTGTGGTAAGCATCCAGCCTCAATTCTTCTCGTATTAAGAGGGTTCTAAATTTGGGTAATACTTGGATCACTCATCGAGACCAAATCAGATAAAATGATAAAAGAAAAACCATATGGGGAAAGGGGTGCGGTCTGGGGGCTATTTTCAAGGCCCCTCGATAAAGAAAAAGAAAAGAGGGTGGGAGATTTCGTTTTTTAACGAGCACAAAGGCCCGCACATCCATTAGGGGATGGAAAGGAAAGACTAGCAGAAAGGAGAAGTCCTAAACAACCCGGGACCCAGGAAAATTCGGTAGCAAAGGTCTTCTGGCCGGACTGAGGAAGGTAGTGAGCTTTGCGAACCAAACTGGCTAAGGGGGGAATAGGACCCACGGGTGTGAAGGCACGTCCTTGGAAGAGAACTTAACAACATAGGATGATAGAGAGATAATGGGGAGGAAAGAAAGAGGGAACACGCGGTGGAGCGATGAGAAAAAGTGGGGAGAAAAAGCCGTCTGAGGAGGCCCCCGCCAGAAAAACGGGGATCCAAGGAAGGGGAGGACATCCGAAGAGACGTCGAGACTGGGGAGGGTCAGATGCTACGTCAGGGGGAATTGCTGTTCCTCATTATGGTCCAAAAGAACCACTATGTTGATTCAGAGAGGAGAAAAGAGAGGTGAGAAAAGAAAATCTGCCGAAATGAAATGGGGGTCTTTGAGGGTAACATTTGGGGGGGAGTGGGGGGATTCTCTCCTTAAAGACTTTCCCACCCCTTTAGTAAGATAATACGAGACGAGATAGGATGATCATTCGAAACGAACTGGGCCATTGCTTCAAATGGGGTGGGGGGAAAGAAGGATTTAGACATCTGGGGTAGCTAAGAAGAGTCACTACTGAAAACAAAAAGAAAATCGAGGCAGGGGCGAAGTCGCTAGTCCTAGCATGGTAAAAAGACTTTGAGCATCTGTTACTGCTATTGTCTTTCGGGTGGGCTGGAGTGCAGGGTGACGCAGATCGGAAGGAGAATTCTTCTTGTCGTCAAGGGGCCAGGACAATAACATCCAAGAAGAGGAAAATTCATCGCCAAAAAACCGCTAAGCGCGTATTGGAGCAAAACCGGGGAGAAGGGTGTTGGAATGGGAGACGGCAGGAACCAGCAGCTTAGAGGAGGACGGTATTGTCGAAGATTGTCTGGTGCGTGATACACGACGATGTACGGGAATGCACGGGAGGAAAAGAAGAGGGGGAACGGACGGAATGGGGTGCGGCGACGGGCAGGGGTGTCGAGAAGGAAACTGGGGGGTAGGTACAGGGGGGATGAAGAAGTACCTTAGATAGGGTGGCAGGCAGCGTAAAGAGGATTCAGGGGAGGGGTCGGGAAACGAGCTCTTTGAAGAAGGGCTATCAAGCCCTCAGGATGGGAGTTTAAAAACCAGAGGTGCAGAGGATTGGGGGCACCTCCTCATCCATCAGAGCTAGAGGTCACGCAATATAAATCGAAGCAAATTTGGGGTTGAGGGACTTGAGAAGGAAAAGAAAAACTTGTTGGACTACACATATAAACTTCCAAACTTGCTGCTCCTTCTCTTTCAGTATCGTGTTTCCAAAACATTAATTGGAATAAGAAGACGAGAGGTTGAATAACGTGGATACACAATAGTCTGAGTTTCCCCCTCAAACTCCGAAGGAAGGCAGAGTAACGCGATCGGCTTCTTGAGGTCGGATGGACAGCCTTTTCCTAACGGGGTTAACGGGGGGGGGAGAGAATAGAAAGAAGGGCCAGGTAAGCGGAACGATCAGAACTCGCCTTCTCCAATCTTCTGGGAAAAAGCACCGCTTCTTTTACTATGGAGTTAGGGAAAAAGACTTAGTTCTGTCGCCACTTATCCACGAAGATGAAGCGAAGGAAACTACATATACTCGACGAAGAGCAGGTTGCTTGAGCACGGATCCGAGATCTAAGGTGTCCCATTTTCGGAAAACAGGGAGACGTCCCCGTTTTGGGGAACTGAGGGGAACGGATCTGAAATGTGGGGGGTTTCATATTGGGAGAGGCATGGCGTACTTCCAGGCGTCGGCTTTTAAGCCGGGATTGAAAGGGAGTTTTGTGGAAAAAGAGGGTGGCGCATTTCGGGTGCGGTAAAGCAGAAGAGGATTGGCTGGAAATTTCTTGCAGGATTTATTCGGATGAAAACGTGGAAAAAAAAGAAAAATCGCTTCGGAGTTAATGGGAAGGGCACAAATTCTCCTCTCCTGTCGTAATGGGGTCGCCATGGGTCTGACGAAAGGAGACTTGGAGGAAAACGGGATTGGTTGGAAGGACAGCAGGATGATATCCTAGACCCGGGGTGTGAAACGCGCCACGCCATCGTTAAAAAAGACCGGGACAGTAGGGGGGGCTTAGGGGAATTGCAAAGGGTCCGTGAAAGAAAGAAGCACGGCCGAATAAATGCACTGATTGCAGGACGATTTCTCAAGGGAAGAAGCAGATTTACAGCACTGGGAAAGGGATATAACGTTATGGCGTCGTCGTACAAAAAAACAAAAGAGTAATAAGTCCAGGGAGGGAAGGGGAGCCTAGTGGAAAAATCCCGCATCGCGCCAGGGGGAGAAAAGGGGAAGATTTAATGCCTCTTTATTGAGCATGGAATAACGACGCTCCCGAAGAAAGGGGGGTCGTAAGGTGTCAAAAAGAAAAGTAGTATAAAAAAGAAGTTTGTCATTAGCAAGAGTGAGGGAAGCGCAGAAATGGCCTGCGCTTTTAGGATAGAGTGGGGGGTGATCTCGTGCGGGCCAGCCAAGTTCGCTACAGGTCAGGGATGAAAGTGACAGGCCTGGCCTCGACCAAAGTTGACGGCGCAAAAAGGTCACCAGCTAATGGTAGGAAGGGTTTACTGCTCAAAAGAAAAGGGAGACGGGTCCTTCTGATAACCGTCCGCACAACGCCCCTGCAAGAAATATCGTAGAGGAGGGGGGGGAAAATCCCGGAATGAATGTCAAATGCTGCTGCGCTGGCTCTGGGGAGTTGGGGGAAATTCACGTTATGAGGAAGGCCGCGCTGTCCCTTGAGAACGCCCTGTAGCTTGAAAAAAAAAAAAAAGA
>Ga0179591_1323075_pt1 | contig 10359 bp, 13 predicted proteins | sample CZOMad2_1_08_16f_FD_182891 | JGI IMG/M metagenome (GOLD analysis project Ga0179591, IMG submission 182891) | Vadose zone soil fungal communities from Angelo Coast Range Reserve, California, USA - CZOMad2_1_08_16fungal (PacBio error correction) | ecosystem: Environmental > Terrestrial > Soil >...
GCTTGCGCAGCACGCCCCCGAAGAAAAAGACTAATATCAGAAAGCAAAGCGGGTCATAGAGTAGTCAAGTTAGGGAACGGAGAAGAATTATAAACAACACAAGAAGATATGATAGTGAAAAAATCAAGAAACTCCCTCCGTGCTGAGACACCAGCGTTCTCCCGGGTCGGCGGGGTGGGGGGTGACGAGGAATCAAGAAAAAACCGTAAACTCAAGCTCACGGGGGGTAATGTCCCCTAAACCTAGGACATGGGAGAAAACCCCCTCTACGTCAGTCTCCCCGAATGGGGAAAGACCACCGATGGGAAAGGGTGGGCATTGCAACAGATCAAACGAAAACGCGAAGAGTCGGTGCGCGTCGCTGCCGGACTTCCGAAGAAGTTAGGGGCGGGATTACAGCGAGAAAACCGGCACGCGGGCCGAGAACATGACAAGAAAAAGAAGGTCGAAGGGACTTGGGCAGGAAATCAAAACTGTGAGCCTTCTCCTGAAGGCCAAGACAGGCCAAAAGGGGGAGGCTGTGCCGCCAGAGGAACTAAAGTGGTAGACCAAGGTGGCTCTTGAGGGACCTCCGAGCAGAATACAACAACAAAAAAAAATCTAAGGGCGCTTGACAAAGGGGGGCAAAGGGGGGGAGAGGAGAGCGGGAGGCGGGGGAAGGGCGGTGGAGGGGGAGGCCGGGCGGGCGGTGCTCTCGGCAAGGGGCTCCTATAAGAGAAGCTTTTAGCGGGGGGGGGTTCGGTCGGGGGTGCGGAAACTGTTGCGTGGGTGAGGGGGTTGGTCACTTGAAGGTTAGCGCTCTCCAAACGCCTCAAAAGACAAAAATGGCCCACCCGACAGAAGGTGTTACAATCCCAGGCACGGCCAAAAAAAAGAGAAGGGGAGGGTGTCGCGTGCAAAAAAGGCCTGGACCGGGGTTCTCGGGCTGAAAAGACACCCCTGGAACAACAAAGAAGAGACGCAGGGCTAACAGAAAAAAAGTAAGAAAGGCTTAACGTCGCGGAGAAACCTCACCGAGGGGTGGGGGGGGGGGGGGGGGGGGGGGGGGCGGGGGAGGATCACAAAGGCGGCACCAAGAGGGAAGGAGAAGACCCAAATTCCTCTGTGAGAACGTGAGGGGATATATAAAAACTTCCTGCGAAGAGAGAAAGGACATCGTGCAACGGCACGGATGTACAGGGGGAGGATGTAGAGGATCCTGACTCCCTCGGACAAAGGCAAGTGCCGCCGGTGAGCAGCGTTGTAGTTGAATACCCCACCCTTCGCCGCCGCGTAACGTTGCGAGCCTACGCCCGCAACCAAAGGGGGGGAGACCGAGTGCTAAAGGGGACAACAACTGGGCAAAAGACCTGCCGAGCACCTAGCATATCAACTCGGGCGGGGACCTGCAACTGGGAAAGAGATTCCCTTTGGCGCCTTACAGATCCAAAAAAAAAGCCGAAGGAAAAAGCAGAAGCGTAAACGGTCTTGGGGGAGACAAGCCCCCAGCGACATCGCAATCCAAAAAAAAAATGAAAAAGAAGACGAACCGGGTGAAGGCCTGAACCGTCCGGCGAGGGACCGCAGTGCCACAGAGGTGCAAAGCTCAGACCGGTCTTGAGGGACTAACGCCCAACGAAAAACAGCAAGAATGTATGTCAACACTGCTGGCTCCAAAAAACGAGTCGGGAGGGGGAAAGGGGGAACCTACAGCGACGTCCGGTGTCGAAAAAAGGAATGGACAGGCGAGGGGACTTTCACCTCTCTTCCACGTAGGAATGCCGAAAAATGGCCGGAGAATCCTCGGCGGGAAAAAGAAGAGGGAACACTCACTGGGGTCGAAAAGAAAAAAAGAAAGGATCGGGACGAAAACACAAAGACTTAGAAAAAGAACGAGCGCTTCAAAAGGAGGGTTGTTTTAAAAAACGAGGGAGGAGAAAGTGAACAAAGGCAGGGCCTCGTGAGTCGGGCTCCTTAAAGCCGTAAGAAACACACCTGGCCACTCGGAAAAAGGAGGGGAAGATGGTCCCAAGGGTCGGCCACCTACGAGACGGCCCCTCAAAAGCTGTGAACATCCCCGGAGCCCGTCGCGGCGCACACATTTGTCTCTTAGGGACGAGGGAAGGGGTAGGATATAAGATAAGGTAGGGAAAACGAAGCCACGGCGGCCCCCCGGGTAAACTCACGTACAAGAGCGGATCATGAAAACGGCAGCTTCGAAAAGAGCCGCGGGGGGAAAGAGGGTCTCGACCCCATTTCGGGAGTTTACGCGCATCTGGGGTAACGGGTGCAACAACCGGAGAACAAAGTGACATACGCCTAAAACCCCTTCTGACAGTGAAAGAAAAGAGAAAAAAAAGATAGGCCCCTCTCCAGGGGGGGCATTGAGCTCAAGGGAAAATGCTCTCTGCAAAACCAAGTTGGTTCGAGGCGGAAATGGCTACAAACTCTTCTGACCCGAGGAACTGTCACCATGCCTGTACAAAAAGGAGGGGGAAGAAGAGAAACGAACCAGGTCAACTAACAGTGGGTAGTCGGGGGGCTCACCAAAAGGGTGGTTCTTTGCTAGGGGTATAGAAAAAAAAAGACTGTGAGCCCAGAGAAAGTATGGTAGAAAAACTAGAGACTACTAAAACCCTTTTGTAAAGCCCCCTCGACTGAGGTGGTGTGTACCCGGCGGGGGGTTTTTACTTTAAGAGCCGACAGTGACGACACCGGGAGCTTCGCGCAGGGAAACCCAGGGGGGGGACCGCCCGGTCCAGGTGGGGGGGGTCCTTCACTTGCGCAAAACTCATTTGGTGGACCATGAAAGAGAACACACTGAATGAAGTTTTAAAAACACAAGCGGGGGATCACAACATTAGAAAAAGGCCAGAGGGGGGGGGGGAGGGGGGCAAAACGCTAGGACTAAGAAAAAACAAAACCCCTCAAAACCTCAAGAACGGCCACCTAGAATACAAAATCTCCCTCATACGAATAGAGAACCACCGGGAAAAAAGACTGTGGCGCCCACACACGAGCGCCGAGAAGAGAATCTCGCCAACGAACTCCGCAACTCGCCGTCCGATCCTCGTGTCTTCCACACAAAAAGGAAACCCGGGGCATCCGGTCAGGTAGAGGCTTCTCACAACGGGGGGGGGATATCTCCTAGGGGAGCTATTGGGCAAAAGAGGTTCCCTCGTTCGCCGAAGGGTAAAAGAAGAAAAGGAAAGGATTCCAAAGCACTTAGACGGATCTCAGGTAGTAAAGGGGTCAAGGGAGAGGATGGCTAGCAAGGGAGCCAATTGAGAGGTGGGTGGTTCAATTCCCTTTGAATTGTCTCTGTTGAAGTAGACTCCATGGGAAGAGATGAAAGAAGAAAGGCCCAGGTGGTATTCTATATCCGAAAGGCCTCAAGAAAACCCGAAAGAGACGACCAAAACTCTCAATTCGCAGGAGAATGGGTAGGCCATGAGTCTAAAAAAAACGATGATTATTAAAGGGGAGAGATAGGGAAGAAAAAACAGACCGAAGTAACTCGAAAAAGGAGCGCGGAGGCGATTAACGCTCTTGCCGGGCTTAGGAAACGTCTATCATAGAAGCCACCAACCCAGGAAAACTTGACTCGGCATAGGGGGGGAGGAGAACTTTGAAAAGCAGGGAAAGAACCACTGGAGGACCAAACCCCAAAACCTTCGGGGGCCTCAAAGAAGAAGAAGGGAAAGGACCATAAATTGCCACCCTTACGGAAACACGAAGCGAAGCAGACTACGCAGCGAAAAAAAAACGACTTACTTCGTCCTGAGAAAGAAAAACGAAGAGGTACCAAATTGGGGGACACCTATAACAAACATCCCTAGGGAGCTCGGGAAAAAAAACGTGGGGGCCTGGAGGCAAAATTCCCCTTCTCGCATTCATCTCAAGCACTGTGTAAACCTTTGGTCATGGTTTCCACGCCAAACAGAGGGAAGAAAAAGGGGGGAGACGGGGGAAAAAAAAAAGCGCACAAAAGTTTCGGGGAGTCATCGTGGAATGCACATCTCATACCGAGGGAGCCTAAAACGGGTGCGAGACGACGGCGGGGGGGTACGGGAGAAAGCCGAGGTTGGGGATCATCCTTGTGTGGAAGGGAGGGGGGTGATGGGGAATGAAAGGGTCCGTCACGCCAAAGATGCCAGTTTGGGGGAGTCCAGTTGAAGTTTTTTAAAACAAAAGAAGCCACAATTGAAGAACCGTGTGGAGGTTTTCTCCCAGGTATGTAAAAAAACTACTTGGAGCAAAGGTCTTAACCCACAACCTCCAAAAAACAACCAGCAGAACAGGTCAACAAAAGAGGAGGACACTTAGTCCTCTCTGAAACTAAAAGAAGGAAACAAACAGAAAAGGGGAATCGAAAAAACACTAAAAAGGACGAAGCGCCGTAAAAAATACCCGAGAGTGAGGAGGAACTTTTTTATGGAGAAGAAAAAGGACAGGAAGAAAAGGTGGCAAGCGGTTGCGCAAAGGGGGACACATACTAGCATTAACGAACTTAAAAGCAGGTTGCAACAGAGAAGGGCTGGATAGCCGGGGTAACGGTTGGATCTGAAACGTTCCTCCGACGTACTGGGCCCAATGGGGGAGAACGCCTCACGCAATCACACACATTGGCCGGGGCCCACATAGGCCGGCCACCGTTTGACTTGCTTGAAAAAGGCCCTCTGATCTCATCGGAGGGGGATAGGGATTTCTCAAAAAGGCTCAAGAACTGTTCGAATTACCCTTGGAGAACCCCTCTCACAGTCAGGAACTTTAAGCTACACGATCTGGCTCAGGCCGGTCGATAGACATCACACTCATGGACAAACAATAAAGGCAAAGAAAAAGTCCTAAAAAAAGAATGACTAGTATTCAGGGCCAGGGGTTTGCCCTAAAACAGAATGCGGGGACGCACTTAAAAAAATCAGCTTTTCTCAAGAATACGGAATGACAAACGTAGAGAAAACCTAAAGAAAGCCTACTTCCACACTGGGGGATTATCACCGGAAAGGGGAAGGAGCCGGGGAAAAAGGAAGGGTCCCCGAAATAGTGAGGCCCGTCGTCGTCTGGGTGAAGATTAGCATGCGGAGACAAATCTTTAAAACGGGGGAGACGACTGGGGCATTTTGACCACGTTTACATTCCTACGAGAGGCCAATTCTTCTAATACGGGGCCCCTAAGAGATGAACAAATTTAAGGTGCGAACAAGATTGTTAATGTCTATCAAAAAAAACAATTTCTTATTAAAAAGAGATAAGAGGAGCGTCCGATAAGGGGGAATAACTCGGGAAGGGGGAAAGGGACCAGCTCCCCTTCCACGGGAGTCACGACCCCGACAGGTGCTAAATTCGGAGGCGTCGTCTTTTTTTCAGCGGGACAAAAACAAAAAGGGGAAAGGGTAAAAAGGCGAAAAAGAAACCAGAAAGAACGAGAGACACGGGCAGCTTGAAAATCGGTTTAGAAACTTTTATAGCTAATCCTGACTCGAGGAAACGAAAAAAAAGGACCGGCAAAAACTCTCCTACGGATTCAGGGAAAACTGTTGAAACCTCACGGAAAGTAATGGGAACTCTGGAAGAGTGTCGTAGAGGGAACAAAAACAGCTGGGGCAAGAATTGCAAGGGAAAAAGTCCCGTGGACGCTCCCGGCCGATCCGGACAAAATTTGAACCGGGGTCAGGCTCTCCACCGGCATCCAACCAACTGGAGAGGAAAAGGAAAAAGAAAAAAGAGGGGGCGTGATGGACGCGCAAGGGCAGCGTCTTCTAAAAGGGGCACACAAGGGGGGGAGTCGGCACGTATGTCATAAAGAGAAGCCAAAGGGACGTCTGGAAAAATTAAAAAGAAGACAAAAGGAAAGAGAGGGTCCAGAAACCCACCGCTGTTTCCTAGGATTCTGGCCTCCATCGAAGGGTAAATTTGCCGAATAAAATGAAGAAGCAGGAGGAAGTAGCCTCCTATAATGGAAAAAATTACTCCATGGCGCCTAATGAGGCTCGTTGTTTCCGGCTCGTAAGAGGGGGTTATAAAAAAACACTGTCCAGGGGGGATAGTCCAGAGCAGGGACGCCATCGTGAGAGGAAGGGACGGTCCGGTGTGCGGGGTGGAAAGGGGGGGGGGGGGGGTGTGGGTCTTCAAATTGTCCACATAACGGTTTTGGGGAAAGGCAGAACCGTTAGGCAATACAGTTTGAAGGCAAAAAGACGGGGAAAGGAAAAAACACTCATAGGAGGGCCACTTTGACAAGCGGTTGGAGCTGAACGCGGGGCATCCAAAACGAATCACACCAAGCCACACCTGAAAAAACCTCACTCAGATCAACTAGCCTCAAGGAGGGGAAAAAGCGACCTGGGAGGAGAGCCACCCCCTCGCCCCGAAAGAGCCGAGGAGAGGGTCATTAAAGCTAGTAATACTAGCCTCCCGAAACGAGAACGGAAGAAAGCCAATGAAAACTCGGGGGGGGACGCCAACCGACCCAGGGGGTGGGGTGTCTTCTATGAGGAAGGGGGACCCACTGTGGACGTTCTAGAGGTTCGGGTTGGTTGGAAGACAAATTACCAAAGAAAGTGCGGGTGACCTCGTCACGCCCGGCCGAAGAAACAGTACTAGAGCTACATATATCTGGATTTTAGCCGGTAGGGGGAAAGGTAGTGTGAAAAGCAGGGGTGTAGAACGTTCTCTTCAGGAGGAGGCAGAGTCCGAGGGTGTTCGTCCGGGGAGTGCGCGAAGGGGGGTAAGAAGGATCCATGTGAAGATTACCTATGACCCAGGGTTGAACGGCAGGGGGGAGAGAGAAAAGTAGAAAACGAAAGACTCCGGAAGGGATACGAGACGCCGGAAGGCGACGCGTTGTAAGGTTAGCCATCTATAGACTCCAACCCAAACGGATTAGAAAAGAATAGAAAAGAAAAAGAAAAAAATATTGCCTAAAACCTCAACGTCTCCAAAGAGGAAAGCGCTCAAGCGATCCTGGGGTACCTCGTGGAATGGGCTCGATCGTAGGAATACAGCCGTTCCAAACAAACCGAATCGTTATCAGTATGTACAGGAGGCAGGGAAGGTTCCAAGAAGTAACACGGTCCGTCGGAACATCTACAAAATAGAGCCGAAAGACAGTAAAAAACGAATTCCAAATCCGGGTTGGGAAAACCAAGAGGGAAAAGATCGGAAGGAAAATCTCGGCAAGGGCCCCCAAAAAGAGTACCCGTACGACGTACGGAATAAGACACTTATACAATAAACACCTATTCCAGCTCCCGGCATTCAATATCAGAGCCACACTGCCTACCAAAGTCGAGGGACGACTTCGCAGTGTAGTCGGCTCAAAAAAAATCGGGGGGGGGGAAAGGAGGGGGGCTCAAAAGAAAGTCGGAAAAAGCGCCCGGGGGGGGGTAATTGAGCAGAGGGCGGGACCTTCACAGTCGCTAAACTGTTCTGCAGGTCATTCTCAGGGGGTGGAGTCCCTCTCGCAACGGGGGGACTCACGCTCGAAGGGCATTTTGGTGTTCTCTGGGTGTAGCTGCGTCGAGGGGCTTTTTTCTTTTAGGGGGGTTTCTTTACGCGCGATCCTCAAGAAAAAAAAGGGGGAATTCCGAAAAAATAAACAGGAAAGGGGCACATTAAAGTTGTTAACAAGACCCCCCAGAAGGACCGGAAACGCAGGGAGGGATCGGTCAAAATAAAGTCGTAAGGCCTTGAGCAAAAAAAAAGAGGGAGAAAATATAAACAGAAAAAAACAAAGAAAACGACCAAATCATATTCCTAGAACACGCGTCGAATCTCAATGGCTGTATCATCGGAGAGTTTGCACCAATAAAAATAACCCCCTCAGGGAAAACCTTAGGGAAGAAGCCAAAAAAAGGTGGGAGACTGTTTGTCATCAACGGGCTAAAGGGAGGCGTCTTCGCACAGTTGGCACATCAACCAGCCATTTCACGCTACACCAGTGTGGCCCTAGGGGAACAAGCCGTTCACAGAAAGGGCCGTCTTTATGTCTACGAATGGGGGAGACATCCGCTCCGACCAAAACGTATTTGGGCAGGGTGCTACGAAGAGGAAAGGAAAAAACCTTGGGGAAGGCGCTTCTGAAAAAGCGCCGGACAGGCCCTTGAGCCAAAAAAAAAAAAGTCAAAACGTTCCGAAGGGGGAAAGCGCCTATACAATCAAGTTGAACAAACTCGATCAGGGTTGAAGGAGGACTGGGACTCCCTGGGGAGGTCTAAAAAACTGTCCCGAAGTCAAGAACAAAAAAGAACTTCAAAACTAACTAACGTACCGCCAGGGGTATAGCTCCAACGTGGAGGGGAACGCGGAGGAAAACAGATCCAGGAACGTCCTCTTGTGCGATCAAGAAACGGACGTGTGGGGGCAGTAACAGAAAGACCAGGGGGGCGACAGGTACGGGGGGACCACATATCAAGGGCGTACAGCGAGAGAAAACTTAATCTACATAGACATACGTTGCCAATGGAGTGTCTTCCATCAGACTTTCAGTGGGGCCTAGGAATTACGGGAAGACTGGTGATTAAGTGGAGGAAGGTCAATGTTTTCGAAGAATGAAAGGAAAAAAGAAAATCTTCTAGTAGGGGATTGTTCTTCAAGTGCAAGGGAATCGACGCGAGAAGACACTTCTTTCAGAGAAAGAAGAGAAAGAAGAAAACCAAACTTTCATGGGCCCGCCGGACCATATCGTCCAACACAAAGGAAGGGGGGAAAAAAGGGAGGAAAGAGAAAAAAGAAAAAAACAAGAAAAGGGACAATTTGCTCTCAAGAAAAGGGGGTCATAACATTGAAGAAGGAGAGATGCTTCTTCGAGACCCTGCGCACCAAGGGAGAAGACAAAAGAGGCTTCTTTAGACTGGTTCAAAATCGTAGAACAAACAACCGCAGTGCGGCGGAAACAGACATCCCAAAAAGGAAAGCGGCTGAACCGAAACGTGGGAATCTTTGTCTCGAGGAAAAGGTTGGAGAAGAAAAATCCACCACCGATCAAAAAACTCGTGCACCTCAAAGCAGGGGGGGATTCTACGCTAAAACCAGGAGATTCATTAAATCAGTGACCTGGAGATAGGTGGGACATCTTGGCTGCTCATACGGCGCTACTAGTGAAGGACCCCATCAAGGGAGGAAGTTTTTATGAAGAATACGAGTCGTTCACGAAATAGAAAATCGACGCAAACCCTTTCCGCGGTTCAGATATAGACAAAGAAGAAGACCGAGATGTTATGAAGTCAAAGAATTCAACTGATCTGTAAAAAAAAGAGGGAAGAATTGGAAAAGAACGGGCGCGGGACGTCTGAAATTTCAAAAGTGAACGTCACTAAGGCGGGGGAGAAAAAACTGAGGACGGAAAGAAGGGCAGATCCAAAGCACTTTTGAAACATGAACGGTCATCAGGGGGGGGGGCTGGGAACGACAAAAACTAGGGGCAAACCAAAAGATAGGTCAGACGTGTTGGAAAGCCCTGGAGAATCTAAAAAGTCCCTATCCAATGAGATAGGGGGGGGCATGACGCCGCAGAACTCATTGGGGGGGGGTGGCGGGGACTGAGGGATCAAAGCAAAAGGGAAGGATCCATGGGGAAAAACAAGGAAAGCGTTCCCTGGAAAAGGGTAGTGTGGCAGGAAGCTGACAAACACGGAAAGGCATGGCACCTGAACTGCAGGAGCAAGAACAGGATGAAAGTGGTGGTCCTGCACGGGGGTACAAGGAAAAGTCGAGGAAAAACCCGCGGGGGCGGGTGGGGAAAAGCGCAAGGTGGAAGACAACACACACCCGAGGGACCAGGGGGGGAAGAAAAAAGCCAACGATAGACCGAAAGAGCGCCTGGACTCCAGATCCGCAAAGACCTACAAAAGCAGAGACGTGAGAGGGAATACTCGGGCCCCAGATAAGGATCTAGCCAAAAAACACCCGAAAAAACTACCAGGAGAAGGGGCAATCCTTAGTACCAGCGGGGGGGGCGTTCCCATGGTGATCCAAAAGAAAGGTCACAAGAAGGGTCGGAAGTTCGGTGGAACAAGACACGAACGGGTTCCCAATATCTGACCTGTGTAGCTCTATGCATAAAACTGCCCAGAAAGTGGGGGTGATCAGCGTCCTAAGGGAGAAAAGAACCGAAATTAAAATGGGCCCGAGAGGAAACTGGAGCAAGGGGGGAGAGAGGGAGGCGCGTCGAGGAAGTGGTGGGGAAAGAGGGGGAGGTCGGCGCCGTAAACGACTTAATCCGAAAAAGGAACGGAATGGGGGAAGAATGACCTGGGTGGGGTGTGACCGGGGTTGGAAGGGAGCCCTGACTAATATGACCTATTAGTGTCTCCTTTTTGGGAAAGGGGACGAATTACATCGCCGCAGGAAAAGAAGAGTCAAGGGGATCGCCACCAG
>Ga0179591_1359141_pt1 | contig 10359 bp, 10 predicted proteins | sample CZOMad2_1_08_16f_FD_182891 | JGI IMG/M metagenome (GOLD analysis project Ga0179591, IMG submission 182891) | Vadose zone soil fungal communities from Angelo Coast Range Reserve, California, USA - CZOMad2_1_08_16fungal (PacBio error correction) | ecosystem: Environmental > Terrestrial > Soil >...
AAAAAAGCAGATAGGGAAAGTGTAGTTCTGCTTGGCGCAGTATAGGTCTCAGTTGTGAAAACCGAGGGGTCTACTAACTGCGAGAGGGGGGGAGACGGAAAGGAGGAACGGAATATCGCGTTATTGGTCAACTGAGTTCGTGGGGTAACGTCTAGAAGACATAAGGTTTTGTTCGGACAAACAAACAAGGCATGGCGAAAGCAGAATCAGCGTGGAGAAAAAGACGAAACGGCTCGGCGGGGTATGGAAAAAACCATAGTACTGGCTTATTGGAGTGGCTCATCAAAAAGGCAAGGAATTTATCTCGGGAAACGGGTATTCTTGTTAGAAAACCGACTAAGAAATCGGAACACCTTTGGCAAGTAGCGGACGGGGATCATACGCAATATAGGAAAGTGGGGCCTGGGAGAAATTATGAAATGGCGGACAGGGGATTGTCTAGTAGGGGAGTTAGGACGGTTTGAAAATGAGTGGAGGGGCATTCGGGATTTCAGTAGCACGCGGAAAAGGATCGAGGGTTGACAATTTTAACCGGGAGAAGAAAAAAGGCTCAGAGGGAAGTTGGGAGATTCGCTAAAAAGGACCGTTCAGATGGAGAGGCAGTTTGCTCTTTTTGGGCTAGCGCGAATTGGCCATTGGGAGTATCCTTAAGAGGTCGGGAACGATCTGGAATGCTGTTAGAATGTAGATAATGGAGAGGCTTTGTTTCTCCGGGCCGGGCTCAGGACTTCTAAGAGGTCATCCAGAAAGGGGAGACCTTTGGTTTGCCAAAGTCTAGCAAAGAGAATCAAAGAGACGTGAGGCTCGCAATAATATGAAGACGTCCAAAGGACGACTGAATCTGACTAGAACTTAGATCTAGGGTCAAACTCGTGCAATCGGGATTGCATACGAAAGAGTCGACGAAGTTCCCATAGGAGCCATGGATTAAAATCTCGCTAAAGAATTTAAGATAGGTAAAAGATACCATAAGGAGATAATAAGATTAAACTTCATGCTCAATCTGGGGAAGATCCAAACTGGGCTTCCACCGCTTTGGAGTAGGGTAGTAAAACTCACAGCGGAAGTAAATAGGGGGGGAAATCTATCAGTAAGGACATTTTTTTCCTAAGATGATACGCTTCTACCATACATGGGCAGAGCAAGAATCAGATCTGGTTGAGGGAAGTGGGCGGTCTTCCTGTTAAATTTGAGGCTTCCGAAATGCTTTCACTCCGGAGGAATAGCAATACTGGTGAAGGGATCGTGGCGGACTGGGTCAATCTAGAGGGAGGTACTCGAGACGAAAAAATAGAGCAGCAACGTCTCGGAACAGACAAGATACCAGGAAGGGGGGGAGGGGAGAGTGTCTTGGTGAAAAATCTTTGGGAGAAAATAAAAGAATCACCAACGTAAGATCTCGCGCGGAAGGCCAGAAGAACTGCAAGAAAAGGGGGGTAATCAGGGGAAGAGGTGCCCGGCTTCTTTGTGAAAAAGGCGAAGCAGAGGGAAAGGGAAACTCTAAGACAATTCGGGTTCAGGGGGGGGGGCAACTGATAACATGGATGGCGACTTATATCTTGCCCGTTTGGAAAGGTAGGTGCTTGCTGTGAAAAGAGGGGGAATTTTCAAGTATCTCTTGACCAAAACGGATGTGGGTCAGAGGGAGGGGGAATGGGCAGGACGATGAACGAGGGACTAAGCAATTCACTAAAAACCGGGACGGGGGAAATGGCGAAAGTGGAGGTCAAAAATGGGTCAAACACTTAGACCGAGAGGGGGAGAGGAAAAAGGAGCGGGGAGCATGTTTGTGCTAGCCGCGCGCAGGAGGAGACAGCAGAATGCTTATCGTGCGAAAATGCAAAGAAGTATGTGAAGGATGAGGGGAGGCACTTATTTTGGATGGTGTGGGAAAAAGAGAAGGACTAGAGGTTATTCAAAAAATAGAAAAGGAAAGTAGACTGGGAAGGAGATCGGGGGGGTTGTCTTTTTCAACCATGGGCTGGATTAACTGTGAAAAAACATTCTGACATTACAATAGAAACTTTAAATGTCCGGGTGGGTGGTTTTGGTATGCGAGAGCATGGGGGGGTCGCGGCGATCTATAGGAAAAGTCTAAAGGGATTTAATTTGACCTTTTTTGATTTCTTGCTAGAGGACGCAGTGGAGTAGGGAAGGAGCGGGGGAACCTTTGAGGGAGAGAAAGTCGTAGGACTTTTCTTGGAATAACAAGGACTGAGGAAAAAGATTTGAAGGAACTTGTAGAGGTGGCACAATTCGCTTTGGCCCCAAGCGGGGCAATGTCCGTCAACCTTCTTTTTGCCTATCAGAGCTGAGGTTAAGGAGGAAAGAGGGAAGTTCCTTCATTGATGAACGTGACTCCGATAGCACTCTGCGCCATCTCGGGAAAAAAAAAAGGGATGTCAACCGAAAAAGGGGGGGAAGTAGAAACTTGTGAAAGGGGGGAGGACGGAAAAGGAGGTCGAGAAAGCAGTACATAGAAAGGCCGCAGCGGAACAATCATCCGAAAAAAAAGGGAGGAAAAGAGAGATTCAATGAGGAAGGGGAAAGCCCTTCGCGAAGGAAAGAGGGACATGAATCCATGGAAGGAAAAACATTGATAATCAACGGCGTTGGGAAGAGAGGGAGCATAGTGCAGTAGACCGGGAGAGCACGTGAAAATGAAATGCAAACCTATCTGAAGCAAGCTCTCCGGCTGAAGAGGAACGGACGTTTGCTTCGGTTGGCAGCAAGTAGAATCGTGGACCAAGACCTGAAATCAAAAAGGGCTAAATTCAAAAATATGGTGTGCGGGGAGCATTTGTGAAACTAGATTGGCCCGAAAGGTCAAGGAAAAGGAACCGACAGCGCTCTGCGAAAAAGTCAAAAGTAAATAGAGGAAAGAACGGAAAAAGAAATAAGCTCACGACAGAGGACTCAGACAGAGAGAAGACAAGAACAAGACCGCAGAGGGGGGGAGGACAAGGGAGGGGGACGATTAAAGTGCGTAAAAAAATGGAGAAAACGTCACTACAAATGTGGGACGCCTCATCGCCGTCCAGTATGGTTATATGGGGTTTTCCTAACGTTGGGGAGGGAGCCACATTGGAGAAAATGCCTAAGACCGCCATCCTTAGAATATCCATGAAGGGGGAAAGGGCGCAGAGAAGTCGATGATTATACAAACCGCGGCAAATACATCTACGGGGGAAGAGGAAAGGAACTTATTAAGGCCTCGCCGTTTAAAAAAGATCGACCATCTTCGGAGGAAAGCGTATGATCGTGTTTGAAAGAGCAGGGGGCGTTGAGGGGCGAGTAATAAAAAGTAAGGAAATAACAAACTCCCTAGGTAACGACAAACTCTTCCGGTGTGCTGGGGTCCCTATCAAGAAAAGACCAGGGGAAAACGTCCGAAGAAGGAGAAAACGGGGCATCGTACTCCTGGGAATGCAATAATGAGAAGGTACATGAAGGACCCATGAATCGATTTGTAAATGTCGCGGTTCGGTAGAATCATTAAAAAATGGCAGGAGCCAAAAAGAAGTCTTCCAACCCTGGAAGAAACTTGTAAGAGAGAGTTCAGCCAAGAGCAGATCGTCACTGCGGTGGAGAAACAAGAGCGAAAGAACCCTCCATCAGGGCGCGCGGACTTTTCCAGGAGCTTCGGGGACAGACGAGAAGCAGGGAGTTTTCAATTACGGTCCTCGACCTCACCTGGGCTCTAGATGGAAGTGGGCGGCTTAGGGGGGGGGACCTGATCTCTGGGAAGGGGAGCGGGTTCTTCTGGAATTAAGACTAGAATTGAGTCCTGAGGCTCCTTCCGCACAAGTATACTCCAGGATGTAAAAGTCACGCCCCCAGTCTTGATCCAAAGATCATTCAACTGGGGGAGAGACTTTTAGCTTGAGAGAAAACCTGTGCGCCTGCAGGGCTTGAAAATCCTCGGAAACGTTTCCTGCATCTGGAGAAAAAAGGATCCAATCGGGGTGAGGGTCGAAAATTGTTGGCGTAACAGGTATCTGAGAGGAAGAGCGCAAGTTCGGGAGCTATGAGCATCCTCAACTTTAATCGTGTTGGGGGGACTCTAAATTCCCAATGGAAGATCAACGGGCAAGGGGAGCCTTTTGCAAGAAGAAAAGTGATTCTAGTGCGTCTATCCAATCACGAGGACTTCAACCGGGCTTACCTCGGGAGGGAGGAGGTTCTACGGGGATAGTGTAGGACACGATCGGGGAGCTGTAAGTAAACTCTGGCGGGGGAAGTTTCGCAGAAGGAGTCTAGCAGGAGGGAAAAAATCACCACCGAGGATTCTCGTCAGGGAAGGAGACCAATCTACTGGGATCGGCCGGACTGCTAGAGTAGAAACAACAATCGCCTCAAGGAGAGGAACATATGGACAGCCGTGCATAAGAGGGAAAAAAAAAAGCTATCCATGCCACCCTGTAAATATCGCGCTCGCCTAAAAGCAATCCTGGAAAAAAGACGTTCGGCGTAAGGATGCGAAAAATAAGAAAGCTGGGAGCGGAAGGTTACGAATTGTCCACAAAGAATGTTGGAGTCATATAACAGCGAGGAAGAAACCACCTACTCAGGCATTTTCGTTCGGAAAAAAAAGAAAACGACGAGGCCAACCGGCCGAAATTACCGAATCACCTTCCGAGTCACGAAGAATCGGGGGGGGGTGCTTCGAAAATCCCAAAAAGATATCTTGGGGGACTTACTCCGGAGAGGGGACTGGAACCTGTGTAGGTCTTCTTCTTCGTGGCTAAAACGAGAAAACGAGGAAAAGAATTGCAGAGAAATTAATGGGGGAGAAGTCAAGTCTGGGGGCAAGAGACGCAAACTCAGAAGGCTTTGTTTTCCAGTAAGGAGAGAAAACTTGGTCGGAAGGGAGAACAAGAGTGACTAAAGGCTTCTTCGAACGGGGAACAACAGAATGTCATGTGAAGACCGTCCAGAAAATAGGAGAGGCCTGAGCCAAATAAACAAAAGCGTCCTACTTAGGATAGAAGAAAGGCTACGCTCCTGCTGGAGCCCTATCTCCGAGCGCGAGAGGGCGCCGACGGTGGATCGCCTATAGAAATCCATCCAAGCAACGAGGAGAGAAAGGATGGAAAGAGGGAAGGGAATGCTTAATCGAAAGGGAGGCGATGGTCGGTTGGAACCGAGGAGAATGAGGGATTTCGCAATTGGCCGAAGGGGCGAGGAGGACCGGCGCTCAGTCCATTGAATAATCGGTTGGCAGGAAAGGTGTCTTGGAGACGTTTTAGAATAAAACTAGAAAGACATACCTCTTGGTGAACGAGAAAGCTCAGGCCTTTCGACCGCAACTATCGGGCGAAAACGTCGAAGACCAACTGGCGAGAGAGGGTCAGTAGAGACACAGCAGAAGGCGTTGTTGGGCGTGAGCTAGCCGAATGTGGGGACCGCCCATAAGGAAAGCAAAAAAAAAAAAAGAAAAAAAAAAAAAAAAAAAAAAAAACCAGAAAAAAACCAAACAAACACAACCCACACCACAAGACAAAAAAAAAAAAAAAAAAAAGAAAAAAAACCACCCAAACCAACCAAAAAAAAGGAAAAAAAAAAAAAAAAAAAACTTAGGGGCGGGCGCGGTAACAACCGACGAAGAAAGAGACTACCGGGGGTGGAAGGAACCTAGGGCGAAACGCACAACTAGGGGGTTCCGTTGCGAGCAATACTGGGAGTTAGGTCGGGTGTCGGGGGGGAGGGAAACATGAATGTTTCCTCTTCAGGGGAAGAAGTAACTTAAGGGGCGGGGAGGAGGGCTTTCTGGTGGCGGCTGGAGAGGAAATTTGAAAAAAAATTCTTAAAGTTCATCTATTGCGAGGAGGGTCTCATAAGAGTAGGACAGTGACGATCAAGCGGTCAAAGCTGGGGTTTGAACCGTCAGTCATTTCGAAACTCATGGGGGCCGGATCTTCGGCCAACTGGGGGGCGAGGTCACTTTAGATAAGGTCAGGCTTTGTTTCGCGAGAAGGACTGTCCGCCCATCGGGAGAGCGCAGAAAAGGCCGACATCGGATTGATGGGTCCCGGAATCTCAGAAGAGTACGGCAATAAATATGGACGAAGGCGATGCGAGTAGAGAGTAGAAAAGACAGAGAATGAGATTAGAGACTTCGATTCAGTGTCAAAGTCGCGACCAAGGGAACAAACGACAAAGGAGATGAACCGGATACACTCTCATGGGAACTCTGCGAAAGAAAAGGGGGAGGATAAGAGAGTCCTAATATGAAGACGAATCTTCAGGCTTACCAAAAGGTCGCATCGCCCGCTGTCTGATTTGGAAGCTTCCTATACTTGACGGACAAATCGAAGCGCCGAAGGTGGGTAGGAATCCTCCAGAATCACCAAGGAGACTCCGACCAGTTCAGAGAAACGGACCGCCAGGGGGGGGAGTGAAAAATGCTTAAAAAAAAAAAACCTGTTCAATCAGGAGGGAGATTCCGGACCGATAAAGGGCATGAAAAAGAAGACGGATGGACGGTCGTTCCACTGTCCAAATGGTTCTAGTCTGGGACTGTGAGGATAGGCAACTTTCACCTCCTTAGACGCCTTCGGGGGCCTGGGGGGGGAGAAGGATTACAAGGGACGTCGGTAGGCCCTTTTGCCGAGGTGTTTCAATAAAGCAGCAAAAGATCGAACTCTTGGACGAACAGCTTCAAGGGCCGGCTGGAGTGGGGGAATCGCATGGGTGCGACCAGATCGTGTGTAAATGATGCGGCCGCAAAACATTCTCTCGAGGGGACACTCGATGGAGGAAAATCTCAAACTTCGGGGACAATCGAAGAATTTATGGCTGCCATTGGTTTAGGATGTGATGAAGTGAGGAGTTAGTTTACCACCAACTAATCGACTGCATATGAAAAGAGAACTACAGAGTCTATTAATGAGGAGGAATAAGTATGAAACGAAATTAATCAAAAGCCAGAATGCACTTCAACTCAGCTCCTGGCAGGATAAGGTCAAAATGGTAAGGAAGGCTGGAGGTCGGCACAGTAGGAGTTGGTTTGGGGATATGCGAGAATCGTTGGAAGAATCTAATTATCAGGTTGTTGACAACTGCCATGCAGGATAGTCTGGCGGATGGAAAATCGGGAAAGGGAGTTTAGGTTGATTATCCTAGAGGACGAAAGAGCCTAAAAAGATTCGACTTGGGGAAGGGGTGGGGCTTTGTGGGCACATTGGCCAGCGCATTTTGTACTTGATCTCTTGTTTCAGGGCATGAAGAATCTTGTCGCCAAAAGCGGGAGGGGGTGTGAGTCTTGTGGTGCAGCTCTCAATGGGGGGCTGGGCTTCGCGTTCGGAACACGCAGTTCTCGGGGCTCTGGAATGGGAGCGGGGAATTGCGGAGAAGGAAGAGTGGAGGTCGAGTGACAGTTTCGGCCGCGCATATCGGCTTCCGGGGGGAAACTAACAAGGCTCAACGGGGTGGGAAGAAAACTTTTTGGATTCAGCCTTGTGCACTAGGGAGAGTTGACAACCCTCCTTGAGGCCATCCGGCAAAACCGGCGGGGGAAGAGAAGAATCCTAATGCATCAGGGTATTAAGTTTGTAGCCCTTCTGAAACGTGGGGATCAAAAGGGTCACACTCTGAGCCAAAAAAAAGGGGAGGTTGCAACCGCAGTTTGAGAATGGCAAACGGTGGGAAGGGGAAAGTCGACTGTCGCAATGGTTAGCCAAAATCGTACAGAAATCAACACCAGAGGTATGAAGGGGAGAGAAGGATAGGTGTCATAAGGATTAAATACTTAGGGCATGGGGGGATCTCAACGAATGACCAGCCCAGGTTAGGACGGAAAAACAGTGGAGGTGAATGTGGGGAGGGATGATCAGAGTGCGTAAATCTTTCCAGAAAAAAAAGGGGAAGGAAAAACTGATCAAGAAAAACAGACATTAACCGGGGGGGATAAAGCATAGCCTGCGGATAGGACCCTCCTTTTGAATCCTTGGAATCCCGTAGTGTGGAAAGCGAACAAGCCCTGAATCAACATTTAGAAGTAAAAGGCGTGGGTCGAGAAAGTGAGCCTTTAAATAAGCCAGAAATATTCGCCGAAAAAAGGACAAGGAGAAGGGAAAAATACCAGCCATGTCAATAAAAGAGAAACAAAGGGCCGCCATTCCAGATTAATGCGAGACCATGGGGAAGGGAAAGAAACCGCTACGAATCAGACCAAAGAACCACAAGAACAAAAAAAGACTTGAGGAGAAAAGAGGATGAAGGGCATGATAATGGTACCCGGAGAGTGAAAGAAAAAGTCCGTCACGATAAAAAAAGCCCCCCGCATAGCGGAAAAATGAGAATCTATGTGTATGGGTAAGTAAAATGGGGTCTCAGGAAAAAAACCCAAAATAAGTTCCTATTAGCCGAAGGACCGCCAAGACCCTATCCCACTTAATGGTGGTATTCGAAAATACGACAAAGACGGAATTGAGATGCTGTCCAAGCGCAAGAGCGGGTGCACCAAACAGGGGAAACTTGCCGATGAAATTCCGTTTCCTCTGACGTGGGAAGTGGGGGTACAAAATAGGACGCCAGAGAAGACGGCGGTAAAATGGGTGAATCAGCCTTTGGATATGAACGTCTTTCAAACTGAAACCTCCCCAGACCTCCTCATTTAGGGGGGGCAAACTCTGCAAAGCAGGGGGGCCGGAATAGGCGCGGGTGGTCAGGACAACAGAAAGCCAGCCCAACAAGCACGCAATAAAGGGCAGATTATAAGGGGGCGTTTGAAGGGCAAATGCCTGACGAAGGTGTGGAAGCCCAGGGAAGTGTCGAGGAAACGTCTACGGGAGTGGGGGACAACGGGGGCATGGAAAAAAGATGCAAAGCCGATCACATCCAGTAGGGGAGGGGCACTTAAACGGGGGGGGCGGCAGGAGGGAAAAAGGGGGAGATCGTCAAGGTGGTTCCTTGGTCGGAGGCCATAATCATCGTGGCCCCGAAGGAAGGTTAGAAATCTTGGGGCACGACAGTCGAAAAGGAGGGGTGACGATGGGCTGACGAATCTCAACCCTCGGCCTGGCCCGCTAGGAAAGTTAACATAACTTATCACGAAAGAAAAAATCTTTAGAGTATGTCGATAATGGCGGCCAGAGCTCAATACTCACTTAAGGCTAAGAAAAGGAGGAATGGTCTAGATGCAATGTGGAGATTGGAAAGACTCTGGTTGATGGCTAATAATCGCGACCAAAGCGAGGAAAGGGCCTGATCAATGAAAGGTTCATCTATTCACAAAGTTTGGAATAAGAGCTCAGGAATTCTCCATCTTTGCAGCGCTGCGCCGATCTCCATTTTGTGGGCGAGGGAAAAGTCGCGCGGGTCTAAAAAATTGAGCGCTGGAGATATTCTCCTCAAGCTTTACGGAATGCGCGACATGCGCTTACTGGGAAAAAAGAGAGCAACCTTTTTTGGCAGCCGGGGGTCGGCGAGCGGCGTCAGGTTCGAGTTCCTTAGGGGGGGGCGGCGACTCTATCTCCTTTGTACTTCTAAGAAGGGGGTGACGGAGATCGACTAAAGGGACGTCCAAGACTGTGGAAGAGTGGACCTAATCATCTAAGTCTAATGCGGCAAATCCTCACAAGTTCGAATGAGAGCCAGGGTGACACTCTTCGAAGGCGACAGGGACCAGGCGAAGGGAACTCGAACAGAAGAGGCCAGGTAGACAGTCGCCACAGGCGACCCCAGATATTATGCGATAAGTAAAAATGAATGTAGTAAATGGGACCGTCAAGGACGCATCCCATAAAGCCTTGAAGCATGAGGCAGTACGGAATCATCTAAAGAGAAAGTAGAAGAAGGGGTATCGGTTACATTGGAAAAGTCGATGAGCCCGCACGAGACCGGGTCAAATCCCGGCCTGACGGCACAATCTTCCGAGGAACAAGTCATCCCTAAGACACTAATCTGTAAGACACGGCCTAAGAGAGTGGGTACTTCCAAAAACCATCGTTGTTGCGCTAAACAACCGGAGAGCGACTGGAAAGGGTTTACGTACGATTTCTTCATGCTATCTGAGTACTGGAGTTGGGTGCTGAAAAGAGCACGGGGAGCTGGCCGAGAGAAAAGTGAAAAGGGGCTGGCCCCCATCGAAAACGCAGCAGTGAGTGTCCACAAAACTCTCTGGGTTCGGCAGGGTGCGACCATAGATACAGGCGGCTCGAATGAACTGCGCTGGCTCGTGGACGTTCAAAAGCTTTCAGGCGTAGGGGAACTAAAGAACTTCTTCAAAGCAGGAGGCGAGGGCGTTGATACCTCCTGGGTCTCAGGCGCCTGGGCGAAACGTCTTGAAAAGCGCCCTTCGTCGACAAGGAGACTCGCAAGCCTACCAGACGCCACTGAAGACAAGGAGATCTAGAA
>Ga0179591_1321593_pt1 | contig 10358 bp, 13 predicted proteins | sample CZOMad2_1_08_16f_FD_182891 | JGI IMG/M metagenome (GOLD analysis project Ga0179591, IMG submission 182891) | Vadose zone soil fungal communities from Angelo Coast Range Reserve, California, USA - CZOMad2_1_08_16fungal (PacBio error correction) | ecosystem: Environmental > Terrestrial > Soil >...
ACTTAAGTTTATCACGAGTGGGGTGGGGGAAAGTTGTGGTGTATCCGTACGAGGGCGACGTTCGAAGAGGACTATAGGACGCCAAGAATTTAAAAGACAATTTGGGGACGGGTGGAAAACAATAGCATCGTATTAAGGACCGATGAAAGAGCATTTATATCACCGAGTTTCCAACCGGTGCTTCGGGCCAATGTGGGACGGAAAGCCTGAGGGTCGGAGCATGGTTGCGGAATTTGTCAAGAAAATTTTTTTGAGGGTGTCCCATCGGGGCAAAACAAAAAAATGTTCGCAGATTGGCGGTGAAAGGTACGCAAGGAATATTGGGGCCTAAAAAAAAAAAAGGAAAAAAAAAAAAAAAAAAAGAAAAAAAAAAGGAAAAAAAAAAAAAAAGAAAAGAAATGCTATCCTCACAATGGATTCCTAGGTCCCCAGATCGCGCTCGAGGTCCTCAAATGCGTCCGTAGGAAAGACGGGGGTGTGGCAGCCAAAGGGGAACGTTTTAACATAGAAGGGACTCATGGAGGGCGGAAAGGCTGTTGATGGACTAACTGCGAATACTGGTGGATGACTACGGGGTGCGGGGGGGGATCCTTATTATAGAAAAATAACTCTTCATGTTTGAGGCGGAAAGAAAAACTTACCTTGATACATCCCAGGATACCTGGTCGACGACACCATTGCTGAGGCACTCCAAATTAGTGGCGATACCCAAACAAACTGGATTGTTGTAAGAATCTAAAGGCATTCCGGAATAACTAATTGAAGTAAAAGAAATGACAGGGTTGGGAATGGGTTATAGAAACCCAGTCGCAAGGACCAGGACAGGCAGACGGTTTTCATTATCTTCAGGACCGGGCGGCCCTACATAAAAACTCCTTTTCATGGTTCAGATGAGATCGAGTGAGAGCTTCTCGGGCCGGTGGTTCATGGGGGAAAATGAAGTATGAACGGACTGCAGGTTCCGGGTGGGGGTTCTCCTGTCCGATCGCTTGACATAAGACGGAGGAAGGGGAAATTTTGGATCTTCCTCAACTATACAGGAGACTCTTCATATAAGTTACCGGGGGGCGGGGGGGAATCCGATAGGAAAAACGAAGGGGTATTGCCTCTCAAAAAGGTGAGCAACAGGGGATGAGAATGAGGTTGGGTTCGTGTGTACTACGACAATTCATCGTATCGCGGGTCCTGAGAGAAAGAGTAGGGAAAAGTTAAAAAAAGACATAATCGTTTGTATCTAATTTTTTCAATGATTGAAAGGGGGGTAGGGGGAGGATGGATTTTAAGGGTGGTATGGATAAAAAGTCGAGGAGACCTGATGGTGCTAAAATAGATAAATCGGTTGACGGGGGGGGTGGTTGGGGTGGGGGCAAGATTTACCGTGACGATGAACGTGGAGGTACTAATAAGAGATGAAGGAAATCTGAGACTGTTGGTCCTAAAAAGAGGAAGAGCAATGAAAGCGGCGTCAGGAACGGAAAGGCCAAACTCCCATAGCAAATTCATCGGTACTGGAGCGCGGGAGGGGGTGGGACAAGTTTGGATAATAGCGAGAAAAAAAAAATTAAGGACAAAAACACTGAAGATACAATATAAGAGGGCGAGTTACGAGGTTGTCGTTAAGAAAAATGACCATAAAGACACGTATCAATCGGGCGACAACCACGTGTGACTTGCAGGGTAAACACAGGGGTGAATGGATGGACTTTTGGGTCCGCAAGGAATGGGGATTTTCGGGGTAAAGGGGGTCACTTTACTGGTAACAAGAAAAAACGGGGGGCAGACCTAGCAGCGAGAGGACAGGGGGACAAATCCTTTGGTGGGAGAACTTGGCCAAAAAAGAGTGGAGGCTACTACTTAAGGAATCGGCAAAAAAAAGTTAGACAAAAGCATCGAGGGTTGTAAAAATTCCCTGTTGGGGGACTAAAAAAGTCTTCCGAAACAGAGCCCTACCTGCATAAAAAAAGCAAGAAGTGTTCGCACCCCGCGTGAACTAAACCCTTTTCTCTTACATGTCCGGCAAGCCAATGACGAGGTAGCCTATGGTTTGGGGGGGGGGGGGGAAGGGGGGGGGGGGCAGGGGGGGTTTTGGGGGGGGGGGGGGGGGGGGGGGGGGTGAGTCAAGGCGCGCGAAACTAAGTGCAACCGGAGACGTAGGCAGAGAGGGGGCTGTAGAGAGAAGATGGAAAGGAGTTGCTCGAGGTACTCAACTTGGAGATTAATAGGAGAACCGATCCAAACTACCTTGGTGCGCAGCACGAGGAATTTGGGGGGGGATAGTGAGGACAAAAAGAGGTTAGAAGTCACCGGTGCGAAATAGGGCCGTGTTAAGGGTGAAAGGCCTGTGAAACCGACTAAAAACTAGGGATAACGGGTAAGGCGACATGGGCAAATTTGAGAAAGGAGGGAATCAGGCCATATGTGGTTTATGAGGGAGGTGCGCGAAAATTACAAAGGGAAGAAAGGGTGGGGGGAGAAGATGGGTCTAATCTTTCTGAAATAAGGACAAAGACGAGATCGAGGACTGGTTGACCCGAAAGAGACCAAAGGCGTAAAGTGAAAGGCACGAACGTCAGACACCTCACTTGATTATGGAGGAGACAAAACAAGGGGTGGAAGAAAAGTCGGACCGGACTGGGGGCATGGAAAATGAAGAAGAAGAAAGAGGAGAGGCAGTGTCTTAACCTAAGGTGAAGGATCTGGCACTAAGAGCAAAGTGAGAAGAATTACGAGAATATTTGAGAATGGAAAATGTGGAAACGTCCGCAGGGACAATGGTGTTAAAATCAAAAAAATAGTCTTCGCAACATTTGTTTCTTGTGTCTCGACTGTCCTATGTCAAAGAAACCTCCTAGGAAGAAAGGGGAACAGACTGGGGGGTGTCCCTCTGAAGAAGCGAAATACAATGAGCAGGAAACAGGAGTTCGAGAACCATTCCAGGTTACGAGAAAGCTACCAGATTCAATGAATGAAGAAAAAAGGAAAGTATCGATCAGGACGACTAGCATGTAGTAGGCGCATATAGTTTTGGTAGGCAGGAATGGGAACTTTTTCACAAATCCTTTGGAGTGGGTGGTAGACTCTCCTTAACCCACAAGTTCAAAGAGGATCCTTAAATTTTGGTGGAACAAGATAAGAGGCTCATAGAGATGGAGGGGGTGAAACTGCTTTTGGTGTAGACAGCAAAGGGGCGCCAGGAAAAAGGAAGTTAAAAAGAGTTAGAAACTGGAAAAATTTTGGCCAAAAATGGAATTAACCCCGTTTCTATAAAAGGGGGTCATTTTTAAAGAGTAAAAGTCAAAGAGCGCGAGAAGAAGTGGAGTCTCGGGACACTCTCACGTTCTGTTGGAAAAATCTTTAACTTCATGCGACCTCAAAAAAAGGCGGCAAGAAAAAAAGGCCAAGGTCAAGAAGAAGTTACTGGGTCCGTACAGTCCAACTTTCTTATGGGGAGAATACAAACAATGATTACTACGCACGCGACTACTGACACAAGCAGGACAGCACTGAGAAATGCATGGGCGAGCCAAAGCCTTCGAAAAAAAAAAAGGGAGGAGGAGGGAAATGGGACTGGGCCTCTAATCAAGCAGATGTTCCAGGTTGGTTAAGGTCATCTGCGGCGGGAGGGGGGGGCAGAAGACATTGGGGTGGAGAAAAAGCAGTTTAAGTTTTAGTGAAGGGCAGACTAAGGGGCTCATAGCCTTTCGGTTTGGGACTGGATCAAAAGGAATGGGGGAGATTTCGAGGAAAGGGGAAATCAGGGGATACACTCAAGTCATTCCATAACGTCGATTTCGTGCCGCCCATTGGCACATTGGCATGGACAAAGGAACCACAGGGAAAGGGAACCAGGAAGGTGTGGTGAAAAACCAAGGTCACGGAATTAGGCAATCATCTCTTCGGTATCACATGTCGAAAAAAAAAAAACGGAATAAAAGAGGAATATCGGGAAGAAGGAATATGGGGTGAAAAAAAATTCCATATTTAAACAGGAGTCTTTAAGAGCGGAACCATCCAAAATGATGGAAAGTTGGGGGGTTGGACCGCAACACCTTCGACTTTTAAATGGGGGGGGGGGGTGAACACCTATAATGGGGAGGACTAAGGGAGGTTGCAGGGGACAGACGTAATTTTTTTACATATAAGGTTGTTTCCGAGAGGATGGAAACTGAAAAAATCAGTAGGGAGGGGAAAAAGGTTACATGAAAGGGAGGGGAGAGGACCGGATGAATTTTGCCGGGCTAGTGTAAGTGAGGAGGTTCGGGGGGGAGACTTACCAGATGTAAGCATCCTACAAAGCAAGCTCGCGTCGAAGTAAGACCAAGTGGAGCAAGAAACCTTGTTTACTTCACCATAACAATGGAGGTGAACGTACAAAAGTATCGAAACTCTACGGCACAAGGGATCCGAGGAATACCTTATAAGGCAGGGAGAAGTAACAGGACAGATCTTCCCCTATTCGGTTCGATTAAGATTGTTAACAGAAAAGAAAAAACAGGCATTCAAGAAGGTTCGGTCTTTTGAAACACCCGGGGGTGCAGCAGCCATACTTTTAAGGGCAGGCGTCGTTTAAACGCAAGTAACAAGTAGTGGATGCAAACGGGAAAAAAAAGGTGTATTTCACGATCGAGGCAGTAAGTATAAGTGTCCTGATTAGCCGCGGGCAACACGCGAGGGGAGGGTAGGTGTTGAAAGAAACAGTCAGATAAGATCAAAGCAAAGGGGCTTCCAGGGAACGTCGGAAGAAAAAGGGTCCTCGATGGCTAATAACGGGGCCCGATGGCTATGAGGGGAGTTAATAACCTGGAAAATCCACCTCTTCTCAACGGGTGGAAAGTGCGCCAGCTTTTGACTACCAAGAATTCGAAGGGGTGTGCGATGGGCTTCGTTGAAGGCTGCCTTATGAAGTTCAAGATGACGAAGAACGCCTAAGAAGCAAGAAAAATAGAAAAAAAAAAAACACCGGGACCGGGGCGGGCCAGGTTAAAGGGACTTTATCGAGCTCCCTGCTTACTCCCACAGCAACAAAACGAACAAGAAATCTGCCCCGGATTTACGGCGAAGAGGCTTTGAAATTTCAGGTTTCGATGTGGAGTGAAATTGGTCATTCAAAAGGACTTGGGGTGAACCCAAAAAGCACGGAAGAAAAAAAGGGGGCATCGAGGACGCAGATTTGCCGAATGGATGGGAACTAAACATTCCGGGTTCATCAGTAAGGGAACTCTAACACAAACCAGAACATTCATGAAAAGGTATCCCCGGAGTACAGAGCTTCAGCAAAAACAAAAGGAAGGGAGGGGGTGACTGCCACCAGGGTTACCGAAACTGGGTGCCAAATTCACCCAGTCTCAAGAAGGTATAGGTGCTGAATCTTGGGGAGTTAGCCCTCGTAAGAAAAAAGAAAACCGCTGGCTATATAGTAGACGAGAAAGGTTCTGGACTCAGCGGCGCTTGAAAGGAAGAAAAAGGTCGAAACATCCGAGAAAGATTACTATAGGAGATTGGGTGCTTGGTTTAGAATTGATGTGTTGAAAAAGGAAAAAAGCGAATTGCGGAAGAAGAAAAGGCGAGTACTCATTCCCCTGAAGCGAAAAGTTCAGCCCACTCCAAAGGAATCAGGTTAAAGAACAACCCTGCAATGATCGCGCGCCAGGGGAAAGGAAGGTGAGGATAGTCATCGCTAGGAAAGAGAGCACTGGCAATCCTACAATTATTCCTAATCATGCCAAACCCATCGATCCAGAAACAAAAATAGAATGCGCGTCCGTTTGGGGTTTAGTGAGCGAAAGGCAACGAGTCGGGGGGAAGGGGGGGGGGGATCAAGTTATCTGGATTAACAGAAAAAAAAAAAAAAAAAAAAAAAAAAAAAAAAAAAACCAGCAATCCATAACGAAACACCCGGGAGAGGGTGCCCTCAAGGAGAAGCCCCACAAAAGCCCGAACTTGGGGGACATTCTTAATTACCCTCAAGGGTCAGGAGTTTTTTCAGCGGGGCCTGGACAGGGAATTGTGGGGCACTGACAGATCCGGGAAAATTATGGAACCCGCAGGGACCAATAAAATGTCAAGTCCGGGGAACTTGTTGCACAAAGGGACAATCTATATCAGAAGGTCGAAGAAAAAGGGATATTCACCTAATTCGAAAATTGCTCTCGGTTCCAAAAAAAAAAGGGGGTGCTGGATGTTAACTGAGGATTCAAATTTCTAATTAAGGCCCAACAGAATTTTCCTTAAACGATAGTCCGCAAACCATCTATAGGAAAAGAGGAAATGGGGGTAGAATCTACTAATGCTTTGTAGCTCACTCAGGTGAGTCGAAAATAATATGTATTAGAAGAGAGGAGCTCCACAGATAACTAAAAAGTCATAAAAAGGAAAGATCAAATCAACTGCTGTCGTGCGAAGTTACTAAATAAACGGGAATAGAAAGAGTATCTCTCTGAACGTGTTCTAGGGGGGAAAGAACACCAGTCAAATATAACTGAGGGGAAGAGGTGGTTGTATTTGACGTAGGAACCGTACAAAGGCTTCGGAAACAGGGGGGGTACGTCTGGTACTGTAATCTCCAGAAAATGGCTTTAAAACATCCGCAAAAAGATGGTCAGGCCCACTTGCCGAGCCAAGTGGAAGAAGCCATCAAATGGGGGGGCTCCCTCTATTAAGGGGAGGCGGGTTGCATATTCCTTAAACAATATGGATAGTGAGGTAAAAAACTTCCTTGAACAAGAAAACCGTAGGATTAATTCGGACATAGGTCCTCGTCGGAACCTACCTCCACTTACAAAAGAAGTTGAAACAGTGGATAAAAGAAGTGTAATAGTGTAAATACATTCACCCCATATAAAAATGAAAGAAAGTTTTTTTGAGAAAAATGCAAAGCCATCCTCTGGTATATGTTGGCCCGGGGTAAATCAGAACAATATCATAAATCAAAAAAAACAAAGGAAGGGGAAAATTATATAATGAAGAAAAAAAAACGGGATCGGGTTAAGAACCAGGGAAGTAGAACGCAGGATCTACTGGCTTGGATAATTGAAACAGGTACAGGTTGAAAAAAAGGAGGAGTGTGGCCATTATACTCGACCAACGAGTGTCACATCGACTAGGTTAAAAGTTTGCCTAGGTATCTTAGCCGTTCGAATTTTGGGAGAGTGGGATGAGTACTATATGTCCAAGAATGGGAAGACAGATTTTGGAAGGGGGGGAACCGAAGACATGCAAGGGGAAGGCGAAAAAATAACAAGCATTTAACAAACCTGAGGGTTAAAAACCATGTGGGGGATTTCTAGGGAACAAGGGGCCTGATGAAAAGGGAGGACCATTTTTCGTCGGGGGGGGCACCCGGTCTGGGGGAGCATACATGGGTTTCTGAGATTGGGTAATTTGCCTATTACCAAAATCCTTAAAAAGGGGACCTCAAAAGCTGAGGAGTTGGGGGCTCACCTATAGGTTGACAGAAGAGTGTCAGAAAGGATGGAAGTAGGAGTTCGCGCAACGCTTTTAGAACGGGGGAGGAAGAGTTTTAATTTTTCCGAAGGGTAGCAATATGCTCAGGAGGAAAGGAGTAGTAACAGGGTTGTCGAATCATCCTTAGGATCTAAATCGTATAAACAACACAAGGGTTGAGTCTAGTAAGGACTGAAGGGGTCTACATTTGGAAAACGGGAAAGAAAGGTTTAAACATTGGAGGAGAAACTGGACGGGGCATCTACACGCTGCAGTTCGAGTAGTAACGGAAGAAGACCGAAGGGGGGGGGCTGTATTCTAGTTCGAATCGATCGACTGAAAAACAAACATCACGGAAGTGCCAACAAGGAAATCATTGTGTAACGGATCAGGAAGTTAAGAACATGAATTCGAGGGGAGAGGGGTAGACCGGCCACGAGCAAGGGGAAACGGAGGCTGGGGTTACGATAAGGTACACAACGTGAAGTGAATCGGGGGCCTCAGGTGCGGAAAGCGAAACTAAGAAAGGGGGGCTATGGCAAATGGTAGTTCGCAGAAATGACAGTCAAAAAAGCAAGGGGGAATTACGCATGCTACATTCAACTGGATAAGTTGATGGGGCGGGTCATGGAAGCCTATTGTATAGGTTAGTTGTCAAGTAATGGCTGATAGAGGACTATCCGAACATGGGTTGGGAATTGACTAAAAGCCGATCAAGGCAAGTAAGAATTGGTTGGGAAAAAGGGGAGAACGCTATGCAGGGAACGTAAGCGGTTCGCTGAGTAACTGCAGGACTTGATTTGGGCCTCGAGTTGATATGCCGCCCATGAGCTTCTGGACGGGCAAAAACAGCGGAGACAAACGCCCATCGAGGAAGAATATTCGGGCGAGCGGGTAAAGTTTATAACACGCGTTGCTTCAAGCTGCCATGGCGCCGGAGGAACTTCAAAAAAAGTAGATCCGGATTACTCGCGGTGGGGGACCGAGGCATACACTTCCTAGAGCAGCGAAACGAGCAAAGAAAGGGAAATTGCGGGGAGCTACCAATTAAGGTAAATGTCCAGCAGGGGGGAGGGGATGTTTGTGAAGGGGCGACAATTTGAATAACTTACGACGATCAGCTGCGCGACGAGGTTGTTTTCATAAAACCGGGGGATGGATCATATCGAATTGAGACAAAGCTGGGAGAATTTCCAGGAAAAGACGAGGGGGTACTTAGGCTGGAGGTGAAATGTCGGAGGTAATTAAAAAATCAAGAAAGGCATCGAAAACAAGCAACAACACGGAGGGGGGGCGACCAAACTTACTTGTAAGAGGAGATGCCGTGTTTCTTTCGGGGTGAGAAGAGGGAGAAAAGGAAAAAGACAAGGGGACAACTCGTCAGTAGAAAGGGTACGCGATCATAGACACGGATAGATCGAGCCATTCAAAGACTGAAAAGCAGTAGGCAAAAGCCAACGACAAGGGTCGACCACTCTAATGTGGTGCGATTGAGAAAATCTGCGAAGGTTTCCGGCCCATCTCAAGGGTTGTAGTTTTGAAAAAGGGGTAGACTGAAGAAACAGACTTCAAAGTATTTAAAGAGCATCAAAGTGGGGGACAAGATTGGAATAGGGAAGACCCATTATTTATTTAGGAGGAGAGGTGAGATAAAACTCGGGTGGGGGAGCCGGCTAACAGGTTACGGGCAGAAGAAAGGACACTCACTAATATGGACGGTTTGGGTTAGAGAGAGAAACCTAATTCGGTGGTGGAGTGGAAACGCCCCGAACACCTAAAACTGCTTATTCGCGCAAAAAAACACACCACAAAAAAAAAGAAACAAAAACCACAAAAAAAAAACACCCACCCCGACCCACAACACAGAAAAAAAAAAAAAAAAAAAATAGAAAGCAAAAGGACGAAAAAGGGAGGGGGGGGTGCATGGGGGGGGGGGGGGGGGTGGCGGGGGGAGGGGGGGGGGGAGGGAACTACGAACCTTCCAGGCAAAAAAAAGTGAATGAAAGAATCAAAAAGGAAGACGCGGTCCTCTTCGGACAAACGGCGATTTAATGTCGTTAGCCCCGAGAACTTCTGCAATGAATTGACCTGGACGAAAAGGTGAGATGGTATGTTACAGGAAGCAGGGTGTTGGGGTGGAAAACCGCCATGATAAAGGAGAACCAGGGGGGCTGGGAGGGGGATTCCTCGTAAGAGGGAATTGTCAAGTGGGAAGGCGAACGACCCCGGGAACACCCTTCAAGAAAAAGGCAACGGTACGGAGAGCGACCGAAGGAAGTGACGACGCGAAAAAGGAGGACCCGAAAGCGAGGCCCCATCCTTACTATGAATGGGTGGACTCTAGGCACAGGAGGGAAAAGTCGAAGCTAGGTTTGTGCAAATCAAGGAAGGGGTGAAACCAACGGGGATGGCAAAAAATCAGCGTTCAGATCGGTTCGCAAAACCAGGAGAGGACAACGACCCGAGAAACAAGGTCATGTCCTTAATGGGGCACATAGATACGAGCACGAAAAAAGCGATTATGGGGGGGAGATGCAGGCGGTTGTTGGGGTCTCAGAGGATACGCCTTCAGGCCGGAAGGGGGGGGGTCGGCGTGAAAAACAGGGTGGAAAAAGGCTAGATTGCCCCTCGGGGGGTAGACGCAGGTGGCATGGAGGGCAAATGGGGGAATTAGCAATCAAATAAGAGCGAGAAAGGTGTCTTCTCGGGGACAGGGAAAGGGGGAGACCCCGAGAGGGATTCCGTCTAACAATCGACCCAACTTAAAGCGCTTCAAACTAAAAGTTCAGAAGATTTAAAGAGAGGGGCCGGAGATACATCCACTTAGGGTTGCTAACAAACAGTAAGTATCCAGAATAGCGAACTGAACACTCATTGCAAAAAGGGATAACAGGATGTTTCGAGCAAAGTTTACC
>Ga0179591_1336319_pt1 | contig 10358 bp, 12 predicted proteins | sample CZOMad2_1_08_16f_FD_182891 | JGI IMG/M metagenome (GOLD analysis project Ga0179591, IMG submission 182891) | Vadose zone soil fungal communities from Angelo Coast Range Reserve, California, USA - CZOMad2_1_08_16fungal (PacBio error correction) | ecosystem: Environmental > Terrestrial > Soil >...
GATTGCAATGATTCTCGAGAATGCGCAAGAACGGGGAAACATCAAAGGAATAGAGGGAAAAAAAAACCACGGGTTGGATCCAGAAAGGGAAAAGCAAACGAATCAAGGGATGCGAAGACAAGGGACCGGAGGCAAGAGTTGGTACGCTAAATGGCAAACACCAGTGCACGATTCAAAAAAAAGAGCCAATCACCACAGCAGGAGGAAGGGAAATTTCGAGCATTTTCTGAGAACGGGGGGGTGAAGAACCAGATCGTGTGCGTGGGCGAAAACGGAGGTCCTGAAAAATATGAAGGTCACGAACGGAAAGGTTCGAGAAAGGAACGGGAAATGAACGAAAAAACATACGCCAAATTAGCTCTCCACGACGGAACGCCAGGACCAAGGAAACCCGCACGTCGCACCGGTGCCATGTTGGTGGGGGAACCAGGCCATACCTCCTAGCCTTGGGAAAAAGCCTCGACTCAGGGAAGGGGGGGGTCGAAAAAACCAGGAGTTCGGGGGGAGAAAAGAATTGCAGAGATGCGAAAGCAGAGGATGTCTAACAACAGAGTTGCCTCTGCCCCCAGAGAAGCACAAAAATGAGGGTCGGCGCAAGGTGAGGGAGTCGGGGCGAAAAAAACGAAAGTTTTGTGGAAACCTGGAGGTATCATTGCCTTCCTCTCGGTTCAAAGTAAGGCGACCGGACCTGATCTCAGTAAGGGTAGGGAGAAGGAATTGAGATGCCGGTGTTGAAAGAAACAGCACACCAACTCAACGAGGATTGGGCCGGACGCAAAAGATGGGAAAAAGAGGCAGCCCTCGTTGTCCCGGGAGGGGGAAAAATCACACTGGGCGCCAGACGTACACTCCTCAAAAAAAGGAACACGGAAGAGAGAATGGAATCGATTTAGAGGTTTGTCTCCTGGCAATGTAGAAGCAGGAAAAAAATTCGTTGGTTGAAGCGCTTCGGGTCGTATTGAAGTATTTGGAGGGGGGAAGGGGGGGGTTGGAACACCCTCACCTCATCGAGGCCGCGCAGAAAATACAAATCAGGAGATGCCATTCTCGGAGGTAAAAGGGAAAAAAAGAAAAAAAAAGCAAAGTTTTATTCAAGAAGACCTGCGGTGAATTCAAAAAAAAAGGTGGGAGAGTTTGAGAGAAGAATAGTACCTTTCGAAAAAGGTTGATTTTGTTGAGCTTCTCGATTGGTGACGGGAATGACATTGTTCAGCCAGAGCTACTTTGGGGAAAAGACCTGAAAGGGGGTTTAAAAAGAATTGTTTTGCAGCAACACGAGGGGCAATAATGATTTCAAAGAACGGATAACAAAATTGTTTTGGGGGGAATAAATAAGGTAAAGAGGCAACCTTTCCTTCGCGTAAGCAAGGAAAGGGGGAGGGTGGGCAAAAGTCGTAAAAGCTGCGGGTTCAGGAGAAAGCAGGGTGAAAAAGGTGCGGTGTCCATGGTTTTGAAACCAATGGGAGAAAAAAGGGGGTCGTCGAAATTTCCAGTGGGACCAGGGGGAAAGAAGGACCCGGTATTATCAAAAGAAAAAGAACTCTCCACTGGCAGGAAAGTGGGGGGTCCGAAGAAGGGTCGCGAAATTGAAAAATGGAAAATTGGGGGGATTGGATGGGGTTGGGGGACGTGGCAATGACGCACTTTGAGAGCAAAAAACTGGGGAGGTAGACGACCCTTGTAGAGGATCCTTGGGGAGGGGGGGAGGGCGGTCCCTTGCGAATCTCAAAAAGGTGTGGCATAAGGACTGTGGCATTCTCTACTGCTGTTGGGGGGTTGGGGGGCTCTGGAGCCTCCTAAGATCATCTCTATAAAGTGAGCATAAACTTTGAGCTTGTAAGGGGATTGAGGAAAATCATACATACGCGCAAAAGTTGCGCGCGCTTTGGTGACAGGGAAAGGGAAGGTACGGGAGGCACGATCTCACCAAGGGGAAAGGGAATAGCGAGAAGAAACATCCATCATGGCGCGGAAAAGAATAACAATATTGGGGGGGGGCTGTCGATCAAAGGTGTGAAAAAAGAAAAAAAGAAAACAAAGGGAAACGAAATTAGAGGTCGGGTTACAGAATAATAAGGGGGGGCCGAGTGGGACCGGGGAAGGAAGCAAAAAAATCAAGTATACCCCGAAGAACCTGAGGGGGGGACGGGGTTGGGAGGAGAAGTAAAGATGACGTTGAAAAGAAGCCGGGCCAGAGGGGATGGTGTCCAATTGGGGAGAAAAAAAAAGAAATAGGTTGGGGGGGAAAAAACCGGGTGGAATGTACAGGGGAGGTATTTTGGGTGAGCATTGGGCACAGGGGTTGGGAGCAACCCGGGTGCCCAGGTTTCGGTGAAAACAGAAGGGGAATGAACAGGGAAAGAGAACCATTCTCGTTAGGGGCTGGGGGAAGAGAGGAGTGCCTCAAGAATCCATACATGATCCACAGGACGTAAATCCAAAGTTGAAAAAAAGGAGTCTGGCAGGGAAGGAACAGAACAACAACGGATTATTAAGTAAAAAATGGAAAAGAAGAGAATCATGAAGTTGGCGAACGCTCCAAGTAACGAAGGGGTGACCACAAGTAGACATAGAGGAAGAAAAACTCAGGGGGAGAGAGGGACAGGTGGGACCTCCTCCTATTAAACAGAAAAGGGAGGCTGAGTAACAGTGGGACTTCACAAAAATTTCACTTAAATGTTGGGGGGACCATCGATTCTTTCTAGGAAAACAAGGGGGAGCTACAGATGGGGGTGGCCCCGGGGGGTTGGGGAAAAACTGAGCCAGAAAAAAACCAAAAGAACAAAGGAAGGGGGGCAAGTTCAGTCGAAAGGGTGTGATCGGGGGGAAAACTGTCCCCTTCGTTCAGAAAAACGGAAAAGGGTTAAGAGGGAGATGAACCTTACGCTTTGCTGAAAGGTCGAGGGGGCTAGCAAAGAAAAAAGAAAGAAAGAGTTGGTAGTCCATTGGATTTGAGTAGTACGAGGGGGGGTTGCAGGAAAAAAGGGGGGCACGCCCAAAAAAGGAAGCCGCACAAATTGGCGAAGGGGGGTGGGGCATTTAACTCCAGGAGAATCAAGGAGGTAGAAAGATCAATAGGAAGCGGAGGATCGCGGGCAAGGAGTCAGAGAAACATCAGAAGAAATACTGGGAAGTCAAAGTCCACGGTCCCAGGAAAACTGTGAATGGTTACAAGGGTCGAGACCAAAGGGGGATGCGAGAAAAACAATTTAGACTAGCACACCGAAAGGCAGGAATTCGGAAGAAATCCTCCAAAAAAAAAAAAAGGTGGAACTCATTGCACTAGAAAATCAAGAGCAAAAACTGAATTTGGATTGAAGGTCGGCAAAAAAGGGTAGGCAGAAAGGTTGCGTTGACTGAATAAGGGGAAGGGTCCAAGTGGAATGATGGGCGGAGGAACGGAAAAGGGGAGAAGAACAGAAGGAAGATTTGTCTAGGAAAAAAAAATGGAATAACTTTCCATCTTACATGCCTGAGGAATTTCAAAGGAAAGGCAAAAAACACGTCGAAACACGGAAAGGGGGGGGTGCACGAACTTTTTGGAAGGCAGGGACAAGGAACGCCTATTTCTTGGCCAACAAATTGGCGAAGGGAAAACGAAGGTTAGGAAGGACCTCAGGCTGCAAAAGAAGTGGTGGAAAGGAGGGGAAAAAAGATGCGAAAGAGAGGAGGCCTTCAAACAAGATTGGAAAGACAAAGAAGACGCAAAAATCATCGAGCGTGATCACTGGCGGGGATCTAGACGACAAAAGGGTCAGCCTAAGGGAGGAGAGCCGAAAAGGAGAAGAGGAAGTGGAACGAACCCGTCAGAATACAGAGACGGGTAAGGGATCTCATTCGATGAGGGGTCGGCAGGAACAAATAACAAGACCGAAGGGGTGCTCCGCCTCTTGCAGCCTTAAAAAAGGAAGAAGACGTTAAGAGACAGACGCTCTCCCCGACGAAAGAAAAAATTTTAGGGTCAAAGAAGACGAGACAAAGGAGGGGGTGGGGGGGGGAATAGAGTAAAATGGGAAAATCTATTGGGGAACGTTGAAGGAAGTTTGAGGGTTGACAACGAAAGATGACAAAAAAAGGGGGAGCCAAAAAACAGGGGCTTAAGCAAGGGAGGCACGGGCTTGCCTGCTTTGGTCCAATTGGGGGGGGGGTGGAAAGAAATGGGTTATAAAAATTAACGCATCCGATCGAAAGGACAGGGTGCACTGGAGGGGCGTAGGAGGCGGGAAAGCCAAAATAGTTTGAAAAAAAAGAAGCAAGCAGAACGGCTAAGTAGCCACAAAGGGTTGAATTTTGGGGTGGGGGGGGTCCGCTATAGGGGAAAGAAAAAGATAATACCGTTGAGCCCAACCACCAAATTTGGTTAGGAAAAGAGGGGGAAACTGGACTCTCTTTGGATCCTTAGGGGTAAGGCATCCTGCAAAACAGCTTGTCAATTTTGCAAGAGAATTCCAGAAGAGGAGTTGCAAGGGGGGGGACATTGGGGGGTTTTGGCAAAGGCATTAGGGGGAAAGTGGGGGGGGGAAGCGGGGAAACTGGACATCGGGGGCGGCCAAAAGTGCAGGGGAAGGCCTGTTGGACTACTTCAAAAAGTGGGGGGGTAAGTGGTTTTCTGTCAAGGTCGTTTCCCGACGCCAACGCTCCGTGAGATTAAAAGTGGGGGGGGGGGCGTGAGGGAATTGGGGGGCGAAAAAACAAAATCCGTTTTTCGTCAACCGCTTTCAGGAAAAAGAATAATAATTGGGGAAAAGGACCGGAAGAAAGTTTTCCTCAAAACGAATCCCTTGGCCAAAACTGGGTTCGAAGAATAGGAGCGAGATGAAAAGAAGGGCTCTGAGGGTGTGATGTCGTCTTTGGGAAAGAAGATAAGAGAAAAGGGCATCGTGACCCCAAGAAACGCCTTTGCCGGAAACAGTCTCGGGGATTGAGAAGGGGTGGGCCGTACCAGTGGGGGGGAAGACGGACAAAGGGGAGGAAAAAAAACTTTTATTGTGGAGGGAAAGAGCCAGGCGAGACAACTAGCAATAGGAAAGAAGAGTAAGGACTATCAACGTTTTGGGATGCGGGTTGGGGGGAAGCAAAATCAATCCAGAGACGGTGCGGCTAGGAGAACGGAGAGAGCAGACAATGGCCGGCGGCCATAATTTATAAAGGATCCACATGGCAGGCGAAACCCAACGGGGCCCCAAATTGGGGCTTTCTAGCAATGGGGAGCCAGATCGGGGGGGAAAAAGAGGGTCCTTTTCAGGTCCGGGAATGTAGTTCTTGGAACCGAAGGAAGTAGTCCGATAAATCACACCCGGCCGAGCCAGGGCAAGTGGAAAGTGGCTGGCTTTAAAAAAAAAAGGGGGGGAGATGGCAAGCAAGAAAAGAAAAAAGGGCCGAAGAAAATAAGACGAACGGTTGCAGGTCACAATGGGGGGAAATTAGAAAGAAAAGGATTTGTGAAACCGGGGGGGGGAGAGGAACTTTTCTTGTTCGGGCTGGGAGGCCATGTTCGGGAGAGAAAAAAGTTCCCCCCTTGACGTGGAAAAGGGCGGAGCCACGCCGCGATAAAACAGGGAAAGAGTAAGGAGGGTAAGTTCTGAGGGGTCAAAAGAAGCTTCGCCCGAGAGGTAAAATGACCCGTGTCGAGTCGAAACTTGGAGTGGAAGAAGTACTCAAACAAAAACAGGGATAGGCTTCGGTCTAGATCCAATCACTTCAAGTCAGACTCCTCAAAGCAAACGTACCCGGGACGAGGTGCCTGACGCCTCAAAAACCGGGCACAGAGGGCTCACGTTGATGGCTGCGGGGGAAAATAAAACCCTTACGGAGGGAAAACCGGATTAACAACATGGACCTCAAGAAAGGGTGTCCACAAACGGGTTTCAAAGAAGAATTCAGAAGTTTTTACAAACGAGATGAAGGGGGCTTTGGGGGAATTGGGGCCGTAAAAAGTAGGATGGATTGGGAACCGGCACCTGTAAGCAACCAGAAAAAAAAAAAGGGCGGTCCCCTGGCCCGTCGCAGGGTTTGTTTGAAGTGGATTCGAAAAACGGGAATAAGACTTCCATGATTTCTTCGGGCGGACGGAAACAAGAGGGGGGTGGGGAAGGAGCGGGTTGTAAAGTCAAGGCTCAGAACAGCGCCAAAGATATGGAAAGGGGGAAACGCGCACAAGGGATGGAGTGTGAAAAAAAAAAAAAAAAAGAGGGGGGGGAATACAAAAGCCGGTAGGGGCTTGAAAGGAGGAACAAATTTGGGCTCTGGTCCGGAGGGGGGGGGGGAGGGTCACAGCTGTACACCGCAAGGGAGGGGGATTATCGACAATTACGGGAAATAGATAGGGGAAGGTAGGTCGCACCTGGCCACATCAGGGAAGGACAGGGTTTTCCCACTTGAAAAAGAGAAAAAAACAACCCAGAAAGCTCGCCGCAATGGGGGGGGACGAAAGAAAGAGACAACCCGAAAACAAAATGGATTCAGGATTTCAGCACACCCCCAAGTGGAGGGGGAAGCAAGACCCCCCAGTGTACGCTTCGTGGGCCACGTACACAAAGAAGGATTCTCCCCTCTACGAATAGTGGGGTTCAAATTGAAAAAAGTACCTTCGAACCAGGTGGAAAGGGCGCCAGTGCGGGGTATAAAACCTGGATCTTTTCCAAAAGATGAAAGGGGGGACGGAAAAGGAGGCGAACGAAACGGGAACGATTTTGTGGGGGCGGCTAAAAGAAATTGAACAACGACCTTGGGAAACTAGAGGAGGATAATTACCAGTCGGGTAATGGAGGGTCAAAAACTCCTTCGGAACCAGGATGGGGGGGTCAATCAGATTTTTTTTGTTTGCAGCAAAAGAAAAAAACGAGGCCATGTCCATCTCTATTGCTGTGGGGGGAGGAGAGAACTCTTTTCTCCGGGGAGAAGCCGTCAGGGGAGAGACACGGAGCGAAAAAAGATTGCAATCTGTTCCAGGGAGGCGAAAAGAAAAAAGAAGAGGGGGAAGTATAGTCAGAAGAAAAATAGGAAAGCCGTAAAAATCATCTCTTGGGTGGGGGGAGGGGGTGCCTCTAAAAAAGGATCTCTGAACCAGGAGAACAAACTTTTGTTGTGAGAAAGCAAAAGCACAAGTGCAAGATTGCCTTAAGGTCAAATTCACAAACCAAATAATTTGGAGAAGCCGGTCCTCCAGGGGCTCGACATATTGCGGAAAGGAAAAAGGGTGGTTACCATTCACACAATCACGAGAAGAAAAGAAAAAAAAAGCAGGCCGGGGGGGGCCCCCAGCCCTATTTGGGGGGACTGCGGGTCATGATCCCAAAGGAAAAAAAAAAACTATGATCTTCAATCGAAGAGGAAGGAGGAAAAGGAAAAACAAAGGGGGGGAAAAAGGGGGGCAGTAGTAAAAGAGAATTAGAAAGAGCCGAGGGCAGCAGAAGTGAGAGGCGTTTGATGGGGGGGGACGAAAGGGAAAGCCTGCCCTTGCTTTTCATCGTGTGGCTTTTGGAAAAAGGGGAGAAGTCGTGAGGTGGTTTATGGTTTTTGGAAAAAACGGTCCAAACATCCCTCACGGGAGAAAAAAAGTTCGATCTTCTTCTCGTTCTAAAAGATTAGGGGGAAAAAAAAGCAGGGGAAAAAGACTCCTGAAACGGAAGGAGGGGGGAAAACAAAAGGTGGTGAAATTTTGGCATGTTTCCGAGCCCAAGGAGAAAGGAGCGTAGGAGGGCGCAGGCAAAATCTTGTGGGTTACGACAAAGGATGTCTTGAAGAAAACCCTGGCTTTCAAGCATTTTGGGCAGGAGGGAAGAAAAAGGAATGAGTTAAAAAACGATAAACGACAAGTTGGGGGGGGGAAATCGCGGGGGGAGGATGAGAAAGGGGGGGCTCGGGAAGAAAAGGACAAGGAATTGCGGGAAAAAGGCGAAGTTGGAAACGGGGCCGGGGTTTACAAGGGGAAAAAAAGGGAAGACGAAGATCAGGGTAGATGAAAATTTTCGTCCAGGGGGCGGAAGAAAAAAGGTAAAAAAACCGTTCGGCGGCGCTGGGGGCAGTTTCTTCAGGCCGAATATTGCATATTTTTGGAAAGAAAGGGTGGTGGGATCCCACACAAGACAAAAAAGGGCAATCAGGGTTCAAGAAGGCGCGAAAAGAAAATGGAAGAGACCAAAGAGAGGGATGGGAACCAAAAGAGGGGGTGTGATCGTGGCAAATGAAGAAGGGGAAAGCCCCAGAAAACGCTTGCGGTTGGGAAAAATTGATCGCAAAACCATTGGGGGGTTATTTCCGTACTCGGAGGGAGAAACCGTGGAGGACGGGGGGTTATTCCGGGCCCGGGGAAAAACCACCCCAACTCATCAGGGAGAAGAAAACATGAGAGAATCATGCGATCAATAACCTAGGGGGGAAAGAAGAAAAAGGTGATTAACGAAAATCCACTAAACCGCGCCAATGGAGTGCCCGTGTCGGAAGTGACCAGACTGGGAACAATGGGCGGGGGGACGGAAATATAACAAAAGAAGGAGGCAAACAATCCATTCAAAATTGCGCAAAAAAAGAAGAGGGACGACCAATTTGAAGCCAAAGGGGCGAAAGTCCGTTTCTTAGTAGCAGAGAAAAGGGTTACCTCTTGAACGAAGGAAGTGGAGAAAATGAAAAATCGGGAGAAGAAGCGTGGAGGCCGGTTTGAGAGGCGAGTCCCAGATCCGACCGCAGTGATGGAAAAATGTTTAAAAGAAATCGATTTTTTAACACGGTGCAACTTGAAGCACCAGGTTCGAAAAAACGTGCCTAGTAGGTCAGCTTAGGCGGGTTATGTAACCCGCAGCGAGAACAGGAAGGGGAAATTGTCTTTTTAAAAATGGATCTGTAGGGGGGGTGTCAAAGAGGAAAAAGCAGGCCCGGCAAATAGGAAAAAAAAAAAAGGGAAAATGACCCTTTGAATGAATTCAGAGACTCATACAAGCCAACTTGGTTGGGGGGGGGAAAAGAGTATCATCACTTAAAAGGGATGCCGATGAAAAGAGACACTGAGGGGACCAACGACGAAGATGCACTAAGATTTACTCATTTATCTCGGAAGACTGGCACACACCAACGTTAGACTAGAAAAAAATTGAAAAACCCACGCGAATTGTGTGACAGAGGTAGCAAACCTTTTGGACCAAATCGTTCTGGGACCTTAAAAGGAAATAGGGAGTTTCTGGCGGCCGTCATGTTGACCTGCTTAAAAAAAAAAAAGAACAACCCTCAAAGGCGGTCCGCTGGGAAAAAAAGTGGTGAGAGAGCCTGACCTTCCCCAACGGAAAAGAAACTTGAGGATTTCTGTCGGACGAAGACGAAAACGGGGTGAAGGAAAAAAAAGGGGTCTATCAATTTGGACGACAGCCAGAACGGTGGAGGGAAAAATGAGGAGGTTTTGGCCCATGGGTGGGGCGCCATTCCAAACTGTCCTTGAACCAAAACGGCAAGAAGAAAAGCTGGCAGGGGGGGGGATTAACTCTCTCACAGACAAAGGGGATGTATCCTCAAGTTGGGGGGGTGAAAAAAAAAAAACCGCGGGCGAGTAGGGGAAAAGAAGGGGATCAGCACAAACTGGTCGCAAAACCGGTTTCTCGTCCGCTGCCCCCCGAAAAAAGAAAAAGGGGGGGGATACAATTTGTTCGATAACACCGCGAGCGTTGGGAAAACGATAGAAAAAGAAGCATTGCCACGAATAAAAATAAGAAAACCAAAGCGAGAAGGGAAGAAAATTGCGAGCATCTTCACAAAAAAGGGGTAGACCCAGGAGTGCTTGGAGAACCTGATCCGTACGGGGAATTTCGCCAAGGAGGAAAACGGAACGGAAAAACATTTTGTCACTGGGGTAAAAGGACACCCTTCTCTGAAGGAGGGAGGATATAAAAAAAAGAAGGCAAGGCCCCCGTCGAACCGCGGGTGCCCTCATGGACCAGAGATGAACGCCTGGAGGAAAAAAGGTTAAACATTTCTCGTTAAATCCCGGGGGACCTGAAAGAGAAGAAAGGAGCGAGGGGAAAAAGGATGGGGAGGGAAAAACAGTTTCGAAAGTCAGCTCTGGGCGCAAATGAAAAAAGCAAAAATAGATAATCTAATCAATCTGGGGGCGCAGAACGATTCTCTCGGCAAAAATAAAAAGGGGGGGGGGACTCCTTTAGAACATAATTCCCAGCGAAGAAAAAGGCAATTTGGCTAAACGCGGAAGAACGAGATCAAGGGTAGTGTAGACTCCGATGGCGAAGTTTTTCTAAAAATTCAAAGAACCCAAAGGGGGGGGACCAGCCCGCCCGGCATGCGCTGACACAGGAACCCTCAGGGGGGAATGAGAGTCAAACTCAACTTAAACGCAAAACTAAAGAGTCTGTTGT
>Ga0179591_1242658_pt1 | contig 10357 bp, 13 predicted proteins | sample CZOMad2_1_08_16f_FD_182891 | JGI IMG/M metagenome (GOLD analysis project Ga0179591, IMG submission 182891) | Vadose zone soil fungal communities from Angelo Coast Range Reserve, California, USA - CZOMad2_1_08_16fungal (PacBio error correction) | ecosystem: Environmental > Terrestrial > Soil >...
TCAGGACAGAGGAACAAAAAAAAAGGCAAGGATGGACAAGGACAGGCATGCGGATTGCTGCACACAGGGGCTTCAGAACAACAAAGCAGTCTCAAAAGGAAGGAAGGCACAACGATTTTGAACACCCCACCACATGGAGGAAAAAAAAAAAAGGCCAAAGGAAGTCAACCCAGTGGTCCCTGCTTCAATGGAATAGCCAGGGTGGGGGAGAAGGAAAACATATGTGGGGAGCTTGAAAGGAAGGGAAAAAGAGGGTGGGTTTTTGGCCTCCCATGCGGAAGGGTTGACCAGGGTGGTCTACCACAAACAGGAAGATCAACATCGGACGACGTGTTGACAGAGGGTCCGCGGGACGGTAGTAAAAAAAAAAAAACAGATCCACCCACTAAACACAGAGCGGGAGAGGAAAGAAGGACCGCCATGGGGGGCGTATTTAACCGGCTCGTCAGTCAAAAGCGGCAAAAATGGTGGATCGGGGAATGTCGCGCAAAGGGGGGCGTTAAAAAGAAGGCACAGGGGTGGTAACGTGGAGGGCCCAATGCAGGAGCATAATAGAATATGATTCGGAGATAAAGCAAACGGGAAAGAAAAGAACAGGCGAACGAAAACAAATCTCATAGGCAACTCAGGGGGAGAACAGGAAGGATAAAAGGGAGGCCACGACTGGGTGCGACGGTCTTTGCCTTATCGGTAAAAAAAAAACTACGTGAGCTCTAAGAGGATCTTTTAGAATACGAAAAAAAAACATCGAAAAAGCATCTAGGAAACCACATGTGTCCCGCATCTAATCATCGTGCTGACGCGTGGGGGGGAAAAAAGGGGGAGCGGATTAACATTGACCGAGATCCGCTGGAAGCCTCGGCGTGGGGGTCGAAAAAAGAAAAGAGTAATAACTGGATTGCAAAGACACGTTACGAGGGGGATTCGGAAGGGGGGTTCAAAAATACAAAACCACGGAGGGTGAGAAAGAGGGAAGCCGGTGAGGTAGGTTCAACTGGCATACACTCCAATGGGGAAAAGGTCGTTGGCGTAGGTAAAACAAAGAGAAAGGGGAGGCCTCATCAAAAAATCAAAGAAAAGGGGGGGTACAAGAAAAAAAAAGCAGCGAACGAACTTAATGTGTACAGACAGGCCGGATCCGTCCTCATAAAGAAAAGGGGAAAAGGACCAAAGAATTCGCAAAACCCGCACACAACACGGGGGCAACTTAGAGGACGCGAAGCGTACAGTCCGGTTCAGTGGAAAGGGGAGGCGCGAAAAAGAAAATACAACACATGCGACTATAACTCAAGAGCATGAGGATAAACCGAAAAAAGAAGTACCGTCTACAACGACACTACAGACGGGCAACGTCCGAAAAACTAGGAGAGGGGACAAAGGGTGTACAGATGCGCAGGAGGATAGCCAACAGGTTGCAACAGATCACGAACGCGCCAACTAAAGTGGCCAAAACAAGAAAACAAACAAAAAAACGCAGAAGCCAAGGCGTCGTCCTTGTATAGGGTACAGTTATCAAAAAGGAAAGGGAGGAAAGGGAAAAAACTAAACGGAGACTTATGAGCTAGGATGAGGGTAACCATTGTAGGAAATTCCGACTCACCAACATCCGGTCAGGGAGATGAAGAAAGGGGGTAGTTGAAGGATTTTAAACAGAAATTGCGGGGGGGAAGTAATGGGCTTTGGGGCTGGGTCCTTAATTCTCGTGGGGGAGAACCACAGTCGAAGAGAAAAAGAGAGCGGGCAGTTGGTACTCTGTCCAGAGAAGGAGAAACTCCCGAGAAGAGGGGCAGAAGGCACGACGCGGGAATGGAGCCAAAGTACCAGCTTCAAGAGAGCCTACGCTCAACGAAAATGCTGTATCAGGGGACGCTGGAGAAACAAATCCCAAGAGGTCAAGGCGCGCAGCATGGGTGCGGCCGAAGAGTCTATCGCAAGAAATATCCTGTTCATAACGATGTACCAAGGTAGAGTCAAGAAGAAAAGGGGAACAGGCAAAGGGAAAAAGCGCATGAAAAAGCCAAAAAAGAAAGTGGAGAGCGAAAAGAGGGAAACATCAACGAGCAGACACCGAAAACCCTGATCGTTTTTCCTGCTTGCAAGAAAATTGGGGGGAGGAAAAAAGTGAGACCAACCGGGGAGGGTTGTCGAAGTCAAGGCGGGAACGGAGCAGCAGAGCGGTGCTATAAACCGCCACCGGAAAAGGGTCAAGGGGGGAGGATCAGAAGGAGGTTGTCCGTAACTAACTTAACACCAGGGGGAACAGAAGGGTAGCGGGTCGAGGCCTGGGGAGCGAAAAAGCGAGCGGTAATGGGGTACTCTGAATCTGCAAAGGACAGGAGTGTTGTAAAGCAGTCATTTTGAGAACAAGTCCCAAAAACCCCCAGACACAAAAAAGAGGCAAAGGAAAAAAGAAAGACAGAAGTTATCAAAGCGACGCGTAATATGTTAGTAAGATACTAACAAAAATGGGACAGGAGAAAGCCTTAGGCGTAGGAAGTAAAAAACCGGCTGGTTGATCACAGCCCACGATGGGGAGCCAAAAAGTGGCCGACTAAGTAAGAAAATGGGAACTTCCGGTGTCCGCGAAGAGCACGGAAAAACTTGGCAATTCATTGGGGAGACAAGAAAAAGGTGAGGACTGGAGGACGCTAGTCCGAAACAGTCGGTGGGAACGAGGGAAAACAAAAAAGAAGAGCAATTAGCAGGTAGCGGGGCCCGAAAAACAAGTGCTCCGAAAAAATGCGTATCGAATACGGAGAAATCCGAAGCCGGTCCCGAGATTGCAGAAGAGCGCCTGACAGTTCTACAACAAATGGGCCGGCCAGGCGACACGACCGACACGCGGGGCGAAGAAGTGAACGAAACTCGTTCGGACAGAGGTAGGCTGGACACGTAAACACGGGGGTCGACGTCAAGTGAAATCGGGCCAACTAATTAATTTTGGGGGGGGACGGCGAGCACAAATATATGGACAGAGAGGTTACAAGGTCAGAAGAAACTCCAGTAAAAATTAAGGGCAGGGGGAGGGGGGTGGAAAAATGTTTTGGACTGCGTTCCGAGGCCCTGCCAATTAAGCAATTGGGAGGGGCTAGGGTACACAACGAACACGTCGTTCTTCTATCCTGAGGGAAGCGTAATCGCTCCCCAAAAAAAAAGGGTGGGCGAGATGTGTGAGACGACACAGTGGTGGGGGAGACGCGTGGTAGTGAAAGGGAAGAACGAAGGGGGTCAAGGCAGATGGCTAGGCCAAATTACGACACAACAAGAATAGGGGAAGCAGAAAAAAAAGGCAAAACTGGAACGACGAGGGGGAAGCAGGTTCCGGGAAGAGTCTCGTGTAAAAAAAACTCTTCCTAGGGCTTAGTGCTCAAAGACGAAAATGTCGGGGGGCGAAAGGTCTTGCAAGACAGTCAAGAGGCCCTGTTAGAACAAAACTGCTACGAGACATCCCAGCCACGAAAAAAAAAAAAAAAAAAATACGACAGCCACGGAGTAGACAGAGGAGACATGGTACTGAAGAGAAGCTTTTTGCCAAATAAAAGAGAAGAATGGGGGGACAAGAGCACCAGTGTGACGACCCGACATGGTTCGATTGGAGGCCTCTAGGAAAGAGGGCGTAATCCTCTGCGTACGGGAGGAATGATTTACTCACACCGCCTTGCCTTTTTGTGCTGCAAAAAAGTATTTCTTGGGGGGGGAGACTGGGCCGGGCACAAAATAGTACGAATAAAAGACACAAGTGAGGGGGAATTTGGACAAAGACAAGGTCAATGGTAACAAGGGAACATGTGGGATAACACCACCTGCGCACAAAGCTGACTACCGGTTGTAAGGGGTAGACCAAGGAGGGACCAAAAGGGGAGACCAGCGGCGCGAGGAAAAGCAAAGTATATGACACTGACTCAAAGAGAGAACGGCGTCAAATGGAAAAAGGACCTTAAAAAAACAGAAGCGAAAAACTGGGTCCTCCAACTTTTCCAAGTCAAAAGAGACCAGACTGCGGGGAGGAAGGGGGGAGCGACGACGACAAAAAAAAAGTTCAGGGAAAAACTTTACGTCGGGAAAAGGGGCACGGAAGAACAATCAAAGCTCGGCTTGGCGAACTGTCAACAGATCAGAACGGCATTGGAATAAGGCTTGGAGGGATTTGCGAGTCATGGCGATGAAGGGGATCACTGCTGGGGAATACGGGGGGGCTGCAACCATTGGGGAGGTAAAACAATTGCGGAATAGGGCGGGCAAAAACATTGTCTACCGAAGAAGGAGGTGAGAATAGATGGGGAAAAAATTCACTGTAATCGAATCGCCGCTCCGAAGATCGCGGACAGGTGCAAAAGCAGCAAAGAATAAGAATGAGCCGAGGGTGGTTTCGCAAGAAAAGAAGAGACAAGACACAAGGGAAGGTGTCCTGATACTACAGAAATCTACCAGATGGAAGAAAAGGGGCAATAAACCACTCCCGGCTCTCAGAAGAGGGAAAAGCTTCTCCAGGAAGTACTGGAGGTGGGGATTGAAACAATTAATTTAGCTTGGAAATAGTCGTGAAAGGGAAAACGAGAAAAGGGAGGAGACGGCTCATGCGACCGCGACCATAGGGCTTTGGAAACATGGGAGGAACAAACGTGGGTTGAGGGAACAGGTAATGAAAACCGCTTAGAGACCGTCAAGGGTGGTCCTGGTTGAACACGACGGAGCAAAAGAGCACAAAAAAATCAAAATGATGGGGCTGCAAAACGCAACTCTTGAGAACAGACTATGAGAAGCGCACGCTGGAGGGGAGAAAGAAAAACGCCTCCTGTTGGCAGGGTAAGATCGTTGATGAAAGAAGTTAGGGCAGGGGAAGGGGGGGATGGGCGTGAACGAATTTTGGAAGCGTGAAAAGTTGGGCCAGGGGACTAAAATGGATACTGTGACGTTGGCGGAAAGGGAGGGGGATTTACGGGACAATAGGTGAGGAGGGAGGCTTACGACGATCGTCTGAGACAAAAGTGAATAGTCGAAAAAAGTTCACAAGCCTCGGAGATTGGCATCAAAAAGAAGCTGTAAGGAAAGGGGGTGACCGGTAGGACAATCGAGGCAAGGATAAAGGAGGCCTCTACATCGAGCCCCGCACACGGTCCAGGAAAAAAAAAAGATCGTTCGGGGACTAGTAAAAAGCTTCCACAGAAAAGAGGGCAGAAGTCCGAACAAAACCGTGAATGCCACAGCGTAAGAGGCCCTGCCAAAAAACACAGTCACATTATCAGTCCAAACACACACGGCAGAAATCCTATTATCATACTGGACAAGCAACGCCGATAGGGACAACTATCGTCCAGGGGTGAGAGGAAAGGGAAACTTTTTAAAGAATCAAGGGAGCTAATGCTGCATCTGGTGAGTGAAAAAACACCGTCCGCGTTCCAAGTTACATAGGGCACAACGAGGTGGCAGAGGAAAAGCGCTGAAAATGAGGATAGATTGATTGGGGAAAAAGAACTACACGGTTACTCCGGTGGGTGGGAAGAACGTGCTAAAGCCCAAACCAGTCACGCAACCCAAAGGACACGGTAGTCATCTGAAAAAGCCGATGAAGGATAGAGGGGAAAGGGAGTATATGCGGGGTGGAATCCGATTGTTTTGTCTGGGGGAAACTTGGATGGGAGCGACTACACAGGGACACGCAAACGGCTGTAGATGCGGTGAAGTAACTAAAAATACGAAGTGATGCCAACAAATGCAAACAAGGTGGGAAAATACAAAGGGGGCAGTTGGAGGAATTGAGCGGACGACCGCACAAGACAGTCGGACAGATGTGCTCGTGCGCGGGGGGACACAGGTCTGTTGGCCACCAGGAGAGAAACCGGGTCGGCGTGTGAACAATCTTTGATTGAGACAAACATGTGAACCATGGTGCAGAAAAAGAAACCGAAACAAACAAAGTGTAAGGTAGGCCATACCCACAGAGATGCACGGGGTGGCCAAGCTTAAATATAAAAACTGGGGGTGAATGTGGCAGCGGAAAGAAACCCGTAGGTAGGGTTTGACACTAATCGTTTGAAAGACCATCAACAATCGGGCCAACAAGTAATGCTATGTCTTATCGTGCCTGGAAAAAAACACAGAGTAGCAGGCACTGATCTAATCAAAAACATGATGGTGGGGCTTAGAAACAAGGGGGGAACGGGAAGAAAGAATTAATGCAAAAATGAGGTATACGTGGGGGGGGAAAGGAAGGGGGGCGTGCGAGAAAAGCAAGCCAGTGTCGTGGGGGGCACAGTGGGGACTAGAAGTACGAGAAGGAACAAACGGAGAAGGGAGGGCAGAAAAGTAGTCACCAAAAAGAAGTCGTGACAAAAGGAGCTAAGCTGGTGTCTGGGTGGGCCCTAAGAAGTTACTATCCTAATCCTCTCTTTTGGCTTGCGGAAAAGCCAAAATAACACGGTAGTGGGGGTTGGGGGAAACGCACACGGCATTGCGAAGACAGGAAACTAAAAAAGGGGGGGGGGAGAAAAGCAGGGACACACTCTTCAAAGCCGAAGGGACAGGGGGTTAGACAAGGAGTGACAGAGTTGACAGGGAAGGAGGAGGGAACGGGGACGGAATCTACGCAATGAATCGTGGCGACCATAGTTGCGCGACTGAACACGTGGTTACTGGCGAACCAAAAAATGGGGCAAACTAAGCCGGGGGAAACTAGAGCGGGTGGGAGGGAACAAACCGACCAGTGGGGGGGGATGACACCATCGGACACACCAAAGCTCCCTGTTGAACACAGAAACATGAACTCAAAATAACAAGACAGACGATCGGCCAATGGATGCTGCCGGACTCATTACAAATGCGAGGTGGGCAGGGGGAATTAAAAAACCTCGGGCGGGACGTGTGCAAGCAGAACAACGCTGGCTAAGGATCAGGGCCGAAGCAAAAAGCGAATGAAGGGGAGGATAAAGAAAAGGAGAGGATCATATATTGGAGGAACGGGATGCAGGTCCCTTGTGATTGCAAGGGACCAAGGTACCTAAAGAAATGACTGCTGAAAAACCAGAGATGAAAACAACGGCTTGGGATCTCCTCTGAAAACAGATGGGGAGAAAAAATGGGTTAATGTAAGGACGACCCCTTCGGGGGGGGAGGGGGAAAAAGAACTACGGGGAACCGGGAATAGGACATCTCGTGAGAGATAAAAGTCCCTTGGGGGGAGCGTCACTTGGTGGAGAGGCGCAGACGGGGGAGTACTGCAGAAAGGTAAACAAAAAAGAAATGGAATGGGGAAGGGGGGTGCAAGAGCACCACACCGTCTACGTCTGAACGGAAAGTGGAAAAGCTAGTGAAATATACCTAGAATCACAGTGCTCTGCCAGATACAAGGAGGTGTTAGAGTGTAGCGGTGCAACTCAATCTCACAATACCAGGGATGAGGCGGCAGGGGTAAAATCCTTAGGGGGTAACAGGCGAGGGGGAGAGGGGAGAGGGGGGACAAAAGAAAGACCAAAAAAACACAAACCAAGAACGAAGAGAAGAAGAAGAACTGAACAAAAACAGCTAAAAGGAGGATAAACGTACATTACCCTCCCAAGACAGAACCAATGCCTAATCGGGACCTTTTCGGCGTAACAAAAAAAGAAAACTTTGTACTAATTTGCTCATTAAAGTTCTAAAACATCCAGAAGGAGAAAAGCATTTCCGTTCCCTCTTCCACTGAAGCAAACATTTTTGGGGGTGTTGGAAGCGCGAGGCATACTTGTTTGCAAAAAGTAGCAGGCGGGCTGCGGGAAAACACATCGTCTGTCAGTAAACAAAGAATCCACAAAACAAGCAAAAGTAGGGGCGAATAAAAGGCAAGAAACGAAAAGTGCAATATAACAATAGGCGGGGGGGGACAACGTGGTGAACAGAGTCCCAAGCCGGAAACGATTCGTGATCCGGGGGGGGGACTGGAATGAGCAAGGGACTAAAACTGAAATCGGGGCCCTCGTCCCTCGACTCGCAGGTCTGCGCATTGCTAAAACAGGCCACCGGGAAAGCCTAGGGTCAAAACGTCCACAACACCTAGAAAGCCCAACCGCAAATTGTAGAAAAACAGATGTCAAGAATGTAGGAAATGCAGGGGAGGTGGAATGAAGAACCTCTCTTCTTCATCAGGAAAAGTAACGGTTGGGGGCGGGGGGAGGGGAGGGTGGGGGGGACAGGGGTTAGGGGTCAGAGGGAGGCCAAGGCGCGGTGCCTCATCTCCATGAAGCGTGGGAGGGGAACTGGGGAAAACGCCGGAATACTGATTAGAATTGACGGCCCCGGCTGCCCGGAAGGGGACGGGGGAAGAATGCATCTCGAGATTAATGTTGTCTAAAATACCAAAGTGCGAGAATAAGTGAAGGAAACGAAACCGCCCCCGTCAGTGTCAAAGGGGGGGGGAGCATCAAGACCCGTGTTGAGTGTTACATGATACCTACAGGTTCCACCAGTTTACTTGAGGACGGAAAAGGGCGGCACAAACGAGCCGCCACCCAGGGCCGTCCCTAAGTACGCCGAAAGGGGTGACGCGCTGGGGTATCCTGAAGATGACGTCACTCCAATGATGTGAAAAAATGGGGAAAAGCGAAAACAGCTCGTTCTATACGAGGGGAGAAAAAGTCTGATGGGAACGCCTCACGAAGGGTACGGGTCTGTCACCATCGTACCACTTCACCCGCGGTTCAGCTGTGTTTCTGGTAGAGGGTTACTTACGCCAGCATTTGTCGGGACCTACCCTTTCAAAAGTTCGGAGAACAACGGCGGGGTCAATTTATAGGACCTACGGCAACCAACCACTGTAAAAAAAAAACAAACAGTGTGAAGAAGGGACCTCGATCCCACAGGACACTGGTACAAAGAGGGAGGGAAAGTCGTGCAAGGGCCGCTCCTACGTCGCGAAAAACAGGGAGAAAAAATTAACGACAATTAGGGGTTATCAGTTTGGCAAGCACACGACGAAAGGCAGGACGGAGAGCAAACGGGAAAAGAGTCGGCGGCGCCACCTAAAAAAGCTGTGCGGGGAAGCATTCCGGCAGCACACGTGGCCGACATCGAAGAGGCGTACAAGCGGGAAAACCAGGGGTCGTGTGAAAAAAAGATCCCATGGGCGCTCTCGTGAGTGAGTAAAAACCATCAGCCCCCGCTCACGATGATGCCGGGACTGGACCGACGAATCCTCCCTTCAAAAAGAGGGCGTCGCAAATGGGAACTACGAAAACCTCAGAAAAGTAAGCATATGCACGCTCGTCACCAGAACCTAGGGTAGGAGAAAGAAACTGGCAAAGAAAAGAAAGAAAAAATAAAGAACGAAGCCTCAAAAGTGTTTCCACACCCAACGGGCGGATTTCGAATCAAACAAACAGTGGTAAACCCTCCCCGCGTCAGTGCAGAAAAGTCACGCGCCCGCTGGTTCGGCTCCGATGCGCAAGGCCAAGGCTGGGGGGCCACTTCGGAAGTATTCCGCCAGGGACAGGACGGGTCAATCCAGGAATAGTCGAAAGGGGCTCTCTTGCGCCATTCAAAAAATGATGTAAGAAGGCGGGGGACAGATTGTTGATCGGAAAGGGAATCATCAGAAATCTCAACCAGAAAAAAAACCAACGGGAAAAAAAAAAAGGGCAAAACGGAGGGAAGGAGTACCAGAGAGAGAATGATCAACGCACGGAACAAGAAACAACAAATGACGACCCGAACTGGGGAGGAACCTCGACAACAATAGCGTTACCAAACTCGAGTGACGGGAACTGTAGTCCTTTCCTTTGATTGACAGTCAGGTCTATTCGGGGGGTTAGAAAGAACATCATGAGGGCATCAAATCCAAGTTTCCGAAGAATCGAAAACTGATAAACAAAGAAACCTGCAATACCGGAGGTATAGAGAACGTTCGAGGGCTGAAAGATCCAACTGACCACCGAGAGGAAACCAGACTTTTGAACGATTCTTCCGGGAAGGAAAAGGGCACAGATACAACCCGTTTTTTCGTGAGCCGTCAAAGAACGAAAGATGTTAAAAACGGAGGGGTGGTGGAAAACGGGGTTCAAGTCGCGAGTCAAAGAAACTACTTCACAAGAGGAAAAGCGCGTCGCAACGGTTCACCCGCGGAAAGGAGTGGAAGCTCTGTCTGGTAAACGCAGAGAACGGCGGGGGCAAGGACCGGGGGACGGTGGCGTGTCCCATGAGACAGAAATTAAGGTCAAGGGGGAAAGCATGAAAAAAAAAAACGCGGCTACAGGCCCAAACAGGACGCAATCGTTTTTTGAAAGACCGGTTGTCAAAGTCGATAGTCACTTTGAACTCTCAACAGGCTTAACGGACCAGCCAGGGTACGGCTGTGGGTGGAGAGACGTCTGCCAGAAAAAAGAGGGAC
>Ga0179591_1248787_pt1 | contig 10357 bp, 13 predicted proteins | sample CZOMad2_1_08_16f_FD_182891 | JGI IMG/M metagenome (GOLD analysis project Ga0179591, IMG submission 182891) | Vadose zone soil fungal communities from Angelo Coast Range Reserve, California, USA - CZOMad2_1_08_16fungal (PacBio error correction) | ecosystem: Environmental > Terrestrial > Soil >...
AATTTGACGACAGACTGCGTGCCAGTCCTCTTGACTGAGACGAACTGAACAGAGGTGACTGAACACGAAAGGGGGAGGTCCCCGTCATGTAGAGAAAAACGAACGAAAAGTTCAGAGCTGCAAGTAGACACTAGGGTAAGCACTAAAACAAGAAACGGAATGAGTAGAGGAAACGATACCAAGTGGGTTCAGTCAGCGAATCACGATAAGGCGCATCGGGGTCAACCATTATGGTCATACTCATAGGGGGGGCAATCCAGCAGTAACTCAAACTCCGCTTGCCAAGAAAAAAAGAAACTCAAATCCATAAAAATAAGCCACGAACGGGAGGCCGGGCGAGTGGGTGACCCACTATCATAAAACAAATTCAACCAGCCGTGTTCGGGGGGCTCCCGGGTGCGCGAGTGGGCAAAGAAAGAACGCAAAGGGGGAACCGATTTGACTGGATTCGCATCGAATTGGGGGAAAAAAACTCATCCCACCTGGTCTACCCGAGACGACAAAAGGAAAAGGGAAAAAAGGATGTGAGTGGGGGAAACTCTGTGAGGGACTAGAATCCGGGGGAAAGTAAGTCATCGACGGAGGCACAGCGGCTGATCTAAAAAAAACGCCAATCGGGAAAACACAGGGGCACTTCGGGGGAAAAGATTGACTAGGGGATCACGTAAACAAAAAATCCTATCAAGAAAGTAAACATGACCTGGGGAAAATTGTGAGCGGAAGGAAAAAAGGATAGTGGCATTAATTTGCGGAGGATCGACATCACAGACCTGACAAAAAACAGGGGCGAACGAGGGAGAAAAAAGAGGGGGAAACCCTAAAAAGTGGGCATAGTCAAAAAGAGGGGAACAACACATCGGGCAGAACGGGGAAAGCACAGCTTTTCACAAGTCCACCCGGACGCTTACATCTCAGACTAGGGCTCCGTGAATGAAATACAAAAGCACGGGGGTGGGGAGGTAACATAAAGTGTAGGTTGGGAGGGGTGCTAAAGGAGGACCAAGACAAGTACGTGTTGAGATGAAGGGGAGAAACATAGGACTACCTTAGGGGGAAAAATATCGAAAGACCAGAAAAGACACATCGGAGTGGGGACAATGACTAGAAGCAGGCAAATCGGACGCGACAACGCCGTCGCCAGCAATCTCAAAAGTCCGACCACAGAAAATAAAAATGAAAAAAGCCAAAAAAAACAAATCGCCATGCACAAAAATCGGCAAAAGAAGGGGACAATTTAGAGTCAACGCAGCGAAAAAGGGAACGAGAGGAGAGGGCAGTCGTCAAAGAAAAGGGAACATGACTGAAGCTGGCGAAGAAGTGACGAAGCCAGAAGGGGAAAAAGGAAAAACTAGAAAAAAACAAGGGGGAGAGGAGAACTTGGGAATTCGGTCAGAAAAAATCGCAGGGATGCTATAACGGGAGGGCGTATTTCGAGAACATGTGATGGGGTTTCGGGGCAGGAGCTTGGGGAAAGGTAAATAGGAAGCTGCTTGCGCGGGGGTCATAAAGTGGTCGGGACCTACCTTGGGAATGTCTATGTGCACAGGGGAGCGAACCCGGAAAGTGGTCGAATCGCGCAGGCAGCGATTGACGCCGAGATTGGGGAAAATAGCCTTTATCAATCGAAAGGGGGGGGGGGCCCCGGGGGGGGGGGGGGTGGGGGAGAAGGAGGTGGGAGAGGGTGTAAGTTGATAAGGGGGGGGTGGGGTGTGGGTGGCGGGGTGGGGGCGAACGGGACTAAACATTGAGTCAAAAGACAAGAGTGGGACACCAGACAGGAACCAGAGTGACGGGGGAGATGATCGAGAAAAACAGAAACGCCGGGAAGGAAAGCAAGGTGTTGAGGACTCAAGGGGAGGTGGGCATCGTTTCGAAAGAAGTTGCAAAACTCGCGGAAACGTGGAAACCTGGGAAAGCACAGAGGGGGGTCAATGGTGTTTTACCGGGGCAAAAAAGGACATGCGCATAAAGTCGGAAATGAAGGGCCCCAAGGAAAAAAATCATCGACGGACGCAGGAAGCTTGGCAAAGTACAAAGCACGCACCAAGGGGAAAGGTAGCTGGGGGATGTAAACAACATTGAAGGAGTGGTAGACAAATTCGGCAAAAAACACCTGGGGCACCATTAAAAGAACAAAAAGAGGGGGGTCACAGAGGCACTCAGGCCGGGCTAAAAAAATCACTAACAAAACTGAAGTAAAGCGACCAAATTAAGAAGAGGAGGGGGTGTTAGACTCTGGATGGTGAGCAAAAAGAGATGAATGACACCAGTGAAAAAAAAGGTGCCAGAGAGTTCAAAAGCTCGGGAGACAAGCTAAGGGGGACTAAAGACGAAAGTGGAGGTCGGTGTGGTAACAGGACTTCCGGGGGGGGCTAACTTTAATAACTTGCTGGGGGCCCGTGGCGCACTTATCAAAATCAGAGACTTTAAAAAGCCGCGCAATGGCAGTAAGAAAGGCTTACTATCACAGGAGACAAACGCAACGTGCATAGGGAAAAGGTAAGAAGGTTAAGGGGTGCATTGGACGATCCCTTAACAAAAATAGTCGCCCCAGAGGGCGAGAGAGGTATCTCAGAAAATAGCAGGAAAAAAAATCAGATGCAACAGCCGCTTTCCGAGAGGCAGGGCAAAGCTGGTCAAAGTTGCTGCAAAAATATGCTCATTCGATGCTGATGGAAGGAAGCATGGGAGACAAATGTTGACGCTAAAAACATGGGGGATTTCAAAGCACTAGGCAGACCAGACGGCATACCTTAAAAGTACTGAACTGGAAGCGCTGGGCCCCATAGCATTCCAAAGGGCCTTGAAACAGGAGGGGGCCAGGCAAGCGGACGTAAGAGAGGCACGAGGAGAGAATGTCACGCGGAAGAGATCAAAGGGGGGACTTCGGGAAGAACGCCACGGCATGAGAAGATAGGTTCCACAAGCAGTACAGGTTCCGGGAGGGGACGACTCTATGCACTTGAATTAGGCCCCAACTGGGTCCTGGAGGGGGGAGGAAAGACCTGGATAAAGAAAAGGGGATGGACCGGCGAAGACATTCGGGAGGTTTGGGGGGGGAACGACAAGAAAGGGCTGTTTACGTGGACAGAATCGGTGGGAGATATAATCAAAAGGTGTGTTACAGTGGGGGGAGTCCATGCAGCAAGTAGGAAGAGGCAAGTCTCAAAGAACTGGAGGCGGGTCAAGCGTAACAGGGCTAAAATTTACCGTCTGAAGAGAACAGTATACCAGTGGAAGGGGTAAAGTTCTACTGGACGAAGACGCCCACTTGGACAAAGGGGAGAACAGAAAATGTCAGCGAGGGAAAAACTGGCGGTAATAAAGGAGGCCCTCGGGCACAGGAAAAAAAAAAAAGGGGGGCAATAACACCTTGAATTGAGAAAAAAACGGGGGTCTTCTCAGAGAACGCATAAACATAAGGAAAAAAGAGGACTTTCAAGACTCAAGTCTGAACTCCTCAAACAATTTCAAATACTGAAGAAGTGGTCTACAACAAGAAGGGAAAGGGATATACTATGAACCAGGAAGCAAAGACAGGTTGGAACTAAAGGAGCGATGAGTTTGTTCAGACCTGAGGGGAAATGCTGGGATTGCTGTCTTCCATCAGATTATTTGGTCAGGTTCCCTAACATTTAATGGTAAAAAAATAGTACGAGACTGAGATGGCAGCATTTCTCGATTTACCGGAGGTATCGTGGGATCGGTTCTAATTTCTAACGAAAGCTGAGAGGGAGTCAAAAAGAGGGTAAGCTGGGCATCCTATTCACTAGAGTCAGTTAGGGGAGAGGGGGGGAGAGACACAACAGAATCCACCAACAAAAACGGTGCTGGATAAAATATAATGGGATGAAAGATTCAGGGGTCCACGCTTGGAACCAAAAAAAAGGGGCGAAGAGCACTGGAACGGGCATTGGCGCGTAAAATGTGCGGTGTAAAAACATGACAGGAAAATTAACATATATTAAGTAGCCAATGTGGAAAATAAGAGCTGGCGACGCGGGGGACTCAGATCCGGAAACGGTGACAAATGTGGGGGGTGGGGGTAACGTAAGTGAGCTTTGACTAACTGCGAATATGAAACGTAAAGCAAGCAAAGGAGGGACAAAGGAAGTATGCAGACAAGAAAATGTATGCGGACAAGCAACACCCAGCAATCTAATAGGAAAGATGGGGCAGGTACCCCAGGAGGGGGAAAAGTCTGGGGGAGCGTCATCAAAAAAGATCTTGTGGGGGGGGGGGTTTTTAATCCTGAAGCTCAGATTTCAGTGCGAAATATAAGTCCAGCAACGGAGGGGGGGGACCAGTCTATATTACTCAAGCACTGAGACATACAAAATAAAAACGTATTTGGGAGAAAACGATGGGATTACCTAGACCATGACTGAACGTAACAGCGGTTAATACAAAACTTGCGTAAGGGTAAAGGAAAACCAGGTTTCTTTACTCAAACACGAAAGGGGGGAAAGAAGGTGCATGGGGGATTTCATTAGGTAATTAAAGATTGGAGGGCATTCTGACTGGGGGGGGATAGGATAATAGTTTAGAAATTGGAAACAAATTTATCAAAAAAATAGTGTAGTGCTTCCGAAAATGAGAAAGTCGAGGTCTTTAAAATCCAGAGGAGGATCACAAGTGTGAGGAGACTGCTAGTTTCGATGAAAAACGATAGATTCGCGGGGGGCTGACGGTACTATGGGATGTGCGGCGTTTAAGCTGGTAGTAACGGGGGGGCATGTTCAAAAAGATGGGGTAAGGGGGGCGAGGAGAGGGTTAGGGGTGAAATGCCCAGACAAAAGGGGTGAACTGGCAGTGTACGACTAAGATAATATCAGGATGAGGAAAAAAGGGGGCAATGCCGCAGTTCAAGTGAATCTTAATGGCTGAAGCGCAAAAAAAAGGTATCGAGGGGGGGAAAAGGATTGACATCAAGATTAAAAACATTCAGATTTGCGTACCGGGGCCCATATGCTATTCGTACCAAGGGGACTGTCATCTAAAGATTCTCTGGAAAAGGAGGTACTGTGGAAGGGAGGAGGGGTCTTCGTGTTTGGGAAAAATAGGGAAATTCGGTCGGGGGCGTGGGAATATGCAACACAATGGGGTTGACAGAGTGGGAGCTAAAGGGGGGGGGCTCGAGTGGCTGGAAAGACCACACCAGAGAGAGGGGCGGGGTTGGGGCGGGGGGGGCAGATGCGTGTGAGGGAAAGGAGATTGATACGGTCGCTATAAGCAACGCAGTGGAGGGTCATTATAGGTAACGCAAAGGGATGGTACGTTGTTGGGGTCAAGTCAGCACTAAGAGGCTGCAGTCTCTTGGGGCTCAGTTTCAAAATGCACGAAGTGCTAAAAAACAGGGTGTCTTGGGGGGGAACTTAGAGATGGGGGTTGGGAAAGAATGTGGGCCAGAATCAAAAAGCGGCATAAAACCTCGAGTGTGTGGTTGTTGGTGGCCTATTTGTGGTGGTGGTATAAGCAAACCATGTGGGGAGGCAAGCTAAAAGGGGGAAAAAGGATGTCGCTGCTATGGCTTGGGGAGGAACGGTGAAATTGACGGTTAAAGCTGGGGATTGCTTTGTTAATAAATGGAAGGAGGGTGACAGCAGAGACGGGGAACTGCGCTAAAGTACCGAAAAAGAGGCGGCCGGCGGGGGTGTAATCTATGACCCATGCGAAAAACTGTGGAATTGCTTGTTAAGGGTATTGACACTACTCGGCGGGGCAAAGCAACTCAAAGGTGTCGGACGGAGATTTGATACTTAAAAGACGCAAGGATTATGATGCCTGGATTTTTAAGGGAGAGGGGGGGGGGGGAAAAGTTACTGAAAACTATAGGGGCGTGGCAGTCGTTGCCATGAAGTTGAGGATGATGGTCAGGAAAGGAGGGGAAGGAAAACTGCAGGGGATAGGTGTGGTAGCGGCTACTATCTGGGAAAAGGAAACGTGCAGAAAGTGTGAGGGATTCACACTTCTACCTGATGATGGAAGGGGGAGGGGCTAATGGACGCCATAGCGCAGAAGAAAGGGGCTCCCTCAGCTATAGCGGGGCTGGGACGATCGGAATATCTATCATAAGGCAAATGGGATTTACTGACAAGGGGGGACAAGTATGTGAAAAGAATAGATGCTAAACGGTTTACGGGGGAATGGGGGACAGCGTACCGATGAGGGTCGAATCCGGAATGGAAGGGGGTGATGATGAAATCTGCCTTGTACGTTGTGACCCCAAGTCGGACGGGAGCAATGAGTGCTTCCCCCAACACGGTTCGCTCTCGATATTAAAATGGGATGGTTTCGGGCAGGGTTGCGTCGCCAGGGGAATAAAAAAGTGGTTGGCTCAGTGGAGTAGTGATTTGTACTTTGCAAAGCGTGGAAGAAAAGGGGGACCACGCTGCACATTCAGGACGGATGATTTATAAAAGTCGTGGACTGGTGCATAGCCGTTGGGTCAATAAAGGTGAGATCATGGAAAACAAGGGGGGAGACAATAGTGGGCAGGGAAAAGTAACTTCACGCTCTATCGGGGAAGGGGAGGACGACATGTAAGGGCATAGAATCGAGCCATGGGGGAGGTGCAAAACCGGCGTCATATACTAGTGAGGTAAGTCTCATTACTGCAAAATTGGCCGGGGAAAAAAAGGCAGGTTTCAGAGGTCGGGGGGGAGAAAAAGTCGAGACCACTTGGGGAAAGAGACGGGGGGGGGGCACAATGGGGATTTTGGTTGAACTAAGGTGTATGGGGCCACATGTAAGGGAAAAGAGAATCAAAAAAAAAAAAAAAAAAAAAAAAACGCATAGACGTGGCGCCGACCATCAGCGCCGATAGGCGAAAGGGGCTGAAGAGGGCTAGTCGCTGAGGCGATCGGATGCGTGAGGCCGGGCGGATGGCTTAAAAGATCAGGGAGGAGGCGAGAGGTGCGTTGTGGGACGTGGGCTGAGGTATAGTGGGGAAACGGGCCTACGGGTGGAAGTCCTAATGAGAGAAAGTGTGACTGGGCGCGCGTATTAGCAGGCTGCGAGGCTAGTAGGGTGGGGTGCGTTAGGGGGAGCAGCTGGTGAAGGAGGAAAATGTGCTGGACGGGGGGAGAATGGATTCAAAGTTCAGTGAGGGGAAGTCTCGGGAAATTCTCCTGTGTAGAAAAAAAATGGACAGAACATGGGACTATCGAATGCAGGCAAAAGTTGGCAAGAATGGATGGGGAAAAATGGTGTCTGAAGGGGTAGAGGTTAACCGGGGGTAGGTGGTCAACGGAAAGGATCAAGGACTCAAAAGTTGGGGGTCAAAGGGGACGGCGCCGGCTCAGGGCGAGAGTGAGAAGGTGTGGTGTTTGGGGGGTTGGGTGGCAGAATATCTCGAAGTAACTGGTAACGGAAGGGTTCTTTGGAACAGACGCAGTGACAAAATCCAGGAGTTGAGGTCCCATTAGGAATCACAGAGAAGAGGGCCCTCAGATGAGGGGGGGTAGGGAAAGAAGAAAGTTTTCCGAATTCATATCGGGAGGAGTGTGTAAATGTCAGGAGGTATAGGGAAATGAAGATAAACCTACAGGGGCTATAAAAAATAATCAGAAACTGGTATTTTTCTGAGACGGCGGTCGGTGCATAGTGTCAAATTACAAACGCGATCAAACCTGCAGTAAGGGGTTTCAGTGTTTCATGGAATTAAGGCGGCATTCGGGAGTAAACGAGAAAGCGTACAGTTAAAAAAAAGGGATTCAGCTGGAGCAGAAAAATATGTAGAGGGGGTACTCGGCGATGGCAGTAGAAAAAATGAAAGACGTAGCGGACTGAGAGAGACCGCTAGGTGGAAGGAGAAAAAAAAAAAAAAAGGGAAGGGGCCAGAACGAGGACGGGTTAGACGGGCGAAACGGTAAGATTCTAACAAAACTGGGTATTGGCAGGCAACGTCACGCTAGAGAAGTGCCGAAGGACATGCCGGGAAAAAAAGGTACTCTCAAAAGTAACGTGCTGGTATCGATTTTAAATAAAAAAGAAATAAAAAAAAAATCTATTTAAGTGGGTCAAGCGACAATTTGGGTGGTTAAGTGGGGCGCTAGGGGGTGCTCAGTCGCAAGGGGGACGGCGAAGGCAGGTCATGGTTAAGAATGGAAAGGGCTTGAGGAAGATTGAGTAGTAGATGGGGGGGCTTACTGTCGCGTCAAGGCAGCAAGGCAGTAACACTTTGAATAAAAAGGGAAAATCTTCCAATACAACAAAACAGGGCAGTAGACTCTCATAGGAGACTCAAGATATTAAATTTAACAAAAAAAAAAACGACACCGGGTCTTACAAATTTCATTTCAGCGGGAAAGGAAAACTTCTCTAATTATGAGTAAAAAACAACACTACGAGAATAGAACAATCGCTGCATGAGGGGGGCAAGCGTTAAGGAAGGGGTGGGTCTCAACGTGTCCTAGGGCAGTCCAAAGGGGCTAAGGGTTCAGCCAAAATGAATGCCAGTGCCGGGAAAAAATCAAAAATCAGCAACGCAAATCAAAGTTACAATTGGCGTCGGAAGCGACTCGTGCAGGTTGCGGGGAAAAATCTTTTGCTAATATGATTCTTGGCAAGGGGGAGTCAAGAGTGGGACTGGGGGAACGAGGCACTTATACACCGAAAATAAGGTCACCCGTGCGAAGCAGAATCGGTCAAGGGGGGGGTGACTGGGAAGACAAAAAGCTTTAGGCAACGCTCGCCGAATAGATGAAAGACCCATTAAAGTTAAAGAAAACAAAAAAACGAGCGGTAGGGAAGGGGGGAGTCTAAAAGGCGCTGGGGGGGACAGTACACTCTAAACCTATCGGAGGGGCAATATGGAGGGAGTTGCACTCTCTTTAATGTGGAAAATGGGTAGAAGGGAGAGAATTCTGAAAACAAACAGGCTCAGGGCACCTACCTGGGCAAGTCAAGTCAAAGAAAATTGCGTTCAGTTAAGAGGCGGGAAAAAAAAAGCACTTCTGTAAGATACAGACTCTTTCAAAGGTAGAATCTCAGAAAAGCGTGAAGGGGGCAAAAATCACATGTCTAGAAACACTAAATGTCTACAACAGTAAACTACGCAGGTAGTGGGGCTGAAGCGCAATGGAGGAACACATGGCTCTTTGAAAAACTGCTGAGATATGGCGGGGGAAGGCGCATAGGTAGAACAAGAAAAAGGACAAAACACCTGGGCATAGCGAAGGGGGAACTCGCTCGCAAATGGATTGGGCTGAGAGGGAGAGACCGCGGTTCATGCTGGGGAAGGAAAAAAAAGAAGAGGCAAAAGTGATGAAAAACGCTATTCTTCTAACCGGCGTCAAAACGTGACGTGGAGAGGGCATGGAACATGGGAAGGGGGAGTCAAAGCGATTGGACACGGGCTTGACGAGGAGGGCTCAAAAAGAGCTTCTGTCAGAGGTGAAAAAGCAAAACTCATCGAGGTGAGTGGCGAAAAAAGAAAGGGGAAACTAGCGGCGCGCAACAATGTCAAAAGCGAGCGTTTAGACAACTGTCGGAGGATAAAGACATTAAACAGGCTTCGTAAAGAAATCGTCTCCATTCCTACGAAAAAGGGAATCAAGAAAGGAAAGACAAAAAAAATAAAAGGGACGCAGGAAAACTTGTATAAAAAAATTCGCATCAACGGAGTACAAGGGGTCAAAGTCATCGAGAGTGCATTGACTTCATGAAAGGGGGCAAGTAAGTTATCTTCCTGGGAATGTGGGGCAGCAGCTGGGGGGGTCTGGAAGGAATGGTTGGTGGGTGGGGGGATCATCGGGGGCAGGGGAGCTCTAGACTTTACTAAGAGATAAAATCAAAAGAAATACAGACTTAAGTCTAAGTCGGGGGGGAGAGAGCGTAGATCACTAGAGTATTGGAGGGTTCGTAAACGGGGGGGGCAGTGGGGGGGACTTAGGAATCATACTGGGGGCTTTGGGGGTAAAAAAAGAAAGAAAAAAATCTCAAAAAAGAGGGGGGGGAAATCCTTTAAAAGATAAAATTATAAAAAGACCTGGTGCTGTCAGATTCTACGAGGAGACAACAAAATGAAAAGGGGGGACGGGAGGACAGGGGAACTGGGGTGGAACATTCAAAAAACTGAGATCAACTTTCCACTATTTCGGGGGGGAAATCAAGGGAGATGCTTCGGGCCATAAGGGAAAAACAGACGGCCTTGCATACCGGCTGCGCAATGGATGGCCGGGTCTTTCAGGGAGGACAAAAAAGGGAAAAGAAAACATGAGGACTAATAAAAAGAGCATTCAAACAGCACATCAGCTAGGGGTAAACAAGTAAAAGGCGAAAGTCAGAGCTTAATCTTTACGGGGGGTGGGAAACACGCGTTCACGAGGAGGGGCAAATCTTTCTGCTAAATTGG
>Ga0179591_1259185_pt1 | contig 10357 bp, 14 predicted proteins | sample CZOMad2_1_08_16f_FD_182891 | JGI IMG/M metagenome (GOLD analysis project Ga0179591, IMG submission 182891) | Vadose zone soil fungal communities from Angelo Coast Range Reserve, California, USA - CZOMad2_1_08_16fungal (PacBio error correction) | ecosystem: Environmental > Terrestrial > Soil >...
GTGACGGAGGCGCAGATTGGTGTTTCTGAAACAAAAAAATTGGGGGTCAGTGATGGTCGGATCGAACTGCAAAAATTGTGGCACGTAGAAAAGCAGGGGTCCTGGATCTAAACGGCTTGGTGTGTGGAAGCAAACGTTTAGTGGCAAAGGGGAGCTGAGAGTTCGATGGAAGGCGATTGGGGCACTTGAAACCGTGCTGTGTGTGTCGCCTGAGAAACAATGTGGGGCACAGTTTCACTCAGGGAGAAAGAAGGGAAAAAGAGAAGAGGAAGACTCCCGATCACACTAGCGTCAATAGCCACGGTGCCACAACAGCCTGGGGGGAAAAAAACCTCTGGGACAAGACGGCCATGGTGCCTTATAATAAACTTCTTAAAAGAGCGGAAGATCGTGCCGACGGACTGGCACCTACGTTAGGGGGCCCCTCATCCTTTCGTCCATTACAGGCGCGATCGCCGCTAAAATTCAAAGGTGAGAACGTCAGGGAAAACACCAACACGTCCGTTCACGTAATTCATCGGTTTTTTTGGCCTCTGGAGGAACGGGCGAAAGAAAGTCCTGAAACCGTCTTAAAATCCGGAGGTTATCGAAATTTCCTGGGGCGTTGACGGAGAAGCACCGCGAATCGGCCTTCCTCTGGCATCTGCGGGGACGGCCACGAAGAAAAACGGCCACACATGAGGCGTTGGTTTAAAACTACAACGAAATAAAATTGTAGGGGGCCGGGTACTCAGGGAGGGGAGGGTATCTGGGGGGGTTACGTGACGAAATGGTCGACGATAGATAAGAAAAAAAAACCGAGAAACAATCGCCAAGAAGGGGACGCCCGCAAACAAAACGAGAAGCCCGGGCCGTGTAGAAAAGAAGGACTCATTGTCTCTTATCTTACTTGCTCAAACGGCGAAAAGGAACTTGGGAAAAGGTGCTAACTAGAAAAGGACGGTGTAGGAAAAAGGACGGCCGTGGCTTCTCGACGCCAGAGGCGGGAATACGGTGACACCTGTCCAAAGATGGTTATAAAGAGAGGTCACAGAACCTTCAAAGTAGGAAGTTAAAGGACCCACCTCCGAAGGGGAAATGAACACTGGGAGGCTCGAGAAGTCGCAGAGGAAGGGGACGCCTTGGGTCAAGGAAAGTTTAAATGAGGGAAAGAAGGGAGTTAGGGCCTGATCCCTGTCGAAGGGGGAAAGGAGACACGAGTTGAACCGAGCATCCGTGTCGTCTAAAGTGAGGGATTCCTAAAAAGCTGGGAAAGAAGAGAACGAAGCACCGCAAAATGGGGGAAATTGGCACTAGATCGCTATGGGCATGGTCTCTAGGGAATCTTCTTCAAAAATGTCTGGAATAGAGGGGGAAAGTCGGGTTACTCATTTAGCCGGAAAAGGACTGCATAAGAAAGAAGGCTTCAGTTGTCAGTTGTAAAAGAGACCGAAATACGCAAAGAAGGCGCACTGTGGATAAGAAAGGGAGGGGGGCGGTTAGGAGGGCTCTCAAAGGGGAGGATTCTCGGGGTGGGGGGGGTTGCTCAGATAGACTCTGGAGGAAATCTGCAGGGGGGTTAGCGGGGCTGTGGTCGAGTACTTACCGGGCTTTGTGAATGCTAGTAGGTCAAAAATGGTGGGGGAGAGAACTCCGGGAGAAGGTTATGGTTACTCGATCATTAAACTCGTACGAACGAAAAAAAGACATTCAAATAGAAAGGGGGTGGTAAAAATACAGGGGACTGAAGGAGCAAGCGAGTATGGTTATCAAAGAAAAAAAAAAGAGGGGGGAATGCTGGGAAAACAAGATAAGGGTGAGACGGGAGTTGACCTCCTTCCCTGGGTAAAGATGGGGACGTGAGCTTTGAAAACTAGTTCGGAGGGAGGGGGTCATCTTTCAGAAGGGGAAATCCGAGAGGGAAAGACTCAACAGACCTCAAAGACGGGAAGTTGGTGACAACGGCGACCGGGGGGGTCACGACCGTACCTTATAATAGAGGAGATTTCATTACCCGAGGGAGATGAAACTAGGGAAAGAGGGGTCGATGTGAGAAAGATACCTGCCCGTAGAAGGCTGGATGCGGGTGAAGCTGGGCTCGCATAAAAAAGGGGCAGACATCGTACGATAGAGAAGAGATTTCTGGGAAAGAGGGAAAAAAGCAGCAAAAAAATGGTGACCTGAAAGGTCACCGGAAGTCTTGAGGATTCACCATGATCAACGTAGCGAGGGGGAGGGAGAAAGGGGTTCAAACCTCGTAGGGGGAACGAGGATGAGTTCCCGGAGAAAAACAGAAAGCCTAATTTTCTCCAAGAAGCGTGAAAGGAATCAAAAAGGAGATAATGGGAAAGGGAGTAATAAATATCACGCGTATCTGCAAAACAACACGCTGGAAAGGTAGAGGGGCAGCGAAAGCACGTGGAATCGGGGACGCTCTTCACTTGGGGTACGAGGAAGTTCGGGAAGGGGGAAGAGTGAGGACAATACGGCTGGGAAAAGGAACGTCAAACGTCACAAGGTCGCAGCGAATCGTTGCGGACCGTTGAAAAAGAAAAGGGAAATTGATGGGGGGGGGTGTATCTCACACTGCAGAAGGTGACTCCATGTCTCCTGCACTGATTGGCCTCTGGGGGCGGGCGAAGTTACACGGGGCCAGTGTTGAAAAAAAAAGTGGAGATGCGATAGGCATTTCTCAGGGGGTGGGAAAAAAATAGACCTTGTTGAACTTCACGGGAGAGGAAGGGAAGGTCGAAGACGGTTGGGAGATAATGAGGCTATTCCCGAAGGGGCACCTCACTGGGGGCGAGCTGAAAGCACGCCAAGGGTCAATTCGTCGGGTTCAGGCAGGGATAGGAATAAATACCGCACGCCGCAAGTATAATCTTTCCGCAACGCTCGTTTGATCCCTCTGGCAAAGTGAACTTATCAGCTGGTGGAATAGAGTGAAAGGAAGAAAGGGAAGAACGGGTCCATAAGCGTAAACTGTCCGAAGTCCATATGTCTGAACTCGCCTAGGGGGGTTGACCGGTCCTCAGTTCGTCATAAAAAGAGAAAGAGGGGTCTGTCCTCAAAAAGTGGTTAACCGCGATCGGGGACAGAAGTCAGGAAAAAGTGGTCGCAAGAACCAACGGGGGGGATAGAGAGTCAACAAAAACGGATAAAGAAGATTACACAAAAAAGGAGGGGCGGGGCCCGACCCCGACATTGGAAAGGAAGGGTATGACGTTCTTCCAAGGCATCACAACACGTCTCGTTTGCAGGTAAACAGTCGACCAGGGGCCGTTGAGCAACGCATACCGGACTTCAAAGGAGGAGACAGTGAGCTCTTAACAAACTACGCGCTGCGACCTACTGGCTACTGGGGAACGAGAGAAAGAGACCGCTAGGTACAAAGGAAGTCGGCGACTCTACCAATTCTATGTAGGTCCTTCAAAAAACGTTGCATGTGCATTCTGTGCTAGAGCCCCGAAGAAGAAAAAGTCATTTAAAATAGTGATCGATCGGAACAGATCAGCCTGTCTTTCTGGTCCCTACCACTAATTTATATCAACACGGCGAAGAGAACAGAGGGGTATTCTCCGAATGAAAGTGGGGGGGGAGAAACAGTTCGATGACCAGGTTGATCGGCAAGGGGGATCGCAAACGTCACGCTTTAAGAACTGAGGCCAACTAATGCCAATCAGTCGTTAGACTTCTTCACGGATGGAACAAGAAGGGAAAAGACACACTCACCGGAACCCTACGTGAAGAGGAATTGACAAAGACTCTTTCACAAGGTGACTGTTGAGACTGGCATTGAAACGACCGTCTTTACTCAGCGGCAAAGCACGAACGGCCCAACAGGAAAACAGGACTGAGAGAGGTCACGAGGGAGAAATTCTAGTGGGGAAACATACATCAACAACACGCGGGGCATAAATTACCAGAAACCGTCGTGATCAGTCTTCCTAGTTCCAATGTTAGATAACAGAGCGGCTCGCCATTAAGGTCGGACGGGTGTTCGGGGCGGAAGGGCTTGTCCCAGAGGGTGTTGACGGCGTGACTGCGTTATCATGGAAGGGAAACTCTCTATCAGGCGTGACCGCGGACGAACCCGCCCGAGGACTCGTCGGGAACCAGGGTGGGGGTGACCAGAAGTACAGCGCAGGTCATGACCCAGGACCCTGGGGAACGTCGCATTAATTGACCAGTGCCACAGCGCTACCGCCTTCTGTAAGACCCACATTTCCCCGGTCGAGAAAGCGGTTGCTACCTGAAAATCAGGAGGAAGGTGGCTGGAGGGGGAAAAACACGGAGGAGTCACCAGTTATCCCTGGGGGTCGGGTTGTTTTCACAGCTGGCGGATTTCAGGGGAGCACCGTCTAGGTGGTCAAATTGTACAGCCTCACGAAAGACTGTAGTACAGGGGACCGCGTCTCGTAGATTTGAAGACCAGAAGCCTCTATTTCAGGGGTAAAACAGACGCTGCGGATCTGTTTTGAACCGGGTAAAAAAGAGGAGCTTGGCAGTTTGGACTTGGCGGGCAAAGACGGACCCTGCGAGCAATAGAAGGGAGAAACCTTTAATGGCAGGGAACAACTTCGAGCAACATCGATAAAACACGAAGTCGTCAAAGAACGACAGTATCTATACCAACAGCACAAAGTTGAATTTTCGTAACGAAGTTAAGAACAAACGGCATGGGACACAGTTTAAAGAGGTGAGCAGTCGTCTGTCCAGGAAAAAAGGGACACCGGGCATACTCACTGTAGGTCCAAAAGACAGACCGGTGGGACAAGGCTCTGTGCGCAAAACATCTAGGCATCCCGCGGCGGAGACAGAACAGACATGGTTCTCAGATAGACAGGCACCCGCGGGTAGTCGGCAGGGGAGACCCGGGGACGAGGGAACTACAAGCTGGCAAGCCGAACTCGTCTCCGCAATTGGTGAGGGGGGGGGTTGGGAGCGTGTTGTGGGTGGGGTGGGAGATGGTGGAGTTAGGGGGATGATGGGCACATTGGTCTTGGGTCTTAGGGGGGGGGCGATCTACTCGGTTGGGGGGGTTTTGAGGGGGGGTGGTGGGTTTAGGTGGGGGGGGTTACTTTTGGACCATTTTTAGACATGTGGGTTGTTGAAGTGTTTGACGTCAAAATTCCACACATGGCCGGAAGAGTGAGTGTGTGGGGGTCGGTCACAGTTGGTGTTTCCTTGCTGTGCGGCTTCCTCATCTTTGAAAACCCGACATTCTTTGTTTCCTTGTGCCTCGTTTTGGGGGGTTAACGAGGTTATCGCCGGTAGTTGTATTTTTTCTTCTTTTTGTTCTGCGTGTTACTTGACACCGCATATGATGGTGTGGGTCAGGGGAGGTTGACAGGTCACTGGGAATGAATAGCTAGGTTATTGAGTTTTTAGGGTTTTGGTGCCTTGTGTTTTAAACTACATGTTCTGTGGTGGTTTGAAAAAAGCGGTCGTATTTTATTTGGGGGAGGGGAGGGTTCAACACCGGATGAGGGACGCTTGGTACCTTAGTGTTAGAGGGTATGGGGTACTGTTTGTTGTAGACCAGTTACGATTAGGTGTTTTTGGGACTTGTTATCTGAGGGGAGGTGTTGCAAAGGTTTTCTTGTTTTTGATTTTGTGGTCTGTTGTTATGTTGTTTGGGGGGGGTGGTCAGAGGGGAGAGAGGGAGGCGGTGCTAGTTGACGAGGAAGAGGAAGAGGAAGTAACAGGCGAAGGAGCGGGGAAGGAGAAGAGGTGGGTGTGGGATTAGGAAACAAAGAGGTAACGGATGCGGAGGGTGGCGGGGGTTTAGAAATAACAGGAGAGTAAAGGAGGATGAAAAGCGTTGGAGGGGGTGGAAGGGTGAAGGCGGGTCGGGTAGGTGGGGGGGGTGCGGGCGAGGGGGTTAGGGGGGGGGCTGAAGGGGCGATGGGGAGGGGAGGGAAGGAGTATGGGAAGAGGGGGAGGAAAGGAGGTGGAAGAGGTACGGAAGAATGGGGCAGGGGAAGAGGCAGGGGGGCGAGGAGAGACGAGGGAAGTAAGAGGAGGGGAAAGCGATGGGGATAGAGGGGGGTGGTGAAAGGGGAAGAAAGTAGGGTGGGGGAATAAAGGGGGGATGAGTAGTGGGAGGGGTAGAAAATAGGGATGGTGGGAGGGGGGGGGGGAGAGGGAGACTGGGAAAGGGGAGGGGAAGTTACCTCTTCCTTCTCCGGCTAGGATCAGTCGAAGGAACCTACGTGGAAAACCAGGACACAGGCCGAGCTAACTAAAAAAAGAGAAAATTTGGCATCCAAGAATGCAAGCTAGGGAGGAGAGGGGGGGGGCCTGACTCCCACTCCCGCTGCTTGGAAGAATCTAGACAAAGAACATCCATGAATACTATCCCTCCGGACATGCGAAGGTCAATCGTCCAATTCTGGAGAAAGTACCGCAATGAAGCCAGCTTCAAAAAAGGGCGTACAAGTGGGAGGCCGAGAGGAGCGTCCTGCCTATACCATTAGTAGAAGAACACGAAGGAACGTAACCTTCAGTGAAACGTTGGGGAGGGGGGATCGCTGGGCTCAATCTTCGTATGTTTCGAGCCTATTTTCTCGATAGGAAAAGGCCGCGTATCCTACCAAACAAACTCACCCTGCGCGGGAAGGATTGAACGACAAGGAAGAAGGGTGTACAGGCTTATTGAAACACCTGAGTTTTTCAGAGGTTCCTCCTTCTGTTGAGAGTAAAACAAGTGGTCTCAGCTGAAGGACAAGACTGTTCTGGCTCTACGTCCACTCACCGCCAGGGGGGGGGGAATACAAGAGGTTTTGTTTTTTAGGGATGAAGCTTTCCGGCAGGTAAGGGGAAAAGGCCGAGATGGGAAGCGGGAACCACGAGTGTCTCGACGTCAAAATTGAGAAGGGAGCACAGCACTTCTGCAGGGGTCGAAGGAAAGTCAGGGAGACGTTAGGTAAGCGCACGGCGATGGACTCCGATCGGAGTACGCGCAACGTCGCAGCTCTTCAGATGCAGAAGACGAGGGGCTCAGTCCGTCTAACTGGAAGGGAGGCGGTCCAGACGCGGGAGGTGTTGCGGGGTGCAGATAGTGGAAGCCGCGGGGTTCTGGGCGGAAAGAAAACGTTAAATTCCGTCTCACTTGGGGAGAAAAGGAGGGACGCTCCGCGAAAAATGTCGTCTAGAGGGGATACCTGCCAACACACTTGCAAGCGGGAAAAAGGAAGACATAGAAAGAGCCACAGAAGTCTCCAAAGAAGAACCGAAGTAGAATCTCACTCAGGACCGGCACCAGGCGTTGCAGAAGGAAGCTCTGATCACCCAATCTCAGAAAGCGCAAAAGTCAAAGCTAATAAAAACGGGGGATTCAAATATATATGATGACTGTCTAGCAAAAAGGGAAGGGGGGTGTCTGCAACGAGTCTTGAGAAGAGACGACTGAAGCATGGCACGGAAGGTGAGAGAGGTCTTTAGATTCACACGCTGGAGAGGGGTTCGCAAGGAAACTTGTGACCTTGACAGCTCGATGGAAGGGCCGGGAAAAAAAGTACGCTTGCACCTTGAGTGAAAAAGACAAAGTGCAAGAGAGCTGGAAGGCCCAAAGAGTGACAAGAATGATACTTCATTAACGATGACTGACGCCTCAGCAAGGAGGCACTATCTCCACTACCACAAAGCTAGAGGAAACCGCGCAACTTGGGTGGCCTTATAGAACAAAATTCTGAAAGGAGAGGAGTCAGGACTTCAGTCAAAGAGAAGAGGGAGCAACTTCTGTAGAGGTAAATGAGGGATCTCCTAGACAGAACCGGCTTTGGGAGAACGGAAAAACCAAGGACCGTGGTCGAGAAAAGTGGAATTTGTGCCCCAAACCCGAAAGTACTCTGACATGAGGAAAATCTTTTCGGGGAAAAAACATCCTTGTCACGTTGATGGGAGGAGTAACCCCAAGGATCTCCGGAAGCGAAAAGAAAAATGGGAGGTTTTACTTCCCACTCGAAAACGAACAAGGAAGCAAATGCGCTTTTTTTTAAGCTCCGGGAAACACAAGGGACTACCTGTTCTTGGGAATGCTTCTGGGAGGGCTCGTTTGTCGTCAAGTGATGCCTTCTAATCACTATCGGAAAATCTACTGAGAGGGGGGGGAAAAGGAATTCCTTTATCACTCAAACAAAGAACTACCTACCTGCATAGGCTCGGGTGAAATCAGGTCGATCCGTCCAGGGGAGCGGATCTGAAGTGACGAAAGGGATGCTAACAGGGGGTAAGAAATTGGCGAACTAAGTGGTAGGCGCCGAAAAAGGGACAAAAGCATTTCCTCGTTTAGGACTGACATGAGAGGTATTAGGGGGCACAGAAGCTTGATCGCGTAAAGAAAAAAGAACTGCACCCCGACGTGAGTGGGGGGAGGACCACCATCTTGCCCAACTTGAACTGGGATGGGGGGGGAGCAAAACCCAGCTAGGCGGGAAAGGGGAAGCTCAGGAGTTTGTGTTGCGGGGGAAGGGGGCCTTCATCGTCATAAGACTTCACTGGGAAAGAGTTGGTTACCGAGTGGTTCGACATGTAAAGACAAGGAATTGTTACGCTGTGCCGGGATAAGACAAGCCGCGGTGCAATTGGAGGACTCCAGCTCAGATACAACGGAGGGGGAGCATGAAGCTCGCTTATCCGGAGATTTCTTCTGAAAGGGGGGGGGAAAAAAGTCAGGTAGGGTAATCGAAAAGTTCAAATTAGAACCAGTATTCGGAAGGTATCAAAGCAACGTAAGGAGAAGAAAGACTCTGTACCTGGTAATGGGTGAGTTAGGAAACGTTGGCTAATACCAAAGTGCTGTAGGGAAAGAGTGTCTTGCGAGACGGTGCGCAAGATCTTCGTCGGGGGAAGGGGGGGGGGGGATGGGGGGACGTCCCTAATACGTTTTCCCTCAAAAATAGAAGTCGTACAGGCAAAGTCTTCTGGGGGAGAGCACTTCGGGCGGAGGGGAAGCGCGAGGATCAGGGATTACATACGACCGAGAAAGAGGGAGCTGGGCATTACAGATCGACGGGATTCCACCCTGGATCTGGAGGGAGGAGGTGTACAAGACCTGCACAATCTAGGAAGAGCTGGGGGCCTCAAAAGATCGAGGGAAGACCCGCTTCCTTCCCTGACAGGGGTCGGGAGCTGGGTAAACGTCACTTCAAACGGAGAAGGTGTTCTTCGGGTTAACAAGCCCTTGAATCGAGGGAAGCACCTCACCGTACTGCTATGAAGAGGGAACCGGTGGCTGCCGACTCAAAGGGGGTAGGGGGCGGAGATGTTCAGGAGAAACGTCAAGGATAGACTCTGGTCCGGCACTTTTTCGAAGTTACAGGCTAAAAAAAAAACCTCAGGAGAGACGAGAGAGGTTAATCGGTGGAATACGGCTCATAGAAAAATCAGAAAGGTTTCCTCGAGTAGCAGGCAGGGTAAGTCCGCCTGGGCCGATCCCCTTGTCAAAAAGTCCAAAAAGGAGCGGCGGAGTCCTTGACGGTAACGAACAGGAGAAGAGTCGAGGCGAACGATCAACATCCCTAATCACACCGCGAGAGAGGTTAAGCCCTGAGGCGAAAAAAAGCCAGAAATGAATGGCGCCAAGACGCGGCCGGGACGAGGCCGGGGGGGGTCAAAGGCGGAAAAACTGGAGAAAAGAAAAAAGGGGCGTAGAGATGAAAGTGGGAAAGCTGTTGACAGGACCGCTCTGGGAGAGTGAAAAGAAAGACTAAGGTCAACTTTTACGGGGGCTGGCCGCGGGGGAAATGAGAGTCTTCTTAATTCAAAGAAACGGGAGGGATGAGGGGAATGCGTCGTCAACTTCCCTTTTGGCTGCTTCGGGGGGCAAAAAACCAATTCGCGTGAAAAGAAGGGAAAGGGATGGTGATTGTCCGCTTGATGAGAGGGTGAGGGTGGGGAAGGCAGACGTATACTGATGTGCTCGTTGAAAATAAGGTCAGGGACGGGGGAACCCACGGCGTTTTTGGGGCGATCCAGGGAAAGAAAAAAGGGGGGTGATCTACCTCGGGTCGCCCAGGGGAACCCGCTAAACCCCACCAGTTTTTCCGGGCTCAGAGGCCAGGTGGGGGGGAAAGTCTATGGAGAAAGGGGGTCAATGTAAAAAAAAATTACTATCTTGTGAGCGGGCTCACTAAAATTGAAGTGAAATAGTCGGTTAAGTCTGAATCGTGTCAAGACGACAGCTCCTTAAAAGGAAAGAAGGTCTCATTCCAGGAAAAGTCTTCGACTTCTCACGAGTGAGACGTGAAATTGAGATAAAACGCGTTTTTTTCTCAGTAATCTTGGACGCAGGGAGAAAGAAACGCGGAAGTAGATAACTAAGGGTCCGAACTGGGAGAAACCTACCCACCGTGCGTCGGTCAATTCACTTTCA
>Ga0179591_1265874_pt1 | contig 10357 bp, 3 predicted proteins | sample CZOMad2_1_08_16f_FD_182891 | JGI IMG/M metagenome (GOLD analysis project Ga0179591, IMG submission 182891) | Vadose zone soil fungal communities from Angelo Coast Range Reserve, California, USA - CZOMad2_1_08_16fungal (PacBio error correction) | ecosystem: Environmental > Terrestrial > Soil >...
CGTTAGAGCGGCTATTCACGAAAAAAAAAAAAAACCGGTGAAAGCGCCGAACGCGTCCACCGTCGCCGGAAAAGAATTCCCTTTTAACCCTGAAAAAGGCGGAAGGGGGACGCTTAACAAACCAGCCAGCCTACGAGGCGAATCGGTGAAAGAAAAAAAACTCCTGAAAAAACCGAAGCGGTACAGCAAAAGGAGAACAGAGAAAGAATGGCTCCCCGGGGGAAAAAAGAAGTATAAAATCAAGCGAAAATGGTTCACAGAGGGTATCTCGAGATAATCGTAACGACGTACGACAGGAGAAAGAGGGGAGCTGGTATCACAAAAAACACTAGGAAGCGCAAGCGTCGGGCCCTCTATGACACGAGATAACATATCAATAAGAGGGGTGAAATGATCAATAAAATTCCCTAACGCCTCCAGGGGCACGGCGGGCGTCCCTCGCCCGGGAAAAAGGTCTCGAAAAAATAAAAGTACTGAAAGAGATTTTTTGGCCGCAGGCCGGACAGGGGCTGGCGAAAAGGGGAGATAACAAGGAGAAGAGGACGCTGAGAGGATGGACCGCACCTCCGCCCGCTCGTGAAAAAGACTTTGGTCAAAATGGGGGGGAACCAGACAAAGTGGTTCACCCGCCAAGGCTTTGTCGTCTAAAAGGGAAGGGTCCGCGTAATGCGCGCTCCCACAGCGGATGCCGCTGGAAGGGTCCCGGGAAGTCTATCATACAAATGAAGGAAAGTCAAATTGTGCGTTTTTGACCAATAAAAAAAAAAAAAAAAGGAAGGAGGTCAATGAAAAAAAGAAAATCTTGTTGCAAGGGGAACGACGCACCGAGGGCACACCTTCTGCCGTGACGAAGGAGCGCAAAAACACGAAAAAGGAGGATAAAAAAACAGGTCCACCTGTTAGGCGAGAAAAATCGGGAGAAGTCAAAGCCGACCGCAGAAAGGGGGGGAGGCTGACTGAGGAAAGGCCGGACGATCGACGGCGACCATGCCGACGCCAGCCGATACCCGCGGAATACGCCCGGCAAAAGAAGATTTTCAGACCAAGAAAAACCGGCGTCCCAGCCCTTCCAGCCTAACGAGAAGCCGCCCCATGGAAAGAGAAAGGGGGTTCAGTTAAAAAGCGCTTAATACGGCCCGAAAGGAAGAAGGGAGCCTCCGGACTCCAGGTCCAAAATTGAAATCCGCCCCGGCGGCGGAAGGGAAAGACCAAAGGAGGAAAGGGGTCGAAACGTTGCGATCACAACTCAGGTCAAGTTCAATGCGGTCCACTGAAGGAGATGATCGGAATTTGGGGCTGAGAGGCCAGCCAGGATTGCCATCGCACGGGGCCTGATAGGAGGGGGAATGGGAGGGGGGACATCAACAAAAACTGTCATCGGGCCACCGCCGGCCTCCCCCACTGGCCGGGGCAACGGGTGCTTTGCTCAAGGAAAACACGGTCTTGAGCACGCGCCGCCCTTGCCGATGGAAAGTGGGAAGATTACTAGAAGGAAAAAAAGAAAAACATGTCAATGTGGTTAAAAAACATCCTCTTACCACAACTGCCGGCGAGCAAGAAGAAGGTTCAAGGAAGGGAACGGCTGGAGTAAAATAAAGCAAATCGCGGCAGAGCCTTCCGATACGCTCGCAAAAAGGACTTAGTATCAGAAAAGCTCTGAGCGACGGGAAGGCACGAGCGAAATCTAAGAAGGGGAAAAAAGCCATAGATCAGGCTCGCCGATCGAAGTAAAGTCAACGGCACAGGGAATGAATTCCTTGGTAACAAAGCGAATACAGCATAGCGAACGAGGGAACAAAAGTCTAGAAAGAGCGAAAAATAATATGCACACGCAAAGCGAGCGGAAAAAAGAAACAAGAAAAATTCCCGGGCACTGGCTTCATGCGCGGCCATCAGGGGCGGGCAGGAGGGGGAGAGGCGTTGGGCTAAGTCTACCTGTTCTTCCACCACCGAAAGGAAACTCGCCGAGGGCAAAGGTCAGGATGGTGCGAGATCGGTCAAAGGAGATCCAGAGAAAAAAAAAAAAAAACTTATGAAAAGATCAGGGAAACTGCCGTCTCTAAATGAAAAAGAAAAAATCTTCTAAAGTGCGCAAAATGTAAGGCAGACCCTCAGGGCGGCAGATAAGGGGGAGAAGAATCGTTTACCTCCAGGGGATGGCCCGGGGGCCATAGGTGAAAAATACAGGATCCGCCCGGGTCACAGGGAAGGGAAGGAAGGGGGGGATTCACCCCGCCTAGGCGCTAGCGAGAAGGGCAACGATTCTAGAAAGGGCGCTCTTCGCTGGTCGGCATCATACAGGAAAAAAAATAAGAAAACTTAAGAGACGCGGCCGCGCTGCGCGCAAAGGCTAGACGATAGGGACTCTTTTACTAGAATAGGCCTGCCTTCCCTCGTGCAAAAAAAACTCTTGGGACTCGATTGGGAAATCGCCCTGAAGGCAGCCCGAAGCAATACGCTGATCGGGAAGCGCTGTCGGGGCGCAAGAAAAGACAATGGGAGCAGAGGTCCTCAACTTTGACCATAAAGAGGCGGGGGTGTACCGGGAAGAGGATGGGGGGGGGGTGGGGGGTCCTTCGAAAACACCTAGGGCGCGTCTGGCGGGGTAAGAGGAAAAAGGCGAAAAGGAGCGTTAAATGGCGCGTGAACATAGGGAAAACAACTAACTTTCTACAATTCGAGCGGACCCCGTGGCCACAGCAGAAGTGAAAGGAAAAAAAAAGAAAATAGGGGTCCGGTCACAGAAAGAAAGGAAAAGAAACTGGTAGGGCACTAATAACACAAAAAGTGATCATCACCGGCACGCCGGGGAGGAGAACTGCGTTGGGAAAAGAAAAAGGGGAAGCAAATTAAAACGATTGAGGAGGCAACACCCGGGATGCGTCGGGGGGCCGAACTGGAAAAAGGGGAAGACGAAACTGAAGCCAGAAGGAAGCGGCTGGGCTAGAAGTGAACGAAGCTGCGCAGCCCTTCTGGGCCAGAAGGGTTCCTGAGGATGGAGACGGGAATGCCTAAAAGTACGGGGGCGAGGGGCGGGAACTAGGGTTTCTGGCCGGGCCGCTACGGCCGCTTGGAGCTTCAAAAGGGTGGAAAGTGATCAAGGAAAAATTAAAGGCAAGGGGGGGAAAAGCACTTACTACACGCTCGGACTCTAAGGAAGGGTGAAAAACCTACCCCCTTTCGTACGGGCAAGGGGGAGACAGGCTAGGTGGCAGAAAGAAAGACCAAAGGGGGGGGAAAAACAGTATGACAGGACAGATTGCTCGTGCCGTATGCCAGAAAAGAAAAGACTTTTCTTAAGTAGAAGAAAACTGGACAAGGACCCTCCCAAAATCCAGGGGGAAGAAGCTTGTTTTAGAGGAAGACCTGGATTCATCGACGCTGAAAAAAGCTGTCAGAGGAGAGACGGCTTTAACCACGGGTGAGGTGGCACAAACACGCCGGCAGGCTGGGGGGGGAGGGGAAGGGGGGGGGAAAAGCATCTAGAGGAAGAGCGATGAGGGAATCGAGGGAACGGCGAAGCACGGCCAGGATCTGGGGGAAAAACAACGAGTTCCAAAAGAAAACAGCGTGCAGATGCGCTTAGAAAAAGAAAAAAACACAAGGGGAAAAGGGAATAATGGAGGGGGGAAACTACGGGGAACGTCAGGCAGAGACGTTTTCCAAAAACGATGCCCGGAAAGAGGAATAAAAGAGTGCGTCGGAGAAAAACCGAAAAAAACGATACCCGCCGGTCACGATACAGAGAGAGGACCAGCTAACATAAATGTCTCGGGCTGCCCTCTAGCCTAATCAAAAGGGAGAGGACCGGGAAATGTTTTCTCGCCTGACGCAAAAACTTGTAGGGTTGCGCCGCGCTCGATCGAAAAAAACCGAGGGGGGGGGGAAAGGAAAAGGTCATCGGTCCAAAATCGGGGACAACCGGGTTAAAACGTCGCTTAAATGCAAAAAAACGAGCGGGGAAAGGAGGGGGAGGGATTAAAGGGAAGAAAGCATCCTGCGTGACATCGAAATCCCACCTGGCCTTCATCCTGGAATTCTCTCACAAATAGGAAAGAAGTCAAAGGGGACGGTTCCGATTTCACCAATCTCTTCACCGCCAGGCGGTACAGGAGGTACCAAGAGGGGGGGGCACCGTTAACAGAAAGAAAACGGTGAACCGTTGCCGAGAAAAGGATGAAACCGGTGAAAAAAAGGAGACGACGAGGAGGAAAGGGGATAGAGATGCTCTAAAGAACTCCGCCAGTCCTCCTTCGTGAACCAAGAGAGAGCCAACAGTTCCCTTCCGCTAGAAAAAAAGGAGTCGGCTCCTTGGGCATCCGCCAGCAAAAAAACATGGGGATCTCAGAGTTAACCCTAGGGAAACCGCCGGGGAAGGAAGTCTAGCAATAGGGTCAGGAAAGGTCACTCTCCCCGTTACAAGAGACGACCGGGCCAGCGACTGCCCGCGATCAGACAAACCGAGGGACTCTCCCAAGACACTACTTAAAGTCCAAGCGCACAACCAAAAAAGGAACGAGTGGGAATCGCATTATCTTCAACGAGACGGGGAGACTGGGCCAAGAAGCGGCGGCAGCGTCGGGTCCTGAAGATGGGGATAAGAAGGGTAAGGAGAGAAAGTAAAGACGAATATATGACCTCATCCCGAAAGACCCTCGAGGGTTCCAGGGGGGGTGAGTAAAAAAAAAATCGATGACGACAGCGGGGGGCAGCCGCCTGAAGTTAAAGAGCGAACTGCGACCGAAAATCTGGCGGCGGGAAAAAAAGAAGGAGGAACAAGAGAAAGAAAGGGGTGCCCTTCGTGAAAGTCAGAAAGACTAACATCTTGGGGCCCTGGCGCGCACAAATCCACACCGGGGAAAAAGTAAAAAACGGGAGAGAGGAGGGAAGTAACGCTGAATCGCCACAATCGTCCAGGGAAAACAGGGGTAGATAGAAAACCCACAGTCCGCTCGGACGAGCCGGAGGGGGTCCGGAGAGAGTACTTGTCCGGAAAAAATTATAGGAGGAATCCAAACATGTGCCGAGACACAAATCAGCAGGAAAACCGCAGAAGGGAGGAAAGACAAAGGGGCATACCACCGGACACGACGAGTCCAGGCTGCCCCGAACAAATTCTCAAAGGCGGGGGAAAAAAAAGGGGACCTTAAAGAGGAAGGAAAAACGCGTAAGCATTTTCAAAGACACGCCGCCGTCCGGTCCGTTGAAGAAATTCAAAGGAATTTCCATGTCGGCACCCAGCTCCCGGCGCAATGCCTCCGGAATCCAAAAAATTTAAGGGGAGGCACCTTTGGGGAGAGAACAGACCCAGGGGGTCAAGGAACGCCCTAAAAAAAAGGGGGGAAGACCGTTTTTGGAGCAAACAGGCCGACTCATCAATGAGGCGACGCTTCGAGGTTAAGGGGAGGGTCAGGGCAGCACAGCACTGAAACGGGAAAATCTCATCCGACCCCCCTGCGTGCGAACGTGAAGGGAGCCAAAAAAAGGGATAAAAAAGACGCCATAGAAACCCCAAACTGGGGGGGGCAAAAATTTATAATTCCGATTCTAAAAAATCCAGCGCCCCTTTCCCAAGGGGGGGTAGCAATAAAAAGGACGAGGGACACGTCACCCCAGCTAGACCATGGGAAGATACAAAGTTTCATGGCCCGGGAGGATTGGGCTGGCACAAGGCCAGGAAGGGATCTCAAGGAACGAGGCGCGGTCTGCAAAAGAGGGAAAAATATTACGGCGCGAGGAAGGCGCATAAAGAACCCCTTAAGAAAGGAAAAAGATCACAGCGACAAGCGTCAGCAACTCCGTAAGGAAATTCTCTGTAAACGAGCGACAGCCGAGTGAAAGCAAAAAAGGCAAAAAAGAGGAAGGGAACATCAAGTTAAACAAGAAAGAAAACCCTTAATAGCCTTGAAATAGACCAATTATTCTAGCTGAGAAAAAGCTGGCTTTCCAGGCGCCGCTCTGCGTAGTGCGAAAACAGGAGGGAGGGGGAAGAATTATATGTTTACTTGAGTTTGGCCAGTTACCAAACCAAAACCCCCAAAAACACACAACAGAACACTAGAGAAAAAAAAAAAATTTCAAGGAGGGGACTTTCGGATCGGTCAGCGAAGTTCGTCATCAAAAAAAAAAAGGTATGAGGGAAAGCGGACCCGGGGGAGAATGACAGTCTAAAAATACGAGGAGTCCATCCTACTCGCATGGCGATCGCAAAGAGGGGAACAGTGGGAAAAGAAACGAGCCAAGGCGAAAATCCGAAGAAAAAGACATCGGGGAGACGGGGGGGGGGGGGCCGCTGAGGCGGCGCGTCATCCAGAAGGGGGAGAAATTAGATCAAAGGGGGGGCTCGTTCCCTAATGGAGATTTGGTTCACGCAGCAAAGACAAAAGGAAAAATGACTTCATCCCCCGTCTAGGAAAAGGGTCGCCGTCAGAAGGAAAGGAAGCGAAATAGGGCCGGGAGATCTCAAGGGGGGGGGGGGGGGGGGGGGGGGGGGGGGGGGGGGGTGGCGACGTCTGGCCAATCAATCCTGGGCCAGGGAGGAGAGAAAAGTGACCACTCTTCTCGCATTTCGTGCGCTAAGAAAAGGGAAAAAAATACTCCTAGAAGGAGCTGCCCGCAGGGACCCTCGGCAAACGGCGCAGGAAAAAAGATCATCTTCAAGGGAAGGGGGGTGATATCAGAAGGGTGATATTTGTCCACGGGGGGGGTGTTGGGGAGGGAAGGATAACACAACCAGACGGGCTCCTGGCTGGGTTTTATCTGGAGAGGAGGAGGGGAAGAGGGGGGGGAAAAAGGGGACGGGGAAGTATTAAAGTAAGTGCTTCACACGCCTTAAAGGCAGGGGGCGGGGCTCTGTGGAAAGAACAGGAAGATTAAGGGGGGAACCTTAAAAAGGGTCGAGCCGGTACCGGAACCATCCTGAAGAGAAAAGGGCTGTCCTCAGCAACGGTGGCATTCCTCGTAAAAGAAGGGAAAATTACAGGGGGGAAGATAGGACCTTCCATCGGAAAAAGTCAGACGGTATGAACTATCAAGGAAACGTACTTACTTGAAGGGCGAAACACGAACGAAAGAAAAAAAAAATTACTTAAAGAGGAGGAGTCCGGCGTACGCGGGAACACCTAAAAGCCCAAATCGAAAAAAAGGGGAAGAGGAGTGAATGGAAGACTCGGGTCGGGAACTAGTAGGGGAGCACTTTAAGGGGAGGGGGAGAGGTGGCTTGGGCGCAATGACGGACACGTCGAACAGAAGAAGGAAACAGCGGGAAAGAAGGAAAGGCAACCGACGTCTCCGAAAGGACCTGGATGCACATGGTCTCCTAAAAATAAAAAAATTGAAACAAGGTAAGGAGGGGGTTTACTATTTTATCGTGCGGCAATATCGGAAGTCAAATGAAATGAAACGGAAAAAGGTCAAAAAAAGGGGAGAAAAATGTTTCAAAGAACCACTAGGGTGAAAAAAAATGTCAAGGACGGGAGGGGATAGACTTGAAAAATCAAAGGACCGAACCGGCGAAGCTTCTCGAAAGAAAAAACCAACTAAAAGAGGGGAGTCGTACGAGCAGGTACTGAAAAAGGATAAAATTAACAATGCTGAGGTGGCAAGAAAGAGCTTTCCGATCGTGAGCGAGGTCCAAGCATCTAGCTAGCGCATTACTGGTAGAAGAAAAAGCGCGCAAGAAAAAAAGGAAAAAAACCTCGCGTAGACAGGAACAGGCCAGACAAGCGAGGTAAGGAAGGCGATTCATAATGGTCGAGAACAGGAGGGGAGTCAAGTGGACTCAGTGACTTCCTCCTGCCACGGAGGCTGGCCAGCTGTAGACCCACAAAAAGGGGAAGGGAAATGGTTAAAAGAGGGAGGAAAAAAAAATGCTGCGAAACCGACGAAAAAAATGAACGGACTGAACTGTGAGAAAAAAAAAACCTGACTGGGACGAAATCTAAAGGGGAATATCTATATCCGCAACATCTCGTAGCCGATCGGGGAAAAAAAAAAAAAAAGTCAGGGAGGGGAGAGGGGGGACGTTCCTGGAAGGTCCGGCCAACGAGGGCGGAGGTCTTCGAATCCTTAAGCGAGAAACTTGGAGAGAAGCGAGTGAAAGGGATGGCTCATAAGCCGGGTCGTTCACCGGGCCGCTGGTCACGGGGAAGAGGAAGAAAATTTCAAAACTGAAAGCCTGGAAGACCGCCCTAACTGACGGGAAAAAAAAAAGGCGAAAGGAATCAAAAAACAAGGGGGAAAAAAAAAGAAAGAAAGTATCTGAACAGTTAGGGCGCTCGCCGAATTCACGAGGCTTCTCACCTCAGGCAGAAAAAAAGAGGTACAAACTAAAGAAGGGAAAAAAGCACGTGAAAACGCTGGGGCCAAAAGATGAAAACCGCAAACAGCCCTAGGAAACTCCTAGGGGAGGCAGGGGCAAAAGGAGATCGAGCCGGCGAAGAACCCGCCTCCGGGGCGTGACCAGAAAAAAAAGTGAAAAAACGGTAAAAAGAGATAAAGAATCCCGAAGAAGGGAACCCTAGAAAAAAAGTAGGAACTGAAGGGGGCCTCTGATCTCCTCGCCCGATAGATAGGCGACAAGGAAGAAGAGGAAAAAGAACGTAGGGAAAAGAACTACGGCGCCGCCCCTGGTGGAAACAGAGATCAAATCCAAAAACTCTTGGGGTTTACTCTCTCCAAATGGCAGGACGCCTCCGGGCCCTGTCGGACCTGCGCCAACTTGGAAAGAGGACAAAAAACTGAAAAAAGGGGAAGTATCTGCACGCAAAGCGTGAGGGCCGATTCGGGACCAAGGGTCTTTGTAGGCCGGAAAGGCGAGAATGGGTAGACGGGAGGAGAAAAATACTCGTCTCGAAGCTGAGATTGAACCCTCCCGCCCGCTCTTGACCCAAAAAGTTCAAAAAACAACCTTTGGTTGTGCAGGAATTAAAGACGGGGACGAGAACGGACCGAACAGAGGAAGTCCTGTCCTCCGCCCGCATGGCGGATCGGCCGGTTAAGAGGCCAAAAAGGAGGGGAGAGAAAGGACAGAGGCGCACCGTCTGGAGGTCCGGAAAAAACTAAAAAGAGGGTTTTGGCGGGACGCCCTAGGTCCTTGCCAGGGGAAAAGAAGAAAAACTGCAAAAATCAAAGGGAGAAAAATCCACTCCAAAAGCAGTTACAAACAACGTTTTTGGGGAGAGGGGGGGAAACAGGCGAAAAAAGCTTCCTCGCCGGAGCGAGCCGGGCGGGGTGTTCCGGCAAGGTGACACGGGAAGTGATAGACGGAATTACTCAGAAAGGAAAAGCTTAGGAAAGGACGAAGGGAAAGGTATCACTCCTCGTAGCACCGACCCGAAAATCAGAGAGGTAAAATCCGGAAATCCAAGGTAAAAACGGGAAGATGACTGTAAAAGAAAATCGTCTTGGTCCCACCCAGGAAAACCGTAAGAAATCCAAAGGAGGCAAGGATCCTCAAAGAGAACAAGAAACTTCCATACGGCCGGCTCCTGAGGGGAAGATAAGTAAGCCCCTCGCATGAGGAACTTGCGCGAAAGACCATTCAAAGGTTCCATTTAATGGCATAAGGGCGGACGGGCATATTATCTATACGGGGGTCTGCGGCCCAGCCAGGCGGCGGAAAAAGAAAAGGAAAAGGGGGCCGACAAAGGAGAGAAGGGGGTGAGGGTCATGAATAAAAAAAACGGTACCTCAACCCGTGAAGGGGAAAGGACTGCCCCTGGGTCCCGTGTCCGCACCCGTAAAGGAGATGGCAAAGGAAAGAAAACCTGGAGCTCCCAAATCGGGGGCCTTGATTCTAGGCTATCTCTCTAAAGAAAAACCCAGAGCTGTCCCTTGAAAGGTTGTAAAACTGACCGTTAAAAAAAGAGGAGGGGTATATCAAAAAGGGAAAAAAAAAAAAGGAATGCCAGTGAAGTTGCAAGCAGCTAAAGCAAACTGAAAGAGCCGGAGCTGAGAGGCATTTGAGTGCGACAAAGCGGCGCGGGAGGCGAAGAGGGGAAAAAAAAAGCCTACATTAGAAAGGGCAAAAGCTGGAAAAAGAGCAGCATAAGGAGGAAGTAGGAAAACGGTTCTTAAAGGGGCGCAGAAGAAGGTATATTTCGACCAGATCGACGGAAGAAGCGAGGGGAAGAGAGGCCATCTGCGCCATCGAGACTGGGGAAAAAAAAAAGCGATCATTTAAAACCCCCGGAGCGAGCCGGAAACTTCTTCCATGAGAAAAAAAAAGACAGGGAAGGGAAAGAAAGAGGATGGGCCGGTGGGGGAAAAGAGGGGCTAAGGGAGGTGCCATTGGGAAATATCAAAAAAAGCCTCTCTCATCTGAGAGAAAGGAGGGGAATTAACGCGGTCAAGCTTG
>Ga0179591_1312713_pt1 | contig 10357 bp, 10 predicted proteins | sample CZOMad2_1_08_16f_FD_182891 | JGI IMG/M metagenome (GOLD analysis project Ga0179591, IMG submission 182891) | Vadose zone soil fungal communities from Angelo Coast Range Reserve, California, USA - CZOMad2_1_08_16fungal (PacBio error correction) | ecosystem: Environmental > Terrestrial > Soil >...
ATAGCGAGGAAGCGGCGGAGTAACACGAGAAAAAAAATTCCCCAGGGGGGAAGAGTGCTCAGACTCTAACGAGAAGGAAGAGGATGACGGTCGTCGTCCCAAAGGCTTAAAGCTTCAATTGATGTTGCTTCGGAGGTATAGTAATGGAAAATCTAGCATATCGGAAGTCCTCGCGAAGAGGGGGACAGTCCCCGAAGAGGGAAGCCGGGAGTAGATAAAGGTTTCAAGCGTGTATAGAGGCGCTCGGGGCAAAGCGCTGTGGGTACCGAAAAGGCTCAAAAGGAGTTTTTCGCAAACTATTTCTTTTTTGAAAGAGATCAACAGAAAGATAGAACGGATGGAAGAAATCCAGAGGACTTCTCGGGAGAAAAGAAACTGCTGCATTCAACTGTGGGAATTAAGGCAAAACTGAATCGCACTCTACTCCCTGAAAGGGTTCGTGAGGGAGGATAGGGATGTCAAGAAGAATATCCCTTTCAGCGCGATAGAAACACGAGGACATAGAGGGGAACCCTTCGAGGGAAACGCCCCTTGGAAAGAAGAGCAAAATCCAAAAGACACCAATAAGAAGGGGAGGTAGAAAATAAGGGAACTAGGATGGTACAGAGAGATATGTATGCTTTTTGAACCAAAAAGCGATTTATTTCCGTTCCTGAACTGGGGGGGGACCGAAATTAGGGGGGGAAGAAACTCCAGAAGAGAGCTCTAGCGGCGACAGGAAAGGGAGCTTCGTCGCCGTTGGGATCACAGACTAAAATGACTCACTCCCAATGCCCGGGAAGAGATCGAACCATACTTAGGGAATAATTCCCAAGGGGAAGGGGGGGGGGTGAAAGTTGCGCTTATAGGGTGGGAAATATGATGAATCACCAAGCGCGGGGATGGAAATGATCCTATCGGGTTGGAAATTAGGGAGAAAAAAAAGAATGAATGAGGGAAGAGAAGGGGAAGAAAACTCCCTAGAAAGAAGGAGGGGGATTTGAAGGGAAGCGTCTACATTGGTCTGACCGGAAGTACCCTTCTCACCCGTCAAATAATTAGAAGTTGATGGCTTTTGAGTAGGAGGGGAAAGAGGGACAAAAGGAGACGTTACTGAGAGAAAAAAATTCCAGGGGGGGGAATTCGTGTCAAGATGAGAATACTATGCGTAAAAAGGGTAACCGTCGGCTCCGCGAGAGGTTTACCAGACGGTCCTCGACAGGGACTGTTAATTGCGATTTCTGAAAAAAAGGAACCGGGAAAGGAAAAGGGAGAAGGTTGAGAAAGTCACGCCCTGGGACCTCAGGACAGCAAATCAAGGACGAACTCATCACCTTTCGATTGTACGAAGAAAAACCACGAAAAATAAGTACGGGGAAAGGGACGGAGTTCACTCGATTTCGGACGACGAGGTTTGTAAAACTATGCTCATCCACGGAAAAAAGGGACTCCCCTGAAAAAGAGGGGGAAGGTATAAGGAGGAGGAGAGCGGCGTTAGACAGAGTGAGGTGTGCACATAGTCGGGTTTGAGACGGCCATTACTTAGTGAGAACGGCGGGGCAGGTCGATACTAATGAATTGATACACGAGAGTGAATCAAAAAGGGAGAGGACATGGGAAAGTACAGCGGGAAGGGCCTGAACAATTGGCAACTCACTGTAGTTGCCGAGAAATGGAGGCATAAGAAAAGAAGAGAGGGAAGAGGTTGAAATCAATAATTCCCCGTGGGGGTTATTTCTTGAGGTATAGAAGGAAATAATAATCCTTTTTCCCCCTTACTGAAATAGGGAGGGAGGACTTTCTCAGGGAAATCCATTTAGAAAGAACCTGGGGAGGAGGTGACCTTGCGTAGCAGTAAAAGCAAGCTATTGTACCAACAGACTCATGGTTCATTTCCATGAAAAGGGGCCCGGGGAAGGCTGAGGGTCCCAAAAGGGGGGAAGAATCATCGAAGGGCAGATTACAGAGGGGGTTCTTCAGCCTGTCGGAATGTCAAGTGTCACGATGAGGGCCATTCATGGGGGAAGGGGAATTGGAGAAAAGAAGTCAAGGAAAGCACGTGATACACAGGGAGCCGTTTTACTCAGATCATCCGCAAAAAAAAACAAAGGGGAGGAAAGAACTGAGCGCGAAAAAGGGTCGGCGAGTATTATTACTGGCTCTCAGATGGGGAACTCCAATTCATCTCACCACCAAGGGTGGACCAGATGGACTTCGGAGGAAAGGAAGGGAAAAAAGGTAATTAGACAACGGAACGCGAAGAGAACCAGTAAGGTAACTTTCTAATGCTGAAGCATGGGGAGAAAAGATAGACCGAAAGATTCACCACGAAGGAAGAAATCTTGAAAGAAGAAAGGAACATGATGTTTGACAAATCGCTTTTCTTCCTTATTCTTCACAGGAGGACAAAAAACGCGCACAGTTGGAGTTGTCCTAATTGAGAAGACCTGGCAAAGGTAAAAGGGGAAGGGGGGGGAAAAAAAGGGGGGTACGTTAACAGGCTGCTCCCAAGAAGCAATCAAAGCCACGGCATTTATGTGAACCACTTTAAACGTTCCTAGGGCCTTTGAGGGAGAAAATGCCCGAAAAAGAGGGAAGGTTCCGGGACTAAGGGGGGAAGTGAAATCCACTGTGTGGATAAGGAGGGGAGGCCTGCCGGGCAAAGGGGCTTCATTAAATTAGTCAGACCGCGAAAGAATCGCCTAAGCTAACGGATCAGGGTGGGAAAAGAAGGAAGGGAAGTGAAAGCGCCCGGCGCCTAATATAAGGTCGAAAGAACGAAAGTGTATTATAGAGACGGCTTAGGAGGGAACGTTTGCTATGAGAATAAAAAAAAAGTACTAAGAAAAGAAGGAACCGTGCCGAAGGGAATCGAAATTAAATGGAAGTTGGTATTAAATCTAAGGGGGAATGCAGCTAGGGGAAGGCGACGCGGGGGGACCTTCAAAAGAAAATGCGGGAGAAAAAAAAAGGGACGAGGGGTCCGAAAGACCATTGTTGTCGGACAGGGTTACAGAACCCAGGAACCTCCCGTCACTAAACAAAAAAAAGAAGATTCGGGGGAGAAGGAAGAGCTGAGGGGAAGGGTTAAAAGTATGAAAGCCGGGATTGGAAAGAGAATCCACTGCGCAATGGTCAAATAAGCCTCGCGCAAAGGGGTCCGCCTGGAAAAAAACCGGTTAAAAATCAGAAATCTAGCAAAAGTCAAAGGCCGGAGCCATGTATAATCGAATGTCTGGACGAGGGACAGGAAAAGGGCACAAAACGGTCTTTCGTGTCATGAAAGAGGCCCTCATTAATAGGGGGGGGGGGGGGGATACGACTTGAAATGGGGATCAAGAGAAGGGCCTGGAGAAGAAGAGGGTTGGGATTCAACGGAAAGAGAAGGGCGTCAAAAAGGACACAGGCTGGGAGGGGGATGATACCACTAATATTTCCAAAAAGAAAGTGGAGGACGGCGGGCTCCTTCTCAGGGCATTGGAAAGAACGCTGCAGAGTAGTAGCGTCGGGTAAGAGTGTCAGGGGAGAGGATGAAGGAGCGAAAAAACGCAAAATAAATTCAGGCCACTGATCTGGGGTGTCAAAAAAATATAAAACAGAAAAAGTTTAATGAGTACTGGGGATCACTTTGAGAACAAAGGGGGGGGGGGGGGGTCACCTCCTGGTGTATTTTTGAGAGAAACTTTAACGTCAATTTGAGGAGCGGAAGTCCAAGGTAAAAGGGGGGTTCAAAACGGTTAGAGACAATTTGGTGAGTTCGAATGAGGCATGGGATGCTTCATTCATACGAAAGATGTCTTCGATTTAAGGCTCTGCGGACAAAAAAAAAAAAATACTGCCGAATGGTAGACCTTATAAAGGGCCAAAGGGGGAAAGGGGGGGAAAAAAAAGGGAGAAAAATAGAAAACGTGCTTTATACGGGATTTAGATCTCGGAAAAACTCCTCTATCAAGAAAGATCTCTAACTGATCAAAGAAGCGTTCTTCTTGGAATCTTTTCTACCTGAAAGGGGCTGCAGGGAGGACAATCCATTCCCGAGAGGAAGCACCCTCACTGGACTCAGGACCAGGGCTCTTTTTCAAGGAAGAAAAGACGGAGACGTCTTTCGAAAATTAAATCTCGAATCGTAGAGGGCTGGAAGAAAAAGAGGAAAAGTCGGGATAGAGAGAAAGAAGAAGGGACCTAGATCTATATCCAAACAAGAGGAAAAGAGAGAGATTACGAGTAATCTAACATAAACCATCCCGCCTTCGCCCAGTGGGGACAGATTGAGAATAGTGGAGAGGGGGGAAAAAGAAAGCGCGAGGCGAAGCCTTCAAGAGGAGGAAACTGCGAAGAGGCCGTGAGTGAGGGAAAAGGATCTTACCCTGGGGAGGGCAAGAAGATTCCAACCTTCACCTCCGAATGTCGGACCCATGGGTTTTTCATAAACTCAGGTGAACTCAGGAAAAGGGAGAATCGAGATCTGATTGAGAAAGAGGACGATCAGGAGGTCTCTTGGGGGGAGAAAGAAATTCAATACATTTGAAGAGATTTTGGAAACTAGTTCTTTGCAATGAGATCACCACCAGCCGTTTTTCCAATCCCTCAGTACTCAGTATAAAGCCAGATAGGAGGGTCTGTCCGTGGTCAAAGAAAGAATAGGAGAAAGGGAAACTGCCGGGGAGTGGGAGGGGGAGACCGGCAATGCATCAAATAAAAGGGGGCAATTCCCGAAAGAGGACTCGTTCGCCGATATACCCGAAAACCTCGTGTGAAAATTGACGCTAACCCTGAAGAAAAAGATCTCGAAAGGGGATAAATCAAAAACATGACGAACTTGGCGAAAGTGAGAATCATGCAAAAACACTGCTTGGTATATGAGGTATGCTTCGTGAACCATATGCCTGCATGGCGGAAGAATTTTTCGCCGACCAAGGCATCAAGGAAAATCGGAGGAAGGAGAAGGGGGAGATTCGGAAAGTGCTCCATGCGCGTAGGTCACGCCCAAGATGTTAAAGAGCCCTTCAGAGGTATCATCCGAAGGGAAAAATTGGACAAGGGAGGGAGGGGAGAGGACAAAAAAATATATTCAAGCCCAGGTGTGGCCCATTGTAAAAAGAGTCAGAAAGGGATCCACCCTTCTAATGAATGAGAAGACGAGTTCCTAAAAAAGGAAAGAAAGTGCAAGGTGATGGGGGAGTGGGGTCCGGGGGGAAAGAAAGTGTCAGGGAAAAAAGAGAACCAGGAACGGGGCTGGACTGGGAGGGTCCTTCGATTGATGTCAGATTGGACCCGGCACGTGAAAAGAGCGAGAATCTATTCGAAATGGAACGTTTACTTACGGGGGGGAAAAGAGCCGTTTCAATATAGCGTCAAAAGGGGGAATCGAAGGAAAAGGTTGGAAAGGGAGGAATGCGGGAAATGGAGGAAAACTTGGTCCTGGAATGTTGGGGAAAAACCAATCGCAGACTGTTTGTATGACATTCAAAAACATCCATTAAAGCAGGTAAGGCTGAACCGTTCAGGAGAAAAGAACACTAATTCAAGGGACTGGGGGGAGTAGCAGAAAGTAGAGTTCAATGAAGACTTGCCTTCTTTCAGAGGGGGGGGTAAAACTGAACGAAGAGGGAAGTTATAGAGAAATAAATCCTTAGAGGGCAGTCAAGAAGGGGGCGGGGGGGCAAGGGATCGCTTGGCCGAAATTTCTAAAAGGAGGACTGTCTCCTTTCGAAAAGAAATGTCCATCAGTAAAACAGGAGGTCACTAAAGCCCCAAAGGAGGACAAGGAACTGACCGCAGAAAGGGCACGCACTGTATTAATGGGAACCATTTGCGCATCCATGGGCACTTCCGAAGGGGAATATTTGGGTTAAAAAAACCCTGGGGGAGGGTCAAGAGAAAGAAATCAAAAGCGAAGTGGTCAACAATCCAACAATTCGTAAATCTTATTGGAGTTCGTGAAATGATAACGACGGAAACTAAATCTGGAAGTTGAAAAAAACGGGGCGGAAAAAAATAAAAAGAGCAGCATGAAAACAAATTGAAAACATCTCTTCGAAGGTTTTGTGAAAGACATACCGGTCAAAGTCTAAGAGGAAAGGGAAGAGAGTAGAAGGAGGGGTTTCAGCGAAATTGAAACAGGATAGAGGTCTGCTTCCTTTCGAAAAAGGGTGTCTTCGTGGGAGGGAAGAAGCAAAAAATCTTGTAGAGGGGGCGCATGATAAAATTCGGGGAATATCTTGCTATACCAGGACTCACGTTGAATCTATCCAGGTTAGCGGAGAAACTTCTAAAAGGGGGGGGGAGAATCGAGATTTAAAAGGACTAGAAAGAGGGTCGAACGCCAATGCTCACTCACCACCAACATCTTTTAGACGGCGGAGGCTTAAATACAAACCTGAGAGAAGAAAGAGAACGAGGAGAATAAGGGGAATTCGCTGCGAACGAAGGTACAGTACTCCTCTTCCACGTGTCCTAGGTCTCTTTAAATTAAAAATCTGGGCCGCTTTACAAAACAGAAAATTCTGAAAAGAGGCGATTGTACGGAGTGGCGGAAGTCAGAAAGAACAGTCGTAGTGGCGGGGGCTTTCTCAGAGCTAAGTCACAATCTATTCAGGAGGGGAACGAGGGAATCCAAAAAGGGGAGAAGAAAAAGACGCAGGAGGCCAAGGGAAAGGGTGTTTACACCGCTTTCCAACTGGAGTAGGCCTTGTCTTCGCCAGTCGACCCTAGTAGAGTTCATTTGATTAGAAGGAATCCTCAAAGGGGGAAAAGGGAGGGGGAGTTCTCGAAGCGTGTGAAAAGGAAATTAGTCGACCGCGCCCGTATCCAATGCAATGTTCTACCATCTACCGGGAAACGGGCACCATGACCTGTTAACGAGGCTCAATGCAGCCAAGAGGGCCGAATAGGCTTAAAGAGGGGGCTAGGAGGAAAGGAGGGTCCGTGAAAAATCTAATATGCGGTCCGTCGAAAAAAACTCGGCACCTTTCCCGATATTCTAAATGGGGAAACATGTTCTTTAGAGAAAGCGATGGGGTAAAACAGGGGAAAAGTTGAAGGGAGAAGACTATCGAAGGGAGTAAAAAGTATCTATTTTTCCCTACATGGTTTTAATGAAAAAAAGGTACGCCATCCCGGGGGGCCGGAAGAGGAAGTCTTGGGGGGAGGAAGGGAGAGAAGGGGTATAAGAGGGGTTACCCATTGAAAGGGGGGATCATGACGGCGGTTCTCAACAATTCGAGCATATTTCTCTCTCGCAAAAGACTAGAAACGGAGGGGAAATCTCTACCGCAAGAACCCGCAAAAAATCCGTTGTCAGGGGGAGGGGAAAAAAGGGAAGGCCGGGAACAGTGAAGGACCTTGCAAAATCGTGTCGGACATCGAAGACTAGAATGTGGATAAGACTACTCCAAATAAGGAGGTATATGAAAAACGGAGGGGGGAGAAATGGGGGGAAGTAACAAAATACTAATCAAAACCTTCAACCCTGCGGGAATTTTGATTGAGGATACCCAGAAATAAGTCTTGGGGCCCGGGGACCTTAGGAAGGGACCGAGAGAAGAAATAGATCAAGAGAAACTCTCACGGGAAAAAGGACGCCGCTTTTCTGACGCGTAGTTGAGGCTAGCCAAATTAGTTGGCTTCCTAAAATCCGGTAATAACCACAGGCCACGATCTGGGGGGGTTCACGAAGCGCCGTAAAAAATCATTTGGGGAGGGGGGAGGAAACAGCCTACGAGAATTTCGAAGGGGGATAAAAAAAAGCCCCTGGTTGATTTTCGAGAAAAGAGTGTGCGTAATCAAAGCGGCGTAATTTCCAGGGAACTATTTTTTCTTTGGACGATCGGGGGAACGTGGAGGGGTTCAAGAAAGGAAAAGGGGAAAGACTGAAGCGGTAAAAGGAACAAGGGCAGGTCGTCGAGTTTCAGCTTCCTAAGGAACAGACTTCTCATTTAATTTTATAAGGGGATTGTCCTGCGGGGGCTGGGCCAAGGAGGGGGGTTGTAAAAAAAAAGGGGGGTAGACAAAATATCAAGGAGGGGGGATAGATGGGGAAGATTAGATAAAAGCGCTTGCAAAACTCTCGGGACTATCAGACGAACTTTAGCCTTCTTCCTCGTTGCGCATTTTCTGAAAAACGGTTACTCTAATCGTAAGGAAGAATTTCGGAAAAAGAAAAGACATTCAAAAAATCACGGAGCCAAGAACTTAAAGGACCGAAGACATATTTCACTACGTTATCGAGTCGGCTGAAAGTAAGAATCGAATCCTTGAAAAAGGGGGGATATCTGGAATCACTCAGGGAAGAAGGAGAAACAAGAAGATGAGGAGAAAGAGGAAGGAAAGAGGCGCTTATCCTCTTCGGTAGAAAACCCCGAAAGCCCATTTTTTTTCCATTAGGTTCTTCGTACTCACAGCCGACATGCGTATACTGACTTCAGACGAGAGTCCTGGAAAGAGAGGGAGCTTCAGAACGGCTGAACAGGAATGATCTTAAGGCCGAATCGAGCAATCAGTTCCTCCTTCCGCTCGCGGGCGAAAGTCCAAAAGATAAAAAAAAAAGGGGAAGAAAACTGCTGGAGAGAAGCGGCTGGGAGTCGCCACTCGACGTTGAAGAGCTGGTTTATCCTCTAAAAAAGGACTCAAAAGGAGAGTTTTCCGGTTGGGAGAAATTTTCAAGGATAGAAAACATCAAGAGGGGAAACCCTCAAGGGAGCAGAAATTCCCACTGCGGAAGTAAAAGGCCGTGGTCCTAAAAGAGAAATTAAGCTCAACATCGAAAGAATCTGGGGCCAGTTCTTACGAATTAGAAAAGCGACCAAAAGTCCGGAAATCCAAACAGCAACCTGATCAAGGTTCTCGCCTTCCTTGAGCTTCAAAACCTCCCCTGTGCGCTCTCAAAATCCCCCATTATGACGCATCACCCGACCGACGGTCTGGAAAAAGGGCATTCAAGGGAGATACACGAAAGGGGTAGGCTCTTGAAGCGGGCAGGGTATAGGGGACGTCAGTTCAGCCGCCCATATAATTCTACATCCTCCCGTCAATAGACGTATACCGGCCGCCATTGAAGGGAAAAAGGGCTCCACGGCAAGGCCGTCAGAAGGATCACCTCCTTCTTTTTATATAAGAAAAAAATTCACGAGGGGGTGGAAAGTTTTGACTAAGTTTTGACGTGGGGGAAAGAACCTCAAAAAATGGGAAAAGTTGACCAAAAAGAAGAGGGGGTGAGGAAACCCTTCTATAGAAGGTCCCAAATACCATGACCACTTACCTACCAAATGGCACGTCTGAGTGGGGCCTTTCCCGGAAAACCTACAATGGGAGAGTTCTCCAAAAAGGAAAGTTCAGTTGACTTGAAAAGGGGGGAGGGGGCGTTTGATTAACTTCGATTTGGGTGGGGGGATATGACCGGCCTTTTCTGAATCGGCGACTGTCTCGAAGGCTTGGAAAGGAATCCGGGGAAGGGAAGGGAAAATTAAAGGGGGGTAAGGAGGATCTCCTGGAGAGAACGAACAAGAATTTCTCGAAAGGCTGGAAGCAAAAAAAGGGGATGAACCTTGTCCTGAACTGGTGTCCATGGTTAAGGGAACCCTACTTTTGTATACCATTTAGGGGAGAGGGAAAAAAGAAGCTGAAAGAGGTGCGGTACTCCCAACGACATTGCGATTACTTCGCCAGGGGCGTTAAGGGGCCTAGTCGGAAGTCCTTCTTAGAGGGGTGTAACTTACAAGAGGCGATAAGAAAAGGAAGGGGGGGACGAGGAAGCGAGGAGGGAGGGAACGAGCGATGAACGTTATTTTTTTGCACCTGAGATCTTGGCGCCGGCTTCCCGGGGGCTAGAAGTCGCGGTGAAAAAACATAGGGACAAACTCAGTCGGGGTAAAAGCATGGCACTTCCCGTTAGAAAGGGGTTACTTACCAAGGAGAAGGGGGGGGGCACGCACTTTAAAGGTCCGCGGCATCCGAAGTGGCTGCCCGTTGATTTTTAAAAAATAAAAGATAGGGTCCTTGGCCGAACGTACTGAGTAACTAAAGTTTTCACCACCCATTGAAGTAAGGAACGCGTTCTCGGAAAGCTCGAGAGGAAAAGACTGTGAGTTCGCAACCGCCTGCCCTATGCATCAATTAAGAGCGAATCTGTCAAGGAGAGCTGTGTCTAAGGAGGGGGGGGGGAGGTCAAGCACCGGACTCGTGGAAAGGAAGCTCGATCAGGAGGGTATACGATTCCCAGGCATTTGCAGAAATGTATAAAAAGGGGAGAGGTATATTTCTTTCGAATGGTCTAAGACCATGGATGAGTGTGAGAAGAAAGCGAAGAAAGTTGGGGTGGAAAGTTCTCATGGGAGCGCCAATTCTTCGAATAATCAGGGTCCAACATGTTTCTGCGGGT
>Ga0179591_1318557_pt1 | contig 10357 bp, 13 predicted proteins | sample CZOMad2_1_08_16f_FD_182891 | JGI IMG/M metagenome (GOLD analysis project Ga0179591, IMG submission 182891) | Vadose zone soil fungal communities from Angelo Coast Range Reserve, California, USA - CZOMad2_1_08_16fungal (PacBio error correction) | ecosystem: Environmental > Terrestrial > Soil >...
CGCCCATGACCCGGGAGTTAACAATGAGTGAAAAAAAACCCAGTTGGACATGACCACTATTTGCGAAAATAGACGGTGGGAGGATGCTGGGAAAGCTGGAGCCCCACCTGACACGGAAATGGGTCTTGTGGGAACGACTACACCCAAGATGGAAGTTTGGGAGAAGAAAAGGGGGATCTGTTAATGGAGAAGGCCGGACGTCCAGGAAATGAGTTCAACGATGGGTCCATTAACTCGAGTCCTGCGCCGTGAATCCTCCAGCCCACAGTAGGTCAGAAAAAAAAAAAAAATTGGCGAAGAGGAAGAGAAAGAAACGACAAAGATGACACTGGGCACAAAAAAGCTACCCTTTTAAACCGTCACAAGAGGGGGGCAGGAGTCTTCAGGGAAGCGGGAAAGCGACATGGGGGAAGAGACTTTCCAGATTGGGCGAGAACCCGACAGGGAAAAACTAGTCGGTGTTCAAAGTAACTATCCTAAACCAAAAAGAAGATCACATGGGTCCAAAACTGGGAAAAAAACCCCTTGAACCAGCGTCCAAAAGGGGTGGAAAAGAAAGGGTAACAATGTCCAAAGGGGTGGTTGCTGATTCGTAATTGACCAAGAGGGGGAAGGCACAAACTAAAAAAGAATCTTTCCCAATTGGGAAGACCAAAAAAAAAATGGGTTCAGGGGCGCGGAAAGTGGCACAATAGGGGGGGGCCTTCCACAACTCGTTCAGCCGAACAGTTTAGAACACGGGGGGCAGTAAAAAAGAGGGAACAACAGAAGAGCCGCGCGTTGCAGCCAGCCTGGGACATGACCGGACGAAACCTGCCCTTGGGGGCGGCGGAGATACTTAGACCAAACAAAAAAAAACAACCAAACGAAAGGAAGAGAGAGGTGAGGGAAGTCAACACAAAAAGGAAAGGACCCAGTGGGCTCCCTGACAAGGGGGGAAAAATGGGGAAGGCAACCTGGTATGACTGAATTCAAAAACAGGACCGGAGGATGAGGCAGGGCTGTGAAGCCAACGCGGGGATGGAGGAAAGGCGGGGGGAGAAAAAGACCCCCAACCGGTTATCGCCCACGTACAGGGCAAATCCAACCCCGACCCAAAAGGGTGGCCAGCTGCATAGTAGGGCAATTCAAACTCGGCGCGCAATTCCAAAACCCGGAGGGTGACTATGGTCGGGGGGCAAAACCCATCGCCTGGAAGCTCAGGAACGGAGGAAAGGCGGCGAGGGGAAATTGGACCTGACGGCGAGGCGATAGAAAAAAAGAGAGGGAGGAATCAGGTTTAAAAAATTGGGGGGGGGCGCCACATAAAGCGAAGGAGGAATGGCTTGCCCTTCCTACAAAAAAGGGAACCAAAGCTTAAGACCGGGCCCAAGGTCAGGCGAAAACCACCTGAAAAGCTGAGGCTTATCCGATGGAAAAAGGGAACCCTTAGAAAAAGAGGGGAAATTGGTTGCGTGGAACCATTGAAAGCGGGGGGAAAATGAAGACGTAAAAAGGAAACGAATCTCCCAGGGGGGGAAAAATCTGAACAGAAATTCTTAGGCAGAACAAGGACCCCAAGGGGGCCCGCCGGCAACGACACACGTAGTTCACGCCATGATTATCGGTTAGGGGAAGAGGGGGGAATGGGGGGTTCGGCACATCCCTTCAGGTCCGGCAAACGATACTGGACAAAAACCCTATGCCAGGCCTGTATGGAGGAAGGGGGGGATGGTGGATATCTGCAAAAAAGGGAAAAAAAAAAGGCCGCATATCCACCCGCGAAACGGTATCTGAAAAAGAAGGGTTTGGTAAGGGGGATTTGGGTCAGGGGGGTGGGGCTTTATTGAAAGCTGCGGACTCCTAAAAGGCGAAGAACGGGGGCTGACTGTGCTCAATTAAACACCCAGAGGAATGCCGCATGGGGGAGGAAAGTCCTGTAAGAAGGATATCTTAGTAGGGGACGTAAGAACCGCAAAAAAGGGTTAAGAAGCTAAAAAAAAGCCCTGGCTAGCTGAGGAAACAAGGGGCGGGCGTGAAATACCGTCTCAGGAAGTTTCTATGTCGCCGCCGTCGAAGGAAGATGGGGGGGGGGGGGTGCAAAGCCCTTAGCTGCCAGCTTCCTGCCAACTAAGGCCCACAAAAAACCCCCGGCCAGTCGCAAACCACACAACAGAGGAGGTGCCAACCCACCCAATACAAACCAAACTAGAAACAATCCCGGCAAAACCGGTGAAGGCTGGGGCAAAACCGAACCACCCCGCGAAAAAGGAAGGGGGGTGCCTCCACGGCTGGGGAAAGAGGCAGACTATAGGGTGCTAGGCCAACCCGCGAATTTAAATGTGCAGGAAAAGGTTCACCAACAGTGTTATTAAGGACAGGGGGGGAGGGGGGGGGAAAAGACTCCCTTGGGTACAACCAAGATACCATTTGGAAGGTAAGGAAGGGGTTGGTTTAAAGGTAGAGGGATTGTTGGGTTTGATATCAAAATGTGTCCGGTTTTTATTGGTGAGAGAAGATGGGATCCGTGCGATTTGGGATCCCGCACGGGGGAAAAAGGAGGCTCCGGTCCCCCCGACCCATTAGAAAGCCCAGAAAAAACAAATCTTTTATATGGGGGGAAAAAAAGGGGGAAAGCAACCAGACGGCCCCCGCCACAAAATTCTGTGACACACTAGGCTCGCGCCTCTCACACAAGGCTAATTCAAAAAAGCCTCAGTAAGAAAAAGCCCATCTCAGAAAAGGGAAAAAAAAAAGTTGAGGGGAGGGAAGACAAAAATGGAAAACAGAGAGGGGGGAAAGTTCACCTGAAAAAAAGAAGTTGTCAGGGCACAAAAGGGGGGGGATGAATTAATGGGGGATGTAAGGTAATAATAAAGGGTCTAACCAAAGAAGGCTGGGGTCAACGGGGCTGGGGGGGACAAAAGCAAAACAACATAAAGGAACCTCTGACACACAAAGGGGGGGGAAGGCAAAACCGGGAAATTGAAAAGGGATTTGGCCAGGCAACCATGGGACGGAGGCTGGACGGCCCTGGGAAAAAAAAAGCAAGTGCAGTACCTGCAACAAAAACTTATGTGGAGTAATGCGTGCGGGAAAAAAAAAAACTTGGGAAAAAAGAAAAACTGCCAGGGCAAGGGGGAAAACACAGGGCCTTAACTACCGCACACTCGACTGTCCAAAGAAGGGGGACACAAATTGTTTGCAATCTATAACATCTGGGGATGGTCAACGAAAAAAAGTCGAGTCATCAAACAACAGGAGGGGATATGAAGTAGAAAAATAATAACTGTGAGGCTTCCGTGGGGGGGGACAACCCTGGAACGACAAAGGGGGGAAACAATGCCGTTTGTGGAAAGGACACATGAAAGAGGGCGGCAGGGCCCCAGCCACATAATTAAAGAGGTTAAAAACCAAGGGGGAACGGCCACCAAGAAGAAAATAAGCGCAGGGGACGACGAAGCTCCGTCCGCGTGACGAAAGGGAAAACGACGGCGCAAATTCCCGTGCCATGACAGGTTCCACGGGTGGGTTCATGCGGTCAAAGGGGGGGTTGCGCCCAAACCGAGAACAAAGAAAGAGACCTGGCGTCGAACATAAAATCTTACGGGGGATGACAGGGTGGGGGACAGGGGCGGGTTTCCGACAAGGGGTTCGCGCCGGGAAACCCAAGGGGATCAATGGCAAAAAAAAAAAAAAAAAAATGCATACAAAAGTAGTGGATCAGGAAAGGGAGGGGAAATAGCGTTATCTCAGGGGGGAAGTAAAAAAATGGGGTCAAGGCGGTTCCGCCCGCGTGGGTAATGGGGGCGGCCTAGACTCTTTTTATGGGAGTTGGGGATCAAAAGGCGTAAAAACCCCGGGCCACTGCGCAGGGACGCAAAAACCTGACCCCAGACTAACTGATACTAAAAGCCCCTGGACGAGAAATGTGAAAACCAGAAAGGCCCAGGGCCGACAACAGACCAAGGAAACAACTCGGAAGGGGGTGAGAAGCGAACGAAGACGGGCTGCGCAAGAACGATGGGTACGGGCCCAGAAAGCCTGGGGCGCACCAATGCCGTTGCTGAAACGAGGGGGCCAGCCGAAAGGACCGGTGGGGACCGGGAGAGGAAAATATGCGGTGATTGTTCAGGGTGGTTGGGGACCGGGGGAGAACGGGCGCGGGTGTGTTGGGCACCGTGAGGGGAAGTCTGGGGGCCGGCGTGTTTCCAGGGATCGTGCAAAAGGAATTACCTGGCAATCAAAGTGGAGGAAAAAGGGAGGAGGGCCGTGGAAACAGAAAAAATCAGGGGTGGCGCCAAGGAAGTTTCTACAAAAAAAAGAAATGGTGGAAAGAATGGCAAGGGACTGGGGAGGGGAGGGGGGGAAAAGGGGGGTTGACGCCTAAGCCGAATCCAGCCGAAAGCAGAAAGAGGAGGGGGAGAGGGGGGGGGGAGAGAAAACCGGGGTTCAAGCCAGGACGCGGGAATCGGTTTCGGCCTCTGTCACTCCCGAAGGAACCAAGCAAGGGGTCACACCCAGAACCCAGCCCGTCAGGGGGGGAAGCTAACGTCCTCGAGGGGTCGAGAAATCACGCAGAGGGATCGCGGGAAAAGGAAAGGAAACCAGGGAAACACCGGCGGAGGGTCAAACAATCTTTCATGCGGCATAAAGGGGGGGGCCCAACGATTTTGACGAACAAAAGGCAAAGGGTGAATAAAGTTTGGGGAAAAGAAAGATAAAGTTCGAAAATTACAGAAAGGGGGAGGGGAAAAAAAAAGAGGGAAAAGGGAGAGTCGTTTGCAACAAAGCTTGGGCAAAGCCCCAACAAAGGGCGATGAAAAAAAACCCAAAAGACTCGACGCAGAATGGTTTGGGATGCAGAAAGGTTCCGGGATAGGTTGGCGAAGTCTTAGGACAATTCGGTCCCGCTTTTCGGACGAGCCTTCGCAGAACATGACGCAAAACAGGGAACAGCATGGGATCACGGGGTCCGGCTGGAGCACAGAAGCCAGAGGGACCCAAAAAAAAGCGGCATCTTCCAAAATATAACAGAAGGGCCGGGGTCAGTGGGAAAAGCGGGTGCCGCCAGCCCCGGATTGGGGGGAATAAGGTGAAGACAGCCCATCAAATCGCTCAAAGGGGGGGAAGGAACGCAACCACCGGTGGATCAAAAACGACGCAGTCAACTGTTTCAACAGGTCAGAATAGCCGGTCAGCCAATGAAGAAAGAAGAAGGAAAATCGAGGGCATCAGTCCAAGTACATTGTCCATAAACAAAAACCAAAAAAAATGTGGGTTGAAACAGAAATAGTCCGTAGCCAAAAAAAGGGGGGTTTGGAGAAGCCGCTCCATGGTTTGAGGACCACTAAAGGTCCAGGCAAAAAAGCTGGACCCAAATTTGGCATCAGAGGAGTTGGGGGAGATTCCCAAGCGGTATCAACTACACCGGCTTGGGGGGAACTCTTCAAAAAAAAGGAGCACTGCACATCAATCTACTAAAAAAACAAGTGGGGAGCCCGTAAAATAAGGATCATTCGCGCCACCAAAGAAGCAGAACCTGTTGTACTCAGCCCAGTACTCAAGGGTCCATGTCAACCGACTAAAGCCGGACAAGGGGTGGAATAATAATCTCCACCAAAAAAAGCAATAGAGAGGGTCGGACCCTGAAAAAGGTTCGGACTTACTGAAGGGGAACCAAGGACCAAGGGAAATGGCTCTCACCATCGTCTATGACAAGAAGAGGGGGGCCAAACCAGCGCCGCTTATGCTGGGGAAACTTGTGACAAAATCCAAGGGTTTACGGACGAATGATGACATCATGGGTGAAGAGCACCAAATCCGGGTAGACGCCCGAATTCATTTCATCGCCAAAAGCCGACCTGGACTGCAATTGGGCAAAAGCTTCTACCAGGGGGGCCATGGGACTCCCAACCTAGAATCGCCTTGGTCGAAAGTCCCACGCTGGAATCGGACCCTTATTAGGGGGGTGTCCATTGGGGTTGCTCTGGTATACAGCAAGTCAGCGCAAAGGAGGCCAAAAAAATTGGAATCCACTGACGGGACGAGGAGAAGACGGCGAACTGCCGCTGCAGCTCAGGTGTGGGGGGGAAAAGACAACAATGGGTGGCGGCCGGAAATCACTAATACCAATTGACCTGGCGGAATCGCAGACCCAAGAAAGCTCAGGACCAGGCTGAAGACCGGCCAATATGGGCTTTAGTATTCGCCAGAAAAGAAGGACAGATGGGAGCCTATGGCCTCAAAAAGTAACCCCATGACGAGAAGGGACGGAAGAATCCTGGACCGCATTTGCGTTACTGGGGAAAAAAGGGGGAAAGAAATCCGCGTAATCCTTCGGCCAATATCCCGAAACAAGAGGGGAGACAAATTCAGTCACCGAGACCCATCCGCCACAAAAAATGGTGAAAGCCAGCGCGAAACATAAGCCGGGTCCAGAGGGACGGCCCCATAGGGTGTGTCGGCTGAAAAAGGAGGAAACCCGGTCATTCCGGTCGGGGGGTCGGCAAAAGAACTGGAACAACAACCCGGCTCCAAAACTGAAAGATTTTACCAGAAGAAGGTGGAAAAAAAAGGGGTGGATATCTTCCTCGCGTCCCCCCAATAGACTGATATAGACAGGAGAAGGGGAAAAAGACGACGTGGGGGGGGGGGGGAAAAGGGCAAGTTTGGGGGACCAGTTGGGCATTTCACATGCGGGGTACGAAGAAAAAAAAAGGAAGAGAGGACGAGGCAAAGGTTTGATCACATGCCGCTAAAAGATAGAGCCATGCGTGCCTCTTAAAGAGCTCAAAATGGGATGTCGTCAACATCAAATGCAATCAGACAACAGCAGAGCAACAGGGGCTATTCGGCAAGCTTGGGAAAAGTGATAAACAAAGGGAAAAGGCGAAACTTAAGGGTTTTTCCCGGTCCGCAAATCCTCGATCTGGGAAGGTAAACACCCGCCTCCAGAAAGAACAGGAGAAACTTGACATGCAAGACGCAAACGACTCCCCTACTACGCCCACAGGAGAGAAAAAAAAACAACAGCCAAACACCGGACCAAGAAAAACCAACCCACACACGCAGGCCAAAAGAATAAACGTTGGAAGGCTGGGAAAGGGCGAAATCCATTTCAGGCAAAACGGCTTGACTGGAGGTGAAGAAATCGTGCAGAAAAGGACCACGGAAGCCTGATGACAATGGAGAGCCTCCAGTGAACGACTGGTGTTCCCACGGGTGCCTTTGCCACCGAAAAGTGAGGGGGGGACAGAATCTTGAACAGGGCAAAAAGTGGCGGGGTAGGGGTTTGGGTTAACGCCAAAACGCGGAAAAGACCAACCCATTATCAAGAAAATCCTCCACCATCTGTTTATATGCCACCGCCAGAGAAGAGACCAAACACAGACGCATATGGTCAAATGAGAAAATCACAACCATCCTTGAAAGACCTCGATCCCCTAAAAGAAGGCCCCCCCCCCCCCCCCCCCCCCCCTATCCCATGGAGAGAAGAAAAGGGGAAAAGAAGGGAACTCACAGGGACAACGCCCGAAAACGTCAAGCAAACAGACATCCATTTCCAGTGTTTAGGGTCGAACAGCACAAAGGATCTGTTGTCTCGGGTGGGCGCCACAAAAAAAAAAAAAAACGAACCGGCCAAAACGGGGCACAGGATTTGGGCAATCAAAAGGAGGAAAAAAAGGCCAATACCGCACGAACCATTCGGAAGGAGCTAAGCTATGACAGGGGGGGGTGGACGGCCCGAAGGTCAAAAAAGAGGGAGGAAACACCAAGGCCATGCGCATCCGGTGTCTGGCCCGCGCGCTGCAAAATTCCGGCACCTGGGGGGGGGGAAAAAGGAGATAACATGGATTAGCAAGCGACAGTGAAGTCGACACTCTCAACAAACAAAAGAGGAGAGAGATAACTGTCGGCGGGGAGGGAAAGAAACGCGGGTTACAATTCCCGATGCAACGGGTGGCGGATTTGTGCAACGCCAAGGGGCGACGGATTGGATCAGGGGGGACCCATGGGGCATATCTGGAGAACGTGGGGGGGGGGAAAAAGGAACGGCCCTCCACCCAGAGGACATAAAAGACATAAGAGAAAAAAGGGGAGTGGGGTTGGGTGGTCCATCTGGGAAGGGCGGCCCCTCCGACCTAGGGGGAACGCAAAAACTAAAAGGACAGGTTTGGCAGGAAGGGGTAAAGGAGACAAGTTTTGGGACGCCCCCACCGCCCGAAAAAAATTAAACCCATGTTGGCGGTTAGAACATAAAAAACGGGAAAGCGGATGCACAGGGTGAACTGGAAAAAAGCAAAAGTGTCAAAAGGGCCTCCGCATGATCACCCAACGCTGCTTGAATGCGTACTCGTAGGCGGGGCAAAGAAATAGAAAGCGGAAGAGGGGCGCCCTTATACTCATTGATAGGAAAAGTGCCGGGGCATAGCAAAAAGTTATGGGGGCAGTAACGGCCATAATAAAAATTTTGAAGGGATGGGCCTGGGAAAAAATAGGGTCGTTGTTACCCGCTACCTGGAAAACAGGAACCCCGCTACTAACTCGGGGGAGGAAACACGGCTAGAGAGGGCCCCATTGGGAAACCGATCCGAAGAAACTCCTGTCGCCAAAAAAAAGCAACACCAGGGGGAACACGCGGAAGGGGGATCGCGGGATTTGGGTAAGACGTACGTGGGGGGCAGGCGAGAAAAAAAAAAACTTGCACCGCGAAGAAAAATACCAGGGGGAAGGCCTCAACGTTGGCAGGCGAGGGGAAAACAGAAACATTGGGAAACAGAGGGTAGGGGAAATTCCATAGGCTTTTTTGTAGGGGTACCTGGTGGGTGGGGAAACGTGCCTCTACTAGGGGGGGGGGGTTTGCGAACCCAAGGAAAGGGAGGAGTCTGCAACGGCCGTTGTGGGGGCTTCTGCAAAAAGCAGGGACTCCTTGAGCACAGGGTGCACCATCTGCCTCAGCTGGGTCGGAAAGAAAAAAAAGAGGGTTTGCGCCATGTCGGGTGTGGACCGACAAAAAAAAAAAAAATTTTTTGAACAAGAAGAAAGCAAGGCACGGGTGAAAACCGTTGTCGTATGAACGGTGCAAAAAAGTTTGACTAAACACCACCAAAAAAAAAACCAAGCATTCCGTCGCCGGAGAAGCCCCACTTCAGCAGATCCTTGGGGGCAAAAGGACGGTCATGAGGAAAACCCAACAGCCCGGGCCAATCTTGGCGCGGAACTTTTTCACTTCCGAACGCTGACAAAGCAAAACCAACTGCCAAAACAATACACTTTGAAAAAAACCAGGAAATGCGGTGGGGGAAGACAAAAACAGTCTCGCCGGCCAAAACCGATATCAGACATGAAGGGGACTCAGGGAGGGGAAATAGCAAACCATTCTGGAGGGCCACGCTTTCAGGGATGGCATAGACTTTGAAAGTAATCGTTGTGCCAAGACGGCCGGGATTGAAAAGTATAAGGGGGGTTATGAAAAAGGTGTGTCATCAAAAAATCATTTGGGGCAAAATAGTACCAGGGGAGGAATGTGTTGAACAAGCTTTGCGGAACACCATGGGATGGGATGAAAAAGGCCAGATGGAGGTGATCAGATGTCAAAAGGGATAATTGAAAGGCTTTACGGCGTCCATTCGTTGCCACCGAATGTTCCAGGAACGAAACAACATGCCTTCCGCAGGCGGTTTTCTGAAACGGAAAGAAAATGTTAAAGGCATACCACTTGCTGTAGGACAGAAAGCCCATCCTACATCGCATCGCCCAGACTTAAATAGCCAGCTCCAGTAGGACAGCAGTGGTGGGCCGCCGGCCGGCCCCCTTGGGAAAGGACGAAAGACAAGGAAACCACATCATGGTCTCAAAAGCTTTCCGGAAAAGGCAAAGTTTTGAGCAACAACGGGAGCGCAGCGCCTCTCCGTCTATCGCAGAAATCGCCCTCAGCATCAACATGGCCAGAGCCGCCCTTAACCGACTTGCGCGAAAAAGGGAAAAAAGAAATAGTTGTAACGGGACACGCCGGCGGTGGGTCGGGAACCGGCGCCCAAGGGGGAGGGCAACGGGTTCGAGCGGGCCACCAAAGTTTGATCCCGCACTGCCGGGCGATACTGCACTTAGATCAAGCTTGTGGGCCTTATTCCACACAATCGAATGAAATCACGCCACATTGGGCGAACAGCCCCAAGCAGAAACGGCGGAAACGCAAACCCTCCGGAGTAAACCGTCGGTGCGAGCCCAAATGTAGGAAAGGTAGGGCAAAAAACGGATAAAATGCAGGGGACCTTTTGGGTGTGGGGGGTAGGCTAGAGATCTCGAAAAACAAAAACAAAAAAAACTTAGGGAAAAGAGAAAAAGAGAATCGACCCCAATGTCCCGGCCTGTT
>Ga0179591_1216240_pt1 | contig 10356 bp, 13 predicted proteins | sample CZOMad2_1_08_16f_FD_182891 | JGI IMG/M metagenome (GOLD analysis project Ga0179591, IMG submission 182891) | Vadose zone soil fungal communities from Angelo Coast Range Reserve, California, USA - CZOMad2_1_08_16fungal (PacBio error correction) | ecosystem: Environmental > Terrestrial > Soil >...
TTCGTCCCTTGCGTAGGGTGGTTCCCACAAAAGGGATGTGGGACGGGGGACAAGTAACATAAACCAGCCAGACCGAGACGAAAGAAACAACACCGCGTCGCCTGAAGTCGTGTAAAGTGGGAATCCTAAATGTGGGTTTCGGAGAGACAATTAACGTCCCTGATAAAAACTGGCATGAAGAGAACTGAAAGAAGAAATTATAAAGGGGAAGAGGGGGTGATGGGGATACTTTTTACCATGGGTGGATCATCTGAACGGTCGATGGTTAAAGCGGATAGAATAATGGGTGGAGTGAAAATGATCGATCCACTCAGCCTCTACAGACCAACAAAGAACAGCGGCAAGCAAAGGCCGTGGCGCACCCTCAATGTGGCGAACGACCGATTTGGGGGGTACAATCAACGTCAAAAACCTCCTGGTGCTCACGGGGAAGAAAGAAGGAGCGCAAAAAAATAATGAAGGGGGACTCTGTTTGCAACCCAAAAAAACAAGAAAGGGGAGAGTAGGCAGGTGAAAGCTGTACCGAAGAGCAATGCACACACTCTAAAAAACGATTGGAGCGAATAAAAGGAAGGAAGGGGTCTGATCGGTCGGAGCCAGTCTTTTCCCGGAGAGAAATAGAAGGAGACTGAACAAAAATAGAAGTCATCCTAGACCTGGGGGGAGGAAGGACTAAGGCTTGCAACGCCCGTGGCACTAAAAAAAAAAAAAAAACACCCGAACCTGATCGGGTCCAAAGGAAGCGAGAAGGGAGCAAGACAAATGGGGGATCCTTCCACTAACCTTCGGTTGGGGCAAAACGGAAGAAAGAAGAAAAACCCCCAACAACTCAGGGAGGAAAGGGGGGGGACTTGGCCAACCGGAAACGACCAGTCTTCTCTGGAAAAAACAGAAAGCGGTAAAAAAGAGGCTTAAAGGGAACAGAAGGTGAGACGGATTCAACAAATCAGCGGAAGAAAAACTACCAAAGGGGAGTTCACGCCGCGAGCTGTCTGAGACGTCATCAAAAAAAAAAAAAATGAAATGGGGGGGGTACGGGGAGGGGAGAAAAAAAGGGGGGTGCGGCGAGCTCTTTGCTAAAATGGGGTGAAAAATTCCCGCGTTAGAGGAAAAGTCGGAAGGGGACTCTTTGGATGGGGAAGGATTCTAGTTTGATGTGGTCCGTTAAACCAGACTGTAAAGAGCCACCTCCTTCTGAGTTGAGAAAAGCGGCTAAAAACAACAACAACCGTGAGGGAAATAAAGAAGTATGCAAGACACTAAAATCAGGTTTTGAGTTCAGTCTTCGACTTCCGACAACAGAAGGGAAAAACTCTCTCAGAGAAAGGAAAAGGGAGCAGCCGCTGGGGGTCACAATTCAGGTATGAAAGGACAAGATGGAGGAAAAAGTGTAGAATTCTCCGCCAGCAGATTAGCCGAAAAAAAGGTCACTACCGGTTATACCCTTCTGCAAAGCACAACATGTCTCAAAGTCAAAGGTGGATCCAGACCCCGGAATAGAAAAGGGGGGAAGATTATCTACTGGAAGAGACAGCGAAAACCCTGGAGGCCCAATTGACTCTTAGGGTTTTGGTGGTGGTCGAGTATGACAACATAAAAAACGAGAACGGCCTTGTTGTGAAGAGGAAAACTTCATCCGTGCATAGAGGGAACTACTGTCGAGCTTCCTTGTGAGGTCGGAAAAGTCCTCGGGTAGACAGAATCATCCATCAGATAAAAAAGAAAAAAGTCAATCATTAGACAATTATGTGGGGAAGGAAAACATCAAATCTAACAAGCTCGGTTTCTCGCGGGTAGTCAGAAGCCATGGAATAAAAGCATATGAAGAGTCAGATAAAACGCAGAGTCGCGGGGAACAGTTAGAACCAATGATTACTGACAGAAGCAGGACCGGAAAAGAGTGACTCAAAGCGAGAACGGTTACGGATGATGGGGAAAATAGGCAAACGGGGGTTACCCCCACCGGAGGAGGGAGGGGGGGGAAAAGTCGCGGAAAATCTCAAAGTAAGCCTTGTAGGGAAAGAAGGGTGAGTAACACAGTGTGTCCGAGCGGAAAGAGAGAAATCAAAGGTTAAAAAGGGGGGTGTTCACAAAACTAGAAATAGAACTAGCAGCAATCAAAGCGGGAAAAATAAAAGGATGGATTCCCACCAGAATGACCAAACAGGGAGAGGAAGGCAGTTTCGGTACCAGTGAATAAGAAAAGGGGACTAGGCGTCCCTTCTCACCAGGAATAAATCGCCGACCTCAGCAGCGTTTATGGGCGGTACATGGTCTTAAAGAGTAAACAGAACAAAGGGGGAAAGAAAGGTGGGGCCTCTTCACAGACAGGAAAGAGGGGGAAACAACAAGTCGCTATAGGAGCACAAGAAAAGTACAAAGGGGTGAACGTAAAGGTGACACTGAAAGCAAGCTGAAGTCTGACTGAAAAGAGCTAGACACAACCAGTTCGCGGAAACAAGGGTGGGCGGCGCGGACACAACATCCGAAACTGTGCCGCTGTCATAGCGCAACAGGGGGGGGGGCCGGGAAGTGAAGCTAAGACAGACCTATAAAAAGAAACGGGACCAAAAGGCTGGAGTCCAGCGGGGGGGGGGTGGGGGGGCTTGGGAAGAATAAGGTCCGAACCGTTGCAGGAAGAAAAACTAGACCAGGGAAGAAAAGTGTGGGGGGTCTGGGACCACTCGACAGAAGGAACTAAGGGAAAAGAAAAAAAACAAAATCTCCCAACCGCCGAGCTCGGACGGAAAACCAAAAAAAAAAAGAACTGAACAGTTCTGTTAGTGGTACAAGAGGGAAGGGGGCGGCATATGAAACGTGGGAAAACCCAAGATTACCTCGACTACATGGTTGAATCGTCCCTGGGCATGAACAAGGGGGAAGACTTTTCCAGGGGGAAGGCGGAAAGATCGTCGTGACAAAAAGGGACAGTTCTACCTATCAACACCTTACAAGGAGGAGCAGGCTTTTCCAAAACCTACGTTTACCACGAAAGAAGTAAGAAGAAGGCTACTGGGTAAAGACAAGAGAAATGGGGGGGGGGGGAAAGTCCCGATCGGGGCCTCTTCTTCTCAGATAAAAGGGGGAACAGGGCTCCCGGTCCACGTATGTCCAAACTGCGCAAATAGTCACAGATGCACAGTTTCAAAACATCCTCAAACCTGAAAAAGTGGAAGATGCAGCTACACCGGGGAGGAAAAGTGAACACTTGAAAAAGTCTTATCGAGCCGTAGAACAAGACGTCCCAGGGGGGGGAATGTTGCATGGGGTGGGGGCGAATGTCCAAGGGGGGGGGAAAAACAGGTAGATAAAGGTTAGGATAGTGGACTGGACTCTGGAAGTGGAGGTCTTACCCAAGCGTAGTTGCAGAAGACCGAAAGACAATAACGTCTGGCAGAAACAAGGGGTGATAGGTCTTGCAAGGAACAGGAAAAATTCTCAAACAACTTAGTTTCGCAAGTGTCAAAAAGCGGGTTTCCTTCTCAACAAGCCCACAAAACAGAAATGAAACCCACAGGAGAAAACGAAAATAGAAGGAAAAAACGGTCAGAAATCAAATCCTGAATCTCAACACAACAAACTTGGAGATTGATTAACAGAAGCATAGAGGGGCTTTTTGCGAGAAATAAGGAAGGTCGAGAGAATACGTAAGACAAGGGGAAAAGGACCTCGTTCCCATAAATCGCGTAGTCACGTGAAGAAAAACTTTTGCGAAGCAAAGGGTTTTTGCCGGTGGAAAAAATAGGAAAATGACACGACGGAAGAAAGGATACGGTAAGCCCAGGAATCGTGCATTCACCCTAAGGGGGGAAAAAGCAGTCTGGGTTTGGAAAGTCGGGCAGTCGACCTGGGGGGTGGAAGGGAAAATGAAAAAGAAGGGTGGGTCGATCGGCCAGAAACAAGGGTGAAAATTAAGAGCCTTGTCGAGCAAAGTACCTCCACCAGGGGGGGAGGGTTGCGGGCGGAACGGGCATCTGGAGCAAGTAACGCGAACAGAACTTTGGAAAAAGGGGTAATTTCAATCCCATAGGGGAAAGTACGAAAGAGATTCAAAAAAAGGGCCAAATAGAGAAAGGCATCAGCAAAAAGGCTCGACCGGGTGTACCGGGAAGAGGTTTGGGGGAGCGCCTTGACTGTGGGAATCGGTGTCGACACAGACAAGAGTGTCCAGACTCGGGTATCTGGAATAAGGAAAAAAGGACTTCAACTTACGAGCAGGTCAAAGATTATTCTGCAAGGTGGGCACAGGAGGAGTAACCAGAGAAGACGTAGGGAAGCACAACTCACAAGAAGGGAAGTAGCGTGATCGGGAACCGTCCCACTCAATGGAACTCGGAATGGTCGGACAGAACGGGGGTGAGAAGGGGTCTAGTTCGGAGCAATCTGGACAAGGAGTGGTGGCCTAAAAGGAAAAAGGAAAAGGGACTCTGGAGAAAGTCTCGGAAAAAAAAACGGGGGGCTTTTCCACTGAACCAACAGAGATGTCACGAAAAAAAACTTCCCCAGTGCAAAAAACATGAAACTCAGGACCAGGAGGTGGAAAGAAAAAGACAAAAAAATTTCCGTCGACAGTGGGTAGGCTACATCTCTGGGGTTTCCGTAACGCCCAACGGGTTTTATCAGAGGGTCCCGCTAGGAGGTGGAAAGCGAAGTTGGGTTCACTTGTTTCGAAAAACCTTGGGTCAGTGTTAGGGGGGAGACTGGGGGAGCTGGAACCTTTGTCAGTCACGTAAGGTCCATCGGGGGTCACGGGGGATCACCAAAAAGCAACAAGACACAGATAGGAAAAGGGTATGCTCAAGAGGGCCCCGCACGTTGAGGGACAAAAAATCACGGGGAGTACTGGGGCGGGTAAAAGAAAAAGTGTCCATTTTTGTGGAAATCGGTGGGAGCCTGAAAAAAGATAAGACAGGGATATTGCGGTGGGAAATGATCAAGGGATGCCTCCCATCCTCATCTAGGGGAAAAGAAAGCATCGCGGCCCCAAAAAAGGCCGAAAGACAAAACAACCTCCGAGCGGAAACAGGAAGAAAATGGGGGGACTAACAGGCCAACGTCAGTGGGAAGGATTCCGAACGGGGGGAGTCAAGACTCAATAAAAAGAGGGGTCGAAAATCATGGAACTCTTGAAAGGAAACCAGGTAGACCGTCAAGCAAAGGAGGGAAGGAACAGATCTGCTGCTTATGAAAAAAAGAACCGGAAGAACGGAGGCTTGTTGGTCACTAAGGTAACGTAAACTTGAAAAAAAAAAGGGGACCACTACTAGATCAGCGCTGCGATGGACACGTACTTACCAAGGAACACCCTCCAGACACAAGGAAAGAAAGACAACATACTTTCCCGTCCCGGCTGACGCCGGGAAAAAATGCAACCGGGAGTCACGATCAACGAGACTTCATGGACAAAAACCGAAGCACTGAAAAATGTTTTCCAGTCCTCCCGAAAGAAAACCCAAGAAAGAGATCCGGGGAGCACTTTCTGTGCCTCAAAGATATGAAACAGCCGTAGTTACTCGAAACGGCCAGTGAAGGAAAATCTTTCCCCCTTGGGAAAACACGACGACGAGACTCGTCATTAAGGGGGGCGAACTGTCACAAGACGTTGCACCGGAGAGATCTTGGGGACGCCAGTGCGACCAGACTGGGGGAGTTGTCAAGCCTTAATATGAGGGTCCAAAGGACACCTTCTGGTCTGACCCCACGCTCGGCGACGCTGCGGGGAAAGGGGGACTCGGGGATCTTGGAGGTGAGGAGTGATGCTAAGAAAAAGGAAAAGACAAAAAAACCTTCTGGAGGAATTCTAATCGATGAGCAACAAAAAAAACTCTGGGGGGAAAAAGAAGAATAGAGGCAAAAAAATCCCGACGCGGTCTTCTAACTTTCAAAGGGGGAAAGCCACATCACTCTCAAGAAAAGACCGGAAAAAAATCGCCGCCGAGCGGGCAAAAGGGGATCCCCCTTCTAGGTATGAAAATTTGTCTAAGACCCCGAAGAAAAGCTGACGGAAAAAGGGTTCGGACCCGAATGGGTCCCTCATAAGAGAAAGAGAGCCTGAGAAGGGGTCCACTTAAAAAGTCCCAGATCGAGAGGTTGCCGGCACGCAAAAACTACTTCGTGGTCGCTCCTGGAGTGGCAGGAACAGGAATCAAAGAAGGGGTTGTGGGTGGTCCACTCAAGAAAGCGAAAAAAACGAATTCAACAAGGGCAGGTGGGAAGCTTGAGGTCAATCTGTTCGTCGCCCAGGAGAGGGGGCGCCTTTAGATACGCCCGGGTGAGGGGGAAAAGAGAGCCCTGGTTGAGAAAAGAGAAAAAAGTACCTCGAACGGTCACATCTCCTCACAAGGGTGAGAGAGATCAGGAGACCTGAATGGGGGCCAAAGAATCGGGGAAAAAAGCTTCGTACCGCTCTAGGGGGGAAGAAAAAAAAAAGATCTTATGTACAGGTATCTGGGTGGGTTCATTGTGACCCCCGGCCCTGCCCAAAAGAATAAAAAAAACGGCGGCGCCTCTATCCCAATTTGCCTTGAAAGAAGTTAAATGGTGGCCAGAGCAGGTTGGTCAAGGAGAAAAAAAAACGAAAGCAAAAGAAGAGAAAGAATAATCTTTTAGCACCATCACTGAGCGCAAGGCAGGGTGTGGAAGGGGGGGCCAGAGAAAAACAGGCGGAGATAGGATCATTTAACCATCTATAAAAAACGAGCAAGAAAAAGAGATTCGGTGCCCCACAAATCCACCAATGACAGTGCAGCGTGCCCGAACAGGGGGTGCCAAGAACATGAGTCGATATCAAAAAAAGAAAAAGATTCGAGCAACGGAGTACGATACACCGATCGCAGGTAGAACAAGGGAGGTCACAGGTTAAAAAGCTAAAAAAAAAGAAGGACAGAAGGCAACAGGGCATCTCACCGGACGAACCGTCCCCGTACACGAAGACTACCAATCTTGTCAACCAGAAGACCACAAGGGAAAAAAACCGGCGAAAAATGGGGAGGCCGAGGTGAACTGAACTTAACGCCCGCAGAACCTGCATTCGAACGGGAGCTGAGCCATTCGGAAGGAAGGTAACAAATCTGGAGCGGCCCGGGGTGACCAAGAAATCATCAAGCGCGGAACGGTCAAACAATCCTCTAAGAAATAGCCCTTGACTGAAAATTGGCGGGTCAAGGTACCTGCCCCCCCGGTTGGCGGCTGGCCAGGACCGCCGTATCGGTGAAGGAAAAAAGAATCTAGCCCCACTCTAGTGGGGGACAAATGAAGTACAGGAACAGGGGGTGTCCCTAAAAAAAAATAATCCGGCTAAGCTGCATAAGCCGAAGGAAATTGACAGGGGGGAGTGGCGTAAGAAAACGGTGGAGCAGAAGGGGGAGGCGGGGGGACACGTCTCAAAATGATTGAAAACAAGGGGGTACTCGGAAGAAGAATAAAGGAATCGAGTGCGCTGCTCGAGCGGCAAAAAACGTGGAGCCCTGTTCTCCAAAAGATGAGACTGAGGGGTCGGGACCAGGGGGACGGGAGGGAAGGAACAGATACACGAAAGGACCGTTAAATCATCTATTCCCCAGCACACGCCCAGACGGCAAAGAAAAGGGGGTCCTAACCGTCCCTATGGGAGGTCCAGGGGTAGTTGGGAGAATTCCCGCCTCTCCCGGGGGTTGGGGCAACTCTCCGTAAGCAATTCAGGAGGGAAACCATCCTCAAAGAACGTGGATAAAATTTAGTACTAAATCGGAGAAAAAGGAACCGTTTCCAATGCAGTTTCCTCCGCCAAAAACTGAACCAGAATTGAGAGCTAAAGGAATGCACCCCGGTACAAGGGGATGAATCGCAAGCGGACCAATCTTTGTTTCAATTGCCCACACCAAAACAACCCGAAAACCAAACATTGTGTGAGAAAATGTAAAAAACAAAGAAAAACTGACTCGGGGTTCTAGGTCAGGGGGAGGGGGGGGAGGAGGCGGACACATTCCAAAAAGAGGTCACGGTTCAACGACTGGAGACGCACGTACACGTACGATCCATGAGAAAGAAGTAGGGTGTAGTCAAAAGGGAATGTAAACAGCGCCCGTCCCAGGACGAGGTGACCTGGCATGAAGAGTGAGAGATCACTGTCACGCAACGCGGATCGGTAAGGGGGGGTAAACAAGAACCAACAAAGAAGATTGAAAGGAAGAGATACTCTTCAATCTATAGTCGAGAACGGACAACGAAACAGGTAACGCTCGGGGACCACGAAGCCGACGCAGCACGGAAAGAGAAACAAGTGGAAAAAAAAATAAAAAATCATATGTTTAAGAAGGGGCGTATAAGACCATGTCGGCACCGAAAAAAAAAAAAGGGCCCGAAAACAAAGGCAGTAAAGTAAGTAAAAATCTTCTTCGCCAAAAACAAATTGAACCACTACTTTTTCCGGGATAAGGGGCCCTAGTTTTATACAATGGGTCACACCCGCCAGGGAAAGAGTCCCACGGGGTCAGGTAGAGGGTGCAAAACCGGTCCGGCAGAAAAGGAAAGTTTCTTCAGCAGAGGAAAAAGAAAAAGAAATAAGGCACACCGAGCAGGAGAAGAAGAGAGCGCATCAGGTAAGGCAGTTCAACGGTGAAAAAAAAGGGGTTGTGTGAAGAGTAGGCTTTGATTGTCGATCGAAATGCCAATCCACAGTCCACCTCTTGGCCATCCCGTGTCAGGGATGAAGGAAATCGTCCCAACATTCTCTTCAAAAAGGAGGAACCTCTTAGGGTTAGTGAAGTTTGGTGGGGGGGAGCGAGGGACGGCAACCAGGGAAGAAAAGAAAAGAAGACCACCTTACACAGACCTGGGTCGGTGCAAAATGTACGCCGAACTGGCGGGAGATTGTATCAAAAAAAGCCGGGTGAGATTTTCAACGGACCAAAGTAAATCATGGGAAAAGCTGAACCGAAAAGACGCGGTCATGAAGATAAGCCTTGAAAAAGTCGGCCTTTGCGCCTAAAGGGGGAAAGAAGGGCGAAGATCTTGAAAGGGGAGAATTCCCTTGTCTAAGTTGAACTCAAAAAACCATTCGAGGTTGTCATAAGGGATCAGAATGGTGGGGGTGGGAACGACAAAAAGGGGGGTATCTATACAAACATCGTAAAAGGTCCCGCCGCGAAGATTCCACCGGACCGAAGGTTTAACTCGGGGGAGAAAGGTGAGCGCGAACATGAGGGGGACGCACGTTCGAAACAGCGTAGAAGTAGGGAGTGGGGACTCGACGGTGAAGAAGGAATTCTGTCTGTTCCGTGCCAGACAACAATTAACCAGGAAAAAAGAGACCGAGAGTCGGGATGTAATGGAAAAGGGGGGCAAAAAAAAAAAAAACGAAACGTCTGCTCGAAATGCTGGAAGAACGGAGGGGACGAGCGGGGGGAAAAAAAACAAAAAAAAAGAATTTTAGCCTCGGCCCATGTGAGAGGCTCTTTAAGATGGGGGACTGGGAAATGACAGATCTCAAGCAGAAAAAAAAAAAGAAAAGACAGGCCCTCAAAAGAGATTGAGCACCGGACTGAGCGACCGGTAGAAGAGGAGGGTGTTTTAAGACAAGCAGATAAAGAAAAAAAACGGCATAGAGCGAGAAGGCCTCGTGGACACGAGCTGTCTCTGCGGGAAAGGAGGAACGTAAAAGCCCCACGGGGCCAGCAGGGTGCTAACTCAAAATCAGAAGTCACCAACTGGGTAGGGGAGTAAAACTGAAGTCAGTAGCAAGGCGTTGAACCGATGAGAAGATTGTACGATGTAAGTGAAGCCCAATCAGGTTCTCAAGGGCTGAGGTGGGGTCTCTTGCGAATTATACTTTCGGGAAGACATAAAAGAAAGAGGGCCGCAAGACTGCAACACTAAGGAACATTCCCGAGAGAAAGACAGTATCAGATGCCGGGCAACGTGAAGAGAACGGGGTCATCTTCCACGAGACGAAAAGGACCTTCGGGGTGGGACATCGCTACACGAACACCAAAAAACGACCCTTCAACCGGACGGTAAAGCCCTGCCAAACAGCCATTAGGTGGAAAAAGACGTCCGTACGCGACGAAAAAAGACTTTGAGCCTACTTGGAGTGAGTAAAAAAAAAAGAATGAGAGGAGGCCGTTGGACATGAATCGGATCGAAAAAACACCACCAGCCCGGAATGTTGGAATATCCGGGGGGTCAAGGATAAAAAAGGATGAGTCCACCTTTAGACAAAGGGGAAAGAAAGAGGAAAAAGCGAAGGGCCACTCTGAAGGACCTTTCCCGCTGAAGGCCTTCTCGTTGGAGGGGAAAGGGTAGGTCCGAGCTATTGGGATATAAAGTCCAGGCAGCTTAGTAACCTCTCTTCTAAAGGAAAGTAAATTAGACCAGTAA
>Ga0179591_1332363_pt1 | contig 10356 bp, 13 predicted proteins | sample CZOMad2_1_08_16f_FD_182891 | JGI IMG/M metagenome (GOLD analysis project Ga0179591, IMG submission 182891) | Vadose zone soil fungal communities from Angelo Coast Range Reserve, California, USA - CZOMad2_1_08_16fungal (PacBio error correction) | ecosystem: Environmental > Terrestrial > Soil >...
ACAAGGAGGGTGTATCAGCAAATCGGCTAGGCAGGGGGGAAAAAAAAAGGCCCAGGGCGGGAAGGGCTTCTGGTTAATTACAGACGCTTGCCGTAGAGAAGCTCGGTGATCAAAAAGACAGTAGGAGCCCGACGGCACTCAATAGTCAGGAACGAAGTAGATGGTTGTGGGGGCATCGCCGTTCCCGAAAAGAGAACGACATCGACATAAAACTACTCGGGAAAAGGGGGAAAGAATCCCGAAACGGCGAGACATTTCAACTGCGTACCCCGACACACGCAAGGGAAATCACGAAGGGATTTCTAGTGAGAGAGAAGTTACTCGCTAAAATAGGGGGGCATTTTACGGGAGGAAAAAAAAATGTGTCACGGGCAGTGGCGGCCACTTGACTTAGGTAAAGGGGTTTAACCGAGAAGGGTTCCTTGGACAGAGGTTTTCAACAGCGGGGGAGAGGGGGGGGAATGGTCGGCCTCACTCTCGAAGGAAAAGAAAGCGTCGGACTCTTCGAGACTGCTATACGGCTTCCGGAAAGTCCTTCTTGCCGCCGGAGATCTTAGGACCCTACGCGGAAAGGGGAAAAAGAAGTCACGCAAAAGAAAACTGTTTTGCAAACCAGAAGGGGGGTTTAGTCGGGTTCAGGGGGGGAAGAGACAGTGTCGCAAAGTTTCTGTTGCAGCCCTGAGGAGAATCTTGTCGACGGGACTGCAGGGGAGATGGCGGGGGGGGGGGCTCGATACAAATACACCGATAGTTTCTCTGGGGCGGAGAGGGGACAGCCCCCCAACAAAAAGGTTCAGGAAAAAGGGGAACGGGAAAAAAAAGAGGTCCGGCGACGAAAAGACGATGAGAATCTCGTCCGTGAACTCCTACAGGGGGAAAGGGTCGCAAGTCGGCCGCACCCCTGGAAACCGCGAAAGTGAATCCCCGGGGACACGCCGCCCCGGGGGGGGAAAGGAAGTTACAGCAAATCGTCACGGAGAACGAGAAAAAAGGGGGAAAAAGCTCGGGGGAATTGTGGCAGGTCCTGGCGGAGAAGGGATCCGGTGCGCCCGCAAGACGTAAAGACGATCAAAGGAACGATGCCGGAAAACGCCGAAGGCATCTTCGTTCAGGGGAAGGGGAGAGGTTATCGCAACCAAGCCCGTTAACCAACAGATGTGGCAACGGTCCCCAGGGACCTCGTGAAGGGAAAACTTTGATCTTAAAAAGGAAGAAAACACCTCGAAGGAAGGGTCCGCATGTCGAAAAAAGATCAAAAACGAGTGCAGGGGTTCTTCGTGACGTCCCATGGTGGGGGCGAAGAATGTCCCCCAAAAAGGGGAGGAGAAAAAGAGCCCCTACGGAAAGGTGGCCTTTTACGAAAGCTTCGGGGAGGGAAGTCGACGTCAGGGGGAAGGGTGTGTCACACAAAGGAGATGTCCGAGCCGGAGGACCGCAGGTGAGAACGCTTGCCCGAATACGTGCGGTCATACAAGGAAAATCCGGAAAAAAAAATCATAGGGGTCCTCAGTAAGGTCTGATGATCGTTTGTCACTACAAGGACCTGTCGCGATGAACACCGCTCAGAACCGCGGAAAAAACTCCGGACGAAGATCCGAAGCGCGACTGGTCCCAACCCAGGGCTACTAGCCTCAGGACACCTGCAAAGTTAGGAGGAATCGCCGGGACGCGGGCAAGCACTGACGTGCGCCCGAACGAGGCCTCCATCTCCTGAAAATCGTTCTCGGGACAGCAAGGTGGCCTCCGCGTGTTCCGAGAAAAACACGCTAGTTCAACTCGTGATGAAGGGGTTACCTTTGTAGAAGATGTCTCAGTGCCGGAAAGGGTTGACGGGAGAGGGATCTTGCCGCTGACTGCGGACCCGACAAGGTCGCCAGACAAATGTCGGGAAAAATCGGTGCAGGGAGGAGGGTGCTGTCAAGAGAGTACCGAGTTAGTTCACAATGAGTTCATAGAATTGCGAACGAGAAATCCAAAGCCTGGGTGTTCAAAGTCAAGAGGGGAACCCGGTGGTATAGAGAGGGTATTCGGGGGGGGACGATTCTCGAGGATCCAGATCCCTTCGAGAGGGGAAGGGGGTCAGGGCGGCACTGGGAGCCTGAACTGAACAAGACACTGAGGAGAAGGCCAGTGAGGGGGTAAATCAAAAACTAAGTCAGGACGATAGCCTCGGGGGGGGAAAAAGAACCTCATGGTCGTAAAAAAACAAGGAACGTAATATGCAGGAAGGACGCGATTTCTTTATCATCTTAACCCTAAACCAGATGTTTGGGGGCGTTGTAAGTGAGAAGGATCGGGGGGGGCCCAAGATCTGGGCCGTATTAGCCGGACGATCTCGTTCGGGCGGTAATGGGAGCACGAAAAGTTGGGGGGGGAGGGAGGGAGTCTTCCATGAAGGAAGTGGTTGTTGTCCCAACACTTTGTCATCGATGTGGTTTAGTAAGAAAACCAAGAGACGCGTTGACAAGAACTGTTTCATCGAAGCATAATTGGAGGAGTAAAGTACAGCGCCACTGGTGCAGGGCGGGTATACTCGAAGGGAATTCGCGGGACTTTGATTTACCGTCGATACAGGAAGAGGAGCCCTAGAAACTTAGGAAAGAGCGTCGGCAGCAGATCCGTAAAGGAAATTTTTCAAACGGCCGCTGGATTCAGGGAAGGTCGCTTTGTCCAACTCACCTCGGTCACACGGGAAGAAATCCCTTCTGGAGTAGAAAAGGCGTTGAAAGGGTTATGGGCCTGGTAGTGACACGCGGTCGCGATAAAGGAAAGAAAATGTCAGAGTGGGAGGGGGGATCTTGAAAACCACTGGAAGATAAAGATAAACAAAGGTACGTCGACGAGGGGGTTTCGACCGAATAAAACTGGGAAAGGGGTGGAAAAGGCGGCGACTGTGCAAAGAGAAAGCTACAACGACGACGATGTGGAAAAGGAGGGCGTGAGGGGGAGGGGGGGGAAACACGTTAGGCAGAGGTGGATGAAGGGAGGCGCAAGGGAAGGCTTCGCAGGAAATGTTCGGAAAAAAAAAAGATCCCCCCCGAAAAAAGGGACCTGTAAGGAAAGCGGACGAAAGGCTCAAATTTTTTGGGGGACCTCATGGGGTGTTGGCTTGATCGGTCGGAAAATCCCGGATATGAGGAGCCCCGAATTCATCGGATAGAAGGGCCCTTGGTTCCAAGGAACGCGTCCTCGTTGGAACTGGCCCTGCAGAGAAGTCGTCAGAAGGGGGAGCGTTTGAAGTGAAAAGGACACTTCGAGGCCTCTTCTGAAGCCCAGGGAAAAGGAGGGTTTTTCTGAAGGAGAACGCGCCTGTGAGGGGGGAAGGGAGGAAAGGGATGTCACGGGGGGGAGAATATCCCCAGAACAAAGAAAAAGAAGGTATTATCGGGCCGCCGAAGTCGATAAGATCCGCGATGACCTTGAGAGGGATGTGTTTCGGAAGGTTAGGGAGAGCATACTCGGGGATCTCCGCCAGCGCGCAAACGCAGGGACTACGACCATGCGAGGGTTGGAGACGAACTACAACTAAAAAAAATGAACACGTGGGGGGTGCCTAAGCCGGAAACTAAGTGGCTTCCGGGGGAAAAAGGACGGTTCTGCGCATCTATGGGCTCCAGGTTTGACGGCGCCAACTCGTCGAAGGAGGGCAGAGTGAATTTACAGTTACTGGGAGAAGGGGAAACTCGTGGGGGCTTCTAAACTCCTTAGGTAAACAGAGGGGGAGAGGGTGGCGAACCCTTGCCGATGACCGGAAGCTTTCCGGGGAAAACGTTGCCGATACGTTACGCGAATCGACGATAGCCTAAAGGGGGATTAGACTAAAAAAGGGTCCTTCTGATGGAGGAGCGACCGCAACTCCAGGCATTCAGTCGTCTTCGTGAAACCGATCTGGGAATACTACTTTAGAGAGGGTGAGTGGGAAAGGATAGTCGGAAAGGAGGGCAACCGCAGGAAACGCGATTTTGTGTGCGCCGGACTTCACGAAAAAAGGAGAGGGGTCCATTTTGGTTGAAGGGGGGTTCTCTGGGGACTTTTGAGGGGGTGCCGGCATACGGGTTCCAGTAAGCGGAAAAAATAACCTGAGTCTTTAAAGGAAAAGGGGGGGAGCGGGAGAACCGAGACTACACATCTAAAAGAGGGGCGTCGAAAGCCCTTCAAGCGGGGAAACGCTCTTATAGAACAGCCTGTAGAGGGGTCACCCTAGGTTGGAGACTATCGAAAACAGGCCGGCCATAACGGAAAATAGCAAGCTAAGGAAGACCTAGGCACCCCCCACAGTGCGCGCTTTGGGACGGTTTCGGGGATCTGCAAAGGGGTCCCAGGAAAAAGACTCTACGCCAAGAAAAGAGAAAGAGGAAAGGAGGCTGCTTTTACGTGATTTTTGGTGGCATGAAGGATTCTTGGTGTGCAAATCTCTTACCCGTTCAAGGATAGCTCAAGGTCTAAACGAGAGGGGGTTACTACCCGAATGGTCTCTGACAGTACTGGTCCGGGACTCGAAAATCACTGCCTAATATAGTCCAAGACTGATAAAGGAATAGTCACTTGTATGTTCCTAATATCTACTCGCTCGCAACACAAAAAAGGTTCAAAAAAAACCTTGGAGAAATAGATATATAATCGCAAGAAACTCTAATAAAAAAGTCTTTTGAACTCGTTAGGAGAAAAAAATCAGACTCGGTTTACGCCGAGAAAAAAAGGACTGGCAGCGCTAACTTATTGTCTCCCCCACGAGGGTAAAAGCGTCGAGGACGGGTCCAGAAACTGGCTAAAAATCCGCATCCGGAAGGAAGAAAAAAAACCGTCCTCCTGCGGAAAAAGGGGAGGCGTCGGGGAGGCGAAGAAGGGGGGAATGTCCACGAAGTAGAGGGGAGGTGCACACGAGTCACTCGCGCGCAAGTTGTGGGGATTTCATGCGGGACTTTCGAAATTTTAGACGGGTGTCTGGGAAGGAAGGTCGCTCGGGGGTCGAGATCGCTGTGCAAATCGATACAGGGTCCTTATCAGAGAGAGAGTCGTCACGGCCAGGGGAGTACTTCCCCTCGTCGTGGGGCAGGGCTTAAGCCCGGGGTTACCAGGGCAATTAAGTCACTGCGGAAGGAACCGACGGGCCGGCACCGGATGAAGACCGGCAACCTAGCGAGGGGGAAAATTGGGGGACACAAAGGATCTTTAAGCAAAATCAACACCAAAAGAGGATTCGGGCGGGGTAGGGGAGGGGGTGAAAATACAAAAAAAGACCTTCAACGTCAGCCGAAGTCCCCTTCGGACAAGGAAGATCTTGACAAGGGACGACGCGGCCTCGTAGTGTTGCAAAAGCGACGCCGAGAGGTGAGAGAAAGGAACCTTTCACGGCGTCGAGTCGATCTGCGTCACGTCTGGCAACGAGTCCGGCCAGCAGGAAAAATCTTCAAGGGGGGGGAAGTCATCAGACACGAAGAACCTCGACGGGAGGGAGAACACCGACAAAAACTTCAGGGGCTGGCGCGTGCGATTCTTCTACTTGTGAATACGAGGGAAAAGGGCGTCAACTATCTAAATGGGCAGACAGAGGAGGGAGGAAAAAAGCGTCGTGGACCAGGAAGAACAAAGTGTCAGGGAACGGAATTTAACGTAAAGTAGATAGTCGGAAGGGCTCTTTGGTCCGAAACCGCGTGATGGGCGAGAAGGACAAGGAAAAAAAAAAAGGGGGAGATCTAAGGATCTCGGATGAGGATCTGGCGGAACCTCCAGGACAGAACATTTTCTGGGTATATGGGGGAAGGACTGAGCAGAGAGAAGAACAAAACCATCCCGGCGACGAGACGAACTTAAGAACACCAACGTAAGGTGAAGAAGGGTGCTACGTAGAGGAAGGGTCCAGCTTGACTACTGAAAACTGCCGCAAAGGAGAAAAGGCTCTCGAACTTGGAAAGACGTCAAGAGGAAGAAGAGGAACTGTTTAAACGGGCAAATAGATAAGATAATGTGGCGGTTGGACAAAAAAAAAAGAAAGGGCCGGGACTCGAATGAGAGTAAGACAAAAAAAGGAGGGCCCAACCTGTTGACGCAATCGAAGTACGAGGGGGTTTTTCTCCGGGAAAAGGCTCGGAAGACTCAGGACGGAAAAAACTTAAAAAACTCTGCCTACGAAAGGGTTTTTGACCTACAAGAAAAAATCCTGGGGTGAATTGAAGGGGGGATAGAGGGACAAGTAACGAAGTGAGGCAACCAACTTCAAGGGGAAATTCGGGTATCGCCGAACCCAACGCGGAGGGAGAAAAAGAGGTTGAGGGCAGGGATCAGGTAATTGGGTGGGGTCATAATTCCACACCACAGGCACAATTTTGCGATCGAGCGCGCCCGAGAGGGAAAAGACACCGGCCAAGGAAAAAAATCAGAAAAAGAAGTCTATACCAGAGTACTTCACGGGGGAGGCGGGGTCTCTGGGAAAAGACAGTCTAAGAGGGTCAGTACAAGGGGGAGACACTGGCGGTGGGAAACTCTGCGGAGACGCTCAGTACGAGCTCTTTCAAGGGGGGTTAAACGAAGTTGGAGAAAGATCGAGGAGAAGATCGCTAGAGGGACCTAAGACGGGGGACCGCGCGTCTTAAAATTCGGGGCAATATGAAAAAAGTTTCTGATGTAGTCTAGTCCGGGACGGTCGTAAAGAAAAAAATCTCTACAATGGGGGGGGGGGGAAAACCAACCAAAAGGCATCGCGCAGAAAACGAAATCCTCAACTCGGCACGCAGACTCGAATATAGATAAGGGGGAACAGACGACCAAGAGGTCGGTGGAAAAACACGACTCTCAAAACTCACCGGTGAAAAAAAAAAAAAAACATAGGGAAAAACGTGACCACAGCTGATAGGGTCCTCGGAGAACGCAGCTGAGCCCTAACGGGTGAGGGCTGCGGAAGAAAAGAATTGAAGGAGGAAAAGAAGTGGCCGACGTGGGACAAGCTTAGAGGACTGAGGCGATTAAGCCCTGTCTCGGGACTGCAGAAACGAGCAAGGACAACGCGAAAACGGAAAAACGCCGGACCAGCAAGGGGGTCGAGGCATAAAAAAATTATTTACGGTGAGCCCTCGAGAAGCTCAAACAATACCACTCGCGGAAGAAAAGAATGGCTAGGGAGATAGGGGACAACTGGAAGTATGGCGAGGAGTCTCCAGTTAGAGGATATTGGGGGGAAAAAGCATTCTTTCGATGTCCGCCTGGGGAAAGAAACCCTAGCAAAGAGTCCCGGTTTCCGTGGAAAGAAGGTAGGTGGGCCAAGGAAGGGGGTGCGGGAGCCAGAAATCGCGCCAGTCCACCTGCAAAGGGCAAGGGACATCTGCTAAAAAAGGAAGGGGGACACATTCAGATCACAGGGCTCTCCAGTGCTTGGGCTTACTAAAACACTCGGGGCATAAAAAAGAAAAGCGTTTCGAGATCAAGGAGAAGGTTATATGGTCGGCCGAGCCTCCCACGGGAATGCATTAAGGGGAAGGAGAAAAAGGCATTCGACGCGAGGGGCCTTCCAGAACGGAAATACGCGGAGGACCTTCGGGCGATAGCGAGCAGAGCAGATGAGTCTCGGCACTCGGGTCGGCTTCTGGGACTCAAAAACGGAGTTTCAGCAAACTCATCCACGTCCCTGGGGGGGGGAAAAGAAGAAGTTCGGAAGCACCTTATGGGGAAAGGGGGATCACTTCTGGGGGAGCGTTCGACTATCCGGGAGCATGCGGGGGGCCCATATCAAGGGGGAACACCAAAGGGAAGAAAGTCGACGTGCGCGAGTCGAGGAAAGCTCCAGAAGGTCACTCTTTGGGGCGCCCTTCCCTACTGGGGGAGGGCCCTCACAACTGACGCGAAAAAAAAAAAAACTAATCACAAGGGAAGAGAGGGATCGCGGGTTCAGAAAAGGGAGCCCTGTCACGAGCAGGAGGCCGCGACCTCAGAAGGAAAGGACGCGAAATTCAACTATTTTTTCCTCACAGGAAGGGGAAGTCTAGGAAAATTCAAAACAACTTCTGTGGGTTGTCAAAGAAAAAAAAACTCTTAACTGAACGGGAAAAGGGCTGTCGGGGTGGGGAGAAGGATCTGGTTCAAATCGGTGCTCGCTGGGCGCGGGCACTGAAGTTGCTTTGCGAAGGGCGATCCGACACCGCCATGGAAACCTGAAACTATACACCTCGTCAAAAAGGAAAAAACAACTGCTAGGGAAAGGCAGAATTCGCAAGAAAGGAGGCTCACCCCCGGGGCGGAGGAGTGATGAATCTCAGCGGGCCCATCCTCGGCCGAGTGCTACCTCAAAAAGATGTTGGAGTCCCGAGGGCTCAGAAGGGCGCGGGATTCCTTACGAACTTCAATTATCAGCATAGTGTAAGGGGAAAGTGTTGACGGTGCAAGGTGCTGGAACGAGCAGCGCAAGCAAGAATCTGGAGCTTTGTACGAGGGCAATGAAAACTATTCCTCGTCCGACAAGACACTCCTTCCGGGACCACCGCAACTGCCCGCTTTGTGGGAGAAAAAAAGGAGCTCAGAACTAAAGAAAAGAAAACTCCTCTAAACTGGGTCGCAAAAAGGTGGTTGGAGCCCGACTGCTGCGCCGGTTGGGACTTCAGACTCGGGGGTCGGAGAAGGGGAGGAGGAGGCGGCGTAAGGGACTAATCATCAGGGAAAGGTATTCAAGAACAGGTCTCGGTCTGGGAAGGAGGGAGTTCCTACTGGGTCGAAAGATTCTCCACAGGGGCCCGTAAAAGGAGACTTTTGAGGGGGGAGGACCCCGCAACCTCCAGCAGAATTTTTCCAACAAAGCCCGGAAACACAGGAGGGTCTCCTCCGTACAACCGCACATTTGGAATCTGACGTATACGCAGAACTCTACCTACATCAGGGGGGGGCGGAAATCAGTTTCAAAAAAAAAGGCTCGGCGTCCAGGGTAAAAAGGATTCGGGAAGGACGCTTAATTGTATGTCTCTTGCACCATCTTCTCGGAGGAAGGGACGTCCGCGGGAACCCGCAGGAAAGATGACTCGGTGCAACATTCGGGCTCCTCCTAAGGAGAAAGGAAGACTCGAGTCTCATCGGAGAACCATAATAACTCGATACGAAAAAACCTCCCTGACCTGATTAGACCATAGGGAAGACGGGGCTTATTACCCCACGAAACCTCCCATATTGAGAGCTCAACAAACGGAATAGGAAAAATATCGTATGTAAGGGATGGTGTATACGGAGCGGAGTCGGCGAGGAATATCAAGAAGTGCCGGGCGGGGGTTAGCTCGAGGAGTCCTTCCTGTGGACGTAAGAAAGTCGCTCACGAGTCTCGGGATCCTACATCTTCAGGAGGAAAGCGACTTAAAAAGGCTTAATGGACGCGATGGATGTTGTTGGTCCCGGGAAAAGCGCCGGCGGTCGTCCCAGAAAGAAAGATCGACATAACACAGAGGTACGTCCGCAGACGAAGGGCTACATTGGGAAAACGTACCAAGAAGAGGACCGAAAGAGGGGGTCGAGGCATCAGGGGGTGACGCGTCAAAGAGAAAAGGTTTCGTGGGGGTCAGGCTACAACGGGTCACGGGAGGGCGGTGCCAAGAAGGGGGGGGGGTGGGACGACCTCAAAAAGACCATGAAACGGCCTGTCGGGGCTTTCAGCAGGATCAGAACTGGGCAGTACTCTCGGAGGGCAGGAAGAGGAGAAGAGCCGAGCACGTCTGAGGCGTCCGTCAGACCCTTCCGTCTTTGGCCGACGCTGGCCTGCGGCGCCCCATGAAAGCTCCAGAAGTAGGGCAAAACTTTGGTGCGCATTTCGAAGGGGGGGGGGGGGGGGGGATCGGTTCTGGGAGAGGAAAGGTCGCCAACCTCGGGGGCGTAGGGTGTTCGGGGAGTCCCGGCGTTAGGGGAGTCTTTCTGAGGGGGACAGAGGAGGGATGACGAGGGGGGAACCATGAAGGGAAGACGTGAAAGCCAAAGGAAGAGACGACCCACTGGTTCATTAAACAGCGGCTTCTTGGGAAAACGTGCCGAGGAAGGGGAGACTCGGCCGATAACCAACGGCTTTACCAAAACGATTGAAGGGAGCAGGAGAAGCCGTACCAGCTGGCAACCTCTAGCAGTCGTAAGCCACTTACGGAAGTTTTGTAGCAAAGTGACTTAAGTTCGAACGGAGTCAAGAAAGAAAAGGGGAAACCAGCTCGAGAGGGGGGTAGGTACTGGTGCGAGGTCCGGATAGAATAGTCGGAGCGGGGGGTGCTTGGAGAAAGGGGGTGCGGGCGAAGACGTGGGGGGCTCCAAAAAGAAACTAAAAATGGCACCCCGTCAAACCAAACAAAGGGGGGCCACGCTCAGACCGGTCAGTTTGCCGGGGGGGGTCGAGTAGTGGGGCAC
>Ga0179591_1346094_pt1 | contig 10356 bp, 9 predicted proteins | sample CZOMad2_1_08_16f_FD_182891 | JGI IMG/M metagenome (GOLD analysis project Ga0179591, IMG submission 182891) | Vadose zone soil fungal communities from Angelo Coast Range Reserve, California, USA - CZOMad2_1_08_16fungal (PacBio error correction) | ecosystem: Environmental > Terrestrial > Soil >...
AGCGGGCGGAAGCTTCTTATAAACACAAGAAAGGGAGGACGGCCAAACCAAACCCAGCAGGGGTTAAAAGGGTCGGTGCAAGAAGGGAAACAAACGGAGGGCCCGAGAAATTACAGAACGCGGCCTTAGCCCCTAATGGCTCAAGGCTCGAACAAAGGGGACCGGGGGCTGGCTGGGCGCGAGCGGATGAAGATCAGGGGAGGGGGCCGTCGGGGAAAAAAAAAGAAGAAGAAAACCCCGAAAGCCAAGGCCAGGGGAAACGGCCTGCAACTGCACAATGCGGAGAAACTCGCCATGGAAAAGCGTAAAGAAACTGTGTCGGACCGGGGGGGGGGTTGAGAAAAGAAAAGAGCCAAGCTGTGAAGAGGGGCGGAGGGTACTAGAACAGAATTTCTGGCAGGCATGAGGGGTCGTGGCCTCGCGGCGGCCGTTTGGGACGGGGCGAGTCACAAGGTCTAGAAAGGCGCACCCGATCGAGGACTTGGGAAGGAACCGAAGGCACGGCACGCCGACTCACCGCGGCGGGAGGGGTCGGTGTCGGGTCTGCGCTGCCCAGGCGGGACACCGAGGGGGGGTACGGACCAACTGAGGTTGGAACTCTACGAAGGGGTCTCTACGCAACCGTAAGACGCGAATGCCGCCAGCGATCAGGGAATAGTCTATAAACGGGAGGGACGGTGACAAAGAAAAAGAGTTAAACATTAGGAAAGAAATGGCTCGTCGCAAACACCAGAACCCAAGGGCATACCGCCGAAAAAAAGCGAAGGACGCGGGCCAAGAACAGGCAAGGCACGGCTCGCAAGGTAACCCTCGTGGATTCCTTAGGCGGAGGGGGCCAGTTTGATGAAAACCGACCACGCCGTACGTCTCCAACCCTGATCTTCCAAGAGGGGAAGCGGAGAAATAGAGCAAGAGCCGCCCTAAACAAAAAAAATGACAGTCTGGATCTTGGGGGCACTGCACGACGCCCGTCCGAACCGTCCGGACGACGCTCCATCGCCTCGGGCAAGTATTACCAATAGCCGGAGTATGAGCCGCCGGGGGGAAGAGTGGGCAAGAGGTTCTCCGGGGGTTGAAGCCGCACAGGGGTCAAACCATTAACCGGTTACTCACCCGGGGACTAACCAGTTTACAGAAGCCGAAAGCGCAGAAAAAAGGGGGGCGACCGACTGATTTCTCATATAACGCAGATTTCGACGAGCCGCGCGGTCACAAAACGAGGATAGCCGGGACCACGCAAGTGGGATTCACGCCAAGAGCTGTTCCTTGGGAAGCTAGAGAAAAAAAAAAGAGGGCTCTCAGGACCAGGAGGGCAATTCACAAGAGGTGTCGTAGAGGGTACATCGCTTGGCGGCACTCCGTGGGAAGAGGGACAAGTGAACCGGCAGGGGGAGGCGTCCATAGACTAAAGAGCTATAGGAGCTCTCATCCCGCGAAAAGCGGGTGCTAACGTCAGCTTCGCCCTGGGTGCAAAAAAAAACGGGGCACGACGACCCCACGAGAAGCGCTTCCGAAGGGCAGGATAGCACAATGAACAGGAAAAAAAAACACTCTCCAAGGTGTCGTCATCGCGACGAGACCGGGTAAGGGGTGAAGTACGGTACGCAAAAGAAGATTGGGCTAGTAACAAAAAGAAGTAAACGCCCCTGGACTGAGCAGCAGCACTAAACTGGCGATCAGACATGTGAGTCCACCTTCATGTACGAAGGGGGTCAGCCAAAGATGATGCCGCTTATAAAGGTGGGCAACACAAAGAGGAAACAAAGCCGAAACAAGGGGATCAATCATCGGTCTTATGGGTTTACTAATCGTGACTGCCCTTTCGCGGGGCGTGCTGCCTACGTAGTCGGCGTCGCGGGGTCAATCGAGAAATGAAAAGGCCGGTACCGGGAAGAGACGCGTCCCAAAAAAAAGAAGGACCTGGTGTCTAGGCGACATCGCAACTGGCTGAGCCGGCCTCGTGGTTGAGGAAAAAAAAGCGGGACAGAAAGAGTACCGAGTCTGAGGGGAAGTCCTGTCGGACAGAAGTGTCATGTATCCGAGTGCACTTTTCCCGTCCGAAGCTCAAGGTCCTACGAGAACTCTCAAACTGAAAGAATAGGACAGAAAAGAGGCCAAACAGAACAGTACAGAGGTACACCGGCGAAGGGAAAGGGTGCCCCTATGCAGTCAAAAAGAAGACCCTCGAAACCGCACTCTCATAGCCGGGGAAGAAGTAGAAGGGTTGAGTCGTGCTCATTAAAAGTCAACAATCGTACCTTCGGTGGGCGAGATCTAGCAAGGGGAGGATCGGCCGTGAAGATCCGCTGAAAAGCCAAGTTAGCCAGAAAATCAGAATCAGAAGGTGTGAGGCTCAAATTGGATTAGCTCTCGATTCGGCGCATGCACAGGCGGAACCAAGGATCATGTGGAAAACCGGTCCTGTGAACCTCTTCGGGCAAACGACGACGGACGTTGGACGGGAAAACAAGGATCGAAAAGCGGGGCCAGGATCTCCTCGATTATGGGGGTTTCCACTCAGCGCCGGAAGCGGACGTCAGAGGAAGTTCTGAAGCTTCGTAAGTGAAAAACACCTGTAACGAGAACTGGCGGGTGGGAATAAATAGGCTGGGGGCTAGAGTAAGGGCTCGTTAAAGGGTATAGGGGAAACTATCCCGGGGAGACTCAAAATATTTTACTGTCGAGGGTGCAACTTGAAAGGACGAGAAACTCCGAAAGGCAACTAACCGTAATCCAATAGGGGGATTGTCAATAAGGGTCTGGGCACGTCCTTCCCAGTTTCCGGGGGGAGAGGAGTCGGAGCTGGATGGACCGGGGTCGTTTTTATGTAACTGCTTAGTTTGGTGAAGAGGGCCCCGCCTTGTTATTGGCCGTGGGGGGCCGACTCACTGGACCTTGACCTTGGTCAGACGGGTCAACGACAAGAGCAGAGCGGATAGATCGCGGGAATCGATGCCATCGCGGGGGCCTACAACGTTGACAAGATTCGAAAGGGGGTGACGGAAACAAAATTATACGCGTAAGCGTACGATAGCGGTCAGGAATGCAGGTGGAAGTACCGAAAAGAAGGCCAGTCCAAACCTAAAAGATCAAGACGACCGCCGGCGGTGAAAAGACGTGAGGGGGAAAGAAGCCGAAGTGGTGGGAATAAGAAAAAGTATTCGGATAACGCTGGCAAAGTACCTCAGCGTCAGAGGCTGGCAGGAGAAACAGGCCGCATCGAAGGAAAAGGCTCTAATAATACGAGGTAACTATAATACAGGTGAGGAAAAATAGGAAAGAGGGGGGGGGATCAGAGGAAACTTACACTACTGAATACACATGCTCAAGTCCATTCAATAGAATGCTGTACATTTGCAATGGAACCTCTTGGTAAGGCAGAAAGACTGGTCTAGGATGAAATGTAGGTTTATCCGAACGGGTCTGCCTCTCAGCTCAGCGTTCCGTCATCTCTCCGAGAAAAAGCCAGAAGTCGCTCTTAAACTCGAGGCCGAACAGGGTCATGAGACGGCATCCTCCTTAAAAGGTCTAAACAGTGGTTCTAGGACTTTGGTTGAAAAAAGTACTGCACCTTCGGGAAGGGAAACGAACCTAGCTGTTTTGTCGTTAGTCTGAGGTTGGCCCTCATTTTTAGCTGTTGGACAGTACAGAGCTGGCGGAAACGGCAAAATCCCTGGGCAGCTCCCTTAACAGTAAAGAAGAAGCAGTACGTCGTCTCTCCGAAAGCGGAGGGTCAAAAGAGGGAATAAAGGGGAAACATTATGCACGAACTCACATACGTTTTGAAGGTCGAGTTCAGTCGGGGGGCCAAGGGCAAAAAGCCAGGAAGCCCGATAGAGTACTCCGCGCCGTCTCTTACTGATCACTTAAAGGTGCAGGGGGGAGGACAAAGATTCTGGCGTCTGAGAAAGGGAAGATGAATGAAGGAACGCGGAGGTCCATGACCCCCCTCTTGCTACCCCTAAAGAGTCCGGCGCTGCAAAAAAAAACTTGGAATGCCCAGAAGGGCAACGTCTTCACGTCTCCAGCGGAACTACCTCGCCGTTCAAAACAGCTGGGGTTCGTGCCGCTTTTCGGTGCGGTCGCTACGGTGACTGGGGAAGGGGGAAGCTTCGGAATTCTCACAGTCGACAGGGGCAAGTTTGGCATGAAAGGAGTAGGTGCCTTCAGCGGCCGTGGAGGGAGGGAGAGAAAAGTCTAAACGGAGCAGAACCGGTAGTCTACTGGGGAGAGCCGGACCAGACGTCGGACGAGGTTCCGACGTACGTCGCACCGCGAGGCTGTTCACGTGCGCAGAAAGTCGAGGAGGGACCGCGGGACTGCCACAGTGAGAAAAGGAGGGGGGGCAATCGGACGCCTGGCTAGGGGACTCATTTGTCTCCACGTCAGGAAAAAGGGGGTAATGGAAGACTCTCATGAAACTGAATCCACGCGAAAGGGAGGACTATCCTCAGCAGATGAGGAAAAAGTTACCCGGATCACAACTAGCAGGGAAGTCGGGGGCGGCAATAAAGGGCGGGAGGCGAAGGTGAGAAAAAAGAAAGACATGACCATAACAAACTGGACCAAGGGCAAAAACTCCCGACGAGACTTCGAAAAAAAGGGTCACAGAAGTAAAAGACCTTCTCAGACCACAAAGGGGAAAAGATTGGAGACGGTGGGACTTCGAGTATTTCCATTGGTATAATTCCTCAACGAAACTAGTAGCATTACGAGGGGGGGTTCGTATAACCCGCCTGTATCGGTCACCAAAGATCAGAGGAGGGAAGCAAGAAAACCACTCTATGAAAGTAGCCGCCCTGTACCTCCACAAAAATGGAGGATGCGGGCTGGAAAGTGGCTGAACGTCCGAAAGGGAAGGAAATCAGCTACTAATTAAAGTCCCTTAAGGCTTGAACCAAGCGCGAGATCAGAAGGAGAAACCTGTAGGTGCGACTAAAGGGGAGAAAGAAGGAAAGAAGGCACGTCGTTAACAGACGCCCTAAGGGGTACACCTGGCAGTCTCGGGGGACTGAAGCAAAGAGTGAAGGCAGGGAACGAGCAGAGGGCGAAGGAGAAAGAACGGAATAGACTACCATTCTTGAGGTTCGCGACGAGGTACTCTGGTTTTTCCGAAAAAAAATGGGGAAACCTCAGTGTCGCGGGCACGGAAGCTCGTCCCGGGGGCCCACGTAAGAGGGAGGGAAGGAGGTGAGGGGACACTCGGGACAGTTGACTCCTGTCCCGTCTCCCACGACACTCCATACTGTCTCCATCAAAAGGAACTCAGGCTTGTCTATTTCTGAAATATAGGGGCGAGCGGAAGAAGAACGTTGGGGGAAAAGGAAATCCTCGTCTTCAAGCGGGACACGGTGATGGCACCTTAGCGGCACATCAAGAGGCGCGGAGAGAGGGATACTACTCTGCCAGAGACTGATCGAGCTGGATACGGGAACCCAGGAGGGAAGGGGAAAACTGCAGGGAGGACGGGCAAGAAGACCACGAGGGGGTCTAACTGACTGTGCACCGCACGAAGGAGGTGGCGCTACACTATCACTGAAAATAGGTACACAGGTCTCGCTCCAGGTGCCGTGTTTCTTAAAGCGGCGCCAAGGCCCTTTGTGGCGGGGAAAAGGAAAAAGCAGGGAAGAAGGGCCGTCCTGCCCTCCTATTGCGAGGAACAAAAACTTCAGAACCCAAACGATGATCTCACTAATCAGTAGGTTCCGGAACATCGATCTGGTAGTATCCCAACGGAGGGCGGACGTGTCCCTTGCGAAAGAGGCGCGCCCAGGGATCATTGAAATGTGGAGATATAGAAAAAAAAAAAGGATATTATTAAACTAAGGGTCCAAATCAAGGAAAAAGCAGCTAGGCTTGACATGGGGTGGGAATGAGACATGAGGGGACAACATGATCTCGGAGGGGGACTGCTGCTCAAAGCGTAGGGCGGGGTACTGGGATTACTTCTTTGTGAAAACTCGCAAATAGGCGTGGACTGGTCAGTTCATAAAAAATCCTCACAATGAAAAGGGCCTTGAAAGGGATGCGATGGACGAAACGAGGGAAAATTGGGGCGAGACAATGGGGAAATCTTTATCCTGGGCGTGGAAAGGTATATGCGCCATCAAAAACAAATCGGGGTATGAAGTTCCTTGACGTCGACGGTAGCGAAGGGGACTATCAAGAAGGGGGAGACGCTGCCGGGTGACCGTCTGCAGCGCGCTCAGTCTCGGGTTATTATAAAAAAGATCGCAAAAATTACTCGCATGAGGGGGCAAACTCACCGAACCCGGAAGGCGAAAAACCATTGTTACAGAATGAAAAATACCTCTTATTTACCGTGGCCCAAAGAGATGATGGCTTCTTACTACGTGCGTGGCAGCAACCAATCCGGGTGAAAGAAAGGGTCGTTGACAGTGTGAGTGGAATAAAGAGGGGGCAACAGGGGGACGGAAGGGACCTCTTAGACCTCGCATATCACTGGACTTTCTGAGCGTATAACGAGGAGAGGCGTGCTCGCCTCTGAGGAAAAGTGTAGAGGCAAAACAGCCGTCGAAATCGGCCTCGACATCCCGAATTTGGAAAGGCACTGAGGGTCGGGGATCGCCTCTTCGCATCGGAAAAACTCCAGGAAGATTCAAAATGCAACCCGGCTAGGGACTTAAAGGCAACAGGTTTTAAAGAAACGCCTTCTCTGTCGGCGGCTCAACTGGCCGCCGGCCGGTCACAAAACAACCTGACGTGATCCCGGAGATCACTGTGGTGGTGAAAAGCAAGTCGAACGTTAAGGATGGACAGGTCAAGTGCGGGTTTTGGCAACGGGAGTCGTACGTGCCACAGAACCGGTACGCAAGTCCGCCAGGTCGAAGGGGGGGGGGGGGGGGAGAAAGGGAGGTTGACTATTCTGGAGCTGTGTCCCGAGTTAAAGGTGGGGGGAAGATAAAGGGTTATAAAGAAGGAAACATAGATCGTAGAAATTTGCTTTTGCTGTTTGTGCCTTGAAGCCACGGAAATACACTAACAACGGGACAGAGGGGAAGGGGGTCGAGAAGTGAAAGTTGGACCGAAGTAAAGGGGCCAGGAGAAAGTGCTCGAGTACGTCGGCTTCTGCCCGGCTGCGGGTGTTTGCTTGAATCTTCGTTTTCACTGCTCGGCACAGAAATTGGGGAGTGCCCGCAAGGACTTTACCCCTTGATCGTTGGTAATCGTAACCTGTGACTTGATAGGGTAAAAACGCGTAATCGCCCTTCAACGCTCGTCCGGAACCTTTCAAAAGAGGAAACGCCGGGTCGAAGGATCATTCGGAACTCGTAAAGCTTACGAGGGGAAACATCGGGGGGCATACAGGGGAAAGGGGGCCGTACCGCGGGAAAAGGACCGAACGCCGCGAAGCAACAGCCCGTACCACGAAAAAAATAGTTGGGAGAAGGAAGGCTCAAACAGACAAGAGGTGATTTGGTCCTAATCGTCCAAATGGTCAGCACGAGTGGACTAAACAGGTTTCATGAGACGAGGGCAACGACAAGCTGGATTCCTAAGCGACCAAACTTTATAAGGACAAAAGCCAATCTCATGAAGCAGAAAGAACATTTGTCCTGTCGCCGGGGAAAACTGGCAAGCAAAGCGGAAACCATCGTGCCTCGTCCACGGGTATCGCCTGAAGAACGAGAAACCGAAAAAATCTCTAGCCGGGGGAACCCATGTAAGAGGAAAGTCGTCCGCTTACTCATGCCGAAGTGGTTAGGGTGGGAAAAGGAAAGGGCCTGCTCTCGACGGCCTCAGGAGGGGTTAGACTCACTTGCCGCGTGCAGTGAAAAAGGATCATATAAGGAGATCGACCTACAGAATCTTTGGGCAGAGGAAAAGGGTAGCTCCGGGACCAGTTTCGAAAAAAACGCTTGCAGGGATGAGGACTAAAAGGGGGATCGTGAGGCGTCGTTCCGGTTCCTCCTGGGGGCAAAAAGGGACGGGGAAAGCGTGACCTCGAACTCGAAACAAGGAGCTGCTGGGAATCCAGCAGTTGCTATTTGGCCTAGGGGTTAAAGACTAGCTCTGCATAATAAAGCCGGTCTGAGCTCTCGAGAAAAAACAACAGGGGGAAAGGGTATGAAAAAGGGGAAAATCACGTACTGGCTGCGGCGCACGTTAAAGTCTGTTCACAAACTCGGCAATAGAAAACTTAGGGTGAGCACATCCAAGACAACGAACAACAAACGTGTCCTAGTGTCTAGGTCACGCAGTGAAGGAGGGGGGCCCCAAGGGACTAGAACGTAGCCCTCTATGACTTAAGCTCTCTAAGAGCAGGGGGCGCCTCCGAGAACGGGTTGACGAGGGACCGGTCTTTTTAATGTTGCGCGAGAGTAGAACGCAAAAAAAGGTCGACGGACCGCGGCGGCGAGCTCAACCGAGAAAAAAAAAAACAACAAAAAAGCTACTGAAAGCAGAAATCAGTAACGTCAAAAGCGGGCAGCTAAAAGCTTACGACAGGAGACCAGGGGGGACCGAAGTACACGATGAGTTATTGTAGCACTCGTCAGAAGGGCAGAATCAAGTGATGGGGAACAACTTGGACTAGGGCTTCTTCGAAGCGAAAAGGAGGTCTGGAGATAATTATAGTTAGTCACCTTTCCTTCTCTTATGCGGGGGTGGTGGGGAGGCTGAGAGAAACAGTAGACGAGGCGCAGAACTCGGGAGTAGCCCTCGTGGTAGCTCTCTAAGGGGGGGGGGCACTCGTCGGACTCAAGGGAAACTAGGGGAGGTTCCGAAGTACATGACGAACGTCCGCGGGGAGGGGGTAGTGTAGGGAGTACATCGGCACAGACCTGGGATCTGGACCGGGGGCTGGTAACGGCCAAAGTGTTTCTTAACTACCGAGTTTTCTTACTCGTACGCGTACAAGTTGCATAGATTCTAAGGGCGTAAACGTCGAATCCTTGAGACGGGGAACCCTAAGCGCGCTGGCGAGAGAAGCGACATTGCGGCGGACTCTCCGCGATCACGGGGCCTCTCCGGAATTAACGAAGAAAAGCAAATTGACTGGAAGTCCAAGTGGCGCACCCGCTCCTCAGGACCAGAAAAAAAGCCCAAGGGGCCATAACAAGACCGACGACGAGAAAAAAGACGGTGAAAACTGGAAAACATGGACCGACTCAGCGACAAACACTTCACAATCTTGGCGGCCTGGGGCCTGGAGGATTAGGAAGGTTATTGCTAAAATTCCCACCGACCCTACACCGATAAATAGTTTTCTGTCATCCAAGCCGGAACTCGGGGAAAAAAAAAAGGCAACAGCGGGACGACATCGTGAACTGACGCGAGACACAGATAACCAAACCTGGTTAGAACCAACAAAACCAGAAGAAATTGCGGAGAGAAAATGGCAGATTTATCGGCACGTACGCCTAAAGGAAAAAAGCAGCTAAGAAGTCCATCCCTTACTGGCGCAGAAACCACAATCGCGGATATGGCAAAGGGGGTGGGGTGGGGGGGGGGGGGGCGACAGTCGTGCTCTCCAGGTGTGGGGTGCCAGCGGACGCACGGGCATGTTTTTCAAAAGCGAGGGGGTTCTACGAAACAATGACCGTTTCATCTCAAGGAGCACAGGGGGGGGGAAAAGGAAGCCGGCTGAACGGAAGGAGAGCGCTGTGAAGACCGACGACTGCCAGATTTTGGAAGGGCTGATGGGGGTGAAAGACAGAAAGGGTTCTTCAGGCAACAGTTCCAGAGGGAAGAGGGAGGGGTCGCGACCTCTAATGACCACGGACATGTGTTGCAGGCTGATTAAGAGTCGCGAGAAACGGGGTGAGCCGCAGTAGAAACGACCTAAAACAACCGGCCACGGAAGGGATCATAAAATGCAAAAAAGATTTACTAGTGAGGAAAGAGGGAAGCACCCGTGGCCACGCTAAGCCGACGACGTTACAGGGGGGGGGGGACCGTTAGGCCCGAGCAGGGGAAGTTGCGTGGAAAGATACGCGCGGTAAGGCGGGGTATGATCTCTCCTAGTATAGAACCTGAGCGTCTTGAAGACCCAGGAGAAAAAGGAAAAAACAAGCCTGAAGAGGAAACTGCTGCTAGACTTCCGGACCCTAACCGAAGAGGGGAAGAGTCGGGGGAATCTGAAAATAAAAGACAGTCTCACGAAGGACCGGGTCCGAGAAAGTGGAAGTAGGATAATAGAGCAAAGAGGCACAGGGTTATTTAGTACTTCCCGGGACGGACAGGCCAGCAAACCCTATTGAGGGGAAAAAAAAGAAGGAAGACGACCGAAGCAGGGAGCACAGAACAAGAGAAAATAAGTGGCGTCACCTCGATCATGTAGTATACAAGGTAAGGTCATCACAAAAAAGGGGGGTAAAGTATCATTGGGGGTCG
>Ga0179591_1381574_pt1 | contig 10356 bp, 15 predicted proteins | sample CZOMad2_1_08_16f_FD_182891 | JGI IMG/M metagenome (GOLD analysis project Ga0179591, IMG submission 182891) | Vadose zone soil fungal communities from Angelo Coast Range Reserve, California, USA - CZOMad2_1_08_16fungal (PacBio error correction) | ecosystem: Environmental > Terrestrial > Soil >...
GTCCGGGGGAAAAAGAAAAAATGGAAAAGGGTAGCAGTTTTCCCGTCCCATTACAGCATAGAGATTGGGGGGGAAGAAAAGTCAACTACTTGGTCTGGATTAAACATCCGATGGTCAGCTTGGATCACACGCGACATCTAGTCGAAGACACCCCAGAAGGGTATGAACCGGCGAGCTGAACGTGGAATGGTCAGAGAAAAAAGCCCACAGTACTTCTTTGCTGTGTGAAGGGGGGCTTTTTTTCCTCATGAGTCAGGTTTAAAGGGGAACCTCGCGCAGCCCCCGCTAAAAAAGGGAGGCCGGAGGAGCACTAGTGGTCATGCCCGTCCCATAACGGTAAAACAAAAAAGCCAGGGTTGGGAGGGACTTCCCTAGTGGAAGGGGGGACCGGTTTAACATTAGGTACGAGTAGGTTGGAGCCAAGGGAAAGATAAAGTCTCGGGGGGAGGATGATGGTGCCCCCGACTTGGGAAAACCTTACCAACAGGCAGGAGGGGGAGGGAAACGGTAGAATGGAGGAAACCGGAATTGACGAAAAAAGAGAAAGCTGATTACCCAAAGCAGCCATTGGTAAAGGGTCCACTAGAAAAAAAAGACCCGAGGTCGCCTGGGTCAGGGAAAATGGGGAAGAAGGAGGGGGGAGCAGGTCGGAAGGTTCCGGGACTTAAACGGGGGCACTTTCAGGGTTCATCGAGTTTGTCGGGCCCTGGCAATTAAAACCATCACTTGAGAAGAACAGTGAAAAAAGGAATGTGACACCGGAAAAATAAGTCGAAAAATTGTCGAAAAATGGAGCGACATGCTGAGGAAAAGTCCCTCTCAACATGTCTTCCTGGGACTACGAATGTATAAGCAGTGGGATTTGGGCATCGGCTGTCAGGAAGGCTTATGACCAGTTTGAAGTGCAAGTCGGAAAAAAGGGGCAAGTGAGACAAAAAAGAGGTCCATTTGGAGGGACTAATCTACAAACAAGACCCATTGGGAAGCGGGACAAAGCAAACAAGATGCACGACTATGACTTTTGACGGGAGGGAACATGGGACAATTTTGAGTATCGGGTATCCACTCAATGAAACATAAAAGCAACCTATCTTCGGGGGATATAGCTCCATAAAAACGGAGGGATTTGTCGGTTGCAGCGGAGAGAGCACAGAAGGACGGAGCAACGATCAAACCGACAAGAACGTGGTCAGAAAACAGAACCTGGAGTGGTAATGAAAAATCCCGCGCTAACCACGTCCAACTCAAGCACCGAAGGGGGGGGGGTGGAAACCCTTTTTTGACGAAGGGAAAAAAAAAAAAGCAATAACAGGGCCGAAACAAACAGAACTGGAGGACAGTACCGCTCTTCCAAAAAGAGGGGGATCGGGTGACGCCTTCGAGTCGGGAGGAAGTGTCGGTCGGTAGAATTGGAAAAATAAAACTACGTTCGAAAAAACAAAACGAAGGGAAAACGCTAAAACGAAAGAAAGGACCGGACCTTCCCTCTATCGTCTGGGGACAGTAACAAAATCAAGCCACAAAAGGAAGGACTAAAACGCGACAGGGAAGACCAACCACAATGTGCAGTGGGGGGGCGATCTAAACAAACAAAGAAAGGCGGGGAACCTAACGAGAGACCGGAACTGCAGATGTCCGCTCTCAGAAAAAAACCGACCTCCACATGGAGTAAATCAAGGGGGCAGGGGAGGGGGAGTGCAGGAAGCACTCCATTGTTGACGTACGAAGTTCAAAGACAGGCAAAAGGCCCCCCGTCACGGCCTCGAAACACACTCAAAAAGACGAAACCAACACAGAGTCACAAACGGCGTCCCACTATTAGACCGCAATGACGGGGGGAGAACAGACGAAGGATCGCAATAGAAGCCGACATCTTTGTGTTCCCGTCAAAAGGAGGAAACACACAAACGCTACTTGCACAAAAGAGAATACGGGAATGGGCCATAAAAATCCCGAGGGGGGGAAAAATTTGATATCACAACAATTTAAGGTCCCAGACAACAGGGGTCCATTTGGGACTACAAAAAAGGGGCTTAAACGTTTCTTTTTCGCTGTTCAGATTGACTACTCATTGGAAAACCGCACCTGTCGCGTGGGAAAAACAAGTGGGATCGGAAACGGAAAGGGGGGCGGGACCAGTGTCCGGCGGAAACAAAGTGTCGGGGGGGAAAATGCGGAACATGCGACTCGAATTTCTTAAACATTCAAGGTCAAACACCCTAACCACTCGTTGACAAGAAAGTCCGTCACTGGGACATGGTCGGGAGACCTGGAAAAAAGGGTGATCAAGCACCTTGAAAAAAGCACTGAACGGAAGCGGGGGGGGGCGTCTAAAAAGGGTTTAACGAGAAAAGAGATCGTGACTAGAACGACCAGGAACACAATCCAGAACGGGGGGCAACACTTGAAGAGACTGCGAAAGTGCCGACTAAACAACGGGCGGAGGGTGCTGATCATTGGAACGGGATTCGTGTCCAAAAAGACCGTGGATGCGTCAAGTAGGGCAGGGGGATTTCTGTACATCCGAGAAACGATGTTCACTCAACGGGGGGGGGCTTTGCTCGTGACTCCCAGCGTAAAGCTCTTACGACTCAGGGGAAGGGGATGAGGGACGGTAGGGCAATCTCATGGGAAGGCTTGGTAGAAACTTAGAAACGTCCGGGTTCGTCCGCACCATGGAACAGGGCAAGGGAAAGCGATCAATCTTTTTAAAAGGTCCTACACCGCACAACGACGAAGGGCCCTTCTCTAACATATGAGAAGGATAATAGGGAGGGGGCTCATTCAGGAAAATACGAAATCATTTCATCGAGCATAAAAAACCAGTAGCAGAAAAACAAGTGAAGGGTTAGGTCGTCCATGAAGAGGGATTCAACAAAGGCAAGAAATGGGTTAATAATCTGTGAGACTAGATACGGGAACGAGAAGGCAGTTCCAACAAGAACGCAAAAAGGGAAGAAGTTCGCCAAACCAAGAAAAGCCCCCGAGGAGCGGATTTAAAGGTAATCGATGACGTTACTAAGGACCCGAGAAAAGGGAGGGTACTGTCTCAGGGACAGAAACATCGACAAGGAAGCCACGATGACGGGAGGGTCACCACAAACACTCAGGGAAAGTCGAGATCAAAAAAAAAAAACAAACCCAACTGGAGGAAAAGGATAGGGAAGGAGGTGGAGGGGTGAACAAGAACGGAAAGACGGGATCAAGGTGTGCAAGTTAGAAGTCAAAAGCCGGCAGTGGGGGGACCGCAGTCTATCGAGAGAAAGGGATGCTAGACCTCCTCAACCTCAAGAAAGAAGGGGATTAAGAAAAACAAGGCCCAGACGCTGAGCGTCTGGGGAAGGCAAAGGGGACACTAAGAGTGGGCCAAACTACACCGAGGATTGACAACATGGCCGACCAAAAGCGGAGCAGAAGGTCATTTCGACTATTTCAGAGGGGAAGGGGGTGTGACTCGTACCCTACATGAGAGGCGTAAAACGGAACCTGAAGGAAAAAAAGCAACGAAAGTTTCATGCTAAGAGAGGAATAAGTGGAAGAAAAGGGTTGGGGACCTGGATTAAGAGGAAAACTGGAGGAGCGCTGTAAAACCGCGGCGTCGGAAAACACGTTGGACATGGTGATGACTGGCGTCAAACTACTGGGGAGACCAAAAGGGACCCAACGAAGGTGGAGACCAAAAATCACGTAGAGGAGAGGGCGAGAAGCGGAGCCATTGGAACGAACTGAAGATGGGAGGATCTCCATCCGGTCATCGTCCGTATGAAAAATAAAACAAGCCCTTGACGGGAACCGAAAACGGGGGGCAGCTGGTACCCCACAGTACCAATAGAGCACGAAACTCATGACACCGCCACATCATGCAAGGAGGGGGAAAAATGTCAAGGGAAATCTGGGGAGATAAAACCGGGAGTTCGTTTAACTCTAATGGGGGGGGGGAATTAGTCACGAGCTATTAAATCGGCTTCGCCCCTCAAACAGGTAACCAACGCCGAGCCTGCCCTTGATCGCAAGGTGAGAAAAATAAAGAGATCGAAAGACACCTTGCGGGCCCGAAGATGAAAGGGGGAACAGTTGGTTCCTGGTGGAAGTGGGACGAAATCGAAGCAGCCACTCTTCATGGAAGGGGGAAATAACGGGAAAAACCCGGGGGACGCCGCCTGGGAAAATAGGGAAAAGGGCTCAGGGGTACACGAAAGCCTTTCAGTGGAAAAATTGGAACCACGTTGCGGGGGTAGCCATGTATAGAAAGTAAGGAAAAGGGCCAAAATAAAAGAGCCGAAGAGGAGTGGCAGGGTGGTTGGGGGGGGGAGGGAATGTTTGAAAAGAAGCAACTGACTCGCCAACCAAAAGGATGTGTGTTTCCAGGACAGGGGGGGGGGGGGGGAGTAAAACCAAGGGCGTTTGAAACCTGTGTTCGACAAAAAGAAGAATACCCAGAGGGCGGTAGTGACCAGAAGAGAGGGTGGGGCTAAAAAAACCATGTACTCGGGACGAGAGCGACAGTAGATCTGGTTTAAGGAAGCGGAGTCGACGTCTGATTGAGGACCGAAGTTGGGCCACGGCTGCTGAAAAAAAGTACGTCCAACAAAGAAGGCTTACTGGCCGACTTCACTTAATACTTGCAAAGGAAAAAAAAGGGCTTGAGAACTCCAATGGGGAGGGGTGGAGTGAACGCAGGACATGATCCTTGGCGATCGAATGGTCCAAACCGTCAATGGTTCTTCGTCAAAAAAATAAGGGTGGGTAAGGCAATGAACCTCGTTGCGCCGTGGGGAAAGGGTGTTCGGGGGTGAGGCGCGGAGAAGTTGCAACCGGAAAATAAGGGATACAATGCCCCACAGGGGAAAGTCAAGACGGGAAGAGCATGAGACTTGCGGCTAGTGGTTGCGGTAGAAATGTGAAAGACCTACCGTCAAATGCGAACTAAAAAAAAAAAAAAAACAAAAAAAAAGAAAAAAGAAAAAAAACAAAAAAAAAAGAAGCGGACAACAGTCAATGGGAAAAGGGGCAAGAAGCAAGGATGATGGGTGAGGGGGGGTGGGGGAACTGACTCTTTTTGTTGAACGGGTTAGTCAAAAATGGAACCACCAATCGCCTGGTGCAAAGGGTTGCAATAGATCTTGGTACTGAAATTTGGTCAAAGGCTAAAAAAAATTGAAGTCGGGGAACCAAGAGTGGAATGAAAGGTGAGCTTAGAAGTAATTTTAGAGTTCCGAGGCAAAAAAATAAGACAGCGATGAGGATCCCTAGATCAAGGGGAAGTGGTGAGTCAACAGGAATAAGGGATACTCAAGAAGCAACACGAACCTTTTCCCACAATGGAAAGCGGTCGAGTCTGGCTGGGACGTTAAGAACCAAGGTATGTTGTATTTAAAAAGGTGGGGGACTAGGGGAACCTCAGGCACGGTTGGGACCACTCCACAACTGAAAGGGTCAAGAAGCATGAAAAACGAAAAGAAGGGAGGATCCCTTAACCAAAGAAAGTATACTTCCGTACGGGGCCGAGAAGCTCTCGAGTGACCAAGGCGAATGAATGGGAAGGGTCAATCGGAAAAGTGTACTGCCACTGTAGGGCTCAGGGTAAGAATGTCAAGAGTCATAGAAAAAGACTCGAGTCGACGGACAATTCCCCGAAGGGGAATTCCATCAAAAATCCTCCGTTAGGCTGCCCTTCCCTTAGAAGTCACGCTAGGACGGTTCCTACGCTGGAGGTTAGAAGGGTACTGACGACCAAGTGCAAGGAGGAACCAGCAAAATCTGGTTCTAAAACCGTGCTCCTACAGCACTAGAACTACCCTGATCCTTCGCAGGGAGGGTAAATCATCCTAGCAATGGGGATAAGAGGGGGAAGAGGGGGATGGGGAAGATGAAAAGGGAGGGGTGGGGGAAGAGAAGAGAGAGAGGAAGGAGGAGAAGAGAGGGATGGGGGAGGAGGGGGAGGGGGGGAGGAAAGGGAGGGTGTGGGGAGAGAGTTGTTGCGGGGGGGGTGGGGGGGGGAAGGAGGCGTAGGAAGGGGTTGGAAGGTAGAGGGGGAGGAAGGGGGGAGGGGGGTGGGTAAATGTAGAAGGGGCGAGAGAGCGAGTAGAAGAAGGGTGGGGGGTGGGAGAGGGAGAGAGTTGGAAAGGGAAGAGGGGAAGTGGGAGGGAGGAGGGGGGAAAGGGTGGTGAGGGAGAGGGGGAAGAGTGGGGGAAGGGGGAGAGTAGGGGGGGATGAGATAGGGAGAGCGGAGGAGGGGAAGGGGAGGGGGAAGGAGTAAGGGGATGGAGAGCGGGGGGGGATGAGTGGGCGGGGGAGTAGGAGATGGTGGAGCCCGGGCGGTATGAGCGGGGGTGAGAGAGGGGGAAAAGGGGGGGGTAAGAGGGGGGGATGGGTGGGGTTAGAGGGGGTTAAGGGGAGGGAGAAAAATAGGTGAGGGGAGAAAAGGAAGGGGGGAAGTGGGGGGAGGGAGTGAGGGGAATAGAGGAGAGTCGGAGATTGGGGGGGGATGCGGGGGATGAAGGGTGGAGGGAACGGGTGGCGGGGTGGGAGGGGGGGGGGGGAAGAGGGGGAAAAAAGGGAAATGTGAAAGGATGTCGGGGAATGAGGGGGGGCAGACATGGGACTTGTCAAACTAACTTAAAAATTGAGGGATCGTCTAAAAAAATACATCGTCTTACAACTGTTGTCAAACAACCGGGCCCACTGCCGTCGGGGGAGAAGAACCAGCTCGAAAACTGCTTTACAGGAAAGGCGAGGGGGGAATGGGGGGGGATACTCGAAAGAGACTGGGGTGCAACGGAAAGAGTGAAACCTTAAACTTGAAGAGGGGGGAACCACCCCGACCTCCTTCAAGAACGCAAACCAAGTACACTGGTGGTCTTTTCTCTAGAAGATTAAAGTCAAGATCAGCACTGTGTCGTTCTAGAGATGTAGCGTTGACCGATCTCAGCTTCCCATCGTCGATTGGAAACGAAAAAAAAGTCAGGCGACTGTATCGGGCGCAGATAGGCCAAGGGAAGGGGACAGGAACTGCAACTAAAAGAAGAGCAGCAAGTAAAGATTTTTTTTGGGTTTTTTACGGGGAATTTGTTTTGTGTGTTAGAATGGGGTGGGCAAAAAACAACATAAAAAAAAAAACAGCGGTGGAACATTATACACCCAAAAATTTTTGTCTTAGTTCATCTTTCGTATGACGAATCCCTCTGCAAACCAACGGAAGGGAGAAGGGAGACCGTAGCGGCCCTGCTCCGAGCTTCGTGGCAGGGGAGAACGAAGCTGGAGGTACTACTATCCAGAAACCAGGGTCGTTCCAATGAAAGAATGAAGCAGGGAAGCTCAGCACGCTAACAGGATAGGCACAAACGTTGGAAACCGAAGTGCGAGATGACGGGGGAACTGGGAGCGAAGAACCAACGTCAGAGGGGGGGGGCAGGTAGACACGTCCTTTGCGGGCTTGGAACATCCTTCCACCGTAAAGAGTTTCAGGTTAAAGCAAATCAAACAAAACCCGCTCAAGGTCTAAAGTCAGAAAAGAGTGTGAATAAAGTCCCACATAAAAAAAAAGTGCTGGAAAAAACGGCTGAAAATCCATTAAATCCGCGGTCGCAAAAAACTTGGCAAGGTTGGGATGACCCAACAGTTTCTCAACCGGGGCGTCATACAGGGGACAATTCAGGTCGAGGAATACTTGTACCCGACCTCGAAAGCGAACCGGAAAGATTCGAGTTGAAAAACGGGGACGACAAAACGGAAAAGGGAGAACGCCTGCCGTCCCATCAGCGCAGCATTGAGGGGAACACTGCCAACATCCGTGATGGGAAAAAGGGGAAATGCCTGGGCAAGGCGCAATGGGCGGAGGTGGGAGTAACAATAAGATGAAAAACTTGTAAAAGAAGCATCGAGTTTGGGTCGTAGAGGGCAAGGGAAAGGAAAAAAGGAAACATGCCACTGGAGGAGAAAAAGGATCCCGATTGGGGGACCGCCTCTTACATGAGGGCCGTGGCGCGCAACAATTGTGCGCTACAAAAAGGAAAGAAAGGAACCCAACAAGCGTTGCACCCCACCATGGGCTTGGAAGGAGGACCCGGGAGGTAAAGGGGGAGCGGGCTGGGAAACTGCTGGCTGGACCGTTCGTTAAGAATCTCGTGGGGCAAAACGTTAACTAACAAAAGCAAAAGGAGTAAATTTTAATCAACGCATAGGGGAAAACCCACTACCCCCGGGTGCGGAAGGAAGGGTAAAGAAATCTAAAGAAAGGGAAAGTTACACTGGTTGAACAATTTCTTAAAGTGTAAGGGGTTCATGGGTAAGTAGAGTGGGGAGCACTCATGGTAAATGAGCAACTGCGATCTTAAACGGTACGCACGTAGGAGGGGGGAAGTCAATCGAGAAAAGCAGCAATATTCGCAACGGGAGCACTCCTGTCAGCAATAACCGAGAAAATGAAGAAATTAACCTTGAAAAAAAGGAGAAAAAAAAGACAGGAGGCTCAAACAAAAAAAGGTGGAAACTCCAAGAACCGGAAGTATTGTGCAAAAGTTGACTTCCCACAAAGAAAAAAGGTTGAAAACCAACACAACCGACAGACTTCAGGGGCTCGCAAAAAACTCGGGGATAATCGAGAAAAGGTGGGTCTGGATTTCTGCATTGCGCAAACCGACCTCGTTGAGTCAAAACCATAACAAAGTATAAAAAAGGAACCCGACGGCGCCGGAAAAACTTGGGGGAAAAAATAGCATTCGAAGGGAAGCTCTTCTCCTCGGGCCGGAAATAAAGAAAAAAAACTTACGACGGCGCCAACAAATGACGAAGACACCAGGGGGGGGCTGGTCTATTCTAGAACACATCAGGTGACCCAGGCGCAGAGAGGGGAGAAAATAAGAAAAAAAGAATCGAACTCCACCTGCCAAAATGGCAAAATGAACTTATCCAGGGAGTTTCAGGGGGTAACGAACTTCAGTAATCCGACAAGGGGTGAGAGAATGTTAAAGCTTACGCAGCCCAAAGGACCTCGTCAAAACATCACTACGTCGAAGACCACAACATGCCAAGTAAGGAACATGAACCACCAAAGACCACAGGACTGTTGGTTAAATCTGTACGGGCGGGGGGGAGAAGTCACTCTCGGTGCCGGAGTTTTTTGCGAACAAGGTCAAAACAACTACGGAGCAAACAAACGGTAATGGGCAACTCAAGGAAACGGCGGGAAGGAGCATCCCAAACAGAAAAAAGGGTCCTTGCATTAAAGGAGCCCTTTAAACGCCAAAGGACTCTGGGGAGTGCTTTCAATGGACTGCTCAAAAGTAAACTCACAAAGCAAACACCGTTGTAAAAGTGGTTGGGGACATGAATCTGATCGGGAAGCCGAAGGCTCAACGTCCAGCGTGAAAAGGTTTCTTTCAAGGCAAGAGAAAAACTCAGAAACGATTCCCGATTTGGGGCGGAACACCTTCAAGGGAAAAAGGGTGAAAATCTGGTTCAGTGAGGGGAGCGACGTTGGTTAAGATAGACCTGAGGTCGGAACCTGAAATCAGGCCAGGACGGGAGGTGGGAGAGACGGTTTGGAGGGGGCCACAGACGAGGGAAGAGGCGGGAAAGTAAAATTACATGAGTCAAACCGCCTGGTCGAATGCAAATCCTGGACCACAAGAGCTGGAAAGGGGTTTTCCTACTTTAAAACTTGAGGGGGGGGGAGATGTTCGACTCCGAGGGAGAGCTTGGATTCTGGGTACGGGTAACCCATGATATCAAGGAGTGGATTATGAGGGGAGAAAAAGGGAACAAGGGATGTAGTCACGCGTTTTCTGGCGGGAGGACACTGCAAACTCAAAACTCGTACGGATCGCACGGAAGGAAGGCGCATCGGCCATCGAGAGGGAAAAAATGCAACTTGGTAGGACGGGGGACCAAAATTCGTCAAAACAAAACCATTACATGTTGTCTCATAACAAAGGGGGGGAAAGCAGATCAAACAGTTTGGCGAGGAACCCCGCAAAAAATTTCATACGTCACGAGACTGGACGATGAAGCAAAAATGCATGAATTACTGGGTTTCATGGAATGGCGGCCCATGTCAGGGGTCGAATAGATAACCAAAATCTCCCCTACATTGTGAACTAGGTGCTAGTGACCGGGGGTGCAGCATAAAGGGGCACGAAATTTGTGACAAGAACACCTCATGGGAGGGGCACTCATGACTGCGAGTGGGAAGGACAGAGCTCAACTTCACCGAGGACTACGAAACGCAAACGTATGATGAAGGAGAGATGACCATGTCTCCAGGAACCGGATCTCCTGCCCGGAAAGGTCCGCGGAAATAAAAGGGAAAAGCACCAAGAATCGGGCAGGGTGAAAAAACACTCCCAAAAAAATCAT
>Ga0179591_1294416_pt1 | contig 10355 bp, 9 predicted proteins | sample CZOMad2_1_08_16f_FD_182891 | JGI IMG/M metagenome (GOLD analysis project Ga0179591, IMG submission 182891) | Vadose zone soil fungal communities from Angelo Coast Range Reserve, California, USA - CZOMad2_1_08_16fungal (PacBio error correction) | ecosystem: Environmental > Terrestrial > Soil >...
CCAAATTGTCGCGGAAGTGCGCGTGGGGAGGAAGGATGTTCAGCTAGAATCATACTTCCTTATAGGAACTCCTCTGGATTAGATGTCGAAGCGGGGGAGGGAGGGAAGGGGAGAGGGAACAATCTCCCCGAATCGGAGCTGTGAAAAAGAAGAGGATCTCTGATAACCACTCTAGCACAAGAAGGGGGATTCTCGAGAAACTTCTCGCGGCTCCTGAAGAGAGAAGCATATGGGTAAGGGGAGGAAAATCGGTCGTACGGGACCTGAGGAAACCGCCCTTCTAGAAGTCGTAAAATCAAAAACCACAGAACCCAGAATCGCGTCAGCGATTAGAAGGGGAGAAACAGGGAGAGAGAAAAACAAGGGAGCCCGAAGGCGAAACTTCTCAATGCTCTAGGGGGAAGAGAGTTAAACGGGGGACGAAAACGCCCGGACGGGAACACTATCGAAGGGATGAAGGATCGAAAAGGAGGGGGTAGCGGAAAGAGATTCCGAGAGACTATAACCTCATTGACTGCCTTCTGAAGAATAAAACTTGACACTTATATCAAGCAAATAAAAAAAAACTCCTACCAAGAAGGAGGACGAAGCGGAGACAGTTGAGGGAGGAAGTTGGGGGGCAGATCATCTGTTAGTAGAGGAAGAGAAAAAAAAAAAAAAACACCCAACAACCCCCCCCCAACACCAGGCCAAAAAAAGAAAAGAAGACCAACAGACCACACAAACCAAACACCACCCCCCTTTGACTCCTCAGCAATGTAGAAAGAGAAAAGCTTCCTTGCAGGCCTGAAAAGAGGTGATTCCAAGCCGAATGCATTTAAGCAATTATAAACGCAAGTTCTCCAGACCGGATAAGTTTCTTATTAAAACGGGAATGAGAAAGGGGAACCGAAAGGGTGTCGGAATGTCCTCAGATGAGAAAAGGAGGTTACGGGACTACAATGAACTCAAATTTGAGGGATCAAATTGTGTAAAGAAGAAGATCTTGGAGAGGGAAAGCTATTAACTAAGAAAGGCGTGAAGGGAACAAAAGCCCATCAGCGAAAGGAGACTATGATAAGCAGCAAACTTAAAAATAAAAGGGACACCGTTGAGAAATGAACAGGGGGGAGGAACAAGGGAAGAGACTAGGCCGCAGCCTAAAAGAAGTCTCCTTCAGGGAAAAGCAAAGGAGAGTACCGAGCCCACGAGGGAGTCTCGGCGAGCTCTCGACACCACCGGCTCGAGAAAGCGTTATGGACCGCCGTCTAATATCTCTTAGCTTGAGACTCTGCGGCGATCGACGGCGAAAGATAGCTGAAGAGAGAGAAGCGTCCGGTGGGGAGAGCGTACTCAGGGGCCTCAATCGCAACCGTTGGTTCTGGCGTCGGAGCCGAGCAGCGGAGAACTTCGCTCCAGCTCCACTCACTCCAAATCAGCTTAAGGATTCAGCACATAAGCCGTCATCAGCCGTGGCAAAAGGGAAGCGTAGAAGATCGTCCCCCGGCGTCATAAAGCTTCGGGTGGGGGACTGCTGGATCTTAAACTCGAAAATTAGCACGACTCCGGACTACTGCTCTGGGTCGTGCATCTACCTTCTAGCAAGCAACGTACCAGAAGGAATGGAAGGCGAAAACGGGAAAAATAGGCGGTCGAGTGCGGCCGGCTAACAAGAAAGACGCTGAGCCTCCGGGAACCGCCGAAAGCGGACTTCGGCCGCGATAGCCATTCAGGAAGTGCATGTGCAAGAAGGGAAGCACCCTTCAAGTCGCGAATAGGAAAAAAAAGGGGGGAAAAAAAAATGCCGTGGAGCGGATTGGGCAACTTGGGGAGGGGTGACTCTAAATCGCCCGCGTCTAAGACGCAAAGTTCTCTAAACAAAGTCTACTCACTTTTAAATGAGGGGACCGTTAAAGGTCGCCCTGAGCACCGGAAGAGGGGGGCAAACGCGCGTGTCTGTCGTTAGGACCTTTGTGGTCTAAAAAAAGGACTCAGATCCGCCGGCCTAGAAAAGCTTTTGAACCCTCACAGGTGCTTCCGTCCTCATCAAAAAAATAAGAGAGTTGTCGAGAAGAGAACGTCGAAAAAAACGACGAAGAAGAGAGAAAGGGTCAGCCTTTGATCATAAAAAAAGGGAGAGTCGGCGGGCGCGCTGCACTACTACTACCAGACAATGTCGTCGCATCTCAGGGGGGCGTTGTGGTCAAAAGAGCAGGAGAACAGGGAAAAAAGGGATGGAGAAAAAAAGAGGGGCCTTGAAGGCACGCTCAACACAGTCATTAGTCCAGCGATAACTGGTAACCTTTTTGGAGAGAAGTTGATAAGGCAAAACATAGCAACGATGGAGGGAAGGGAGAGTTGGGATTTATGGAGTTGTGTAAAAGGAAAGCAACGAAAACGCAAGGGGGGGGGGGGGGGGTGTTTGGTGGGGGGGGGGTGGGTTTTTTGGGGTTTGGGGGGGTTGTTTGTTTTTTTGGGGGGGGTTTGGTTTGGGGGTCGAGCCGAAATACACCTCGGTACGCTCAAACAGCGAAGAACACTCATCGTCTTCGTCCACGTCAAAACTAAAAACAGCTTGGCCAAAAAAATGCTCAGGTCGAACCTAAGACCACCCATTCCCTGCCGCTTGGAGGGAACAGAAATCACCTTCTTTCCAATTACTACTAGATCTTTAACCGCACGCACAGTGAACTGGTCACAACCAGTCTAAAAAAAACAAAGAGGAGGGGAAAGAGAGGAAAAAAAAAATTCAACTAACTGGGGTCGAACCAATCAAATTAAAAACAGGGGGAGTCAAGATACCCCAAACCCCCCCCCCCCAAAAAACTCTGAAGATTGTATCTCCTTTGGAAAACAATCTTAACTGACTGGGGGGCGCAGAGGGAGGGAAAACCCCTAAAGAATTTCTTTCTCGAAAATAAATGCGGGTGCAGAAGCATGCAAGTAAACGGAAAGGGTCTAGTAAGAGGGGGTCTGATAGAAAATGGGCGATGGGGACGGCTGGCAACAACTAACAGTAAGTTACAAGAACGAGCTCAGCGTACAATCGGGGAAAACCTTGTTCGCGCAAAAGCGTGTAACTAATCTTCAAGGATCGAGATCTTTGCCTAATGCCCCTCTCTTTGGGGAGAAGTCACGGAACTCAGGGAGAGGAGATTCGGCCCAAACAAACGGGCGAATGGAAAGCTGTTGACGAAGGTGGTCGTCGTGACGCGACAGTCTACGCCTACTCTTCAAACTCCTTTACCGAGGGGCCCAAGCTTACCCAGCCTAGGTCTGGGGGAGGAGGGGGCATTTTCGACTGAAAAAATAACCGACGACGAGCAACGGATTCTAGAACCAAGCTTTAAGAACTAAAGAACCTAGGGAGAGCATTCAAAAATAGATTATCTGCTTTGAAGTCGGTCTAACACCAGCATTTATCGAAGAATCGGAGTCACAATTGCGAGGGGGTGGCTCGACAAAACGGGCCAAGAGAAGAACGAGCAGGGCCGCAAAAAAAAAACTGGGCTGCAGGACCTTGAAACAACAACGGTAGGACGGGTCAAAACTTAAAAAGACAAGAGCGGCTAGGGTGTCGCGATGCTTAGTCTGCGGGGGGGAGAAGAGGTGAAAAGGAGGCTAGAGACCGAACCAGGTCAAGCCAAACCGCTGCAACGTCATTTAAGGTTTGAAGTTACTAAGTAGAAGAACGGGAAGGGTAGACGTCTTGAAAAAGCACCAGAGCGCTGAGGATCCACAGGCAGAGAGGAAGACCGCGCGCTGTCGATCATCTGATAATCATTCAAAGAACCTGAGAAGCCTGGAAGGAACTCCAAAAAGGTGGAAAGAAAAAAATTAAATCTTCAATTCCTAGCGAGCATCTCGAGAGACGCCTGGGGCTAAAGGAAGCGAGAAGGCCGAAGGTCGTGCTTCATTAATAGCAATCAGGAAAACTACCCTTTCCTCACACTTCACTTGACTGGTGGAAAAGCAGGGGGAGGATCAGTATTGGGAGTCGGCATCATGAAGAGGAAAAAAGACACGCCCGGCCAGCAAAAGGACTCGGGGCAGTAGAGGAACGTCAAATCGTCTCTCGGATCAAGAGCAACCAACACTGTCGTCGCCAAAAGGCGAGTCTCTTAAACTCATTTCTCGGGCCAAGACAACGCAGGCAGTCTACTAGGGCGATCGAAAACCGAAAAAAGGAGCGAAAAGACTCTAATCGACACAAAATCCGAAAAATCCTCAAAGAGACAACTGGGTTTTCCAGAAGAAACGAAAGACCAACTAAGGAAGCCGGGATGCAGGATGAAGGGTCAGAATCCAAAGGCGCTAAATCGAGAGGAAAGCGCGAAATAAGAACAAATTCACTCGGGGTGTACGCGTTCGTGGTAAAGACATTGGCGGCGAACGCGGGCGGGAAAAGAAAAAGAGCCAGCAACTAAATGTGATGTCGGCTGGCCGTAAGGTGACCCGCCTTTTAGGGGTAATCGAGGGGCAGGAAGAGAGACCTGAGGGATTCAGATGGGACGCGCAAAAAGCGGACAAGGGACCAAATCACGAGAGCGCCGGAACGGAGGACAGCGCCGACAACCGCGCGGGTCCGAGCATGGCAAACATCGCCCGGTTGCAGAAATCATACGCCAGTGGCGGGAAGCAGAGGTACCGGGTACTGGGGCTTCAACGAAGGAAAAGGACAGGAGAACTGGAAGCACAAAGCAGGGGGAATGGAAATGAGGGACTTAGAGAAATCGAGGGACATGCTGCAGGAGAGTACCTATTACGAAAATCGGAGAATTGCCAAGACTTAAGTAAGTAATCGCATCGAAGTCGGGCTCGGGGGAGGCTGATAGCACGTGAGGAATATCCTCGACGAAACTGAGTACTCGGCGCTAGCGGCTTGCACTCGCACGAAGGTTGATATAGTCATCAAAAACTATTAGGGAGACGTTGTCGGTACGAAAAGAGTCGGGGGGAAATTCGAAACAAGCCAGCTCGGAAAATAGATAGATCATCTATCACGGGCTCAGCGCTTCTCGAACGAAAGAGCTCACATTACAGAATATATAAGGCGGTTTGCTCAGGGGAAGGTTCAAGAAAAGGACGGAGGAAGGGACGGAGCGGTGGGACAGGGAAGGAGGACCTCGACGAAAAAGATCAGCACCCAGGATGTCTTCAGTCGCATAGAATGGGAGTCGAGCATATGATCTGTTCGCTCGCAGCGACGATACTCTACAACATGGAACAAAAGAGAGAAAGACGAAAGGAAAAGTAACATCATCAAAGGAGTCGATTCTACCGAAGCTCGTCGAGCCTAACGTATGCGACGGCCACCAAAAGCGAGATAAGAAGAACTGGAAAGAGAACAATGGGCTGGCAAGCAAGAGGTTTAAGCCTCCGAGATCAGAAACGAGTAGGAAGTGGGCCGAGCGCAAACACGCTCAAAAAAAACAGCCCCGCTCGCGAAACGGCACGATCGAGGAGGAGGATTGGAACCTTAGTCCGCCGAAGTCTCTGAGATCTCGCTCTAGGAGGCAGGTGAGTATTCGAGACGGTGGCACGAACGGACCTCGAAACCAGGGAAAATAGGCACGGAGGCAAAAGTGGAGAGGGTATATTAAAGACCTTCTATCGACCGGTCACTTTGACTCGAAGAGAGGAGAAGAGTCCGAAAACGCTTCATGCGAAAGGAAACCCAGGCAGACGCACACTCTCGGACAGAGCAGCGCTGATCCCCGCTCCTGAGAAAATCCTCAACTAATCGGAAGCACTAGACGAGCAGGCCCAGGGCAAAGAACGGTCTAGACTACTTGGGACCAAGGGGAAAGGGAAGCATCTAGACTGGGATCCTTCCTACGCTAGGGAACTAAAAAAAAGGGGACGGTCTCCACCTAGAAAAAGAGCTGTGGGCAACGATACCAGGAAAACCAAAGGGGGACCGAGAAAGACCTCTAAAAAACAAAAAGAGAGATGTCAAAAACCGAACTCCTTTGGGAGGGGTGCGGGCCCTGGAGAGTGCAAAAAAAATAGAATGAGCGCGAAAACGGACCCCCACGAGGGGAAAAATACGCGCAGCGCTTCCTGATAGGGGGAGGGGCCGAGGAAGAAAAGGGGCTAGTAGATCTTTGCACGCGGCATTATCGTCTCGGTCCGCTAGACTGCGGGAGGGGCATCCGGACTGACTTACTGAACAGAAGATGCTAGAGAAAGACCTTCTTTTCGATGCACTGAAAACGTGAGGCAAGGTCGAAGAAGCTGCAGAGTTAAGAGCGTAAGAGAGCGAGGAGGCAAGAAAAATGCTCGCGGGAAAGGGTCTAGGAGAAGACACAGAGGTCCGATCGCTCCATCGTGGTATAAGGGGCGTCGAGCCGACCAACCCGCTCGAAAGAGCTACGATTTAAACGCACGGCCGGACTCAAAGGGGAATAAAGAGAAAAACAGGGCCTCCTCACACGACTTCAAGGGGGGGGTCTAGAGGATCTATTCAAAACTTCTAACGAAAGTTCGTTATAGCTGGAACGTTAAGAATGCCAGCAAGCGCGGACAAGCGCACCGGTACCGACCAGGTAAGGGGGGGCAAAGGGACGCCGATGAAGGGCTTAGGAGACTGCTCACTACTCCTCTCGATTATCTTTCGATTGACTTGGAAAAAAAGAGGCCAAAAAACCCGATCTGACGAGGTCCTAGTTGGAGCGCGCGGTAACAAGGGGATGGCGCAAGGAGGAACACCAGTACGGCTCGATAAAAGGATCTCGAGCTACTGTCCCGTGGTTGCGGAGGATCTTGATCGAGGCGCGGCACACACTGCAAGGCCGGACGTCGTAAATCTTGGAAAGAAAAAAAGGGCCACAAAGACGCTCAGAGAGGGAGGGAAATTGACACTTCGAAAAACGATTAGCCAGAGGCGACGCGTTACATCTACGACGAGAGGGGAGAGCAACGAAAGGAACCGAAAGAAGCAATTAAGGATCACCGCATCTGACTTTTATTACGAACGGCGCGGCAGGGGCAGCCGAGGGGCTCAGCCACGAAGGAAAACGAGAAAGATTAGAACTTGAGAGATCCTCAACCTATCCACTTACAAAGATCTAACGAGGTCCTCGAGGCAAAGGGGGCATGGAGATTTTGTAGCTCAACGGGCGTCGCAGAGGAATCGTTCATCTCCTCTATCAAAGGATCTGCGCGAGAAGGAGAAAGGAGGACGGCCGGGAGCACGTGCGTGTAACGCGCGGGGGGGCGGGGAAGGGGTAGGGGGGAAGCCACTCGCAAAAGCAAACGTATACTTGCTGTAAATCCGGGCTGACGGTCGAAAAAGCCCCGCACGGCGGTGATCGCGGCCACGCGTCGGCGAGGGATGTTTTGTGTAAATGGGCAAAGGAACGGGATGAATCAAGAGGGAAGAAACCTTGGGGGGGAAAGACGAGAATCTCTTTCTCTTTACAGAGGAAAGAATAAATGCTTGAACGTGTCACCATCAATACTCCAATGAAAAAAACCTAGGCAATCCATGAAGATCGCAATATAAAAAGCAGAATCTTAACAGTTAAAGAGGGGACAACGAGAATGCAAAAGGTTAGTATATCCTACGAAACTAGAAACTTACTAAGCTGTCCTTGAGACTCACAGGTCAGCACCTTCGCCAAAACGTAGCGGGCTCGGGGAGGAGCTCGAGCCGAAAAAGGCTGAGCTTGGAAGGAGGGAGGGGAAAGTAAGAGAGCGATAGCGGAGCCTGAACCTATGGAGGGAGAGATAACGAGCAATACTGCCGGGGTGCTACTGGAGAACCAATGAGAGGAGAATCTCGCTGTCCGCTCTGCAACCGTGGTTGGTGAGTGCGTCTGTAGCCCGAGCATCTAGAGGAAGGGGGAGAAGCGAACGAAGAAAACCCCTGAGAAGTTAGGTTTCTAGCAGTAGATCCGCCAGGGTAAGGCTTCGACTAATCGCCAAGGAGTAGGACTCAAGGGGGGAGACAGGGGAGGGTAAGGAGTCGCTTCGGAAGAAGGCCTCCTGACTAACGAGCGGAAAGACGCCAGCGGTAACTCTCTATCTCATCGCAAGAAAACAACCCCCAACAACACAAAAACCACAAGACACCAAAAAAGAAGAAGAAAATAAAGAAGAGAAAAAAAACACACACCACCACCCCAAACCGCCCACACAAACCCCCACAAAAACACATCAGTCGACTGCGTCTCTAGACGGGTCATGATCGAGAGCGGGAAAATGCGTCGATGGCGGCAGGAAGGGGGGAAATTAGAACTCAGGAACTGGATAACTTAACTAGGTTAAGGAAGGTCTCGATGGATCTCTGTTCGAGGTAGTCAAGGGTTGCAAGACAAAAAAAATTCAGGTAGGCGAAGAGAGAATAGAAAACGTAACTGCAAGTTTGGCAAGGGAGGAGGCCAGGGGGTCTGATCTCTGAGGAAAACTCTTACGAACGGACGGGAAAGGCGCGAAAAGGCCGAGCCAGGTAGAAAAAAAGTGGAACGTCCGGTGACGTTATACGGTAAGGGATCAACACCCTAATGCTTGATCGTGGCTGCCCGTGGGCGAGACACAGGAGGGAAAAAGGGGACCCCTGCGAAGGGACGCAGTCGGAGCGCTCTACCCACGGTGAGAACAAAAAACGCAAGCTAGTGCGCCTGCCGTCTAAAAAGGATTCTACTCCCGGCCAATTTTAAAAGAGCTCTGACGGAGCGGCACGGGCGCCCCCGACCGCCCGGGGCAAGATAAGGAGGGGGGGGCCCGCTCACTGCCGGGCGATTAGAGGAGGGAAAGAAAAAAGGAGCAGGGAGGAAAGACCAGGCGCCCCGGACGAAGTGTGAGGGAAAAAGGCTCCGAAAGCTATATCACGGATGGTAACCTAAGGGGGAACTCTTAAAAGATCGCGAACTCCATCCTAGATCGTCCGCATTATGTGACCTGGCGAACAGTTGGGGCGATGGAAGGGAGAAGACGACAGAGGACGGACGGTCTGGAAACACCGCTCCAACCTTGGGCGTTTCTGTTCGAAGTTGCGTCTGCATGTCTATCCAACTCAACATAAACATATAAGGGGGGGGGGGGGGGGGCGAGAACTGGCGAGAAAACGAGGAGAGGGCTGAGACGCACCGCAACAGCTGGGGAGGAAAAGGTCCAGTCTAACGATCGATCGTTCCGCGTTTCTGTCACCTTATAAAACAGCTTGCAGGGTGACGAAAAGAGAAGAGGACGAGAAGAACACCGGATGGCGAAAAGGGAGTGGAAAGAGGGAAAAAACAACAAAGGAAGTTGCACACTTGTATCACATCCGTTGAGGGACGAGGACAGACTACTACGTCTCGGTCACAGGTGCTGACTCAGGAGACCGGGCCGGAGGTGCCGGGAGAGGGAGGGTCAGAAGGACCCGGCGCTCAGCTGTTGAGGTGGCATTGAATCGTAGCGGCGGATTCTGAAGGATTTTGTTTTGCTTAGGGGATCGACAACCGGTGCGAGGTTCCGGATTCAATGTAGAAAAAAAAGAAGGGAGCAAGGGTCCAACCAAGGAGACCGCTCTTGGGAGAAGGTAAAAAGGGGGAAGGGGATCTCCATCACAAGGCTGGTACACGGCGGAGGCAGTTCGCAGCTGGGGACAGAAATTGAACCAGACGGGGGGGCTCAATTACCGTGTCAATCGTGAGAGGGAGAAAAGAGGCGAGAAACCAAAGGATTGTCCACGGGGGGGGGGAAAGTTGAGTCAGGACTTCAGTTCTCCTCAGGGGTACTAGCCCGGACGTGACTCGCGAAAGGGGGGGGCCTGACCAGAGCGATGCGTCGGCGTCAGGGGCGAGAGAGGCGAAAACACGCTCGCAAAAATCCTCAGGCAAAAGTCTTGTCGTCCTGTCGCCGATCAAAAAACTTCCTTCTCGTGAGAGGCTGGGTCTACAGGTGAGGTCGGGGCGCTGCTCTCCAAGGAGGGGCTAGAAAAAGGAGGACACCTTGAACGGGGGATAGAAACAAATGAAACGAAGAGAGAGGAGGATCACAAAGTAAGACGAACCTTTCCAAATGATCGGACTTCCCTCCCCAAAGACCTAAAGGCGCTAGAGGTGCTGCGCCGTATTCTCGAGAAGTGAGTACGAGGTAAGAGACGTCGAAGAAACGAACCCTAGATAAATGGCTTGGGGTCATATTTACAAAGTAGCCGACCGTTTAAGGGGGCAAGGGATTGCAACCGGCAAGAAGCGAGCAGAGAGGCATCGTAGGGACTGAATACTCTAAGAAGGAGGGGATTGATCACTTACATCTCTTACTCGGCTATCCGTCCGAAAAAAATAGGTTCAAACGCGGCGAAGGGAAAGTCCTAAAAAAAAGGAGGCCTGATAGAAAGGGGGCTCACAGGGGGAGACGACCTATAGGAGAGCCTGGAAGACCTA
>Ga0179591_1315643_pt1 | contig 10355 bp, 12 predicted proteins | sample CZOMad2_1_08_16f_FD_182891 | JGI IMG/M metagenome (GOLD analysis project Ga0179591, IMG submission 182891) | Vadose zone soil fungal communities from Angelo Coast Range Reserve, California, USA - CZOMad2_1_08_16fungal (PacBio error correction) | ecosystem: Environmental > Terrestrial > Soil >...
CAAAGGAATACAAGGGGAAAAAGCAGAGGGGGGAAGCCCTTGCAGCGGCTTTTGAAGATCAAAAGAACAAATTGAGTGGAACGTAAGCAACCTTCGGGACCCGATCGCCATGGAGGGGAAGTGGGTCTTGAAAAAATGTCTGCTTGGAATACGGCTGAACCCTGGCATGCGACGAAATCGGCACAAGGAATACGGGCGAAGTGACTATCTTTGTGGCACTGGAGGGCGAGCCTTGATGTGGTCTGGCGAAAGCCGCACGGGGGTCAAAGGCAAACCATGTGGCCGATATGTGACCCACTCATGCATTGAGCAGAAAGCCTGAAACTACGTGCCTCTGCGCCTGACCTTCAAGGTCGGGATGGATCAAAGTGGAAGTATCTGAGTCAGCTCAAGAGGGCGTAGATCCGTGGATCTCTAAGAGTTTTTCCGACATTGGTTCACTCAGTTTAAGAAAAAAAATGAAAAGGGAAAAGGAAGACCTTAGATGCTCATCATCTGACCGCGAGGCTGGGGGGACGGGGGGGGGGGGGGTCGCCTAAAGGAACACTTTGGGAAGGATTGCCCAGATGACCGAGTTGCAGGGCCTTTGGAAAGGGAAAGGGCTTGGGGGAAGATCGATCCGCGTTTCTAAAAGATAGCGATCGCCGGGAAGTCGGCCATGGATATCTAGGCAGGGGAAGGGTCGACAAGATATCGACTGAAGGGGGGAAGGGACGCAGGGGGGAAGGGAGATCCTTTACTCCTGGAGCCGTGTGGCCGGGCAGAGGAAGGGGGGAAAAACATTGGTGGGCGAAATTCTTTCAGGACGCCACAGACGTATACAAGAAAGGGGTTGTCTAAATTTCGCAAATCTGCACGGCCAGATCAGTCAACTGGAGATGCAGAACTCCCAGAGACACTCTGCAAGTTCAAACACAGCAGACACAAAAGGGGAGAAAGGAGGATGGGGGGTAAATTTTCCTAAAACCATACCATTTGACCCACTGTTGGGCGGATCCAAACGGAACCAGGGGGAATAAACCTTCTGCCGTCCGCGCTTGGCACCGGCCAGGGAGGGGGGTAAACAGAATCAGGCAAAGCGCTTATGTGAGGGAAGGATTTGACACGGAAATTGGGTTTAAACAGCTTCCACCATGGTTGCGCGAGGACAGGAGAGGCCACGGGAAAAGGTGGGGGGGTTAGTTATTCATGGGGACATAATGTGGGAGAAGTGGGCAAGAAAAAGTAGAGAGGGGGATGCTCCGGACTACGGGGCCTCAGTACGTGGCGAGGGGGACGCCTGGGAAAGTTTATCCGTGAAGGGACGCATTCCCTCGCAGCACGACAGATGCGGAGAGGATTGGCCATAGAGGAAAAAAAGGAGGATTTCGCTTTTCGGAGTGGGAGAATCAAGCCTGAAAACGGGGGTGAGAGAGGTGCTTGCGTCCTAAAGGTTCTTTCTCAAAAGGTATCTTCAAGGGAGCTGATGAAAGATTAGGGGAAAAGAGAGGAGACGGTCCCTAGTACTTCAGGCGTTAATTTCCGTCTGGGCAACAGTGTCATGTCTCCCCAAGTATGTTACTAATCCCCCGGGTTTTCAAAGAATACAACCCGAGCCTCGATAAAGGTCTAGAGTCCAAACAAGGCAAAGGGGGAACTCTTCGGTCTGTGGGACGTTGAATAAAATCTGAGAAAAAAACCAAGGATGTAGAAAGATATAGGGGGGGGTCCAGGCGCCGGACACGTTACCACAGTTAGAGGCCTCGTCTATAATTAAGAAAGAGGATAAAAGCGGGGGGGATTTCTTTGAAAAGTGGGCTTCGTCACACGAAGTGGCAGCGCGTAAGCCAAAAGAACGGAGGAAAAAAGGAAAGACGAAAACAGTGGGGTGACTAAGGAGCCAGGCAAGTGCGGGCGAAGAATTACGACGAAACGAAGGAAGGCGAAAAAAGATCAAACCAATCTTCATCAACCGACGCGCCGAGAGGGGGATAGAACACTACCTAAAGCGCAAAGGATGAGGGCTCTTAGGGCCAAAAGACTAGGGGGCGGCGACATGCGTAAAAAGTATAACCCGGCCCCGTCTAGGACCTCAAACAGTAATCGAGGAAGAGCAAGCCGTGAGCAACAATCCCGCTAAAAGCGTTTGGCACAAAATCCTCAAGTCAACCCTCCCGCAACCTAGAAGGATGAAAAAACCCGTGCCTAGACTTCGCGCGCTGTGGAGATGGAACCAGGACCGGAAAAGACTCGCCAATCCACAATATAACGCCGCCGGAGAGGAGCTGGCAGCCTTCCATAAAACGGAGTGCAACGGGGGCCGGGCGTCTATGGATTTGACGTGGGAGCAGAGAAAAAATCTGCAAATTGTTGTGGAAGAAGTCGACAACATCAGGACGATGGCTGAAGGGGGGGCCCTCACAGGTCGAGGGATGCCCGCCGGCGCCAGGCGAGATCGGGACAAGGGCGAAAGAAAAGGAAAAAAAAAAACCGGCGGAGAAGGATCTTGTTATCCGGCTGGAAAGGGAAAAAGGCAAAAAAACTGGGGACACACTCTGCCCGCATGCAAAGAACGAAAAAACAAGGGGGGGGCAAACGTCCTTAAAGCCATCCGAGAAAGATAGCTGACCCAAGGGAGGTGCGAGAAGGGAAGAATCAGACTAATAAATGGCAGAGGAACGGAGATTCTAAAGAGTGATCAGGGGACCGCCGTGGGAAGAAACATTCGCAGATTCCCTCAACTCGGTATATGCAATTCTTAAGAAGGGGTGATTGAAAGGGAAGGCTAAAACCCCTCTCTATACAACAGGCCAAAGCGCTACAGGCGATAAAGGACGAAGGAATTTTTTCAGAGGGTTGTGTAATGGACGAGTGACCCCAAGGTCGAAAAGGCCGCAGGAAAAAAAGGTGCCGATCAATCTACTTCTGCGAATCTAGAAGAGAATGAGGCGGGAGGGAAAAGTAACCAAAGAAAAGGAGACGCAGAAACGATCCGAGACGAGGGGTCCGGCGCCCGGCTAGAGAGAGGGGAAAGGAGAAATAAGAAGGGAGGAACGGGGGATTGTCTTCTTGGCGGCCGAGGCAACATAACATGCCGCTCCCCAAGAAGGTCCAGCCGCATCGTCCCAATAGCTCTTCATCTAGGGGGCTCGCCCGAAAGGAAAGGGAAACCAAACCAGAAAAAGAGGAATTCGAAGATTGGCCCGAAACGGGCAGCCAGGGGTAAGAGGAAGCACTAGTGGCGCCTTTTGAAGGACATCTCAACAGCGGGGAGGGAAGACTATTGGAAATGAAACTGGGGGGGCATACGTTAAATTCATCTCTCAAAACACAAAAAGAAGGGGAATGGAGGGCCCCATGGGGGAAGAGAAGGGAACTAGATTGGTAAAAGAACCGATGGGTGGAGATCAAGACCACTAAAGGCGCAATGGAAGTACTTCCTGCGACCCTGGCTTGCCCGGGGATCAGAACTAGGCTTGCAGATTCATTCTTACTGACCTGGAACCCTGGCTGGGTCGCAGCTCACTATTTGGGGAAAAGGGGCGGCGAAAAGGGACTGGGGTTTTTGCAATGGCCGGCTCGCAAGAACGTGTGTCAAGAGACCGCCTGTCAATTGCACTCCCAGGGGGGGATATATTTTCCAAAGAAGACTCAGTTCAGCCAGTGAAAAGCCGCTATCAAAAGAGAGGACCTACCTGCGGTGCTCGGGGGTGCTCACCTTGGAGAAGCCGGCCTCGGGAAGAAAACGCCGGGAGTTGGGGGGGAAAAGAAAAGATCGACAGGAGGGGGGTTTTCTACCGGTGGTCCTCGTTTACAAACCCCATGAAAAGGCGGCTCGGAGAGTGCCGTAAGATGGAGCAAAAAGGCGCCGAGAGGCCTGGGGAAGGGTCGGGAAAACTATAAGGAAAAAGTTGGGGACTATTTGAATACCGAGTTGGAGGGAAGACGGGGGGCCCGTGGGGGCTGGCATGGAAAGAAAGCGAAAGGGAGAAATCTATCTGATCTCCGACTTGAGAGTCCAAGGGAGGGAGGTAGTCTTTTCTCCCTAAAACAGAATCTCTGGAATCAGAGCTGGGCTCGGAATTCGGGAACTCATGGGCCCTCTGTGCAGCGGGCGTTTGGTTGAAGGAAAGTGGGGAAGGAAAAGTTGGGAGCGGATACCACTATCTAGGCTCACGGCACGCGTGGATATGGAAATCTTAAAAAGACATTAAGCTGAAGCAGGATCTTCTCCTGGGTTCTATGCGGTGCATATCGTCAGAATGCAACAAGACGATCTGATCGCTCAGCGAAGGTCTCCACAAATACAATTCCCGCATTTGGCCGCTGGAAAAAGGTCCCCCGGAATCTCCGCGATCACGCTCTTGAGGCAATTAGCTCAAGAGGGGGAAAGGGAGGGGGGGAGGGGAAATCTCTAAAGCGCGTCTATGTGCGGGAGCAAGGGTGTCAACGGGATTCCAACAACTCGTCCGGGGGTGCGCAGGGGAAAAGACCGAAACTGATACGGAGAGTTGGCTGGAAAATTGATGTCGGAGTGGGACAACAAAATCTCTTTAGCTTTCTGGTGTGGGAGACCTGCTGCCTCTGCGGTAAGGCCGGTGGAGGTCAGAGACTGGGTCCGGGGGGGGAAAGAAAAGGGACGGACCCACATACCACTATAGAGGAAGACGGTGCGGTCGGGGAGGTCGAGGAGCTCCGGGGTTTTCGGAGTGGGATATATCAAACGAGGAAGCGCGCAGGGGGGGAGGTTTGATGAATCGGCGTGGCGGCCGAGCGAGGTCGCTTCATGCCGTTGCGGCATCCATCCAGAAGTCCAATCTTCTATTTCACCGAGAAGAGAGGTAAAGGGAGGAGGAACAGGTTTCGCATTTTAGAGCCCGAGGAAGTAGGGGGGGACGAAAAAAGCCTAAACCACGAGACCTCGATCCGAGGGTTCGACGAGGCGGGGGTCAAAAGTCAAATCCCGCTTAAAGGTCACTGTGGGGCGGCCAGGGAATCTACTCTGAAGGAAAAGAAAAAAGGCCAGTCTGCCTCCACAAGACCCTAAGCGGGCAAGTTGGACTGCGGACCCGCGGGTCAGAGCTAAATGCGAGGTCATCAGGGTTTTATTGCTTTGAAAAGAGGTAAAAAGGAGTTAAGACGGTTACAGTTCCCCTTGAAACGCAGACGGAAAAGTAAAGAAGTTGAAGTCATCGGGGGAGGAGGGGAATAAGGAGAAAAAAAAGGACGGGTCCATGAAAGTACAGTTCCGATGTCCGCAAGAAAAATAGCTCCCCAATCTTCAAAACCCTCTTCGCGTGCATTGTAAGGGAATCCTCACAGCGCCAATTCTTGGGACAACGAACCAGCCGCACCGCATCTATCGTGGCGCGGCCATTCTTCGGGGCACGTGATAAAAGGACCCAGGCTGAAAACTCAGAAGAAAAGTAGAAAATTCTGGAAATCTGCAGCCGCTAAAAGGGCGCTTGGGGGGGGCAAAATAACAAAGCGAACCACCAGGCATCTCACGTGACCGAGACTGACTAAGAGCAAACATGGTGGACGGGGGGGGTTTTAAAACGCACTTTTTTACCGGCAACTCATTCCAAAAATGAAAGAGATGCCGAGAAAGGGAACTTAAAGCACAAACACCATCACTAAAGAAACCTGGCAAGTGCACTCAAGAAAGGCGAAGACCGCCACCAGAGGTCGGGAAAAGAAAACAGTCGGGCAATTGTGGTTTATACAATTCGCCGACACGATCTTCAAGGGGACGGGATGCACAGGAGAGCACAGGTCAAGCGAAGAGGGACTCTCCTCATTCTAATATCAGGAGATCCGCCGTGGGACCAAGAAAGAGGAGCAGCCTGATAAGATCTTTGTATCGGGCTGCAAGGCGGCAGCCAACCCTGTTAGGAACTCTGGCCCGTCTGCCATCGACCTGCCACACGCAAAAGAAAAAGGAAGCGAAAAAAAAAAAGAGAACCGCAGATCGGGATTTTTTGGGGCGTCAAGAATGCAGCCGCGATACCCGGAAGAGCGGGAAGTTCAGGAGGATCGCAAAGGAGCGATGCCAACCGCCGAAAAAAACAACACTTTCAAATTAACTCGGTATACCGGAAAGAGTAACAAAAAGTGGGGGGTGAACAAATATCGGCCAAACCCACGACCAAAAAACAAGGCCTCGCGCGCCTGCGCCAGGGCAGGGTGCATCGAACACAATCACCCTTTTTCAGGGTTTAATACAACCAAAAAACGCACCGGTGGGATTTCGGCACAGAACGCGACTGACATGTCGCTCCGATCTGCTGCCGGCTACCAAAACCGGTCCCCGCAAGGGGAAGGTCGCCGTGAGCAACGATAGGTCGCGGCCCGGCGAGATAGGGGGGAAAATATAGGGTCAAAAAGGGCAGGTTACCTGGGGAGGCGGGATCGCGAACGGATGTACTCCAGGACAGCAATGGCAGCAACAGTGCCACACAAAGGTTCCCTGCATCCTCCAGTCGTCCCAGGGGGAGTCAAATTCGAAAAAAAAATTCCAAGGGCAATCTTCCAGTCAAAAAATGACGCGCAAGAAACAATCGTCGATGGGCGGGGAAGACAAACCAGGGTAAAGAAGTCCACTCAAATTGGCAAGGGGGTTAGGCGGGCGTCCAAAATCTCCGGCAGTTCACCACAAGGGAGTCTGAAGAGAATGTAAAAAGGTCAACGGTGCAGATCAAATTGGGAAGGGAGAGCAAAAAGTCTTATTATTAAATCTAGAATCAATTTGAACTTCTACCAGGAATGGCGTAGGATTTCATACAATGAAGGGGGGAGACTGGTCCTTAGGAAGGGTACTCCCGCTCAAATGGGGCATTGAAGGTATACCCGAGCTGAGGTGGGGTCAAAAGCCGTTCTCATCGACGATTGTCTTGAGAGGAAAGGATTGATGGAAGTCGGCTGGGGGGCAAACGAAAGCGCACCAGATTTGGAATGGCGCGAAGAGAGCTTTGGGGGGGGGGAGTTGCGCCGGAAAATGAGGGGGGCATTTCTTCGGATCCCGAAGACCGGGAAAGAACGCAAAACAGTACTAGGGTACCCTCCCCAAGATAACTCTCCAGGTCAGAAAAAGTGCTCAAAAGAGGGGGGATCGTTTTCTCAGCAAAGGAAGCGAGGACGGTCCTGCGGAGCGCTCGGGGAGTCTCAGGCAGGGGCACCGGGAGGAACAAGGCGTGTTTCGACAGGGTGGTTCACTCGTGTCAAACACCCCAGAAGGGTGAGGATCTTGGGGAAAAGTCAGGGGGGACAAGCAGCCGCGAGGCAGGGTGTAAGACCGGGGGAGGGCTCCAAACCGTAAGAAACCTTTGACGGATGGGCCAGATAACGGTTGCGGATGTCCGGGAAAAATTTGTCAAAATGGCGCGCCCCGAATTCGAGAGAGGCGATCTTTGTCTGAAGGGTATCGGGGGAGGAGGCATTCTTCGCCCCCGAGACTTCATGAGCGGGATCTTGCCATGCGCGCGGACTGGGACCCGTGAGGAAGAAGCTGGAGCAGGGTTTGCCGAAAAAGTGCTGCGCCTTCACGGCGGCCGAGAACAAGCACGCGGGGGAAGGGGGGAAAAAAAGCAGGGGCGGATCATCGATCTCTCACGGGCGAGGCAGGCACGCAAGAGAATTGGGAGGAAAAAAAAATCAAGTAGGCAACACGGGGCATGGCGGGAAATTGTCTCCACCATAATTGCCAAAACTGTGAGAAAGAAAATAAGGACATTGGAAATCGCCGCCGGAGTCGCGCGCGGGAGGCACTGGGACCCTTTTATCCTCGTGAGTGGTGCTGAATTAACGAGCAAAGACGATCGCAAGCGGGAGAGTGTGCGAAGCGAGACGCCCGGGCAAAAGGTGCAAAAAAGCTTCAAAAGGGGGGTTGCGCGAAAGCCGCGCACGGAGCCTGATGAGGTTGGGCGGGAAATGCATGCTTTCGTAGGGGACCAAAAGAGGCCTGGGAAAATGATGGTAGACCGCTTGATCGACAAGGGGTTACGAGGTGTCAGAGACTTTTCCTTTTTATCCCGTGCGCCGACATGCCGCAGGGAATTGCGTCTTGAGGGAAAAAGAACGGGGGGGGAACCTCCCTCAATGTCTCTTTTCAGGAGATGCAAAAAATCTCTTTATGAATATTTGGTTAGGGGGTCTTAGATGCGTGCAGAGAGGGAAGGACTCAATGCCCTATTTGCTGGCAACCCTTCTTAAAATTGCAAAAGGGAAGGAAGGTCACTTCTTCTTCCATCATGTCCACCAGACGGCCAAAAAAAGTTGGAGCCCCCATCACGGGTAAAGAGCCCCCCGATGAGAAGATCCGAGCGTAGGTAATTCTAACGCGGGTCAAGATTCGGAGGGGGGGAGCGAAGGCATCTCTCGGAACACAAAAATAAGAGTGGGGAAAAGGACCAGGTCAAACACTTTGGAATCTTGCATTTGACTGAGTGGATCCAAAGAGAAGCAGGAGCGAAGGGGTCGGGGTTTGATCGTCACAATGGCAGCGGGCTGTACATGTGGGCCGCATACGGGAACGCGGAGTCACTGAAAAACGAAAAAGAGGGAGAAAAGGCTTGAGGAAAGCAAATTCGCATGAAGATTGTTAAAGAGTAGGGGGGACGAACACTCCTCACCAATTAGAAAATCCTCGCGCTAGCTCAAGGAGCATTGATAAAAGAAGAGGGGAAGGAGAAAGACCGCAGCTTCCGCCAAGAGCACGCATAAAGGGGAGTACTTCATTCAGAAGCACGGTATAACCCGGAAAGAGTATGAACTCACTCCGACGAGTCCCATGGAGATAAAGGCATCAAAAAGAAAGGGCTCGTTGGGAAGAACATCATGCTCAAAAAAAAGCAAAAATCGCAGTGGCAGGGCACGTGCTTAAAAAAAAGGGGGGGACTGAAAAGTTTTACAACCACTTTGTGAGGTCAATACGAGAGACGATAGGCACGCTTCAAGGCCGAACATCACTATATACAAGGTAAGTCCTCAAGCTCGAGGCAAGAAATAGGGGGGAAAAGAGAAAACGGAGGGTATCAGCGTCCACCAGTCAGGGCAATGAGAGGAGGAACGGGACATTGCTAAAGCTCTGGGAAATTTTTTCCAGTGTTTGCCTCAGCAGGCTCTATGCAGTGAACGCCCCACGCCCAGAGAGAAAAAGAAAAAGTGGCGGAAATATTTCTCCATATCAAAACGCGTGCCCCAGGATAAGAAGACTGGTATCGGGGAGGAGGCCCCCGTTCGAAGACTCGGCCCGCGCAAAGACCGTCCAAACGACAGCGAGGGTCTCATAGAAGAAGAACGGAAGGAAAAAATTGGGGGTGGGATCTCAAGAATGCATACGGATACAATGGCCGAATCAGGAAATCTAGGCTGGGAGCGCGACGGGGCGGGGGGGCAAAAAAAGGCACCCGCCGCCGCCAAGACACAGGATGCCCGACAACTACGGGTAGCGCAATTCGGAGGGGGTGCGGAACGGAAAGAAAAGGCTAGAAACAGCTCGGTCTCTGCTGACTAAAGAGGAAAGGCATTCGACACATCTTTCATGGGGGAAAAGAGGAAAGGGTCGAACACTCGAACCGGGAGCCACGTTGCGACAAAACCCCAAATGAACATAAAAAGAAGTCTTATCCAAAGCCGTCCCCGCAGGTGACGGCGCGAGCAAAGGGTCTAAAGGAGAGATGAGGGGGGGAAAAGATAAGGATGCATTGACCCCGGGGGGCGGGATCGTCGCGAAAATTGACACAGACAGAAGGGGACGCCAAAAAGAAAAAAAAGGATCGGTCCCCATCAAGAAGGGTCCTAAGAGCGATCGAGGAAAAAAAACAGGGGAAAAGGTAGACGTCCGACCTGAAAGCAAGACACGCGTCGAGGCAGTCAGAAAAGGCGGTCAGCAGGGGAAAGAGCAGGGGAAGAAGGTTAGCTTGCAGTCAAAAGCCGCGCCGCAGTCCAAACAGCGGGACTGTCCTGAAAATACCTTGGAATGTTCAAATTAAAGGAAAACAAGCAAAACAACGATTATTAAACTATAGAGATCTGAAAAGGTAACTGAGGCCAAATGGGGTGGGGGGGGGGGGAATGGTGGTGGGATCATCTAAAAGGGGGGGGCAATGGGACGAAGGGGGGGCGGCTTGGGGGGGCTCCTCGCTCAAAAGGCAATTGAGGTGAAGGAACTGCAAAAAGAAGTCTGGTAAGTCCTTCTCATCTGGTCCTTGCGATAAAGGGGAGGGGGTAAGCGCAGGGAAATGGGTGGCAGTCGAAATGAGAGAAGATTGGGACGAAAAACTTTCGCTGCAGGGACGAAGGGCAACGGAAAAAAGAACTGTCTTGTGTCAGGTCGGCACGATCAGGAAGGGAAAACAAGGCAACGCCCCTATATT
>Ga0179591_1326524_pt1 | contig 10355 bp, 11 predicted proteins | sample CZOMad2_1_08_16f_FD_182891 | JGI IMG/M metagenome (GOLD analysis project Ga0179591, IMG submission 182891) | Vadose zone soil fungal communities from Angelo Coast Range Reserve, California, USA - CZOMad2_1_08_16fungal (PacBio error correction) | ecosystem: Environmental > Terrestrial > Soil >...
TAAAGGGTTTAAATTTTATCTCACTCCAAATTTCGGAGGCGCGTGGGGGTTGCGCAAGCAGAGCGATCTTCAGTAAAATAAAACAGGGGAAAAGTTCGAAAGATTATTACAGAACGTGGTGAGGGCTCATTCCTTTCTTTCAAGGGAAAGCGGGAAGGCCTTAAAAAATGGTGGAAGTTGTGCCGAGAGCAGCAAAGTTGAAACCAGAAACCGATCTCGGCTTATGAGGAGGTGGAGCTCAAAGGGCCGGACAAAAAAAACTGGAAACAATGAAGAATAGTTATTCTCGGCAAGGACAAATGGAGCAAAGAGAGGGAGGTATCCGGCTAGGAACTGGACATCCCTGATCAGCCAGCCTGGTGGGGAAAGAAAAAAAAAGGAGGTCCGCCGGCTGGATCTCCATGGAGCTGGAAAGTTGCACCCAAAAAGAATATTTAGCGAAAAACTCAATATCATTTTTCGCGAACTATTTATAGAAGAGGGGACCGGAAACGGGGAGGCTGAGGGCATATAGGAAATTCTTTACCATCCGGGAAAAAGAGGGCAGGGCTGACGAAGGTCAAGAGTCAACATTACGAACGTTAAAAGGGGTGATCGACTGGCAGAGGCAGCGGCAAAGCGGAAGGTTTTAGACTACAAGATATTGGTCCTGTTTCGAAGTCGGGCTAAGACTTAGGGGAAGGGGGGGGCAGGGGAGGGTCTTCGGCGCAGTTGAGTGAGAGGTGGTGCATACCAAGGAGAAACCTACTTAAGGTGGTCGTGCGAAACTTCATATGTTGGAAAGTGTAGCCGCAAAGCAGCCGAAACACTCTTCAAAGTGAAGGAGGGCAGGCGAGAAGAGGAGGTGGGCACGTCATTGATGCATTATCGGCGGTCTGGGACGCGTAATGAGGGATCAGGCTGGGACAAACTATTGTTTGAGAAGGGGAGGGGGGTAGATTGAAGGCTTCTTTTCCTCCTCTAAAACAAGGTAAGTGGCGCAAGCCAAAACAGGCTCGAGGTAACCCATATTTACGGAGAAAAGAAAAGGTTGGGGGAGGTCTTGCGAAAAAAAGGCGAACGGCCATCGAGGGGAACCCCAGGAGGGGGGGGACGGATGAATGAGAGGACGCGGTCAATGAAAAAGGGGGGTGCAAGCGGAGGGGGTGGGAAGGTCACTGAAAGTAAAAACTCGCGAGGCAGGAAAGAGAGTGAGGAGTTGGTCTCTTTGGGAAAATAAGAGCGAAAAAAGGGTGTTGAACTGCAAGCTTCCGCAACAACGGGAACAGATCAAAACAAGTTGGGAGGAGCACTCCGATGGCAATCATACGTGAGCTTGGGGGGAAAAACAGGGAGCATCGACATCATTGGGGAGCTCTGATTTAAAGTGCCTCACTGGGGCGAGGAAGGGGGAAGGTGGCGGACGGGCCATACCAAGGTCATCCGATTTGGGGGCTACCAGAGAGGTGTGGCAGGAAGGCGAAGTCCAGGTGTACCTTCGCACCACAGGAGCAGGGGGAAGTCAAAGGAGGGGGTCCCAGAGGGGGCCGCGAGGAGCCTCGCAGGGTTGGGCGGTTTCATAAGTGTCGCGTTGAAGCTGCCGCCGTTCTCAAGCCTTAAAGTCGATGAGAACCTGGTGGGCAAGCGTCCGGGGGGATCATCCAGATGGAAAGGGGCCTGGGTACGTGGTCGCACAAAAGAAAAAGGGCGGGTAACCGGGCTGGCAGTAATATCAATACGGTCCAAATGAAAGCCAACGGAATTCGCTGGAAGGTTCTAAAAAGCAGAAGGGGGCCGTTTCAAAGGGAGTCCATAAAAGGGGAAGGTCGATCCTTTCGTCGCAAAAGCGAGGGAGAAAAGTTGGGGCGACGGTTCGCCCGAGGGACCAACTGTGGAGACGAAAAATAGGGGGGGAGGGGAAGAACATAGGAATGGCTGCCTCGCGGGGGGTGATTGGATACGGCATAGCAAAATAAGCTCATAGGGTGGGGGTGGAAAAGGACACAGTTCCGCCGCCAATCGAAATTGCCGGACGTCCAGAAGACGAATACTCCTAGGCGAAGAATTGATCAGGGTAATGGCGGGAAAGAACTGGTTCTGCAAGACAGGGTGTGGTGCTTAAGATTGAAAAAGAAGATGATTAAGGGTGAAGGGGCGTAAATGAGACTAACGCTCACCAGCAAAGGGGTTTGGGAAGTCTCAATTCAAGAAGCACCAACCCCAGGTCAAGGGGCAAAGTGTATGGAGGATTAAAAAACACTCAGGGAGGAATTTTAGTCGCTCAGGTCCCAGCGTCTCGAATGGGAAACCACGGTGTTGCAAAAAAGGGATCGAAAGCGGGGGGGTTTTACACTTTCTCTAAAAAAAACATCGTCGTTGCGCTTGAGAAAGAACACAAGCATGAGAGGAAAAAGTACAAAAAGTCTCCTCAAGAGAAAAAAAAAAAAAAAGAGGAGGAAAGGAAGAGATCCAGTGAACTGATGTTACGTGAATCTGCGGTGGCCACGTCTTCGGCTCAAAACGACGATGGGCAAATTTTGGTTAGGGGGGGGGGGGGGCTGAAGTAAACCCACCCTCCCTGGTAGAATGGTTGGCAGCAACACGGGGTTCAAGGAAACCAGATAGGGGAAGCACCTGCCGAAACGTCGAAGGCGGGGGTGGGCTGGGAATACTCCATCACTTTGCTTTGGCGGTTGAGTAACTGGTCAGGGGAAAGCATAAAAAGGGTGAATGGGAGTCGGCATTAACGCACCGTCACCTGCGTTACCCATGGGGAGGACCGAAATTACGAAAAAAACGTCTATTAAAAGCCAGTGCTCTTTCAGACTTCACAAGGTAACATCGGAGGAACGCAGACGAGTATTCAGGGGACCGGGCTTGAGACAGGAAGGCAATTTCGGGTAAAGTCCTTGGTGGGTCAAGTTAAAAAAAGACTCGAAAACGCTGACTTCCGGCCAGGCTATGTTGCGGACAGGATAAGAAACGCAAGACAAGACATGATAAGGGAGGCTTCAAAGGTTTCTTAAAACAAGGCTTCGGAGGGAAAAGAGAGACCAAAAAGGGGATTTCGCGCTCCTTTCCCCAGGAAAAGTGATCGGAAGAGAAGATTAGAAAGTGAGGGAGGACAGCTTTGAGTAGAAAAACAGAAATCTCAATGAAGGGTGCTTCCACTTGGAAGATATTCCCTCGCCAGCAAGGGACACGAACGGGAAACACGGGTGTGGCCTCTTGGAGAAACTCAACTTCACATTCAAAATTGAGGGGGACAAAAAATAGGGCTGCGACCGGACGGGAACCAGGCTCGTGAGGCAGGAAATGAAAAGGAGGAAGTCTCGGTCAAAGCGAGATGGGAGGTAGCAAAAGCACAACACTGGGATTGAGGGTGTCTGGGGGATCAAGGCCCATTCCCGGGCTGCTCGTGAGCCTGACAGAAGGACGGAACTTCAGGATCGCAAGATCGATCATAACCCAACTGTCTGAAACCAAATCGGACTTCCTAACGCACGCTCAGATGGTCACAAGCCCAAGGAGTGCAACGAGAATGTATTCCAATCAGAGACTCAAGAGACGGGGGGCACGGTGGTTGAAAAGCAGTCATCATTGGGGTTGCACCACGAAGAAACCACTGTGGTGAAAGAGGAGTTTCAAGGGAAGGCTTCTCTGATGCTGGAAAAGGGGTGCGCATCTGACAGAACGGAGACAAAACAAAGTTCAAAAGCAAAGCAATCGAGTAAGGTTCACAGGAGTTTGGAATGCAGTGACATAAACGAGTTGATTACTTTTTCCTGGTGACGAAACGGAAGAAATCGCCCGACCAAATACGGGTTTACACAGCCGGAGGAGAAGCCATGAGTCAGAAATGAGGTTCATGGGCCGGACGGCGAAAGTCGCACGGGGGTACTCAGGGAGGCATGGGGGGCCACAGTACAATCTGCAAGGGGAAGAAAAGGGAAGGGAAAGAAGCATTAGAGGCCTAAAACAGCGAATCGAACACCGAATAAAGATTGTAAAAGCGCAGGGGCCCAGAACTCAGATAGGAACAGGAGGAAAGAGAGACCACGAAACTGAATAGGCACCGAATAGAAAAAAAGGTGTGGAAGGATTGCAGGGGGAATACAACAGTCGTTGACAGAGACAGTATAGCCTACAAAAACGAAGAGGTGAATCGGGAGGGAACACCAGATTACTCCACTGTCAAAACGAACAAAAGAGCAGTTAAGGCAACGGGAATATGATGACTACTTACCAATTAAAAAGAAGAGGGGGGGAGTATTATAGGAACCGCAGATATGAAGAAGCGCTTCCTTCCATGCTGGAGATCAGCTTTGAACTGACGTATGTTTCAACTACTTGCTTTCGTCCGGACATTAACCGCTTCACAGCACAATGTAAGTCTGAATCCACATAGGGAAAAGCCGGTTACAGGAATGCAGCGCTGATTAGAAGGCGCCGGGGGAGAGAGAACTGATCGTAGCGGAAACATTCCCTTCTTCGGGAATTGTAACGGGAAAGAGAAAAGGGGGGAGACTCAAACATTTCGTACAAAATGCTGGGAACTCTTCAAGGCACTGGTCACTTGATTTCCAACGGGAATGGGGGCGCCGGAGACATCAAAGATCACTGCTGATACGGGGAAGGGAATGAATAACTTCAACAGGGGGTCAGGAGGGAAAGGAAGGGTACAGGAAAAACCTCATCAGTTGAACGGGGCCATACGGTTTAGGGGGGGGAAAAAAACCATGGGGAATGCTCGCGGAAAAATTCCACCTCAAGGAGGGTCTCTGGGAAAAAGAAAAGCAAAGAGACCGGAAAAATGGGATGCGGTCATAAGATCGTCAGGCGGAAAGTACAAACTGAAAGAGCCATGCTAACGGCGAACATGGAGGGCGCAAAAGAACAGAAAATTTCATTTTAGTGAGAGAACACGAAAAAAGGAAAGACCTGCAGGAAAAATGCAAAAAGTGTAAGGAAAAAGAAATTACAAAGTTCACCCAAAAAGAGGGGCCGGGATTCCCAGGTGCGAGCGTTCTTTGAATTCAGCAGACGCGCCTTGGTTCATGGAAAAAAAAGGGGGAAAGCGAACAGCATCTGCAGAAGAAGGCAATGGGGTCCCAGGGGAAGGACGGATCTCGAATAACCAACAAAAAGAGTATTGAAAATATATATATCCGTCAGAAGGGGACTGCCAGGCCATTCCCGCTTCGGGGAGTAGAGCGGAAGTTGTGTGGAGGAAAGAGTGGGGTCCCGGGCGCGAAACTGGCAAGACCGTAATTATCTACATTTCGAATGGAACTTCGTAGGGGAAGTGGTGGACAGAAAAGTGCAGAGGAGGGTTGAAGTTGCGAGACGAAATTCTTGGGGAAGAAACGAAGAAAAGGGTGACTGAGGCCGTGGTTAGAAAAAAATCAGCGACATTAAAGGGGGGGAGGGGATTTAATGTCAGGAAATATCTGTAAGGAACAGAAGAAACGGGGGGAAGTCGAGGGCATGAGGGGAGAAAAAACCTCGGAGTGGTGAAGGTTCCGCGAGTCCCTTGAAAAAATGTTTAAACGCCGACCCGCCGATCTAGGATACACTGAGGATGTTGAGGACAGGGGGAAGGGCAAAATTCGAAAGGGAAAAAAATGATGAAGCGAGAGGGGAGAAAAAAACTGAAACATTTAAACTTGCGATAACAACCGCATTCCGAACAGGACATCCCTGAAAGGGAAGTGCCTTTGAAGAATGAACCCACGGCTTCTCCTTCTTTATCACCAGGGGGGAAAACAAGGGGAACCGAAAAGGGAAGGGTAGAAGCAGAGAAAAAGTGTCTCTCCTGAGAACTCGAAGAGAATGTGAAAATGGAGAGCCAGTTGGCTTCAGAGAGGGAATGGGAAGGGGCAGCAGGGAAGGGTCAGGAGACGGAAAAAGTCAAGAGTGAAAGAAATACATTTAACCGTGAGCTCCATGGCTGAATTCAGCTAGGAGAAGAGAGTCAGGAATAAGAGACAAGCTGTGGGGGGAATTTTGTCAGGCATCAACGAGGGAAGGGTTAAAAGGCTGCGTGGGATTTACGAGGACGTTTACCGTCTTCAGGGGTAGTGGACCAAAGCGGGCATACGGATCGTTGCACGACGGGGATGAGTTAACTCAATCAAAATCATCAGTTGCTTATTTACGTCATCCTATCCAGGGGGAATTTATCGATTACACTTCTCCGAGCGGCAGTTAAAAAGGCCCTTCATTGGAAGGTTTACCCCGAAGGGGGGATCTGGGGGGGGTGAGAAAGCATGGTTTCTGAAAAAATTATCTTCTTCCTAAGCTATCCTGAAATATGGTTCGGGGGAGGTCAGGGGCAACACAGTCATCATAGGTAGCGGTAGATATGCGCAACAGTCGTAATTGAACCAGGTGCTTGGAAAAAAAAAATGGCGAAGGAAGGAACTCGGGAATGTAGTGGAGGGTGAACAACGGTATTGTGGCGTATTGAAGTAAAAAGGGCTTTTGGACGGGGGGGGTAAAAGGAAAAAATCTCGTTGTGAACTTTATGGGTCCAAAGAAAGAAAAAATTCCAAGGACATATATTGATTCTGGGGGGGTTTAGGTGGGATCCGGTGAAAGATTACAAAAAGGTTCGAAACTAATCATCGGCCGTGATACAACAAAGAGACCCCGGGGGGGGGCTGATCTTGATCGATTTGTTCAGCAATAATTACAGAAAAAAGATAAACTCATGGGAGGGGATGGAAGAGCAGATCACACGGAAGGCAGGGGGTAGCGGTGGGAGGATTTCAAACACCTGATAGTCAGGCAGCCTGGGGGGGGGGGGGTGCAGAACTGTTGTGAATGAGAAAGGTTTGAGACATGAATTCCGCTCCGGCTGAAGTTCCGACATGTGCCCAGCCGCGGAAAAAAGACGAAAAAAAACAAGTGGGGCGGATTCATCCGTCATTAAATAGTTTTACGAGACTGCTCAGTAAACAGAAGCAGCGAAATGAAAGGGGGCTCAAAAAAAAATCTTTTGTGAAAAGACTGGATTGGAAGGGGGAAGTTCGCAACATAAAACAACAGGTTGCTTCCGGGACGAGGGGGCGGGGGAAACGAAAAAAAGGTTACACACAGGGGAAGAAACGAAAAGAAGCTGACTTAGGGGGGGAGACTACAGCAAAAAGCTTGCCGTTTCACTGTAACGGTACTAGAAGTAGAGACGATAAGTCGTCAATGCTGGGGCAGGAGGCGAAGGTTTGGGAGCAGGGGGGACGCCGAAAGTGGAACACGCAAGGGGGGGGAAGAAAATGTCTTTGAAAACTAGCAAAAAAATTATCAAGGGGTTAGAAAACGCAACAGCCAGAAAAGCACATGTCGAGCCGGTAAAGGCACACGGGAAAAATGAAGGCACGCCAAATCGGGGGAAAGGAAGACGGGAAACGGGGGAGACTCGGCGGCGAAATATTAGCAACGGGGAGACAGAGCAGGAAGGTAAGAATTGTGGGGAGACTGATGCAAATCTACAGGCCGAGGAACGTGGCCCCTGAAGCTAAAAAGGAAGATTGGGAAAAATACTTCCAATCCATTCCGCACCAACATGGAAGCACCTTAAACAGTGATGGGATCACCTCAAAAAGGAATTGAAGGGGTAAACAGGGCAAAGGAGGAGGACACATGAAACCACCGTTCCGGCGCCCAAGTGGGGAAAATTTCGCTAAAGGGCGAAGTCGTCGTTTTGGCGAGAAGAAAAAGACGGCAAAAGAAAAAAAAATGAGAGTTACAAGGTAAGGAAAAAAATCTCTCAAAACAAAGGGAAAGAGGAGAGGTCAGATGACTTCTTGTTGAATTGAGCGAGAGTGCTGTTTGCGTGAGGTCAAGCGCAACAAAACGAGAATTTTGGAAAGGGGGACCCTTGGGCGAGAAAGGTTGCACATCAGGTGGTGCAGGCCACCGGATAAGCACTCTCCTAGCGATTAAATAGAAGAAAAGGGTTCTTTGAATCAAAGAGAAGGGGGTAGGACCTGGGTGGGGGGGGGGGGGCAAGGCTAGCTGGAAAAAAAACTCTTTTATGTAGGAGTCATGCAAAAAAACAGGAGTGTATCAGCGTGAAAGGGAGATGAAATCATTACAAAAGTCTGCTCACTGAGGAGCTTTCCATAGTTCACCAGGATCACCTCGAAGCCGACAGGGGACGATTGACGTAAAAAAAAAAAAGAGTTGGAAGGAACTTGTGTCCGTTTGGAATGTGACGAAGTTCAAAACAAAGAAACCTGAGGGGGCACTTAACCGGGAGAGGCGGCTTATGCCGGAACTCCGAATCAAGGGGCTTTCTGAGTGAAAAAATTTTCAGCACACCACTTTCATAACTTGAATCTTCGAAAAAAGAGTCCGAAAAAAAACTTGGGAGGGATTTCCAGGGAACCACGACCGAAAAAAGAAGTAGATTGCAAGTGAAAAGACAGTATGAGGTAAACAGAGCAAGCCAGCGACGTCCAGCTTGGTGATCTTCCACTGTGATTATGGGGGTTTAAAACTGCCGCCCAGAGGGACTCACGAAAAAAGTGGCCTCTGTGGGAAAAAACCCCGCCACACAAGAAAAAAAGAAGGGCTGAACACGGGAAACCAGGCTCATGTCTCAGCCATGTTTTAATCACTGGGGGGGGGGGGGGGGGGGGGGGGGGGGGGGGGGGGGGGGGGGGGGGACCCTCAACTCGTCCAGCGGGGACGGATGAATAACAAAGTTCGGCGAAGGGATTGACCCCCGGAGACTGAAATCCTCCGGAATTTAGCGGAAGAAAAGCTCCAAACAGGAAACGTGACCCACCAAAGAATAAAAAAAAAATAGGGATTGAAGGAACAGAAGCATTGAGAGTGGCCACCCTCCCATGGATCAATTATAAGGAGGCCAATCAAAAGGGGGGGGGTGGGGACGGTAGATGGACAAACTTGGTTGCATCAGTCTTGATGGCAAGTGAAAAAACCATAGGAATATCAGAAATGGGGGGAGGTCGTACAAGGGGGGAGGGAGCCGGGGAAAGTAGGAATGAGATCGAAAAAAAAGGATTACACAAGCAAATGAAAAACGCGCAAGCTGAAAAGAGAAAGCCGCGGGGTTCACACCTCAGGGACAGAACAAAGAATTGAGCGAGGGAACGAGTAAGACAGGAGCCCACAGCACGGGGTTCACCAGACAACCGATGGTAGAATTTTCGTCAAAAAAGAAAAATGAGGGGTCGACGGAGAAAGATCGAACGGGGAACCTCGATGCTGTTGCAATCGAATTACCTGGAGATATAGGCCTTCAATTTCAATAACACCAGCGCCAGAAAATACATCGAAAAAACGAAAGGAAATGGCGGCCAAACCTACTCAGAGAGCGCGGAGGGAATTATGGCGAATACACGAGAAAGACGTGCAAGCCGGGATCGTCCTTGAGTTAAGGCTTTGAGTCATACAAGGCGTTGAAGTTACAGGATAGAAGAGCCCGCAACCAATGAAGAGGTTACTAAAAGGGGGGGGTAGACCCCCGCTGAGAAAAGTCAGCGATCCAGAAATGTGACAATGCTCTAAGATGAGAGAAGGTCAAGTGGGAAGACAAAGGTTCGGGGTCGGAATTCGAGTACCAAAGAAGGGTAACATTCAAAGGGGAAAAGGAAAATCCATCGGGGGCTTAGGTCAAACAAAAACTCAGGGGCGGGTTACGTCCGAGGAAAATTTGTCGACACTTCGTCATCCTGCTAGGGAATCCACATCCCGGGCAGCAAGTGACGAAGGACGCTGGGGACGTAGAAAAAAAATACCCTGAATTTTCGTCTCCTCGCCGCTCAAGGAGGTTGTAACACTGGAAAAAAGTATCACTGGAAACCAACAGCCTGCAGGGCTCTTAAAAGGCATAACCTGATCAGGAGAAAGTTCGAAGAGGAACGCCTCAGAAAAAAGGATACAACCGAGAAGCACATCACATGTTCCAGTGGGCCTGGTGGCACTGCCATTGGGGAACCGACAAAAAAGGGGAACTCGCCGGTGCGCGGTAACCAGGGGTGAAAAAGAGGCGAAAATACAAAGAAAAGAGTCCGCGAGAAAAGCCGAACGTCAGAGTCACACGTGATAGAATAAAGATCGCGGAAGGAAATCATGGGCACTCTCCAATGCAATTGAGCAATCACAAGACTCAAAAAAGGGGATCTAAGGGAAAAAATGGAACCAATAAGAGAAGGACCGGAAAATTAACCGGCAAACAGATGGAGCAGCGGCATGCTGAGGGTTGTCAACAATCACCTCCAGAAGAGAGTGAGGTTCAACAGGGCGATAAGAAAATTTCTAATGGGTTCGAAAAAAGGCGCAAATTTAAAGAGCAAAGTTGGAGGAGCCAGCAGCGCGGTACGGCAGGGGCGGAAAATATGAAAGGG
>Ga0179591_1362858_pt1 | contig 10355 bp, 8 predicted proteins | sample CZOMad2_1_08_16f_FD_182891 | JGI IMG/M metagenome (GOLD analysis project Ga0179591, IMG submission 182891) | Vadose zone soil fungal communities from Angelo Coast Range Reserve, California, USA - CZOMad2_1_08_16fungal (PacBio error correction) | ecosystem: Environmental > Terrestrial > Soil >...
GAGAGGAGGGGAACAGGGTGGGGGGGGAGTGGGGGGGGGTGTGCCTGAAATCCTCTGCGTCAGGGACTAATGAATCCACGTTCCGAAATCGAACAAACACAAATCAACCCGCTACATGTGGCAGCAGAGAAACGGTCTGGAGAGGGGGGGGGGGGGGGGAAGGTTCAAGGTCGTACAGATCTGTTGCGGAGGCATTCAGCATAAAAAGAAGGCCTCCCGTCAAGCGATCCCACTTCTCGAGAGGTCTCCAAAAAGAGGAAAGGGTCAGGGAGCTTCGAACCCGCGCAGAATCATGGGGCAGAGACAAAAACATCCGTCAGCTGCACAAATTGTCCATCTCAGTACAGAAAACCATAACCCCACTCGGAGGACTTCACCCGTGGTAAAGAAGGGGAACCCAAGACCATAAGAAGAAGGGCGAGCGTCGATAAAGGAAAGGAAAGATCTCGCTGAGAAGTTGTGGCGGACTCGCTGTGACTTCATCCTTGGCGCGATCATTGAGAGGTCAGGGGGGGAGTAGTCGGTAAGGAATTCAGAAAAGCAGTAAACGAATGAATCCGCGGCCTCAAGAGGACTTCGACTTCAGCTTCGAGCTTGGTTGAGTCTGCTTGAAAGAGGGAATCCAGAGGTGGCGCAAGATGAAAAAGGAAAACGCCTCGAGCCAGGTCAAGCAAAGGCGGTCTCACTGGAATTCTAACTTTCACGGCAGGGGAGGGGTGCAGGAGTTGGGAAAAAATACTACAAACGCGGCCTCAAGTTTAACACTCAGTGAGAGGGGTCTCACTTTAAGAAGGCCCAGCTAGGCCGAGTCAGGAGTCAAAAGGGGGAGGAAAAAGAATCCTCAGACACCTACCTCATAAAGGACTGATAGGAAGAGGACTTGCAATCCAGTTGATTGTCCCCGTTCAAAAGGGACACCAACGAAAAGAAAACAGACTTTCGAAGGGGCCGGAAAGGGCTATGTTTAAGTGGGGGATTCGTACGGGGGACGTGAGATCGATCGTAAGGAGGGTGGGGGGGCATGGCATGGAATCATGTAAAGCTGATTGGGTCAAAAAAGGAATCTCATTACAAAGTTCGTCAAAAGCACACACAAGTCTCCGGATAGACCATCCGCGTTCTGCTTAGGAATGTTGAAAGAGAACTATAATCTGAAAAAAAAGGAAGAGAGGTGGGAAAAGCAAGGCAACCGGCCGCGGAAGAGAAACCGACGCCGGGCATGTTGCATTTTTTTCAGACCGCCTCCACTCCCGGCTGATCGAAAAACAGGAGGGGAAAGGAAGGGACGAATGGGGAAGGAGGAACTACACACCCACAAGAAAAGGTACCAACGCCGGCGAAGGGGAAGGAAAGTCGCCAATGACCATCAGGGGTAGCCGGGGAGAAGGCTTCAATGAAAGTCCGACTCGGTAGCGTCGACAAAACAAAATGGGAGGGCCTCAAATACCAGGCGCAAAGACCGCTGTTCTGCAAAGAACAGAAAAGATCACCAGCAGCTGGTACCACAAATTTCGCCGGGTAGCAAGAAAAGAAGACAACTTCTTGATCAGTCCACGCGCCAAAGGAGGAGAAATTTATAGAAAGCCAGACCAAAAAAGAAAAGGGCCGTTAAATAACACACCTGAGCTCAAGAATTAGGTTCGGAGCCATTACCGGCTCCCCTTCCCGCCTCTATCACCTCCTACGACTCGGCGGAAAGCTCTACTTCATAAAGGAAAAGCCAATAAAACCGGCGGGGGAAAAGGTTCAACCGCGACTCGGAACGAACCACAAAAAATACATATCGGTTCTAGGCCATCATCCGTGCATCTTGCCCACCATTCGGACTGTGGCAAAAAAGGAGAGGACTGAGGAAGGAAAGACTCGTCAAGAAAACCGGAGAAAGACAACACTACTGAAAACACAAGAGTAATCATTGATTAATCCAGTTCGCCAACTCTCAAAGGAATTCGCAGCGCCGAAGGAACAAATTCGAAGTAACGAGCGCTACCCCCGAAAAGATTAAAGTAATTGCCGACAATCAGGGGAAAAACACTCTCACACACCACAGCGTCCGACCAGGGAAAAAAGAAATAACCACGCGTAAGTACTTAGGGGGAAGAAGAGGGGGGGAATACGTCCCACTGAGAAGGGTCAGATCTAAAAAGCCGGGTCACCGACTCGGACCCCAAGAGAAAATTTCTAAAAAACAACAGGGAAAGGCAAAACCAATACCCTACTACTTCCACCGCAAGAAAAAGAAGCTAAAAGCGCGAACCCGTCGGAAAAACGCCACACAAACAAAACAATACTTACTCACCTGTGTGCCGCCAGGCAAAACACCACCCGTCGCCAACAAAGTAAACAACCTCAGGGGGAAAATTAGGTTGCGACGAAAACACGACGCCCCAAAGGGGCAACACGGACAAAAGAGTCCCTAGTAAAGTTGTGGAGAGTGGGGGGGGAAAAAACCGGAACAACGTCAAGGACTAAACAGGAAGTCCGATAGAGGTGGGTAAGGGCTCCTTGAAAAAATTAGCTAAGACGGTTCACTATGGGCGAAGAGGAGAGATATTACCGTAAACCGCCTCATATCGGTGACGAAAAACTCGGGTGTCCGGCGGAGAAGAAGATGACCAAGGAGAGGAGGAAACACATCACGGTATACCAATGGTCGAAAGTCGCGCCAACACAAATCAGAACTTGAGAACGAAAGGTACGCCATATCGATGTTGCCTCATGTCCGTTAAAGGGAAACCTGAGGGACAAGATTAAAAAAAGAGGGGAGACAGGTCTTGAACAAGGGTCTCGTCTCCACCAACAAAGAAATAGGGCAGACGCTACGCTACCCTTTAACACCGCCCCAAGCAACCATTCTAAAGAAGAACAAGAAAGGGAGATAAAGCCTAAGAAACTAAAAGCCTCATGCCGAAGGCACAAACGACAACGAAAGAAGTCCAAACGAATTCACGGGAGTAGATCCAGTCGATACGAGCATCAGATAGAAGAAAAAAAAAGGAAAAGGAGTGACTTTGCTTGTAGACGGGATCTGGAAGGTGGAAAGAAAGGTGAAGAAGTTGGCCGTCGGACGCTGTAGTTGTTGGGCAAAGAGACTAGGGGACTTGCCGATAAGCCCGGGACGGTGTCGGAGGGAATGGGGGTTGAAAGGGGGGGGGGGGGGAAGGGAGCTCAGGGTGGGAAGGCGTCAAAAGAGGGTTTTTCATCACGCCGGGCCAATACAGTCGAAGGAGGTCAATGTCGCGAGTAGGGGGGTAAAGGACCGAAGATGTTGGGGAGGGAAATGAGAAAAGATAGGGCACGGCCGAAATGGAGTGCCGTAGGGGCAGAGGGCCTGATTTTTTTTATAGACTTCTACCATTGTAGAAAGAATGTGTCAAGGAGAGGTGGTCTTCAGAGGGGAAGACTCCTTAAAAAAGGAGTGATAGGGCAAACCGTATCTGTAATGAGCTGCTTTTAATACCCCTGTACTCATTAGTTGCAAACGAGAAGGTGGAAAGGGGTCGGAGAAGACGACCCCTGTAATCACAGAAAGCGCGGGATTTTCTTAAAAAAGGGCGGCTTTTCCGGGGTGGGGGTACCAAGCTACCAACTTGAATCGGGGGGTAGGTAATCTTAGGGTTTCAAGACGGGAGTCCCCATGTGGGCTGAGTGTGGGGGGAAACCACGTCATTTGCCGACAAAGGAAGTGGAAGGGTGGCGACGTTGTAAAGCAATTGTAGTGAGTAACGAGGTGTGGGTCGCCGGGTTCGGACGGAGGGGCTAAGCTTTCTAGGAGGCGGGGGAACAGGGGAGAGTTACTTGGCGCCAAAATTGGTCAGGGAGGGGTTGCGTCGAAACATTGAAGACGTAAAATTCGAGTATGCAAAGTTTGGTGACCACGGAGCGCGGATATCAGGTCCTATTTTTTAATAAAGAAAGGCGATGATAGTGGCGGCGGTCTGAAATTGTTGGGGAGCGAGTTTGTTTGTGGATAACGTTGGCGGCATAGGAGCTTTGGGTGGTAGAGCGAGCAATAAAAGGCGCCTTCTTGGGGTAGAATCAGAGGGGAAGGGGGGAGGTGCAAGTGGAAGATAGCATCAAACACCCAGAGTAGATGGGGGGTAGCCCAGTTAATGCAGCCTTTTCGCAAACGCCAGTGGGGTTTCGCGGGGAAAAGGAGAAGAAGAACGACCGGTAGAATGTCGGCCCGGCCGTTGCAATCGAAGATGGGAATCGGGTGGAACAACGCCTCCTTGGGGAAGGTTTCTTCTGGGACTAATGGAGGCGTTCGCCGAGGAAGTTTTACTTCGTGAAAAGTGGAGAGGGAGTGGAAGGCAGGGATCAGTCACCTAGTGAAGAAAATTGTGTGAATCAGCACGACTGTTCACGGGCATTCTTTTTGGAGAACTTTTCGCCGACGTGGGGCATCGTTGATCATGGGGGGGGGGGTCGACGTGAACGAAAAAAAAAAAAAAAAGGGTAGGAAAGGAGTTGTGACTCGTTGGGAGGAGATCAAAAAACACGCTTAAGGAACAAGGTCTGTTTCCTTTAGGGAAAACTTCGTTTCCGAAGACCCGATTGCGAAGTAGGGAAATGTTCGCGGGGGTATAAGGGAGAGCTGTCAGCGACCGGGAGCAAAGACCATTCGCAAAGGGACGGCATTTGGGTGAAAGTCTCGACTGTACCAGTCTTCGCTCACTTGGGCAGCATTGTTTCGTCGAGACCGTAGTTGGTGGCCGTTAGGGTAGAAAAATTTCAAACAAAAAGGATGAGTAAGAATGAATCAAGGGCTGCTGCTGAACGGAACTTAAGAAAAAAACGTAGACTTTACGTTCGAACGGAAGCATAAGAAGCTTACGAGTCAAGTCTATTATAAGTGTTTGGGGACTTCCAGCCACGAAAGTTTTTAATGGAAGAGGGGGGGGGGGGGGGAAAAGAGAAAGGTCATGAGGCTTCACATGCCAAAAACTCTAGATCCGCAAATGCGCCCTTTCAACGCCCCCAAAGCCACATATGCATTTAACAAAGAACGAAGGACTCCGGTGGGGGCAATGTGGGGGGACAAGAAAAATCAAAAAAAATGTGCGACGATTCCTGAGCCAGGCCGCGGAGAAGGAGGGCGTTTGAGAGGATAGGGGGGGAGGGGATCAGAGGCGAATAGGAAAAAGGACATGAACTTGCTGCACCGCCAGTTCGACAATCCGGGCGTTGAACAGGGCGTGTAGCGTCGAAACGACGAGGAACTAACTAAGGGGGGAGAGGCAATAGACGAGAGGGAAAGAAAGTACGTGAGCCAAAAGCAGGGTAAACGCGATAAGGCGCGAAATGAATGTAAAAAAACAGTGGTTCAGCACGAAGCGAGGGAACTGAGAGCGGAAAGGAGGAAAAAAATAAAATTAAAAAAAAGGTTGGCTGAAGGAGCAAAACACGAGACGCAGAAAAAAGCAACCTGATCTCTCCCCATGCCTAACTGACGATTACAGGGATAATGAAATGCGCAGAGGCGGGGCCGGCGGTTCGAAAGAGAGCCAATGGATGTAGCTGGGGGAGAGGGACACGGGGATTTCAGACGAGAAATGGGGTTACCGTTAGCCAAAAAAGTGGGAGGGCCGGGGGCGGTTCCGAGGAAGTTTCTCTGTTGAGAAAACCAAGACCAGAAGGGAAGCGTAAATGCGCCGCGGACGAAAAAAGGTCCGAGGCTTTTTGGCCTGGGAAGGGCTCTCAGATCCGGAAGAAAAAGAGGAACAGAAAAGGAGGGGAGAAGAAAAGAAGGGGGGGCAAACCAGCGAAAAATCTAGAAAAGACAAGGGAGAGAAAACACCAAACGCGGAAAATCTTTACGGCGGGGGGAACTGTCCGCGGCGGGGCTAGGAAAGGCAAAGGGTGTGAAAAGGCGGGAAAAAGTGATTCTCTACGACAGATGATGCATGTGAAACAGCGGTCGTCAGAGACTAAACCTGAAAAAAAATACGCAGTGGACGACTAACCTGCACGGTGCATCTTCATGAATCAAGAAAACAGCATGCCAGCAATCCCTCCAACGCGGAAAAGAACATGAGAAAGAAAAGGAATTGGGGAAGAGAGAAGAAATACATCGTCCAAAAGCAGCACAATCAACATGGTGAGTCGCCGGCCGGAGAAATTATTCGCAACCCCGATTAAAAAGGTAGACGCAACCAGCGCTGGAGACTAAAATCTAAGTCAGCGTGGACAAGGAAGGGGAGTGCAAAAAAAAAGATAGGAAGAATCAGGGAAAGGCCTTTCACGCAAAGTTCGGTTTTCCACCAGATAAGAGAAACGAACCCATTCAGACAATAGGTTCTCAAAAAGTACTAGGGGTCTAAACCACATTGCACCGATCTACCTCGAATGATTACCGGGGGGGTTGGCCTCAAAAGGATAAGAAAGGAAAAGGGTATCCAGGTAAGAATGTAGAAGTGTAAGAAGTCGTTCCGAACCCACGCAAATTACTTTACCGGGTAATGAAGTCATCCCTTTATGATCTGGGAGCGTGAAAGAATTCGCAAACAGCCTCAGCAAAGTAAGAAGGCCGCCGCCACAATGAAAATCTTAAGAAAGAAGACGTACAAGACCTCGTGATAGGGGAGAACAACTGATACAACAATCAGAAGAAAAGAAACACAAAAGGAGGAGTACGATAGAGATTGGAAGGATGAGTTTCTTATTCACATCCAGGTGGGATTTCGTCAGGGACGGCGCAACACGAGGAATTCAGGGGTGGCGGCGGAGGTGAAGGACTGGGATTTCGGAATATGTCCCAATACGAGCAAAAAGTCTTCCCCTACATTTGAACTTGGAGGTTCAGCTCGTTCATCACTCATTCGGACCTTTCATGCTCAAAGGGGAGGAAAAAACTGGAGCTCAAAGGGGAAAACACCCATAAGTCGGAGGGAAAGATTCAGGTGCAACAGAAAGAACTCAGTGACAAATGGCCGGAAACAAAATAGAAGGCAAAGGCATTGGATTAACGCCCTCACTGGGAACCGACAAAACGTTCCATCTGCTACATCAGAAGGAGACAAAGGGAGGAAGGTGAGAGGGAGGGGGCACTGAACTCCGGTCACGGATGACGAGCTAGACGGACTTCAAACGAGTGGGTTCTCCCCTTAAGAGCCGTTGTGTCGCATAAGGCCCGGCCTGGCGAGAACCGAAGGCAGAGTGGTTACGGAGGGGAGGGGATTTCCTGACCGACCATTTGCAAGGGTCAAACATTTTGCTTGGCTATTGGCTCCGTGTGCGGTATGCTGGGAGGGTTCTTCGGCTTCAGCCATGCAACCGCCACTGGTAAGGAAGAACAGAACTGGGGCCAATGTAGAATCTGGCCGGAAATACCAGAAAACGCCCAACTTTCACCCTACAAATCGAGTTCAGAATACTCAACTGTCAGTCGCCAGGGCCCCGAGAAAAGAGGGAAAACGCATTCGAACCTGGTGGAAAGCACTTTCCAAGACGGGTATGAAATGTTTTTTCCCAATTGTCGGTGAGAGATGGCTGGGGCTGAGAAAGGTAACATCGTAAAAGAACAGACCGGGAAGGAGGCTTCTAACGCAGAGAAGAAGGGAAAGGATACAGTCAAAGCCAAAAGAGAAAATGAGTTTGGTAACGACAGCTAAGGGCATGCATTTGGGAGCTCACAGAAAAGTAAGAGAAAAACCAGCGTGTTGAAAGAACCTAACAGCATCTAAACCCCAGCTCGGAGGGAAAAACCCCAGGTCCATGGACGGTAAAAACCGACCACAGAAGAAGGGGGGGAGGGAAAAGCGGGCGATAAAGAAAGAACAAAAGCCGAAGCAATTTTCTCTCTTAAAAGGCATCTCCAGAGGCGCGAAAGATTGGCTTCTTCGCGGAGGAGCGGGTCGCGCGTCCGAGAACAAAGGAAAGGTAAGGTCGCTGAAGGTACTCGGGAAAGAGCTCAGCCTGACCCTGGGGGCTTTCTCAACTCATCACGGTGTGGCAGGGCTACTACAAAGCTCCTCCGCCCTGGAGCGCGACCCATGCGGGAGAAGGGTATCCTCACTGCGGAGGATCCTTTCACGCGGTAAACAAATCGCGTCGTGCAAAAAGTACAACGCATACGGAAAGGGGAAATCACGCGTAGTTCTGCGTACATGCGGGGGGTTTCATGCTTCGCAGAGAGTCGCCCACGGGATGAGACCGAGAACGCAAAAGGCCTAATAGGCGGCTGGCTGGGCAGAGGGGGCATTCTCGGCATCAAAACAGATGGAGTTTCGGGAAAAATCAGGTTCCCAAGACACAGAATTCTTGAAGGGAGGCGGGGAAATGCATCATGGGGAGTTGGGGAGGAGAATGGGTACATGCGAGAAATCGTAAGCGTTTGTAGGGAGGTACAATGAAACTGGGACCCAACTCTCACTTAAAAAAAGGCGGGCTGGAAAAAGAAGGAAAAACCACAAGTCTCATCTGAGCGACCCAAAAGAAAAACGGAACTCTCTGAAGGGGTGCCCGGATCAGGAATTCTAACACCCGCAGGGACTCGTTTAAGCCCGCCCGGAGGGCTAAAGCGAGAAATAACGGAAATGTCAATGGTTTGACCGACCACCCGGCACAGAAACCAACACCCGGATGTATCTACTAAAGGCTGTCCAAGAGATCTAAGAAATGGGTGAAGTCGGGGAAAAACCCACAGAGGGGGGAATTTAAAAGAAGCGACTGGTCCGGCTCCTCAGGAAAGGGAACAGCGGTAGAAATGGTGACTAAAAAAAGTGATACGTCGCACTAAATGTACGGCGAGAAAGAGTAACGGCGGTGAAACCAAAAAAAATTCCCCTACAGCAGAAATCCGGTGGGTGAGGGAAAGAGGGGAAACATAGAAAACCGTCAAAATCCTGTACTAAAAGAACTCTTCTGGACGGAAGGAAGTGGAAGAGGGGAAGAGACTCGAAACCAAACGTCGAACGAAAACGTTCTCGACCTCCAATACAACGCAAATAAAGGCAACCGTCGGAATAAGAAAACCTTCAAGTAGTTCAGGCCATGCCGCGCAAAGAAGCCTCTCGTGGAAACAAAAAAAGGGGGACCTCGTACTGAAAGTTGCTATACTTAGGAGAGCAATCGAAACCGGACGAAAGAAACCTCTTCCATAGACGGGAACACCAACCGGCCGAAATGAGGGGTGAGAGGGAACGGCAACCTAAAAAGAAGAAGGCAAAACCGGAAAAGGAAAAGGGGAGGGGGCTGGAAATGCATAGGAGGAAAACCTCCTTCTCTCCACCGGAATAATCTACTTACAAAGGGGATCTGGATAGAAGAATTGGGGAGACGGAAAATCCGTAATCGAGCGCATGAAAGCTCAAAGAGCGAAGCCGGCTCTACCCACCAACGACGTAATGGCGACAACGCCCAGTAGGAAAGAGCAACAAAAAAATCAAAACAACAACAACCATCGTCAAGACGCCCTAAACTATCACTGAGAAAAAGGAAACGGCCAGGGCTCCGTGTACTAAGGGGATCGTCCTCTAGGGAAGGTATGGAGGGAGGAGAGCAAAGGGTCAAAGGACTCGAAGAACATCGTCGTCAATTGAACGAAAACAAAACCCTAAGGGGAGACACGATCACCTAACGAAAGGCGAAGGGAAAAAGAATAGGAAACGGGGAAGAAAAAAGCCAACACCCGTAGGAAGAAAAAAAGAACCTACGTAATAACACACTCCTCACCACCGCACACACCTCTCCAACGTCTCCACTTCACCGTCGTCAAATGAAGGAAAAAAAGAAGAAAAAAGGACGGGGGGGGAAAAAGCACTGACCCGCCAGACGTGGGAACCGACTATTCAGGGTTGAATCTGTTGGGACGTCCCCGCAGCGACCCATTCCGCCACCGGCCAGTTAAACTCGAGGTTGGGGGGATAAAGGGTGAACGTAGCCGAACATAATGTTTCACATGTTACTCCGACTGGAGAGTAAGTCAATCCGAAAGGAAACTCTTTACCCTATGGAACTCTCGGTTGCAAAGACGGCCTTCGGCTGATGAAGACCCTCTTTTACGACTTGTTCTCCAATGGTTCAAGACGTTAAGACCAAAGAAAGAAGGCCTTGTAATGCCACGGAGACGAATTGTCGGCCGGGGAATGTTGCTACCAGGGGTCACTACCCGATAGACACCAGGGGAAAGACCAAAAGGATCACTCTTGTTCCCGTCTCTCGCGCAACTCAAAGGAGAGGGGGAAAAGACTAATCACCGCCGGGAGGGTAAAAAAGCACCATCACCCATTAGACGATACACCGTCGTCATGAAGAGAAGGAAACGGGGACCACGGTCTTCAAGGAAAAAGAGACCAACACAGTAAAGCGGGAACTAGGATAAACAAACTTAACAGTCAAAAGGGGATACAAAA